>Ga0209048_10001575_pt1 | contig 23292 bp, 26 predicted proteins | sample FrelakmetCRP12CR_FD_187146 | JGI IMG/M metagenome (GOLD analysis project Ga0209048, IMG submission 187146) | Freshwater lake sediment microbial communities from the University of Notre Dame, USA, for methane emissions studies - CRP12 CR (SPAdes)... | ecosystem: Environmental > Aquatic >... | reverse complement strand
GCCATAGACGATCACGCCCTTGCCGCCGGTGAGGGCGTTCAGGTCGACCCGGTCGCGCCCCGCTGCCCAGCCGATCTCGATGCCGCCGTGCACGAGCCCTTCGGCGTGCAGGCGCGCACCCACGCCCGCCTCGTCCAGCATGGCGACCGCGCCCTGCTCGAGCACGCCGGCCCGGATCCGGCCGAGCACGTATTCGGGCGTGCGCTGCTCGAGAATGACGTTGTCGATGCCGGCACGCTGCAGCAGCTGGCCGAGCAGCAGGCCCGCCGGGCCGGCGCCGACGATGGCAACCTTCGTGCGCATGTTCTCTCCCCGATCTCGGAATGGTCGCCGAACGGCGTACGTGGTCCGTGTCACTTGCGCGCGGGAGCCGCGGGCCCGACGCCCAGCGGCGGCGGTGCGAGCGCGGCGATCCGGCGGAACAGCGCGCGGAACTCACGGCTGGCGGCAATGCCGACCACCGGGTCGCTGTTCGACGCGAACGCAGCGTCGATCGCCGCCCAGTCTTCATCGGCGAGCACCTCGGCGGCGAGCGGCAGCACCTCGTCTTCCTCGCGGCGCATGTGCCGCCAGTGGAAGTGCGAGTAGCGCTCGACGCGCTCCACGAACGACCGCAACGTGCCGGGATCGCGCTGGTATTCGCCCAGCGCTGCCTCGAGCTCGGCGAAGCTCTGGCGACCTTGCAGGTGTTCGGCGTGGAGGCGATCGAGCAGCGGTGCGGCGTCCGGGCGGCGCACCCTGAGCCGCGCAAAGAGGAAGTCGTCCTCCTTCGGATGGTGCAGGCGCTCCGGGAAGGCCTCGATGTAGCGGAACATGGCATGGAGAAGGTCGAAATCCGGTGCCGCGCGACCGGCTTCGACCTCCGCGAGCACATGGCGCAGTCCCTCGATGATCGCGGTGATCGAGCGATGCTCGTCCTGGATGATCCGGATCGCTTTCATGGGCTTTCTTCCCGGGATGATGCCATGTGGTGCATCCGGTGACGATCGCGTGCCCTACGCCACCGCGACCAGCCGATGCAGCGTATCGGCATCGCGCAGCAGCGAGTCGCTCGCCGCGCGGTGCACCACGCGCCCGCGCTCCAGCACGACCGCCTGCCGGGTGAGGCTGAGCGCGAGCTTCGCGTGCTGTTCGACCACGATCACGGCCATGCCGCCGTCCTCCACGAGTTCGCGAATCACGCCCATCAGCTCCTGGACGATGATCGGCGCGAGACCTTCCATCGGCTCGTCGAGCAGGAGCAGCGCCGGATTGACCATCAGCGCGCGGCCGATCGCGAGCATCTGCTGCTCGCCGCCGGACAGCTGGTTGCCGAAGTTCGTGCGCCGCTCGGCGAGCCGCGGGAAGATCTCGTACACGCGCGCCACGGTCCAGGGACCCGGACGGGCGACTGCGGTCAGGTGTTCCTCGACGGTGAGCGACGGAAACATCAACCGCTCCTGCGGGACCCACCCGATGCCGGCGCGGCTGCGGCGATGCGTGGGCAGCACGGCGAGATCATCGCCGCGCCAGCGCAGTTTGCCGCGGTGCATTCGCGTCAGTCCCATGAGCGTCGTCAGCAGCGTCGTCTTGCCCATGCCGTTGCGCCCGAGCAGCGCGAGACTGTCGCCGTCCTCGAGCGCGAGGCCGACGTCCTCGAGCACGACGGCGTCGCCGTAGCCCGCGGTGAGCCCCTCGACCACCAGCAGTTCAGCCATGCTGCGCCTCACCCAGGTAGACCTCGCGCACGCGCGGATCGGCGGCGATCGCGGACGGCGTGCCCTCGGTCAGGATGCGGCCGCCGACCAGCACGGTGATGCGCTCGGCGAAGCGGAACACGAGCTCCATGTCGTGCTCGATGAACAGGATCGTGACATCCTTCGGCAGCCCGGCAATGGCCGTGAACAGCTCGGCGCTCTCCGCGGCCGGAATGCCCGCGGCCGGCTCGTCGAGGAGCAGGATGCGCGGACGGGTCGCGAGCGCGAGCGCAATTTCGGTCAGGCGCTGCCTGCCGTAGGGCAGATTGCGGGTGAGCGTGCCCGCTTCGCCGTCGAGCCGCAGCATCCGCAGAAGCGTGTGCGCCTCGTCGATCTCGTCGCGCTGTCTCGCGACGTTCCGGTACCAGATGCCGGCGCGGCCCTTGCGCTCGCAGATCGCGAGGACGACCGACTCGAGCACGGTCAGCCCGGGAAACAGGGTGTTGATCTGAAAGGTCCGCGTCATGCCGTGCTTTACCCGCTCGTGCTGCGGCAGCGCCGTGACGCGGTCATCGCCGAGGAAGACCTCGCCCGCGGTGGGCGGGAACACGCCCGTCAGCAGGTTGATGAGCGTGGTCTTGCCGGCGCCGTTCGGACCGATAAGCGCGTGGCGCGCACCGGCGGGGACGGCGAGCGTGACATCGCTCGCCGCTTTAAAGGCGCCGAAGTGCTTCGACAATCCTTCCGTGCGCAGCGCCGCAGTCACGCGCGCCTGCCTTGCCGGCGCTCGCCGAGCCGTTCGAGTGCACCGAGGATGCCGCCGCGCGCGAACAGCACCATGAGCACGAGCAGCAGTCCGAGCCAGAACTGCCAATACACCGGGTTGATGTCCGAGAGGAAATGGTGGGCGAGCATGAACAGCGCGGCCCCCAGGAGCCCGCCGTAAAGCCGGCCGGTGCCGCCCAATACCAGGATGATCATGAGATCGGCCGAGCGCGGAAAGCCGAGCGCATCGAGGCTGACGAATTGCGTCGTCTGGGCGAGCAGGCCGCCGGCGATACCGGCGATCGCGGCGCTCGCCGTGTAGACGGCGATCAGGCGTCGCGACACCGGGGATCCGATCGCCGGCATCCGCCGCACGTTTTCGCGGATTCCGCGCAGCGACAGTCCGAACGGCGAGTTGACCAGACGCCGCACCAGGACGAAGACCACGAAGACGACCGCAAGTGTGTACAGGTACGCCGTCCGCCCGGCGAGATCGAATGAAAAGGCGCCGAAGACCCTCCACATCTCGACGCCTGACAGCCCGTCGACGCCGCCCGTGACGAAGGCCGCCTTGTTCGCTGCCTCGTAGAGCATCAGGCCGATCCCGAGCGTCACCATGAGGCGCGCGAGGTCGGAGCCGCGCACGACGAGAAAGCTCGTCAGGAACCCGCCCGCGCCGGCGACGATGCCCGCGGCCAGCAAACCGCTGATCGGTTCGCCCCAGCCGTGCACAGCAAGCAGGCCGGCGGCATACGCGCCGACGCCGAAGAACGCGGCGTGCCCGAGCGAAACGATTCCCGCATACCCCAGGATCAGGTCCAGTGACACCGCGAAGAGCCCGGTGATCAGGATCTGGCTCGCCAGCACCCGATGGCTCGGGAAGAGGAAGAACGCGGCGAACGCGGCGAGCCAAAAGACGAGCTCGTGCGGCCGCCAGCGAGCCGGTGGCAGGTGCGGCGCAACGGCCGCTGCTGCTGCCGCAAGTCCGCTCACGACCGCCTTCCATAGAGGCCCGACGGGAACACGATCATCAGCACCACCATCATCACGTACATGATGAAGGCGCCGGCCTGGGGCACGTAGTACTTCCCCGCGACGTCGGCGACGCCGAGGATCATCGCCGCCAGGAGACCGCCGTTGATCGTTCCCGCGCCACCGACGGCGACGACGAGCAGGAAATACACGACGTATTTCAGCGGAAATGTCGGGTCGAGACCGAGCACGTCGATCCCGAGCCCGCCTCCGAGCCCCGCCAGGCCGGACCCGAGGGCGAAGGTGACCCCGAATACGCGATTGACGTCGATCCCGAGCCCGGCCGAGGCGGTCGCGTTGTCGACCGCCGCACGCACCTGTGCACCGAATCGCGTGCGTACCAGCAACAGATGCAGGGCGACGGTGATCGCCACCACGACGACGACGAGGAAGAGTCGATAGGCGCCGAGGTCGACTCCGAGGACTTGCACCTGTCCGCGCAGCAGTTCGGGCAGCCGCACCGGCTGCTGCGACGGCCCGAAGAGCCACGTCGCTGCCGCAACCGACATGAACACCAGGCCGATCGAGAACATCACCTGGTCGAGGTGCGTCGCCCTGTAGAGGCGCTGGTAGAGCGTACGCTCGAGCACGATGCCGGCCGCCGCCGAGGCGACGAACGCCACCGGGAGCGTCGCCAGGAATGGCACGCCGGCCCGCGTCATCAGCACTACGCACACATAGCCGCCCAGCATCGCGAACGCGCCGTGCGCGAGGTTGATGAAGTTCATCAGGCCCATCGTCACGGACAGACCGATGCTGATGACGAACAGCAGGCTGCCGTAGGCGATGCCGTCGAACAGCACCCCGATCAAGTGGCCCAGCATGACGCCTTCTTGCCGAGGTCAGCCGCCGGTCAGTTGCCCGGATCCTTGACGTTGTCGACCTTGTCGAACTCGATGTTCCACGGCTTGCCGTTGACGATCTTGACCTCGCGGACGTAGACGGTCTGGATCGGCTCCCGCGTGGCCGGGTCGATCGCCATCGGCCCGCGCGGGCTCGCCCACTTCATGCCCTTCATCGCGTCGACCAGCTGTTCGCCGGTGCCGGTGCCGCCGGTCTTCTTCACCGCCTCGTAGATGAGGTGCATGCCGTCGTAGCCGCCGAGCGAGTGGAAGTTCGGCCGCATGCCGTTGTTGGCCTTCATGAAGGAGTCGACGTAGGCCTTGTTTTCCGGCGAATCGTGCGCGGCCGAGTAGTGGAACGAGGTAACGATGCCCACCGCGGCGGCGCCCATGTTTTCGAGCAGGTCGTCGTCGGTGACGTCGCCGGTGCCGATCAGTCGGATGCCGGTCTGCTTCAGTCCGCGGTCGTCGAACTGCTTCATCACCGCGAGGCCTTGCCCCGACGGGACGAACACGAACAGCGCGTCGGGCTTCGCGTCCTTCGCGCGCTGCAGGAACGGCGCGTAGTCGGGATTGGCCAACGGCGAGCGCAGCGACTCGACGATCTCCCCGCCGGCGGCCTTGAAACGGGCGATGAACGTCTTCTCGGCGTCGAGCCCCGGTCCGTAATCGGCGACCAGCGTCACTACGCGCTTGATCTTGTTCTTCGCGGCCCAGTCGGCGATCGGCCCGGTGACCTGAGGCAGCGTGAAGCCGGCGCGGACGATGAACGGCGACTTCGTGGTGACGATCGACGTGGCCGCCGCCATCACGATCATCGGCACCTTAGCCTCGGTCGCGACCGGCGCCGCCGCCAGCGCCAGCGGCGTGAGCCCGAACCCGGCGAGCACGCTCACCTTTTCCTGCACAACGAGTTCCTGCGCAAGGCGCTTGGTGGTCTCCGGCGCAAGCCCCGTGTCGTCCTTGACGATCAGCTCGACCTTGCGCCCGGCCACGGTGTCGCCGTTCTTCGCGATGTACAGGCGGCACGCGGCCTCGATCTGCTTGCCGGTCGAGGCGAACGGGCCGGTGAGCGGCAGGATGAGCCCGATCTTCAGGGGATCGGCAGCGAACGCCGGATGCGCCAGAATGCCAAACGCAACCACTGCCGCCAGGCCTTGCAGGAAGCGGCGGCGGGCGGGGGACGAACGGTGAATCATGGTTGACTCCTTCGGTGCATGAAAAATGGCTGGGAACGGCGCGTCGCCTCGCGCGGAGGAATCGCGATCGGTCATGACTGCAGTCAGGCGCCTCGGGCGGAGGCGTTTACCGCGCGCGCGCTGCGCGACCCGAACCGGGGAAACACGCGGCGCGCATTGCCTTCGAAGATCTTGCCGCGATCCGCGGCGGACAGCCAGTCGACCGGGTCGAGATAGCGGCGGGTGTCGTCGTAGTGGTGCCCGGTCTCCGGGTCGATGCCGCGTACGGCGCCGACCATTTCGGAGGCGAACAGGATGTTGTCGGCAGGAATCACCCTCAGCAGGAGCTCGATCCCGGGCCGGTGATAGACGCAGGTGTCGAAGAAGACGTTGTGCAGCAGCAGCTCGGGCAGTGGCGGACGCTTCATGTCCTGCGCGATCCCGCGATAGCGCCCCCAGTGGTAGGGCACGGCGCCGCCGCCGTGCGGGATAATGAACCTGAGCGTGGGAAAGTCCTTGAACAGGTCCGACGTCAGGAACTGCATGAACGCCGTAGTGTCCGCGTTGATGTAGTGCGCGCCGGTCGCGTGGAAGCACGGATTGCACGACGTGCTGACGTGGACCATCGCGGGCACGTCGAGCTCGACCATCTTCTCGTACAGCGGATACCACCAGCGGTCGGTGAGCGGCGGCTCCTTCCAGTGCCCGCCGGAGGGATCCGGGTTGAGGTTGCAGCCGATCATGCCCAGCTCGTTCACGCAGCGCTCGAGCTCCGGGATGCAGTTCTCCGGACGAACGCCGGGCGACTGCGGCAGCTGGCACACTCCCACGAAGTTGTCGGGATAGAGCGTGCACACGCGGCGGATGAGGTCGTTGCAGACCTGCGCCCACTCGAGGCTCGTCGCGGCGTTGCCGATGTGGTGCGCCATGAAGCTCGCGCGCGGTGAGAAGAAGGTGACGTCCGTGCCGCGCTCGCGCTGCATCCTGAGCTGCGCGCCCTCGAGGCTCTGGCGGATCTCCTCGTCGCTCATCACGAGCGAGGCGCGCGACGGCGCCTTCGCGGGGTCGCCGATCGCGGCGATCTGCTGCTTGCGCCAGGACTCGAGCGCAGCCGGCGCCGTCGTGTAGTGGCCATGGCAATCGATGATCATCGGTTCCTGCGCCTCCATTCTTGGCAACGAGCCGTGTCGTCGCGCGAAGTTCTCCGGCGGCTCATCCCGCGCGTCCTGCCGTCAACCCGGAGCACCCGCGAGCTGCCGCTCCAGCCGATCGAGGATGCGGTAGCAAGGCAGCACCTGGGCGACGCTCGCGTTGGGTTCGCGCCCGTCGCGGATCGCGTCGAAGAACTCGCGGTCCTGCAGCTCGATGCCGTTCATCGACACGTCGACCGTCGACACGTCGATCCGGTTCTCCTTGCCGTCCGCCAGGTCGTCGTAGCGCGCGACATAGGTGCCGTTGTCGCAGATGTAGCGGAAGAACGTGCCGAGCGGGCCGTCGTTGTTGAAGGACAGAGACAGCGTGCAGAGCGCCCCGGTGTTGCTCTTCAGTTGGACCGACATGTCCATCGCGATGCCGAGTTCGGGATGGAGCGGTCCCTGGAGCGCGTTCGCGGCGACGATCGCGCCGCCCGTCTGGTAGGCGAAGAGGTCCACCGTGTGCGCCGCGTGGTGCCACAGCAGGTGGTCGGTCCACGAGCGCGGTTGGCCGAGCGCGTTGATGTTCTTTCGTCGGAAGAAGAATGTCTGCACGTCCATATGCAGAATCGCGAGCTCGCCGGAAACAATCCGCTTGTGCACCCACTGGTGGCTGGGGTTGAAGCGGCGCGTGTGGCCCACCATCGCGACCTTCCCGGTTTCCCTCTGCAGGCGCACGACCTCCTCGGCCTCCGTGAGGCGATCAGCCAGCGGAATTTCCACCTGCACGTGCTTCCCCGCCCGCAGGCACTGCACCGCCTGGCTCGCGTGGATCTGCGTCGGCGTGCACAGAATCACGGCATCGATGTCGGGCCGCGCAAGGCTCTCGCCGAGATCGGTGGTCACGTGCCCGACACCGAAACGGCGGGCGACCTCCCGCGTCGCCTCGAGCGTGCGGCCGGCCAGCGAGACAACCTCGACGCCGTCGATCTTCGCGATGGCCTCCAGGTGCTTGATGCCGAAGGCGCCGGCGCCGGCGAGTGCGACTTTCATCCGTGGCTCCTCGTGTTTCGGTGCCTTGTACGCGTGTTCAGCGCGGGTTTTCCAGAAGGATGTGGCCCACGGCGGTGTTCGACGCGGGCACGTGGTAGAAGCGGTACACCTCGCGCGCATCGGCCGCGAGCGCGCCGCGCATGATGAGCCACATCACGAGCTCGATTCCCTCGGAGCCGGCCTCGCGCACGTAATCGATGTGCGGGATCCGGGCGAGACCCTCCGGATCGGCGGTGAGACGGTCGAGGAAGCGCGTGTCGAACTCGCGGTTGATGAGTCCCGCGCGCGGTCCCTGCAGCTGGTGCGACATCCCGCCCGTTCCCCACACCATGACGTCGAGGTCCTCAGGGAAGGACTCGACCGCCTTTCGGATCGCCTTGCCGAGGTGGTAACAGCGATTGCCGGTGGGTGGCGGGTACTGGACGACGTTGACCGCGAGCGGAACGATCCGGCACGGCCACTGCGCAGGCTGGCCGAACATGAGCGATAGCGGCACCGTCAGTCCGTGATCGACGTCCATCCGGTTGACGATCGTCATGTCGAACTCGTCGAGAATCGTCGATTGCGCTATGTGCCACGCGAGCTCCGGATGACCCTCGACCACGGGCACCGGCCGCGGCCCCCAGCCCTCGTCGGCCGGGGCGAAGGATTCGGCGCAGCCGATCGCGAACGTGGGGATGAGCTCCAGCGAGAACGCCGACGCGTGGTCGTTGTAGACCAGCACCACGACGTCCGGCGCGCGCGCGGCGATCCAGCGCTTCGAGAACTCATAACCGCTGAACACGGGCTGCCAGTACGGCTCGGCCGTTCTGCCGAGGTCGAGCGCCGCGCCGATCGCGGGCACGTGCGACGTCGCGAGTCCCGCGGTGATCCTGGCCATGCTATGCGCTCCCGGCGCCGCGGCGTTCGGCGAGGCTGCGATTTCCCTCGGGCGAGCGGCCGCCCGCGAGCATCATCGCCTTGTAGTCGTCTTCCTTCATCCCGGTCATCTTCGATGCAAGGTTCTGGAAGGAGAAGCCGTCGGTGGCGCCGATCTTCGCCAGAAAATAGATGTTGCCGCCTAGCGCGAGCATCCGGTTGTAATCGCGGTCGAGCGCGGCCTGCCGCTGCTCGTCCGTCATCGGGAACCGCTCGAGGTAGGCGCGCTCGTCCGCCTTGAACGCGGCGCGATTCGCGGCCTTCATCAACGACATGCAGAACATGTTCAGATGGTATCCTCGCCGCGACTGCGTCGCATCGAAGATGATCGTGCCCGGGATGTCCTTGAACGCTTCGGTGTAGTCGGTCATGCCGGTCCCGTCAGTTCCAGTACAGACGCAGCGGATTGTCCACGAGCAGCTTGCGCTGCAGCTCCGGCGTCGTCGCGATCCGCGGCACGAAGTCGACGAGCTTTCCGTCGTCGGGCATGTGGCTCTTCATGTTCGGGTGCGGCCAGTCGGTGCCCCAGAGCACGCGGTCGGGAAACGCCTCGACGATCCGTCGCGCGAACGGCACCACGTCGTCGTAGGCCGGCGGGCCGGACTTCGACAGCCGCTCGGGACAGCTCACCTTCGACCAGATGTTCGGATGCCCGGAGAGCAGCCCGACGAACGCCGCGAACTCGGGGCCGTCGACCGGCTTTCCCACGTCCGGCCGGCCCATGTGGTCGACGACGACGGTCGTCGGCAGTGTCGTGAAGAAATCGGCGAGTTCCGCAAGGTCCCGGGCCTCGAAGTACACGACGACGTGCCATCCGAGCGGCGCGATGCGGGCGGCGATCTCGGACAGCACGTCGCGCGGCGTGAAGTCGACGAGCCGCCGGACGAAGTTGAAGCGCGTGCCGCGCACGCCGGCCGCGTGCATGGACTCGAGCTCGGCGTCCGTTACGCCGCGGCCGACCGACGCCACGCCCCGCGCGCAGCCGCCCGAGTGGACGAGCGCGTCGACCAGCGCGCGGTTGTCGTTGCCGTGACACGTGGCCTGCACGATGACGTTGCGCTCGAACCCCAGGTAGTCGCGGAGCGCGAAGAGCTTCTCCTTCGGTGCGTCGCAGGGCGTGTACTTGCGCTCTTGCGCGTACGGAAACACCGCGGCCGGCCCGAACACATGGCAGTGCGCGTCCACTGCACCCGGCGGCGGCGCAAAGCGCGGCTTCGACGGGCTGGGGTGGAACGGCAGGTAGTCGGGGTCCATGGCGACGGGCGGGGCAGGGGGTTCAGGGAGCTTTCACGGCTTCAGTCGACGTATTTGAGGCCCGCCTTGGCGAGCGCTTCGCGCATCCCGTAGATGTCGAGGCCGAGTTCGCCGGCGGCGAGCCGCTTGCGCGTCGCCTCTTCCTTCCTCTCGCGCGCCTCCGCGGCGTCGCCCACCGCGGCGGCGCGCTCGCGCGGCACGATGACCACGCCGTCGTCGTCGGCAACGACGACGTCGCCGGGATTCACCAGCATTCCGGCGCAGACCACAGGCACGTTGACCGAGCCGAGTGTCGCCTTCACCGTGCCGCGGGCGTGGATCGCGCGCGACCAGACCGGGAACTGCATGTCGGCGAGGCTGCACGCGTCGCGCACGCCGGCGTCGATGATGAGCCCCCTCGCGCCGCGGGAGCGGTACGAGGTCGCGAGCAGGTCGCCGAACATGCCGTCGTCGTTGTCGGTGGTGACCCCGACCACGACGACGTCGCCGGGACGGATCACTTCCGCGGCGACGTGCAGCATCCAGTTGTCGCCGGGATGCGCGAGTACGGTGACCGCGGTGCCGCAAGCGGCCGCGCGTGGCCAGACCGGCCGCATCCACGGCTTGAGCAGGCCGGCGCGGCCCTGCGCCTCGTGCACGGTTGCCACGCCGTGCCGTCCCAGCCGCTCCACTGCGGCGGCGTCGGCCCGCGCGATGTTGCGCACGACGATTCCCACTTTTCCGAACTCGGTCATCCCTTCGGCCCTCCTGTCCCGTCTCGCCTGCCGGTCAAGCCGCGCGCCGCAGCGCGGCCTTGCCGTCCCACACCGCCGCCGGGATCATCAATTCCCCGCGCATGATGAGCCGCGCTGTGCGCAGCAGCGCCGCTCGTATGACGCTCTGCGGATCCTTCGGATCGAGCGCGAGCTCGACCGTGAATTCGCCCGTCGGGTGCTCGACCGACACCGCCTTGACGATGCCGGCGGGCAGCACCGCGACACCCTCCGCGACCGAGCCCGCGAGCACGCCGGCGGTCGCGAGCGTCACCGCGCCGAGGACGCCGACCGCCGCGTGGCAGTCGTGCGGGATAAACGTGCGCGAACAGAGGGCACCACCCGCGCGCGGCGGCGCGATCAGCGACATCTTCGGGACCACTTTCTTCCGGACGTCGCCGAGGTTCATCGCGGGCCCCGCCTGCAGCCGGATTGCCTCGAGGCGCGCCTTGAGCTCGACGTCCGCGTTGAGCTCGTCGCGCGATTCGTAGCCGGTGCGCGCGAGGTCGGCGGCGCGAATCACGACGACGGGCATACCATTGTCGATGCAGGTGACCGGAACGCCGCTGAAGTGGTCGAGGACGCGGCCCGTCGGCAGCAGCTTGCCGCATACCGAGCCGGCGGTTTCGAGGAAGCTGATCTTGATGGGCGCCGAGGTCGCGGGCACGCCGTCGATGCGCGCCGAGCCTTCGTAGCTGATGCGCCCGCCGGGCGTCTGCAGCACGACGTCGGATAGCATGCCCGTGTTGCGCGTCAGGATCCGCAGCGTGGTCTCGGGGCCGCGTGCCGGCAGGAGCCCGCGTTCGAGCGCGAACGGCCCCGCTGCCGCCAGCATGTTGCCGCAGTTGGGCGTCGTGTCGACGCGTGCCTCGTCGATTGCCACCTGCGCGAAGAGGAACTCGAGGTCGACTCCCGGCCGCGCCGAGCGGGAAACGATGCCGACCTTGCTGGTGAGCGGGTCGGCGCCGCCGAGGCCGTCGATCTGGCGCGCGTCCGGCGATCCCATCGCCGCGAGCAGCACGCGGTCCCGCAGCGCCACGTCGCCGGGCAGGTCCGCTCCAAGGAAGAAAGGGCCGCGCGATGTGCCGCCACGCATGAAGAGGCACGGAATGGCCGTCTGCATGGGTCCCTCCTTCGCTCGAATGAAAGGCGAGTCTACGCCTTGCTGACCACACAGAATAGCGGCATTGCTACACTAGCAGCTATGCCGGATCGGCATGAGACGCGAGGCCCGCGCGCGGGCCGGGGCGGGGCCGAATGGACCTGAAGCAGCTTGCGTATTTCGTGCAGGTAGTCGACCTCGGCGGCTTCAGCCGCGCTGCCCGGATGCTCGGCATCGCGCAACCCGCGATCAGTCGCCACGTGCGCAGCCTCGAAGTCGAGCTGCGCCAGAGCCTGCTGCTGCGCAACGGGCGCGGCGCCACCCCGACGGAAGCCGGCAAGCGTCTGCTCGGGCACGCGCGCGGGATCCTGCAGCAGGTCGACCGGGCGCGGCGCGAGGTCGCCGCGACCCAGGGCGCGGCCGTCGGGCATGTCGTCGTCGGGTTCCCGCCGACCGTGGCGCTGCACCTGACCGTGCCGGTCGTGCGCGAGTTCCGGCAGCTCTATCCGCAGGCATCGCTCAGCATTGCGGAGGGCCTGTCGGCGACGATCCACGAGTGGCTTCTGGTCGGTCGCGTCGACGTTGGCGTCGTGTACAACCCGCTCGCCACGCCGGCCGTCGAGACGCGGCTGCTCCTCGAGGAATCGCTGTGCCTCGTCGGCCCCGCGGGAAAGCGCGAATTGGCGGGCGCGCTGCGGCTGCGCGACCTGCCCCGCTTCCCGCTGATCATTCCCAGCCGTCCCAACGCGATCCGCATGCTCGTCGAAACCCGCCTCGCGGCTCTCGGTCTGCGGCCGCAGGTCGCGATGGAGATCGACGCCATCCCGGCCATCCTGGAGCTCGTTGCTGAGGGTCACGGGTATGCCGTGCTCTCGCCGCGCGCGGTGCAGCGGGCCGATGCCGGGCTCAAGCTGCAAGCGCGGCCGATCGTGCATCCGCGGCTCACGAGCGCGCTCGCGATCGCAACCTCGGCCCAGCGGCCGTCGACACCGATCCAGCAGGCGGCGATCGCGCTCATCGAGGAGCTTGCGCGTCCGGCGCTCGCCCCGGACACTGCGGTGCGTGGTAGCGTTCCCGGCCCGCGTTCGCCCCACGCCCGCCGCGCGCGCCCCCGAAGCTCGGAAGGAGAGTGAATGAACGCCATGACCCAGCGAGACACGCCGCCGTTCCGGGCGGATCACGTCGGCAGCTTCCTGCGCCCGAGCCATCTGCTCGACGCGCGCGAGCGGAAGGCGCGCGGAGAGATGACGGGCGCCGAGCTGCGTGTCGTCGAGGATCGCGCGATCGACGAGGTCGTCCGGATGCAGGAGGACGTCGGGCTGCAGTCGATCACCGACGGCGAGTTCCGCCGCACCTACTTCCACATCGACTTTCTGGAGCAGCTGGGCGGGGTCAGGACGGACGCTCCGGTCACGATCCGAAGGTCCGATGGCACCGAGGAGCTCGCGCCCCCGGTCATGCGCGTGGTGGACAAGGTCCGGCACGTGAACGACATCCAGCTCGCCGACTTCCTGTACCTGAAGAGCCGGACGCGCCGCACGCCGAAGGTCACGATCCCGTCTCCGACGATGCTGCACTTCCGCGGCGGCCGCGCGGGCATCAGCAGCGAGCACTACCCGGACCTCGAGGCCTTCTACCAGGACACCGCGGATGCGTACGGCGCGGAACTGCGCTCGCTGGCGGCCGCGGGATGCACGTACGTGCAGATGGACGACACCAACCTCGCCTACCTGTGCGACCGGAAGATGCAGGAGGCGGCGCGGCGGCGCGGCGACGATCCGCGCGAGCTGCCGCACCGGTACGCGGCGTTCATCAACCGCGTGGTGGCGCAGAAGCCACCCGGCATGGTGCTGTGCGCGCACCTGTGCCGGGGCAATTTCAGGAGCACCTGGGCCGCGGAAGGCGGCTACGAGCCGGTGGCGGAGGCGCTGCTTTCCGAGATGAAGCTCGACGGGTACTTCCTCGAGTACGACGACGAGCGCAGCGGGGACTTCCGGCCGCTGCGCTTCCTGCCGAAAGACAAGATCGTCGTGCTGGGGCTCGTCACCACGAAGGTCGGGGCGATGGAGTCGAAGGAGGCGCTCAAGCGCCGCGTCGACGAGGCGAGCCGCTACGCGCCGCTCGAGCAGCTCGCGCTGTCGCCGCAGTGCGGCTTCTCGAGCACGGTGCACGGCAACGCGATTGCGATGGAGGCGCAGGTGGCGAAGCTGCGCCTCGTCGTCGAGGTCGCCCGCGAGATCTGGGGCGACGCCTGAGATTCCGGCTTTGCCGCCCGCGCGGCCTGTCACGACGGTGCCATGCGGGTGTAGGCTAGGCAATGACGGGCGCCGGGATATCCGCCCCGCGGAAGGGGAAATCGATGCCAGCCTCCAAATCCATTCAGATCATTCTGGCGCGGCAGCTCGCGAGCTGCGTTGCTGCGCCGATTCTCCTGGTCGATGCGGAAGGCGCGCTCGTCTATTACAACGAGCCGGCGGAGGCGATCTTCAATCAGCGCTTCGACGAAACGGGTGAAATGGCCGCCGGCGAGTGGACCGCGCGCTTCGCCGCCATGGACGACGACCGCAACCCCATTCCGGCGGAAGAGCGGCCGATGATGCGGGCGATCACCAAGGGGCACCCGGTTTCCCAGACGATCTGGCTCCGGCGCTCGGACGGCGACTGGCGGCACCTGCACGTGACCGCCTTCCCCCTCATCGGCGAGAGGGACACGCTCCTCGGTGCGATGAGCATCTTCTGGGAGATCTGAGATGCAGGTGACGCTGTGGGGCACGCGCGGCTCGCTCGCCGCGCCCGGCCCGGAGACGGCCCGCTACGGCGGCAACACCTCCTGCGTCGGCGTACGCGGGCGCGAAGGCACGGTGCTGGTGCTGGACGCGGGGACGGGCATCCGCCGCCTGGGGGCGACCCTCGGGGCTTCGGTGCGGCGCGTCGATGTTCTGCTGACCCATCTGCACATGGATCACATCCAGGGGCTGGGATTCTTCGCCCCGCTCTACCGCCCCGATGTCGAGATCAGCATCTGGGGGCCGGCGAGCAGCAGACTGAGCCTGCGGGAGCGGCTGATGCGATATCTGTCGCCGCCGCTCTTCCCCGTGAGCCTGCGCGAGCTGCCTTGCAACATCACGCTCCACGAGGTTCCCTGCGGCGACGTGGACATCGGCGAATTTCGCGTCTCGTCGGCGCTCGTCTGCCACCCCGGGCCGACGGTCGGGTACCGCATCGCCGACGCGTGCGGCACCGTGTTGACGTACCTGCCCGACCACGAACCGGCACTGGGCGCGTCGGCGTTCCCGTCTCTGCCGCGCGCCTGGACGTCGGGAGGATCGCTGGCCGCGGAATCCGATCTGCTGATCCACGACAGCCAATACGACGCGCACCAGTATCTTCGCCACGTCGGCTGGGGGCACAGCTCGCTCAGGCATATGCTGGACTTCGGGACGCTCTCCGAGGTGAAGCACCTCATTCCCTTTCACCACGACCCCGGCCATACCGACGACGACCTCGACCGCCTGATGGGCGAGGCGATCGCCGACGCGAAGCCCGGCTATCGCGTGACGCCGGGACAGGAAGGCGCGACGTTCGAACTGTAGATCCGGTCGACGATCCCGGCGCGACGGCCACGGGGCGCTCGCTCGACTCCGATGAGGCAACGGTGGGGCATGCGCCTGGCTGGAGCGCCGAAGCTGATCGCCGCCCGGTGGATGCGGTAGCATGACGCCCCGTCCTCTTTCGCCGACGCCCATGGACTACGCGTTCATCCTCGACCCGCTTCCCGAGCTCAAGGCCTACAAGGACTCGAGCGTGGCGATGATGCGCGCGCTCGCCGCGCGCGGCCACCGGGTCTATGCGCTCGAGCAGGCCGGCCTCTGCTGGGAGGCCGGGCAGACGCGGGCCCGCGCCGCGCCGCTGGCGTTGCGGTCGGACGATCACGACTGGTATGCGGCGGGGGAGCCGGACGAGCGTGCGCTGAAGGACTTCGCGGCTGTCGTGATGCGCAAGGACCCGCCGTTCGACATGGAGTACGTGTACTCGACCTATCTGCTCGAGGCGGCCGAGCACGAGGGCGCGTGCGTCTTCAACCGGCCCCGGGCGATACGCGACCACAACGAGAAGTTCGCGATCGCCGAGTTCGCGGAGTTCGTCGCGCCGACGCTCGTCACGCGCGATGCCGCCCGCATCGACGCGTTCATCGACGCGCACGGCGACGCGATCGTCAAGCCGCTCGACGGCATGGGCGGGACGTCGGTGTTCCGCGTCCGCGCCGATGACCCCAATCGCAACGTCATCGTCGAGACCGTCGGCCGTCGGGGCGCGCGCACCGTGATGGCGCAGCGCTACATCCCGGAAATCGTCGACGGCGACAAGCGCGTGCTGCTGATCGCCGGGGAGCCCGTGCCCTACGCGCTCGCGCGCATCCCCAAGCCGGGCGAGACGCGCGGCAATCTGGCCGCGGGCGGCCGCGGCGTCGCGCGGGAGCTCACGGCGCGCGACCGCGAGATCGCGGCCGCGCTCGGACCCAGGCTGTGGGCCGAGGGCCTGCTCGTCGTCGGGCTGGACGTGATCGGCGACTGCCTGACCGAGGTCAACGTCACCAGTCCGACATGCTTCGTCGAGATCACGCAGCAGACGGGTTTCGATGTCGGCGCGATGTTCGCGGCCGCCCTCGAGAAGGCGTCGGCCTGAGGGGCGCCGCGGCCCCATCCCGCCGGGATCGCGGGCAACCCGGGCAGACCGATCGGGGCGCGACCCTGCGTGCTAACATGGACCAGGGTCGTTTCCGCTGTGCCGGCGCATGTGCGCAAAGCCCGTGACGACCGCGACGGAGCCACGACGGGACCTTCGATGATCGGCATCCTGATCATTGCGCACGACAGCCTCGGCGAGAGCCTCGTGCGCGCGGTCACGCACGTGCTCGGCAGCCGGCCCGAGCAGTTCGAAGTGCTGTCGGTCGCGGCGACCGACGACCCCCTCACGCTGCTGCCCGCGGCGCGCGAGCTCGTTCGCAGGCTCGACACCGGCGCCGGCGTGCTCGTCTTCTCCGACATCTACGGCGCGTCCCCGTGCAATCTCGCCGGCAAGCTCATGAAGCCGGGCCGGGTCGAGGGCCTCGCCGGCGTCAACCTGCCGATGCTCGTGCGGGCCATCACCTACCGCACGCGAGGCCTGGACACGATGGTGAAGAAGGCCGTTTCGGGCGGTTGCGAAGGGGTTATGCACATGGAAGTGGATCCCGTCTATGCCGGTACGCGACGTTGAGATCGTCAACAAGCTGGGGCTGCACGCGCGCGCCTCGGCCAAGCTTACCCAGCTCGCCGCGAAGTTCCAGTGCGACGTCGTGATGTCGCGCAACAACCGCAAGGTGAACGCGAAGAGCATCATGGGCGTGATGATGCTGGCCGCGGGCAAGGGGGCGAAGGTGACGCTCGAGACGAACGGGGCGGACGAGGGCGAGGCGATGGAGGCGCTCGTGGCGCTCATCAACGACTGTTTCGGCGAGGGCCAGTAGCGCCGTGCCGAGCTTCGCGCTCCACGGGATCGGCGTTTCGGGCGGCATCGCCATCGGCCGGGCGCAGCTCGTCTCGCATGCGACGCTGGAGGTTGCCCACTACGCGATTCCCTCGGGCCGCGTCGAAAGCGAGATCGCGCGGCTCGACAATGCGCTGTCGGAAGTCCGCAGCGAGCTCGAGGGCCTGCACGGCGCGATGAGGGCCGGCGACGCGCCGGCCGAGTTCGGCGCGTTCCTGGACGTCCACGCGTTGATCCTTTCCGACCCGACGCTGTCCGAGGCGCCGAAGAAGATCATCGCCGAGCAGCGCTGCAACGCCGAGTGGGCGCTGACGCAGCAGATGAACGTGCTGGTCGAGCAGTTCGAGGAGATCGAGGACCCGTACCTGCGCGAGCGCAAGACGGACGTCGTGCAGGTCGTCGAGAGGATACTGAAGCGGCTCCTCGGCAAGCCGGGCGTGGTCGGCCCGGCGGGCGTCGAGCAGCACACGATCCTCGTCGCGCACGATCTTTCCCCGGCCGACGTCATCCAGTTCAAGACGCACCGCTACGCCGGTTTCATCACCGACGTGGGCGGCGTCACCTCGCATACCGCGATCGTCGCGCGGAGCCTCGCGGTGCCGGCGGTAGCCGCCACGCACAACGGGCGGACGCTGATACGCGAGAACGAGTTGATGATCCTCGACGGGACCAACCACGTCGTCATCGTCAACCCGGACAAGGCGGTGCTGGCCGAGTACCGGTTGAAGCAGGGCGAGCTCGAGCTCGAGCGCGCCAAGCTGCGGCGGCTCAAGCCCAAGCCCGCGACCACGCTCGACGGGCACGCGGTCGCGCTCGAGGCGAACATCGAGCTGCCCGGCGATCTCGACCAGGCGCTCGACAACGGTGCGATGGGGATCGGCCTCTTCCGCTCCGAGTTCCTCTTCCTGAACCGTGAGGGGCTGCCGTCGGAGGACGAGCAGTTCGAGGCCTACCGCAGCGTCGCCGCCGGTATGGAGGGCAAGCCGGTGACGATCCGCACGTTCGATCTCGGCGCCGACAAGCAGAAGGAGGGCCTCGATGGGCTCGCGCGCGTCGCGCCGAATCCCGCGCTCGGGCTGCGCGCGGTGCGCTTCTGTCTCGCCGAGCCGCGGCTGTTCCTCACGCAGCTCCGCGCGATCCTGCGCGCCTCGCATTACGGACGGGTGAAGATCCTCGTGCCGATGCTGGCTTCGGTCAGCGAGATCGACCAGACGCTCGCGCTGATCGCGCAGGCCAAGGAGACGCTGCGGGAGCAGGGTGTTCCCTTCGACTCGGGCATCGAGGTCGGCGGGATGATCGAGATCCCGGCCGCGGTGCTGGCGATCTCCGCCTTCCTCGCCAAGCTCGATTTCCTGTCGATCGGCACCAACGATCTCATCCAGTACACGCTCGCCGTCGACCGCTCCGACGACGCGGTGTCGCACCTCTACGATCCGCTGCACCCGGCCGTGCTGAAGCTGATCGCGATGGCGATGATGGGCGCGGCCAAGGCCCGGGTGCCCATCGCCGTCTGCGGCGAAATGGCCGGCGAGCCGCAGTTGACGCGGCTGCTGCTCGGCCTCGGCCTGCGCAACTTCTCGATGCACCCCGCGCACCTGCTCACCGTCAAGCAGCGCGTGCTCACCAGTGACGTCGGCGCGTCGAAGCCGATCGTCGACCGGATGCGGCGCAGCGACGACGCCGCGAAGCTCGTGGCACTCCTCGACCGGCTCAACGCCTGAACGTGTCGCGGCGGGCGGAATACCGGCGCCCGCCCGGCTGTTTGTCCGTCGGTACCCGGCGGCGAGCCGGGTTGAACCCCGGGGCCCCGATGGCTATCGAATCGAGATTCCTTGCGGCGTTGCGTGGTCTTTGCGCCGTCATCGCGCTCGGCTCCCTGGCAGCGGGGGTGCTCGCCGTGGGCGTCGGCGACGATGCGCCGGCGTTCGCGCTCCCGACGGCACAGGGGGTGCCGATCACGCTCGCCGCGCTGCGCGGACAGGTCATCTACGTGGATTTCTGGGCGTCGTGGTGCGGGCCCTGCCGCCGTTCCTTCCCCTTCATGAACGAGATCCAGCGCCGCTACGGCGGACACGGCGTGACCGTGGTCGCGATCAACGTCGACTCGAAGCGCGCGGACGCCGACCGCTTCCTGCGACAGTATCCGGCAGAATTCGCGGTGGTCTACGACAGCGGGGGCGGCACGCCGGGCGCGTACGACGTGAAGGCCATGCCGAGCTCGTACCTCATCGACGCGCAGGGCAGGATTGCCTGGATCGAGCACGGGTTCCTCGACGAGCACCGCGCGGCGGTCGAAGAGCGGATCCGCGCGCTGCTTCCCGCCCGCTGATGGCCGGCCGGAGCCTCTGCGAGAAGCTGCGCGGGCGGGTTGGCTGCGCCGCGCTGGTCCCGCTCATCGCCGCGCTCGCGGGCTGCGCGACGGTGACGCCGCCGCGGCCGTGGGAGAAGGGAACGCTCGCGCGCCCGGAGATGCAGTTCGACGCGGATCCGCTCGACACGAAGATTTCCCAGCACATCTACACGAGCAAGGAAGCGGCCGCGGGCGGCTATGGCGTCGGCGGAGGCGGTTGTGGCTGCAACTGAGGGGGACGGTCTGGCAGGCCGGCTCGCCGCAGTCACGGGGGAACCGGAGCGCCGGGCCGAATCGCCTGCGTCACAGGGGTCGGCCCGAGCGCTCCTCGCGGCCGCGCTGGCGTTGCCCGGCATGGCCCCGGGCGACGCCGGCGCGCAGACGGCGCCCGATCGCGGCGTCATCGAATTCAAGGCGCTCGATTACCGCGACTGGCAGCCCGGGGCCAACCGCATGTCGGTCCGCAGCCCGTCGCTGTACGCGTTGCGGCCGCTGTCCGACACGCTCGTGCTGGAAGGTTCGCTGGTCTACGACAGCATGTCGGGTGCCTCGCCACTCTGGTACGACACGCTGTCGGGCGCGTCGGGGCTGGGCGTGACTGACTACCGGAGCGCCGGCGACGTCAAGGTGACGAAGTACCTGGACGGCGTCGCGGTGGGCGTCGCTGCCGGGGCCTCGTCGGAACGCGATTACCTGTCCCGGGCGGGCTCCGTGGAGATCCGCGCGTGGTCCGACGACCGCAACCGCACGTGGGCATTCGGCTTCGGCGGCGCGAGCGATCGGATCAACCCGGTCAACGGGATCGTCGTGAATGCGCCGCGCAACACGCTCGACTTTCTGGCCGGCGTCACGCAGGCGGTTTCCCCGACGGCGATCGTGCAGTCGAACCTCACGTATTCGCGTGGCCACGGCTACTACTCCGATCCCTACAAGCCGCTCGACACGCGGCCTTCCCGCCGTGCCGTGTTCGCGTGGCTCGCGCGCTACAACCAGAATTTCCCGGACACCGACGCGACGCTGCGGGTCTCCTACCGGTACCTGCACGATTCGTTCGGCAGCGACGCGAGTGCGCTCGAGGCCACGTGGTTCCAGCCGCTGCCCGAGGGCTGGAGCGTCGCGCCGAGCCTGCGCTACGCCACCCAAAGTGCCGCCGGCTTCTATTTCGATCCGCCGTATCCGCAGGGCTACGTCGCGGGGCGCGATTACACCGCGGACACCCGGCTGTCGGCGTTCGGCGCACTGACGCCGGCCGTCGCGATCGCGAAGGCGTTCGCCCAGGGCTGGAGCGCCGAGATGAGGGTCGCCTTCTACCGCCAGCGCGCGGGTTGGCGGTTGGGCGGGGACGGCAGCCCGGGTCTCGAGCCGTTTTCGGCGCGGTGGCTCGAGGCCGGCGTCACGAAGTCGTTCTGACCAGGCGCCCTGCGCGAGCGTGGCCATGCGCCTTTTCCGCACGGTGTTCCGCGCGATGGCCTCCGAGCACGAGCTCAAGCTGTGGTCCGACGACGAGATGCAGGCGCGCCGCGCGGCGGATGCCGCAATCGCCGACGTCCTGCGGATCGAAGCGAAATACTCACGCTACCGCGACGACAGCGTCACATCGCGCATCAATCGCGGTGCGGGCGGGGTGGCAATCGCGATCGACGCCGAGACTGCGGCGCTCCTGTCCTTTGCCGACCGGTGCCACCGGTTGAGCCACGGGTGCTTCGACATCACGTCGGGGGTGCTGCGTCGCGTCTGGGATTTTCGACGCACGCCGCCGCAGTTGCCGGACGCCGACGGTCTCGCGGCGGCGCGCACGCTGATCGGCTGGAGTCGCGTCGAATGGGACGGGCGCACCGTTCGACTGCCGGAGGCCGGAATGGAAATCGACTTCGGCGGCATCGGCAAGGAGTACGCAGCCGACCGCGCCGCCACGATCTGCGCCGAGCACGAGATCGCGCACGGCCTCGTGAATCTCGGGGGCGACGTGCGCGCCATCGGACCGCAGCCCGATGGTGCGCCCTGGCGCGTCGGCATCCGGCATCCTCGGCGTGCGGGAGCGGCCATCGCGACCGTCGCTCTGGATTCGGGCGCGTTGGCGACCAGTGGCGACTACGAGCGCTTCTTCGAGATTGCCGGGCGGCGCTACTGCCACATCGTGAACCCCGGCACGGGACTGCCGGCTGCGCACTGGCAGTCGGTGAGCGTGATCGCGCCGCTGTGCGTCGTCGCCGGAAGCTGCGCGACGATCGCGATGCTGCTCGAGCAGGAGGCCGAGGCCTTTCTGCGCGACCAGGGGGTGCGCTATCTCGCCGTCGGGCCGGACGGCGCGCTGCATGGACCCGCGGCGGATGCGTGACCCGCGCCGCCGCCGCCGCTTTCCGCAGCGGCGGAGGCGGGGCAGGGCCGATGTCGGGTGCCGCGTCGGGGCCGCCGACGTGCGCGACCGGGCCGCGCACGCAGGGCGTCCGTCAGTGCGGTCAGTGCTTGTGCGTGCGCATGTGGTCGTCGGAGGGCGAGCGCCGCCGGACCTCCGCATTCGCGGGAATTTCCTGCCTGCCGCCATCGGCGGTCTCGATGGTCAGCACGAGCGCGACGCGATCCCCGAGTTTCAGCGGGTGGTCGAGGTTCGCGAGCGCGATCCGGAACGCTCCCGGGGCGAGCTTGACCGTCGCGTCGGCCGGGAGAGGAATTTCCGCGACCGGCGCGCGCGTGGCGCCCGGCGCTAGGAGGGCGACGCCGGTGGCGACCGCAGCGCGTACCGCGACCAGCCGCGCGCCCTCGGTACTGCGGAGCTCCATGTAGGCCTCGGCCGAGCGCGCATCGGGCGCCAGGCGCACCCAGGGTTCCGTGACGATGAAAATCGCGGCTGCGTCCGCGGCAAAAAGCGCCAACGCGAACCCCCACGCGACGGCACCCGGCACCCGCGGACGAATGAGCATGTCCATGGCCGGCAAGTTACCGCATCGCGGGAGGAAATGCATCGGCCTCGCCGATGTCGTGTCGCCGGGTCTGTTCGTGCGATATGACCGCGTTGTCGGAGGGGTGGCGCAGGTCTTTCGCCCGGCGGCCGCTCGGCGCGGACGTCGTGGTCGTCCGAGCCGCACCGCCGCAACGCGCGAGCAGGATCGAGGAAACCGTCTCTGCGGGCCAGTGCCAGAAAAGGGGGAATATTCGCGACCACTCCGGTGTTTGCGTCGGACAGGCCATCGGGCGCCCGGCGGGTCGGGCGCCGAGGGGTGTATCCCATGGAGGATCTCGTGGACCGACTACTACGTCTCTGCGCGCTGGCGCTGTTCCTGTTCGCCGCGTCAAATGCGTTCGCTGCGTTTCACATGTTCCGTATCGAACAGATCTATTCCAATGCCGACGGCACCGTGCAGTTCGTCGTGCTGCGGGAAGAGGGAGGCTTCAACGGCGAGAATTTCTGGGCGAACCAGACGCTCACCAACACTCACCTCGGTACGACGCAGGTGTTCACGTTTCCGTCCAGCCTGCCGAATTCGAGCACGGCGCACAAGAGTGTGTTGATTGCCACGCAGGGCTTTGCGGCGCTCGGCCTGGTGGTGCCGGACTACGTGGTCCCGAACGGATTCCTCGCGACCAACGGCGGCACGCTCAATTACGCCGGCGTCGACCAGGTGACCTACGCGGCGCTGCCCACCGACGGCACCAACGCGATCGATCGCAACGGCGCGACGATCCGCAACGTCGCCACGAACTTCGCCG
>Ga0209048_10001574_pt1 | contig 23293 bp, 14 predicted proteins | sample FrelakmetCRP12CR_FD_187146 | JGI IMG/M metagenome (GOLD analysis project Ga0209048, IMG submission 187146) | Freshwater lake sediment microbial communities from the University of Notre Dame, USA, for methane emissions studies - CRP12 CR (SPAdes)... | ecosystem: Environmental > Aquatic >... | reverse complement strand
CAGAGTCTCGCCCTCCCACGAAAGCCCTGCCACGAGCCCCTGCCAGGTTTGCAACCGCTGCACTATGGGAATAGAAGTGACATCTTCAAAATGGAAAAGAAAACGGCTGAAGCAATCTGGCCAAATCCCGTCTCAAATTTTGTGAAAATACTTTCCTTCATCTGTCTCCTGGCCGTGTTCATTTCGAATGCGTTGGCCGATACCGCCTCGGAGCTCGCCGGCTTTTCCGTCTTCGACAAGGTCGATATCGCCGCGCTGGCGAAGGGCGATCCCATGGTCGCTCATGGGACGCCGATGGGCGGCCGCTTCATCTCGGCGCAGAGTTGCTTTGTCGTGGCGGCTCCGCCGTTGCGCGTGGCCGAAGCAATGCACAATTGGAACCCGGCGCGCCATTCGGAACTGAAGGTCCTGATTCATTCCGACCTTCCTGCCTCACCCGGACCAGCAAGTTTCTCCCGGCTCTCGAGTGCTCCGGACACCGCAGCGGTCCGCTCCCTTGTTAGCATGACGCAAAAGGCCTCGACGGATCTGCAAATCAGCAGGGAAGAAGCAAAGAGGCTGCCGGCGGCAAACGCTGGAACCGGCATCATGCCGGCGCCGATCGCCATCTTCTGGGCTGAGGTGCTGAGCGGCCGCACCAAGGCCTACTCGTCGGGCGGCAGCGCGGCCCAGCCACCCTACGATCATACCGGACAGGCGGTCCGGCCCTCGGAAGAATTCAATGGATTGCTGCGACAGCAGGACAAAGTTCACAAGCAATTCTCCGGCTTGATCGATAGTTCGGGGATCGGACGCGGGGCCGGTTCTCTCAAGCCTGAGCTCTATTGGGAATTATTGTCGGCCGACGAGCAAGGCGTCGTCACACTCGGCGCCTCCTACCGTCGCTCGGGCCCTAACGGAACCTTTCAAGCCGCGGACGCGCTCTACTACGCGAGTGGCGGTTATTACGTCGGCCTGACCCTCTATCAGATGTGGCCGGTCGATGTCGGTGGCAAGCCTTCCACGCTCGTCTGGCGGGGCGATTTCATCTCCTCCGCCACAGTCGCTTCGCTTCACGGCATCGAGCGGGTTGCCTCGGAATCGGTCATGATGCGAGATATTTCGAAGGCGATCACGGCATTTAGACGTGACATCGGCGGGGGACGCTAGGCAGTCTGGCCGGACATCCTGATCCCATTCAAATGAAAGCACGAATCAGACTTGTCACGTTTTGCCTGGCTTTCGCCGCGGCCCGAGTGTTCGCCGTTGAGGTTGAAACCACCCCATCCAAAAACGTGGCGCTGGTAGAGTCGGAATCACCGTTTTCGTTCGAGTTCGACGCGGAAGGAGCCTATGCCGGCAACGGCAGTGTGAAGCGGGGCAGTCTGAGCGTGGAAGACTTCGATGAGACCCAGGCACGTGTCCGTTTCATTCTAACGCCACGCGTGAAGATCGGAATCCTGCGCCTGGGGGTGCAAACCGAACGCTATTCGTTCGGCTTCGGCGGGAACGCGGCCATCCCCGATGTCCTTTCCTCCACCAATCTGATCATTGGCCTCGACACGCAGTTCTCGGATTCCTTCCTGTTCCGGATCGAAGCACAGCCCGGATATTACGGAACCGCTTTTGATGATTTTGGGCAGGACACTTTCAACGTCCCTGCATTGATTGGCGGTACTTACATCTTCAACTCCAGTTTCCAGGTAGTCTTTGGGGTCGGGATCGATGCCTTGCGGAAATATCCGGTCCTGCCGGGTGGCGGCATTCGCTGGAAGTTTGCGCCGCAGTGGATGCTCAACGCCACCGTGCCGACGCCCCGCCTGGAATACGAAGTGAACCGCAGCTTCATGATTTACGGTGGGGCGGATATCCGGTTGACCAGCTATCGGGTGGATAGTCAATTCGGCACGGTTCGAGGGAACACCGCCCTCAATCACGCGGCGATCACCTACGACGAAGTCCGAGCGGGCGTCGGTTTCGAATGGAAATTGAGCTCCGCGATCAGGCTTGCCGCCGAGGCCGGCTGTATTCCGTTTCGAAACTTCGACTTCCATCGCACCGATGTCCGCTATCACGAGGACGGCGTCGTGCCGTATGGGATGCTCGCGTTTCACGCGGCTTTTTAGGAACGCTCGCAGCCGATGGCCTAGGTTTCTTGGGCGACGTGTAATGACACGCGTTTTCCAACCTTCTTAAACTAAGCCTTGCCGTAAATCTCGGGCCGGCGCTGAGCAAAGACCGCCATCTTGCTTCGCAGAGAACGAATCGTCTTCAACGACACCTCCGCCTGGACAATCTCTTCGTGATCGGTTGAAGCCGATGCGAGAACTACGCCATAGGGATCGATAATCGCGGAGGATCCGCAACAGGTCACTCCCTCATCCGTGCCGACGCGGTTGGACACAATCATGTAGCTCTGGTTCTCGATGGCGCGCGCGCTGGCGAGAACCCGGAAATGTTCCAGACGCGGAAATGGCCAGGCTGCCGAGAGGATGAAAACGTTGGCCTGCTCTTCGATCGCGAGGGTCCGGAACACCTCGGGAAACCGAAGATCGTAGCAGATGCTCAAGCCAAAACGGAGCCCGCCAAAAGGGAAGCTCTTCAATTCATTGCCCGGCAAGAAGCACTCGTCCTCTCCGATCGGCGTCCCCGTGAAGAGATGAGTCTTGCGATAGCGACCAACGACTTCCCCATTCGCATCGACGAAAGCCTGGGAATTGTAGATCGAAGCCCCTTCGCGTTCCGAAATCCCGCACACGATCGCAATCGAAAGCTCGCGCGCGATTCTCTGAAGCTCGGGGACAGCTCCCTCACTCCAAGGTCGCGCGCCAGCCTGGATGACCGGCATGGAATAGCCGGTGTCAGCCACCTCAGGAAAGACGATCAGTTCGGCGCCGTCTTCCCTGGCCCGCGCAGAAAAGTCGCGAATCTTGCGAATGTTGGCGTCGAGATCGCCGAGCGAACATGCCATCTGGGCCGCGGCAATTTTCATGAATCAGGCAGACATTGGTTTCCTCAATATTTGTAGGGCGTTTTTGTGAAACGCCAAATCCAATCCACAAGGGGCGGTTTGAAACCGTCCACCCAAGCAAAACCGTCACGGGTCTGCGGGCCGCTCCTTGCCTTCCACTTATCGTAGATTCTTGTCGAGCGCGCCGATCTTGCGTGTTTCCGGCCAAATCCACGAAACACCCAGCACCACCAGAATCGTTCCGAGCCCACCCGCAACGACCGAAACGACCGGACCAAACAGCGCCGCCGTTAACCCTGACTCCAATGCTCCGAGCTCGTTCGACGTTCCGATAAAAATATTGTTCACCGCGGAGATGCGACCGCGCATTGAATCCGGCGTGAGCAGTTGAAGCATTGTGTGCCGCACCACCACGCTCACACTATCGAACACACCGGTCATAAAAAGCATGGCCAGCGAGAGCCAAAGATATTGGGACAGGCCGAAGATAATCGTGACCAGTCCGAAGCCGGTCACGCACCAGAGAAGCGTTTTTCCCGCGTGCTTCATCGGCGGCAGGTAGGCAATCAGCAACGCCATGATGAAAGCGCCGATCCCCGGCGCCGCGCGCAGCCAGCCGAGCCCGATCGGACCGCAGTGCAAGATCTGATCGGCAAAGATCGGCAACAACGCCGTCGCGCCACCCAACAAGACGGCAAACATATCGAGTGTGATCGTCGCGAGAATCACCTTCTTACTCAGCATGAACCGGATGCCCTCCTTCAGACTCCGCCACGCGTTCCGCTCCGAGCTGCTGCCGCGATCACTGCTGCGGATCGGCAGCACCAGCAGGAAAAACGACATCGCGCAGATCGCATCGAGGACATAAATGAACGGGAATCCGGCCCGAACGATGAGAAATCCGCCAATGGCCGGCCCGACCACCGAACCGATCTGAAAGACGCTGCTGTTCCAGGTCACCGCATTCGCAAACGCATCGCGCGGCACCAGTTGTGGAAAATAAGAGCTGCGCGCGGCCCAGCCAAAGGTCCGCGTCGTCGCGGAGATGAGCAGGATCAAATAAATCAACGGCAAGGAAAGATCATCGAAGTGGAAATAGGTGTGCCGTTCGAAGATCGACGCGATCCCAAACAGAAAGTGATTTCCCTTTTGCAAGAGCGGCCAGTTTGGAATCGCGAGGTGCTGCCCCGAAACGAAAGCCAGGGCCAGCGAGCAGATCGCACTCAGCGCCTGCGTCACCAGGACAATATATTTTCGCGGGTAACGATCGGCGATGTGGCCGGCGGGCAGCGAGAGAAGCACCACCGGAACTGCGATCATCAGCCCAACCAGTCCCAGCGCCGTGGCCGAGTGGGTGCGCGCATAAATTTCCCATTCGATCGAGACCATCAGCATCAGGCGCCCGATGACGGAAATCAGATTGCCCGATGTGTAAAAACCGAAGGCCGGGAACCGAAAAGCTGCGTACGGATCATGTTTACCAGGCTCACGAAGAAGCGTGCCTTCGGCGCTCGTCGGGCGATCCGACCGCGCACTCTCGTATGGAGGGAGTGACGCGTCTGGTTTGCGGTCAGGCATGTAGAAACGCGTCTGCGTTCACACACGCGCAGGAGATTGTAAAACCATTAGTTCACGCCGCAACCAACAGGCTTTACCTCTGGGGCCGCCGTCGCGCGGGCCTCCGTTGGTCGGACGTCAAACCGCGGAGGGACGCGATCCCGATCTCTTATGAAACTGAATGAACGCAACCCTGCACTCAAGGTTTTCGGGATCCCGCGTCATCGGGATTGGGCGCAGGCTGGCGCGCAAAAAGCGCGAAAGCGACGTCTTGACCGCGCCGAGCCGGAGCCCGAAAGGGACCACGGCCAACGATCGGCCTACTTATTCAGAAAGTTAGCGACGCGCCGGATCCGATTGCGGACGAAGAGCAATGGCCCGGCATCGACGAAATAGGTGAGCAGGATCGAGTCCCGTGTTTTCACCTCCGGACCCACCGGATCGGCCGAATGCCACGTGTTTTTGCCGACGGCAAAGGCGTAGCCCGTGTTAGGTGAAAACTTCATCTGCGCGCGCACTGGCATGCTCCCGTCATCCAGGCGCTCGTGAAAGATCGTGCCGATGCGTGGGGTCGTGTCGTCCGGTGGCAAATAGAGCTGGGCCGTGATCCCCTTCCAGCGCGTATCTGGATGCGGAGTGATGAAGTAGCCGGGAATGTCGCGCGTCAGGATGGGAATCGGATACATCCGGACCTTCGCGAATTCGGCGCCGAACCGCTGCCGCAGGCCACCGGCGAGCCGGTCGACAAAGGCTTGCTTAACCTCCGTGGAGCAAAGTGCGCGACCGACCAGGTCCCAAAGAGCGCGGTTTTTGGACGGCAGGCCGCGGATGTATTCAGGGAAAAGATCGATCTTAACACGCGTGTGCACTCCATTTACATGGTTGCGGACCTTGGCACGTCCGGAGAGCGGACGGTAATCGTCCGCAACCGGCATGGCTTCAAGCATGGAGGCGTAGAGGTCTTCCGGGAAAACGCGATCGAACACGATGTGCTCGAATGGTATCTCACCGGCGCGTGCCTCCCGCACCGATGACGCAATAAACAGGCTGAGATCTTCCACGGTGCGAGAGGGGTCCCGTCCATTGAACACTGTTGATTGCGCAATCATCTGAGATGTGGATTTTTCGACACCTCCGAAGGCGCGTCAAGGAATTCCACCGGGATCTGGTCCTTCGATTCTCCCGCTGGACGAAACGGCAGGATCCGTCATGGTCACCAACCGAAGCGCAGGATAGGCAAACGAAAATCCGCACGAACGGAAGAAACACTGGGTGAAATATCCAAAAAGGCCCAATGTTTCACGATGCGACCACCCGTGACTCCAGTTACAGGTCGACTTCGTTGCGACTGCGACAATCCCCAGCCAAGAAAAGATCGTCCGAGGCGCAATGAATAGCCCAACAGGCGACTCAACCAGCCAGCGCCCGGCACATATCGTTAGGTCCCCGTTCCTGCGCAACTGCGTTACAAACCTTCGACGAAAGTATTTGTGGTTATTCGCCGCCTATAGCGCACTCGCTTTCACGTATTCGGTTATAACGCCCCCGTTGCGCGCGCCGGATGAACGAAATCATTTCTTGCGCGCCTATGAGATTTCCGAGTTTCACTTCTGTGCTCACCGTCTGGCTGATGGGTTTGTTGGCGATGATTTGCCGGCCAGCCTTGCGCAATTCAGCGATGCCGTTGGCAATCATACGAATAATCGCATGACGGCCGAACAACTAGCCGCTGCTCGCGCGGTTCAGTTGCAGCCGGACCGGCGCGTTCCGATTGAGTTCTCGAATAGCGCGCTCTATGCGCCCGGAGTCTATCTACCCGCTGCGATCGCGATCGCATGCGGACGCCTTCTTGGCCTGTCACCGTTCGTGCTCCTCTTCGGAGCACGCACCGCCAACCTGCTCGTGGCGTCGGCATTGATCACGCTGGCAATTTCGCACGCCCGTTACGCCCGTTGGCCAGTAACCCTTACGGCGCTCTTGCCGATGGCGGTGTCGCAAATGGCGTTAGTCACTACCGACGCGATGACATTTGCCGTAATTTTTGCGTGGACCGCACTCGTAGCTAACATAGCCATCGGCCGCCAGAAACGATTGGCGCGAACAGAGCGGCTCCTGCTCGTCGGAGGGGCTCTGCTGCTGTCGCAATTACGACCACCCTATCCGATGGTCGTGCTGCTTATCTTCGCGGTGCCGATACAGCGATTCGGAACCAGAAAGATGGGCGCGGCCTTTTGCGCGATCGCTCTTCTGGTGACCGCAGTCCCTGCAATCGCCTGGAATCTTTCTGCGCGTCCGCTGTTCGTTCCCGAGCCGCATATGTCAACCGTGAGCGCGCAAATCGATCTTCTGCGCGAACATCCAATGCATTTTATCGGCGCCGTGAAGGAAGACCTCGCGAAACGCGGCGCCGAGCATTGGAGCCAGGCGGTCGGTCGATTCGGTTGGTTGAACGTGTGGCTGCCTGCCTGGGTTCCTGTTGGCTACGCGCTTGCGCTCTTCGCAAGCAGTTTTATCGGCGTTCGGGATGCAATTCTGCCGCAATGGTGGCAACGAGGTTTGTTTGCCGCCATCGCGGTTGGCACGCTTCTCGGGGTTCAGTTAATTCTCTACATCTCGTACGACCTCGGCTGGATACAGGGCCGGTACTTCATTCCAACGATTCTCCTGGTGGCGTTTGCTTGCGCGAATGCCATGCTCGCGCGCCAGCGGGCCGGGATGATGGTGCGCATGGCGTGTTTGCTCTTCGCCATCGCGGCCCACATTGCCTCGCTCTTCGCGCTGGCCCATGCGCGCGGGCTTGTCTGATAAGACCAATCGGGTCTGACGCGGCCACCCGCCGCGCGGCTACAGGGCAACCTTGGCTCAGGGGTTCTGCAAGTTGTAAACTTCGAACAGACCGATACCGCTTTGACCACTTCGCTCGCGGACAATTGCGGTGTAGGCGCCCGACGGCAACGTGGTGACGATGGCGGATTCCAGATCGTTGGTTGGCGCGAGCATCGCCTCTTCGATCTCCACCCGCGGGCCATCCTTCCAATTATCGTTTTCCACGATGAGCGTGCCGTTCACGTCTCGGAGCTCGAGAGTTGGATCGGGCATGGCGTTCGTTATCCCCTGTGAGGCGAGCGATGGACCGATCGAACGGACCAGCACCCTCGTGTTTCCATCGTTGCCAAAAACGATGAATCCACCGATGATCACGTCGCTTTCCGCGCCAACCGAGCCACGCGTGCTTATATTGGCCAGGGTCGAATTGGACGTTTGGTTCAGGTCATATGCTTCGACTACAGCCGTGCCGGTCGCACCATCTTTTCCGCCCAAAACCGCAGTGTACGCGCCCGGCGCCAGCGTCCGGATGATCGCCGACTCCAAGTCGTTCGCCGGTGGAATGCCTGTGGCTTCGATCTCCACCTCTTGCGAGTCTCGCCAGTTATCATTCGCCGCGATGAGCGCGCCGCTCTGGTCATGCAATTCCAAAGTGGGATCCGCCAGCGCGTTGCCAATCCCGGATTGATTGAGCGAGGGTCCGATCGCGCGCACGATGACATTTTTCGGCTGGTTTCCTGTAACGATGAAACCGCCGATGAGCTGGTTGTCTCCCGTACCCGCACGCACTCGGGTTGAGATATTCGCCAGCTTCTCGGCCGCGGCGACAATCGGAGGAGGTCCGGGAGGAGGGTCGACGCCGGTCGGATCACGCGGAAACTTTGCGTAGGGCAAACGCGCGCCGAGATAAGCGAATTGATCGGCGCGAATCGCAAAGGGAGCGAGGAAATCGTGCGTTCCCGACGCGCCCACAATATCGTCCTGGTCCACCCCGTCGCCGCTGATCCCGATGGCGCCGATCAACTGACCATTGCGATACAGCGGAAAGCCCCCTGGAAAAATCGTAATCCCGTTTGGAAATCGCGGGTCCAAACCAGAAGGATCGAGGACGAAGTTTGGGAGCGCGGCGCGGCTAAAGCCGGAGTACTGCTCTTGCAGTCCGTAGTACGGACCGGGGTCCTGCACATCGAGGCCGGGTGGGTATTTTGTTTGGGCGAGGAAGCCGATCGTCCGCGTCGACATCGCCAGCGAATTGCTCGAGAACCCAACAGCGGTGCGCCCTTTTTGAACGGCCACATCCCAACTGAAGAGCGTCGCCTCCCCGGTACGGAACGCGCCCAACACCGTCGGATTCACGTTCGGGTTATTTGGAAAATTCACGACGGTAACAAAAACCTGCATCGTCGTGCCAATGGGCAACCGGATACCGGCCCGCGTAATTCGAGCGCGATCCGCGGCGAAGTTGATGATGCCGGCAACCTCGGTGGCGGTCAGGCGCGCCCGACCGTTGATCGGCGTCGAAATGGGATCGCTGATGATGGGCTGGCGAATTTCGCCCTGCACCCCGCCAAAGGTCGCGATAGGATAGGGAAAAGGCGCCGGCGCGCCTTGAATCGGATAACCGGTCGCCGCATTGCCCGCCACGGTAACTGCCCCCACCACGGGCGCCGGAGACAAAACGTAGGGAAGCGCAATGCCGTTGATATAAACGTTGTCGGCCTGGATCGAATGCGCCGGCCGAAATCCGGATTGCCCGGCGAGGGCAATCTCTTCATCCGCATCATACCCCGGAATGAACGTGAAAGGATTCTCTGATCGAAACACGACCGGACCCGGGATGCCGTCTCCCGTCACCCCGATGGCGCCGACCAATACTCCAGCCTGGTAAAGCGGAACACCTCCGGGCGACCCATCGAGCGAGGTCCCAAACACCGGGACGATGGTGTTACCGGGCGCACTGCCAAAACTGATGACACTGCCCGGTTTACGGAACTTGTTGATGTCGGAGGTAAAAAGATTCGAGAGGCCAACACCAACAAGCGGACCGGGTGGCGTGTTGCGGACACCGGGGGGAAAGTGTTGTTGAATGATGAATCCGGCCGTGCGCGAGGTGAAGGCGTTTTGGTTGCTGCTTAAATAAGACGCTGTCCCAGCTTTTGAGACGCAGCTGGAGATTTCCAAATCGGTTGGTTCGCCGCCGCGGACAGTCCAGATCCCGAGGACGTCGCCCTCGCGATCGGTCACTGCGATCACGCTGTTGGGCGAGATCTGAAGGGCGCGGGTGACCGCCTGGTTGATAACAGTCTGGACATCAACGGCCGTGAGCTGCCCCCAGGCCGGCGAAGGCAGCAGCAACAGGGCAGCGGCAATGGTGATCAGGAAGGCGCGGACGTGCACGGGGGAGCCTTCATACTAAAAGACCTTGCCTTCGGCTATGAAATTCCCATGGAACACTCCCGCCAGGTGGGACGGAAGCGACCAACGCCCCCACTTTTCCCGCTGCTCCCTTAAGCTTGCCAAGGGAAGACGGTTTCCGCATCCTTTGCACCCCTATGACCTCGTTTCGCCCGGTGGCCGGCGCGCCAACCCGACGCGTGCTTATCGCATTCGCCGGATTGGTCATCGCATGCGGCCCGCCGTCGATGGCCGGGGACGACAGTCCGCCCTCAAAGGAAGGCGGACGCGTTGAGATCAAGGGAGGTCCCGAAAAAACCGCCAGCCCCGACCCAGTCCGCGACAGCAAGGATGCCGTGGTAGAGATCCATCGCGGACGCAGCGAGGGAACAGAGGTTCAGATCAATGGCCGCCACGCTCGGTCCCATTGGCGATTCGGAGGCCGTTATCTCTTCGGGCAGGAACAGGCCGAGGTGGAGAATCCTCCACTGCCACCTTCGCAGTTCAATCCCGATCCCGGTGCCGGAAATCTCCTCGAGCCGGAGCCTCCCCCGGACTTGTTCCCGCCGATTCTCCCGCAGCCGCCTGAGTACGGTGAGGAATCAGTCCCGCGCTCGCTCGGCTTGCCCCGCCGGGGCGTGCGTGAAACCATGCCCGACCGGCGAAAACTCGATTACGAAGCCTACCCAGGTTCGGAAGCCGGCGCCGGTCTCCTACCCGGTTCCGAGCCGGTCCCGAATCGATGGTTCATCGGATTCGGCCGCTGGAAACGGTACGCAGATCCCTCGACCGAAACCCCCTATCGAGCCGGCCCCTTGCGCTTCTGGCATCCGTACCTGCAAAGCCAGCTCAAGGGCGACGCGCCGATCATCGGTCAGGACATCTTCCTCAACCTCACGCTCAACAATTTCTTCCAATTCGAGACGCGAAAGCTCCCAACTCCCAGTGGAGTGAGCACCGCGCAACCGAATAGCTCGGAATTTTTTGGCCGGAGCGACCAGATTTTCTTTTCAAACGATTTTTCAATCGGAATCGACCTTTTCAAAGGCGAGACCGCGTTCAAACCGGTCGTTTGGGCGCTGCGGATTCTAGCGGTCGCCAACTACAATTACATCACCGTAAAGGAGAACAACGCGCTTGATCCGGATCCACGCGGGCCGGGCTTCACCGGGCCTCCGGGCCCCCTGGTCTCGCCCAGCCCGGGAGATCCTTTCTCGGGACTCGGTCCCGGATTGACCCCTGTGGCACACGACCTTGCCCATACCCGCTACACCACACGCGAAAAACAATGGTATTCGCTCCAGGAAGCATTTGCGGAAATTCATCTCCGCGACCTGACGAACAATTATGATTTCATCTCCTCCCGCTTCGGTATTCAGCCGTTCGTGAGCGACTTTCGTGGCTTCATTTTTAACGACACGAATCTCGGTGTCCGCGTTTTCGGCAACTACGACAACAATCTCTGGCAATACAACGTGGTCGCCTTCGATATGCTGGAAAAGGATACGTACTCGGATCTGAACAAGTTCGACCGGCGCGACCAGCAGATCTTCATCGCGAATGTTTTTCGCCAGGATTTTTTTGCCAGGGGTTACACCGCACAATTAAGTTTTCACGCCAACTTTGACGGGGGCGCGCGGCACTTCGATCAAAACGATTTCATCACGCGTCCCGCCCCGATCGGATCTGTGCGCGATCATTACGTCCAAGCCTACTACCTCGGCTGGACCGGCGACGGTCACATCGGCCCCGTGAATCTCACCCACGCGTTTTACCAGGCGTTCGGCGAAGATGGCTTCAATGGCATTGCGCAGCAGCGCGTGCAGATCAACGCGCAGATGGCTGCGCTCGAGCTGTCCATGGATAAGGACTGGCTGCGTTTCAAGCTCTCCGGTTTCTACGCCAGCGGTGACCCGAATCCGAGGAACTCGCATGGAACCGGATTCGACACGATTTTCGACCGGCCATTCTTCGTTGGCGGACCGTTCAGTTTTTACGTACACCAGGGTTTCAATCTCGGCGGCACCTCGGTGAACTTTAAGCAGCGCGACAGCCTGGTGATCGACTTGCGAACGAGCAAGAGCGAAGGCCAATCCAACTTTGTTAATCCGGGCACCATCATTGTCGGATACGGGAACGACGCGGATATCACGCCGAAATTGAAAGCGTTCCTGAACGTGAATTACATCTGGATGGCTGAAACCGAATCCATCCGCCAGGTTCTTTTCACGAACCACACCAGCAACGCGATCGGGTTGGATTGCAGTCTCGGTTTTCAATGGCGGCCCCTTCTGACGAATAACATTATCTTGACCGCCGGCGCCGGCTTCCTCGTCCCGGGACAGGGCTACAAAGACATCTACCGCGCGAATACGAGTCCGGTGTTCGGCTATCCAGGGCCCTCGGCCGGGAAGGTGGACGATTTTCTCTTTAGCGGAATTTTCACCGTCACGCTGACCTACTGATGAAGAAGCGAAATGGGAGAATGGGACGCGCAAGAGAGGAGCCGGAGATGGACTACGGGAGACGCTTGAAAGGCAAAAAGTCCGACAAGATTTTCTCTGCCAGTATACGTACCGCGGAAAAGAACAAAGAATGAGCGTCCCAAGACTCTCCCAGTTGGGCGTTGGACGTTGGAGGTTGGACGTTGGACGTTTCCTCCTCTTTGTCCTCCTTTCCTCCACCCTGTTTGCGCAGGACTCTGAGTTGCCCACCTCCGGCTACGGCCCTCCCACGGCAATCCCATCTGATGCATCGATCACCAAGCCCGCCGCTCGCCCGCCCCAAAATTGGATCGATCAATCCCAGGCCCAGGCCGACGCCAAAAGCACCGGCTGCAATCAGTGCCACAACGGTATCGAGCCGATGCATCAAGCCTCCCACGTCGTGCTCGGCTGCACCGATTGCCATGGCGGCAATCCCGCTCGTGGCCTCACCAAAGAACAGGCGCACATTCTGCCACGGAACAAGGAATTCTGGAAAACGTCCGCGAATCCGCCGAACTCCAACGTCTGGCTCAATCACGAATCGCCTGAGTTCATCCGGTTCATGAACCCCGGCGACCTGCGCGTGGCGAAACAAGCCTGCGGTCTCTGCCACGACGAAATCATTCGCAACGTCGATCACAGTATGATGAACCACGGCGCGATGCTTTGGGGCGCCGCGCTCTACAATAACAGCGGCTTTTACCTGAAGAATTACCGTTTCGGCCAGGCCTACGGAGCTGACGGCGCGCCGCTCCGGCTCATGAATTACACTCCAGTCACGCCTGCTGACACGAGGTTGCATGGCATCCTGCCGTTCCTCGACCCGCTCCCGCGCTTCAATTTGAGCAACCCCGGAAATATTCTGCGCATTTTCGAAAAGGGCGGCGAAAAACAATTGCAGCTTGGTCTCCCGAATTCGGAGGAACCGCCCGGCAAACCGCTCCGGCGTTTGTCCGAACGTGGCCTCGGCACTCTGAACCGCACCGATCCTGTTTTTCTTGGCCTGCAAAAAACGCGGTTGCACGATCCCTTGCTCGGGTTCCTTGGTTCGAACGATCATCCCGGTGATTATCGCTCGAGCGGTTGCTCAGCGTGCCACGTTATTTACGCGAATGATCGATCGCCGACCAATTCCGGCTGGTGGAGCAAGTATGGACATCAAGGACTGAGTTTCACCGCGGACAAGACGATTCCCAAGAAAGAGCGCGGCCACCCGATCATCCACCAGTTCACGCGTTCGATTCCGTCGAGCCAGTGCATGAACTGCCACATGCATCAGGGCAATCTGTTCGTGAATCCGTACCTCGGTTACATCTGGTGGGACCAGGAGACCGATGGCGAATTCATGTATCCGAAAGTGCAAAGGAACCCGACAGACGATGAACTGGTGATGGAAACACAAAGCAACCCGGAGGCGGCGGCCGCGAAAGGCCTCTGGGGCGACAAGGGGTTTCTCGACAAAGTCTCGGAGTTGAATCCGAAGCTCAAGCACACGCAGTTTGCCGATTACCACGGCCACGGCTGGGTCTTCCGCGCCATCTTCAAGCATGATCGCAAAGGCAACTTGCTCGATCTGCGCGACAACAAGATCTCCCACGACGATCCGGACAAGTTCGCGAAAGCAGTTCACCTGAAGGACGTGCATCTGGCGCACGGAATGCAATGCGCGGACTGCCATTTCGAAAAAGATGTGCACGGCAATGGCCAGCTCTACGGCGAGCCGCGCAACGCCACGACGATCAACTGTATTGATTGCCACGGGACCGTGGATCGAAGGCCGACGTTGATTACCTCCGGCAACGCGGGCCAGATCGACCTGGCGAACAATAGCAACACGCCCTGGGGACCGCGTTTCGTTTGGGAAGGCCAAAAGCTCTACCAGCAGTCGATCATGTCGCCGGACACGCGCTGGGAGATACCCCAAACCATCGACACGATTGATCCCCTCTCCTCGCATTACAATCCAAAGTCAGCGTACGCGAAGACACTGCAGCGCGACGGCAAGACATGGGGCGGCCCTGTAGCCGGGGTCAACGACCCCGGCGACAACAACCGAATGAAACTCGCGCATGACAACACCGCAATGGATTGCCAGATCTGTCACACCTCATGGGCGACCAGCTGTTTCGGTTGCCATCTGCCGATGAAGGCGAACCAGCGGGTGGCGCAGAATAAGTTCGAAGGCGTCACCGACCGAAACTTCACCACCTACAATCCGCAGGTGGTGCGCGACGATGTTTTTATGCTCGGGATCGACGGAACAGTGAAGAAAAACCGGATGGCGGTCCTGCGTTCATCGAGCGCGGTGGTGGTCAGTTCGCAAAACGCGAACCGCGAGTGGATTTACTCACAGCAGCAAACCTTCTCCGCGGAAGGTTACAGCGGCCAGGCCTTCAATCCGCACTTCCCCCACACCACCAGCAGTGTCGGCACGACGAAGAATTGCACCGATTGCCATCTCTCGAAGAACAACGACAACAACGCGTGGATGACGCAGTTGCTCGGATTTGGCACGGGAACGGTGAATTTCTTCGGTCGTTACGCCTACGTGGGCGAAGGCCGCGAAGGATTACACGCCGTGGTTTGGACCGAACCGGGTGAACCGCAGGCCGTAATTGGCAGCCACCTTCATCAGATCGCGTATCCGGACAATTTTCGCAAGCATCTCGAGGCCGGCGCGATTCTCCAGGAAGGGCATGAGCACAGTGGACACGACATCCAGGACCTGGTGTTGCGCGGCGAGTACCTCTACACCGCAAACGGACCGGGCGGTTTCGAAGTCTTTGACGTCGCGAATATAGACCAGAAGGGATTTTCGGAGCGCATCGTCAGCGCGCCAGTTTCTCCACTCGGTCAACGGACGCGGGTAAATACGAAATTCGCCACGTCGGTCGCGCTTCCCAGCACTCTCGCGCTCGATCCGGCGCGGGTGCGCCTCCCCGAAAACGAAGAGCAGCCGATCGATTTGTTTTACGCCTTCGTCTACGTCTCGGATCGCGAAGAGGGATTGGTCGGCTCGAACGTCGCCACGCTGGTCGACGGGAACCCGGACAACAATTTTTTGAAACGTGATGTGACTTTCAATCCCAACGGAGTGCTCACGGGCGCAAGCTTCGTCACCGCCGCCGGCCATCGCCTTTACCTGACCACGCCACGAGGATTGTTCGTGATCGATTGCACCGACCCGATGCATCCGCGGCTCGCGGGGCAGTTCACCGGAAATTTTCTCCACAACCCACATTGCGTCGCGATCCAATTCCGCTACGCCTTCGTCACGGATGACGACGGCCTGAAAGTTCTCAACATCACCGATCCGGACCGGCCGGAGCCGGTCTCGGATGGAAAGGTCCGGTTGCGAAATCCTGGGCGGCTTTATGTCGCGCGCACCTATGCCTACGTGGCCAACGGGCCCGAGGGACTTGCGATCATCGACGTGGAGAATCCCGAGCGTCCGCGGCTCGAACAAATGTTCAACGCCGATGGCTTGCTCAACGACACGCGCGCGGTCCAAATCGGCAGTGTGAACGCGTCGCAATTCGCCCTCGTCGCCGACGGCAGGAATGGCTTGCGGGTGGTGCAGCTGATCTCACCCGATACCGTTGCGGGCGCGCAAGGATTCAGTCCGCGACCAAATCCGAAATTGATCGCGACCTACCCAACCAAGGGCGAAGCAATCGCCGTCTCACGCGGACTCGAACGGGATCGGGTCGTGGATGAAACGGGCGGGCAGACCGTGGTGTTTGGCCGGCGGGGCTCCCGGCCGTTTCACCTCAACGAGATGGAACGATTCTACCTTCATTCCGAATCCATCGATGCCAAAGACGATGCCGCGCGCCGAGGAAGTCTTTACCGCGTCGAAGATGTAATCTCGCGCGACGGAAAATTAATGACCAAGAGCGGCGCACTCTTGTTACCCGTTCCGGCACCTTCGCCCGCTCCGGCGGCCACGCCCGGGGCGCCAGACTTCCTGCCCGAAATCGAGCCTCCACCGTTGCCAACACCCTAGAATCCGGCGCAGAATGACGAGAAAGACATTGCTGTCCGCGCTGGTTTTCAGTAGAACTCCTCTATGGCCGATAAAGCAAGCAAGCAGCCCGAAAACGTTCCCGGTCCCTGGTATGTGGACACGACTTGCACGCCCTGTCGCGTGTGCCTGGACGAGGCTCCCAATCTCCTCAAGTACAACGACGACGAGACCTACGTCTATTTTTACAAACAGCCCGAGAACGAAGAAGAGACCGCCGCAGCGCAACGCGCGATGGATGTTTGCCCCACGCTCGCCATCGGCAACGACGGCGAGTAGCTCCGTCGCGGCCTGCTCGCGAACGCTTTCGGAGTCTCGAACCGCCGCTTGCCACGTTGACCCAGTTCCCAAATCTTCGGCAGTCAGCCGCCGTGACCAAGAAACATTATGCCTCCTGAAACGACGGCAGCACCACCGTACACGCGCGCCAATCCCTTTCCTGGCAAGCTCGTGGTGAATCGCAGCCTGTGCGGCGAGGGTTCGGACAAAGACACCCGCCATTTCGAGATCGATCTGAAAGGCTGGGGATTGAATTATGAAGTGGGTGATTCCATGACGGTGTGGCCGACCAATGATCCAGGCCTGGTCAACGAAATCGTAAAGATAATCTGCGCGAAAGGGGAGGAACCGGTCAAAGGGCCCAAAGCTGAAACAACCCTGCGTGAAGCGCTGCTTTGCGATTGCCGTATCACGCAGACGACGCCGAAATTCTTGAAGATGATCGCCGAAAGAGCGACCGCCGCGCCTCTGCTCAATGACCTGCTCAAGCCCGAACGGAAGCAGGATCTCGACACCTATCTTTGGGGCATGGAGGTAATCGATTTTCTCATCGAGCATCCCTCGATCAAATGGACGCCGCAGGAATTGATCGACACGCTGGCAAAATTGCAGCCGCGTTTGTATTCGATCGCTTCGAGCCTGAAAGCGTGTCCTGATCAAGTGCACTTCACCATCGATGTGGTGCACTACGAAAGCCGCGGGCGCATGCGCAAAGGCGTCTGCTCCACCTTTCTGGCCGAACGTGCCGAAAAGGTTCCGGTGCCGGTTTTTCCGAATACGTCGAAGTTTCGGCTGCCGGACGATGGGAACACGCCGATCATCATGGTCGGACCGGGCACAGGCGTGGCGCCCTTCCGCGCGTTTTTGCAGGAACGGAAAGCCGTCGGCGCCAAAGGCCGAAACTGGCTCTTCTTCGGATCGCAAAAGGCCGCGTGTAACTATTTTTACGAGGACGAATTGCACGCGTACCAGCGCGACGGCTTCCTCACCCGACTTGACCTCGCCTGGTCACGCGATCAGGAGAAAAAGGTTTACGTGCAGGATCTCATGGTGCAAAACGCGGCCGAGATTTGGAAATGGCTCGATGAAGGCGCACAATTCTTTGTCTGTGGCGATGCCCGGCGCATGGCCAAGGACGTGGACGCCGCGCTGCGAAAAATCATTCAGCAAGAGGGCGGCAAAAGCGAGGAACTCACGAACGAGTACGTCGAAAAGCTAAAGAGCGACAAACGTTACAAGCGCGACGTTTACTAGTCGAAAGAGGAAGAAATGACAAAACGCCATTCGGCATTCGCTCTTTCCGGCTTACTTCGTGCTTAGTCATTGGCCATTCGTCGTTGCGAGGCGGGCGCTTGAGGCCAATCGCCTGCGGCCAGCGACTGGCCTTTGAAGAATATTTGCGGCGATCATAGATCGCCACTACACACATCGAACATGCCGGAAACTACTGCTCCATCCAAACCCGCCACGCCCACTTCGCCCTATACCCGCGCCCATCCGTTTCCCGCGAGACTCCTCGTCAATCGTCGGATGAGTGGCCCCGAATCCGAAAAGGACACGCGCCATTTCGAGATCGACCTCAGCGGCTGGGGCCTGAGCTTTGAGGTCGGTGATTCCATGGCGGTCTATCCGAGCAACGATCCCGAACTGGTTGAGGAGATCCTTCGTGCGCTTGGTGCGCGAGGTGACGAGACGGTCCCTGTCGCGAAAGGTCAAAAAAAGTTGAGGGAAGCGCTTCTACGCGATTTTTCCATCACGCAACCTACGCCCAAGTTCTTGAAGACGATCGCTGAGCGCGCTTCGGCCGCGCCCCGGCTCCGCGAACTGCTCGATCCGGAACGCAAACAAGATCTCGACACCTACCTTTGGGGCCTGGAAGTGATTGATTTCTTGACCACGCATCCGTCGGTAAAAATTGGCCCGGATGAATTCGTCGGGCTGCTCACAAAATTGCAGCCACGGCTTTACTCCGTTGCCTCAAGCCTGCGCGCTCACCCTGAGCAAGTGCACTTCATCGTCGATGTGGTGCGCTATGAAAGTCACGGCCGATTGCGGAAAGGCGTCTGCTCCTCTTTCCTGGCGGAACGGGCGGACCATGTCTCCGTGCCGGTCTATCCCTCCTCCGCAAAACATTTTCATCTGCCGGAGGATTCGACTTTGCCCATCATCATGGTTGGACCCGGCACGGGCGTCGCACCGTTCCGCGCGTTTCTCCAGGAGCGTGAGGCGCTCGGCGCGAAAGGAAAGAACTGGCTCTTCTTCGGAGCACAAAAAGAGAGCTGCGACTACGCGTATCGGGAAGACTTCGACCGATTCAGGCAAAATGGCATCCTGACGCGTTTCGATTGTGCCTGGTCGCGCGACCAAACGCATAAGATTTACGTCCAACACCGTATCTTGGAAAACGCGGCGGAAATCTGGAAATGGATCGATTCCGAGGGTGCCCAATTTTTTGTTTGCGGAGATGCCCGCCGAATGGCCAAGGATGTAGACGCTGCGCTGCGCAAGATCGTTCTGGAACAGGGTGGCAAGACCGCCGAGCAAGCGAGTGAATACGTTGAGAAGCTCAAGAGCGATAAACGCTACAAGCGCGACGTTTACTAGCCGGCTTGCCCATTTCCCGGTCGCGGCCATCAAGGAAGGGCGATTTTCAAAATCGCTCCCAACGCCGGTTTAGAAGCCGTCGCTCCTTGGGCCACTACAAAACAACCGGCGTGCCTTCGGTCATCACGATGACCTTATTCTCGACGCCCTGAACCCGAGCCGCGGCCAGGAGGCGCGCCGGCGGTTCGTCGAGCGGTTCGTATCCCAACCGAAAGCTTCCGTAGTGCATCGGCACCAGAGTTCTGGCACCCAATTCCTCGAAGGCCTGAACGGCTTGCTCAGGATTCATATGAACTTCGCGGCCGGTCGGTGCGTCGTACCCGCCAATGGGAAGCAGCGCGACATCGATCTCGTATCGCTCACCGATTTCCTTGAACCCTGCAAAATAAGCGCTGTCGCCACAATGAAAAATCGTGCGGCCATCGACGGCAATGACAAATCCGCCGAAGGCCCGATGCAAGTCCGCCAGGAATCGTGCCCCCCAGTGGGCACAGGGCGTCAGCGAGACCTCCAGTGGACCAAGCTTCACGGACTGCCAGTAATCGAGCTCGTGGACGATGTTGAAGCCGAGGTCGTGCACCAGGTTGCCCACTCCTATCGGAACGACAATCGGCTGATCCGCCGCCACGCGCGCCAGGGTGCGCCGGTCGAGATGATCGAAATGCGCGTGCGTCACCAGGACGAAGTCGATCGAAGGCAAGTGATGAATCTCGAAACCAGGCTGTTTGAGCCGCTTGATGACCTTCAGCCACTTCGACCAGATCGGATCGATCAAGACGTTCACTTCATGCGTTTGAATCAGAAACGAAGCGTGGCCAATCCATGTTATACAGATTTCGCCTTTGCGAATTTTCGGAAAACTGGGCTGAACATGATCGCCCGAGCGCTTGGTGAAAAGCGAGGGAATGAGGACGGTCGTGAGGAAATTGCGTTTGTGCCAATCGGAGCGCGGACGCAATTTGATCCGGGTAGACCGTTTATTCTTGGCGCCGCTCTCCGAAGCCTGGCGAATGACGTTCCTCTGACTTTTTTTCGAAAAAGGAATCGGCACGGTTGCCCAACCATATAAGCTTGGGTGAGTGAATCAAAACCTTTCACGGCCATGACAGCCGTTCCCAGCGATTAGGCTTCGCGTCCCCCCCGGAACGATGAAGCTGCTGAATGCACTTCCCCGCCAGCCTTTCATCGGGCTGGCCGTTGCCGCGAGCATCGGCATTCTCCTGGCCGATTTTGCGCCAAATCATTCACTCGCGATGGTTATCGCGCTCGCGTTCCTGGCCATCACCGCATTGTTGTCGCGAAAATCTTTCCCGGTTTACGCACTCGTCGCCGCTGGCTTCATTGTCCTGCACAGTTTGCGCACCAGCGATTCACCCGCTGCGGAACTGGCGGTCGAACTCGGAGAGGAACCCCGGCCCGTCACCGTTCGTGGATCGGTCGTGACCGAGCCAAAATTCGCACCATCGGGGACCGCTTCATTCCTGTTACAGTCGGAATCCATTGAGATCGACGGCGTAACCCGGCGCAGCCGCGTGAGGTTTCTTGCGCGGTGGCGCAGCAGAGTCGAGCTCGGCGATGAAGTGAGTCTCTTCGGGACCGCGGAGCCGGTCGGCCTCCCTCGCAATCCCGGCGAGTTCGACTTCCGCTCGTACCTCGCCCGCCAGGATGTCCAGCGGATATTGCTCGTGCGCTATCCCGAGAACGGGCTCGTCCTTCATCATGCCGGCGGCAATCTAATTCGTCATGCCGCGCAAAAATCGCGTGAGTGGATGCAGGTGGTCCTCTCCCGCGATCTCGAGAAAGCGCCCGATGTCACGGGGGCGATCAACGGGATGGTTCTGGGTCTGCGTCGTCAGACTCCCGAGGACATCGAGGAACCGTTTCAACAAACCGGCACGCTCCACCTCTTTGCCGTAGCAGGATTACACGTCGGGATCGTGGCCCGCCTTCTTTGGATCCTGGGAACTGTGGCCCGCCTGCCGCGCAATTGGACAACCGTGCTCATTATTCCCGCGCTCCTGTTCTACGCTGCGGTGACAGGCTTGCATACCTCGAGCGTGCGAGCAGCCGTGATGAGCGCGGTCTTGCTTGCTGGCTTTTTCGCCGAGCGAAAAGTGCTTTCGCTCAACAGTCTCGCGGCCGCGGCGATGTTGATCCTTTGCTGGAACACCAACGAACTATTCTCGATCGGATTTCAACTTTCGTTTTCAGTCGTGACTGCCATCATCCTGCTGGCAGATCCGACCTATCGATTTCTTCGAAACCGCTTCGAACCGGATCCTTTTCTTCCGCGGAGGTTGTTCGGAGCGCGCCGGCGCATCCTCGGCCACGCCACTTCGTGGCTCGCGCGTGCCAGCTCCGTTTCATTCGCGGCCTGGCTCGGTTCGTTGCCGTTGATGCTCGGCTATTATTACCTGGTTACGCCAGTCTCCCTGCTGGCCAATCTCATCGTAGTTCCGATCGCCTTCTTTGTTCTTGCCGCCGGCCTCATCTCGATGGTGGTGGCGCCCATTTCAACCTGGCTGTCCGTCGTCTTTAACAATACGAATTGGCTCCTGACCAAAACCATTCTGGGAGCGGTCCAACTCTTCGCGCAAATTCCAGGAGGTCACCTGCACGTCGAACATCCGCACTGGCCGAGCGGAGCCAGTATCGAAATCAATGTCCTTGACCTGAAATCCGGCGGCGCCATGCATGTCCGGACCACGAAAAGCGATTGGCTCTTCGACACCGGATCGTTCCGCAATTATGACCGCGTCGTCCGGCAATACCTTCGTTCCCGAGGCGTAAATCGGCTCGATGGCCTGGTCTTGACCCAGGGCGATGCCGGTCACATCGGGGGAGCAAGCAGCGCGCTGCTCGATTTTAGTCCACCGCAACTGCTCGACACCGCGACGCCGGATCGGTCTCCGATTCATCGCAGATTGATCGCGGATCTCGCCCGAAGCAGACGTCCACGTAGACTTTCCACTGCGGGAGACGAGTTCGACCTCTCACCAGATGTCAAAGCAAAGGTTCTTTTTCCGCCAAGCCTCGTCGACAGCGGTCGGGCTGACGACCAGGCCCTCGTTATTCAACTCGCCCTGTTCGGCCGGTCGCGAGTGCTGATCATGTCCGATAGCGGCGTTCCAACCGAAGAGTTCCTGCTCAAACACTGTTCGAATCTGCGCAGCGATATTCTTATAAAAGGCCAGCATCACTCGGGCGTCTCGGGATCGGACGCGTTTCTCGATTCTGTGCGGCCGCAGGCGATCATTGCCACCTCGCGCGATTTCCCAAAGAATGAACAAATCATGGACGAATGGGTTGAAGGCCTCGGAGCGCGGGGCATCAAGCTGTTCCGCCAGGACGAAACCGGTGCGGTTCAAATCAGGATTTTTCGCGATCGATGGGAGGCGAAAACCTATCTCAGCTCCGAAACTTTCCGCAGCACCAAGCAGTGAATCTCAATCTCCCTTTGTCTGAATCGCTTCTCGAATGTGCTCATTACACCTGGGGCCTCCTGATTCACTATCCGAAGGAACTGGGGCGATCGTGCGGCCAGGCGCTCGATTTCCCGAAAATAATCGACTTGGTCCGTTGCGACGCGGAACAAGCCGCGTCGCGCAAGCGCCCGATGAATTGAAGCGAAAAAATCCTCCGTGACCACCCGACGGCACCAATGCCGCCGTTTGGGCCAGGGATCGGGAAACATCAGATGAAACAATGCGACAGATTCGGCTGGCAGGAGGTGCTGAATGGCATAAGAGGTCTCGATCCGGAGAACACGCGCGTTCGCGAGTTCGCGTCGCGCAATTCTTCCGGACGCCTGCCGCACCCTTCCCAAAAGTCGTTCGACTCCGAGAAAATCCCGGTCTGGATTACCTGCGGCCAGTTCCGCGAGAAAAGTTCCATCCCCGCATCCCAGATCGACTTCAAGCGGGGCCCTTCGACCATAAATGGCCGCCAAATCGAGCGGCTCGAAATAATTAGCCGGAATAATTTCCGCGGCCGGAGCCAACGCCAAAAGTTGTCGGGATTGAGCCATCTGAACTAGCCGGTGAAACCGACCAGCGTCATGATAACCAGTCAAAGCTGGCGAGCACGTCCAATAAGGCCGCAGTTCGTTACAAATGTAGTGGCGCTTCTGCGAAGCGCCTTCGGGCCGTGTCGCACAGGGCGCTTCACAGAAGC
>Ga0209048_10001573_pt1 | contig 23296 bp, 18 predicted proteins | sample FrelakmetCRP12CR_FD_187146 | JGI IMG/M metagenome (GOLD analysis project Ga0209048, IMG submission 187146) | Freshwater lake sediment microbial communities from the University of Notre Dame, USA, for methane emissions studies - CRP12 CR (SPAdes)... | ecosystem: Environmental > Aquatic >... | reverse complement strand
GTGATAGCGCTGAAAAATTTCGCCCTGGTTATTTTTGAACGAAATATAGCAATCATTCCAATTCAGATCGAATTTGCCGAATATTTTATCCAGCCAGTTTTTTATGATGTTTTTCAGGTATTTTCTCTGCCATAAATTCCAGACGGTTATGACAATATAACCATCTTTTTTCGTAATTCGATATAGCTCCTGAGCCATTTTTTCCGCGTGTTCTTTGGGAAAATGATGAAAAACCGCGATCGAGTACGTGCTATTGAAAAAAGCGTCTTCAAATGGTAAGCTTTGTTGGCTGGGATCGATTTTTAAAAAGCTTGCACATTCTTGCGAATATTTGTTTTTGGCTAAATCAAGGAGTTTTTGCGATATATCCACGCCAGTATAGTCAATTTTTTTGTCGGTAAATAATTCCAGCAGCCGGCCATTGCCACAACCAAAATCCAAAATTTTATCCCCATCTTTGGCATAATTTCTGATAAACTCCATTCCGCGCCAAAAAAACTTCCGTGTTTCAGAAAACTTACCCGCCATTAAATCATAGCCCGCCTCTGTCTCTCTTAAGATTTTTTTCACTAATTCATCGTCCATACTAATTTAATTATAGCATAAATTTTATAATTTTTAATTTTGTAATTTTATAAATAAATCTTAATTTCTAAATTTTAAAACATTAGAACATTAGGAAATTATTTAAAAATTAAAAATTTTAAATTAAAAATTCCGTGATAAAAGCCTACGACAATTTTATAAAACTGGCAACCAATAAAGTCCCGAGAAATTCGGAAGATTTCTTAAATTTGAAAAAAGAAATTTCGGGCCTTCTCCAGCTTCCCCTGCCGACCAACGCGGATCTCCGCGAACATTATGAAAAGATGATCAAGGCCAGAAAAATAAAACGGAACATTAAATTTGAGGAAGTAATGCAAAGTCGTAAAATCCGCACTCAATCCGGCGTCGCCATTGTGGCAGTCCTGACTAAAGAATATCCTTGCCCGGGCAAATGTCTCTATTGCCCAACCGAAAAAGGCATGCCCAAAAGCTACCTCTCTAATGAACCGGCTGTCATGCGCGCCATCGCTGCCAGGTTCAATCCATATAAACAAGTGCAAAACCGCCTGCGATCACTAGAACTCAATGGACACAAGACCGACAAGATCGAACTTATTGTTATGGGCGGAACATTTTCTTATTTGCCAAAATTTTATCAGACCAAATTTATTACCGAATGTTTCCGGGCATGCAATGATTACCCGTCAAAACTCCCTCTCCTTACCAAGGAGAGGGTCAGAGTGAGGTTGAAAAGCGAACAAAAAAGAAATGAGAAAGCCAAACATCGGATCGTGGGTCTGACACTGGAAACCCGACCAGATTATATTAAAGAAGAAGAAATTTTGAATTTCAGAAAACTAGGCTGTACCCGCGTTGAATTGGGCGTGCAAAGCATTTTTGATGATGTGCTGAAAATCAATAAGCGCGGACACGGCGTCGAAAAAACAATCGAGGCTACAAAAATTTTAAAAGATGCTGGATTCAAGATAAATTACCACATAATGCCAGGACTCCCTGGATCAAATTTGAAAAAGGATTTACAGATGTTCCAACAATTATTTTCTAATCCCGATTTCCAGCCGGATATGCTAAAAATTTACCCGACCGTTGTAGTCAAAAACAGCGCACTATATAATTTTTGGAAAAAATCTAAATATAAGCCACTGACCGACAAACAATTTGAAAAATTTATTTTACAAGTGAAAAATGAAGTTATCCCGCCTTATGTCAGAATTTCGCGTCTAGTGCGCGATGTCCCCGCCACTTCCATTGTCGCCGGACCGACCCTTTCCAATCTCCGCCAGATGATTGCGCACAAATCAAGCTGCCGTTGCATCCGCTGCCGGGAAGTCGGCGCGGATTATAAAATAAATGAAAAAATAATTTTAGACCGAATTGACTATGATGCTTCAGATGGAAAAGAAATATTTTTGCAATATGTTTCACCGGACAAAAAAAAATTATTTGCACTCCTTCGCCTTAGAATTCCTGATTTGGAAGCTCAACTTCCAAAAGTCGCCCTTATCCGTGAAGTGCATACTTACGGAAAAGTGACGGAAATAAATAAAAAAGACAAAAATTCCCCCCAGCATATCGGCCTCGGTAAAAAACTGATGCAGGAAGCGGAAAAAATCGCCAAAGGGGAATTTGGTCTTAATAAAATTGTAGTAATATCCGGCGTGGGAGTGAGAGATTATTACCGAAAATTGGGTTACAAATTGAAAGATACCTATATGGTAAAGACTCTCATTTAGCAAAATCAGAAACTGCTTTCAGGATACTATCTTCATCCAGGCCAAATTCGGTCAGGATTTCTTCACGCGTTCCATGTTCCAGAAATTTATCCGGCAGGCCGATATTTTTCACAGTCACTCCGAGTTCAGCCTTAAAAATAAATTCATTGACCGCACTACCCGCGCCACCGGCAACAACATTATCTTCAACAGTCACAAAATATTTATGCGATTTTGCAAGCTCTCGCAAAAGTTCTTTGTCCAGCGGTTTTACAAATCGCATATTCACCAGAGTCGCATTCAATTTTTCAGCGGTTTTTCTGGCGTTACCGACCATCGTTCCGAAGGCTAAAATCGCAACCCCTTTCCCCTCTCTGATCATTTTGGCTTTCCCGATTTCTATCGACTCGCGTTTATCTTTATCATACTCTTCCCCGCTGCCGCCTCGCGGATATCTTACGGCGACTGGACCATCGAAATGATAACCTGCCTCTAACATTGAATAACATTCATTTTCGTTTGCAGGCGCCATGATGACTAAATTGGGCACTGCTCGCATAAACGAAAGATCCAGATTTCCGGCATGCGTCGCGCCATCCTGGCCAACCACTCCAGCCCGGTCAATCGCAAAAAGAACGCTCAAATTTTGCAACGCCACATCATGGATCAGTTGGTCATAAGCCCGCTGCAAGAATGTCGAATAAATTGCCACCACCGGCTTTTTACCCTCGCAAGCGAGACCAGCCGCAAAAGTTACAGCGTGCTGTTCGGCGATGCCCACATCATGATACTGCTTGGGAAATTTCTTGCTAAATTCGACTAAACCGGATCCATCACACATCGCCGGCGTGATGCCATGCAGTTTCAAATCTTTTTCTGCCGCATCGCATATCCATTCGGAAAAAACATCCGTAAAAGTAATGCCCTTTTTTGGATTTCCATTTTTCTTGCCCGTAACCGGATCAAAGGGCTTGACGGCGTGCAAGGAAAATTCATCAACTTCGGCCGGCACATAACCCTTGCCTTTCGTAGTTATAACATGCAAAAATCGCGGGCCTTTTATTTTTTTCAGATTGGTAAGCACCTCCACCAGCGTCCGCACATCATGCCCGTCAATTGGCCCATAATAATCAAACCCTAATTCTTCAAAAAGTGTTCCAGGAGTAATTATTCCTTTTGTGTGCGCCTCAGCCCGACGGATAAGTTTTTTGATAGTTGGAACACTGCTGAGGATTTCCCTGCCCTTTTCGCGCAGCTGCACATAGGTCGGCGATGAGATCAGGCGCGTGAGATATTTCCCCATACTGCCAACATTGGGCGAGATGGACATTTTGTTATCATTAAGAATAACAAGGATATTTGCACCAACATCTCCCGCATGATCCAGTGCTTCAAACGCCATTCCGCCCGTGAGCGCGCCGTCTCCGATCACTGCCACTACTTGTGGCGCATTTTTTTTATCTCGATTAGCAATTGCCATCCCCGTCGCCGCGCTAATTGATGTGCTGGAGTGGCCAACACTCAGAGCGTCATATTCGCTCTCTTCTCTTTTGGGAAAAGGCGCCAGTCCGCCTTTTTTTCTAATAGTATCCATTCGATCTTTGCGTCCGGTCAGAATTTTGTGCGGGTAAGCTTGATGCCCAACGTCCCAAATCAGCAAGTCTCTGGGCGTATCAAAAACCCGGTGGATTGCGACTGTTAGCTCAACCACGCCTAAATTAGAGCCAAAATGACCGCCAGTTCGCGAAATACTATCAATCAAAAAATCCCGCACCTCAGAGCAAAGTTGCGGCAATTTTTCTTCCGGCAGATTTCTCACATCTTGTGGGAAATTGATTGAATCTAATATTTTATTCATATTTTCTTTTCAGTTCAATTAGTATAATCCAAAATTTACTCCTCCGCCAGCCCTATTTTTTCGCACCCAAATATACAATTGACTAGTACTTTTGGATGTTGATTTGACATAAAAAAGGGCGAGATATAAAACCTCGCCCTCTGCATTTGCGAAAAACACTGTTTAGTGCTTAAACGCCCTTTGACCGGTGAAAACCATAGAGACTTTTGGATCAGCCTCGTTACAAGCAACGATGGATTCAAAATCTCTATCAGATCCTCCAGGATTCACTATGCCGGAAATTCCCTCCTTGATGCCGACATCGACTCCATCCCTGAAAGGAAAGAAAGCATCAGAGATCATGATCGAACCGATAAGCCCGCCTTTTGCGTCCTCGGCAGCATGATCAGCCTGGGTTAGTATTGTCCGATGAGCCTTACCCTGATTTACTTCGAGCTCAATAGTTTTATAGGGTTTACCGTATTTCTTAAAACAAAATGCATCCGCGTATTTCTTGTAGGCCTTGAACACTGCGATTTCAGCCACACCTACTCTGTCTTGTTCGCCAGTTCCGATTCCAACTGTGGCTCCGTCTTTCACAAAAATGACGGAATTTGAAGTTATTCCCTGCTCCACATTCCATCCGAAGAGCATATCTGCATATTCCTGTTCGGTCGGCTGCCTTTCAATAGCGTATTCCTTTTCCTTGTAGGTTGTTTTTGCAGGCAAGAAATCAGTAATGGTCCGAATCTTGTTTATCGGCGACTGCTGGACAACAATACCTCCATCCACCAAGGATTTGAAATCAACAAACCTAGTGTTTCTGTATTTCTTCAGATCGTTGATTTTGCTAACTCTTATGATCCGCAGGTTCTTTCTTTTTGCGAGAATATCGACGACTTCTTCTTCAAAATCAGGCGCGGCGACAACTTCGAGATAGTTCTCGCTAATCATTTCGGCCGCTTCTTTAGTTATGGGCCCGTTGACAACAAGACAACCGCCGAACGCCGCGATGCGGTCGGCCATATTTGCCCTGTGATAAGCATTGGCTACACTGAATCCATAAGCCACTCCGCAGGGATTGTTGTGTTTGAGAATAGCCGCTGCCGGCCTGTCCATCAGGAATTTAATGATATTAAGACCGTTGTCGAGATCGGTCAGATTTGTCTTACCGGGGTGTTTTCCTGCTCGGATCATATCCTCTTCTGTTATGCTACTGACAAGCCCGTTGCCCGGCTGAATAAACTGACAGCCTCCAAGCAGAAGGTTCCCATTGACCAGTTCGTAGAGTGCCGCTTCCTGTTCAGGATTCTCACCATAACGCAGTCCCTTTTCTACCAGTTCGCCTGTCTTGTCGTCGGGTATCTTCCAAGTTCGCTTTCTGTAGACAAGAACCTGGTTGCCAAATTTAATGGTCATCTCGTTCGGAAAATGGTCAGCCATAATGGTTTTATACATCTTTTTGATGTCTTTGCCTTCCATTGCTTTAGGCCCCCTTCGCCGCAACATTGTCTTTAATAACCTTATTCAGGTATTCGGCAACGATCGTATCATACTTGGAAGTATGCTTAAATACTTTTTGCGCCAACCCCAGTCTGTATGCGTATGATAAGTTGCCGTCGACCGTTAATTTGAACATGATCGGTTCATAATCTTTCGGGTCAACGATGGCAATTACGTCCTTGAAATTCTTGGACGCTGAGCGCAACATGGTCGGTCCACCGATATCGATATTTTCAACGGCTTCCTCAAAAGTAACACCGGGCTTTGCTATGGTCTCCTCAAAAGGATAGAGATTCACAATGACCATATCGATTAGTTCGATGCCATACTTCTTAATCTCTTCCATGTCCTTTGGGTTATCTCTTCTTGAAAGCAATCCGCCATGGACTTTTGGATGCAAGGTCTTCACTCTGCCGTCGAGCATCTCAGGCGAACCAGTATATGCTGCTACGTCTTGGACTAAAATTCCCGCATCCCGTAAGGCTCTGGCTGTACCTCCCGTCGAAAGGATTCCCGCCCCTATTTCTTCAAGAAACTTCGCAATTCCGATAATGCCCTTTTTGTCAGAAACACTGATTATGGCTTTTTTTATCTTTATTGTCTTTGGCATTTTTTCCGCCTCCTTTCTTTTGAAACATTCTTGAATTTTTCCTTTTTTCTTTTTCCCAATCCGTTTTTCTGGTCGGTGTTTCCACTAACCCTTTTCGCCACAACCTCACCTCCCTTTCATGGTGAATTTTCTGCAAATTGTCAAAAAAACTATCAAATAAAGCCAGACATAACTATGTCCAGCCCTCCTTACTGTTGTTAATATAGTTTAAATCCTAGGAAAAAGCAAGTTTTTAGTGTCCCGCTAATTGACCGCACGCGCCTTGGATTTCTTCGCCCAGGCTTTTTCGGATAGTGACTTGAATGCGACTTTTTATTAAAAAGTTTTTGAATTCTTCCGCTCTATTTCTTGAAGAAGGCCTCAGTTCTTCACTAGTGGTATTGTAGCGAATTAAATTCACATGCAGCAGCTGCAATTTGCCGATTGATTTTAAATATTTCGCTAATTTTTCTGCGTCCTCCTTTGTGTCATTAATATTTCCTAAAAGAATATACTCAATGAAAACTTTCCTGTTTGTCTCTCGAAAATATTCTTGCAGAGCTTTTCTTAAATCTTCTAAATTATATTTCTTATTGATCGGCATAAATTCACTGCGCTTTTGATCATCCGCGAAATGCAATGAAACCGCCAAATTAATCTGCGGAAATTCTTCGGCTAATTTAGCAATGCCTTCCGTAATGCCGGCAGTTGAAATAGAAATGCTGCGCGAACCAAAACCAAAAAATTCCGGGTTAATTAAATTTTTTATGCTCTCCCCAACATTCTCCCAGTTTAAAAAAGGTTCGCCCATACCCATATAAACGATGTTGTTAACATCGTAATTTTCAATTTTCAATTTCCAATTTCCAAATTTTGGTTTTTGGATTTTGAATTTGTGATTTGTTTGGTTTTTGTGATTTGTAATTTGTGATTTTTTAAGGTATTGGCGCCAGAAAAGAACTTGGTCCGTAATTTCTTCAGCCGTCAGATTTCTTTGCAACCCCATTTTGCCTGTCGCACAAAATCGACAACCCATCGGACAGCCGACTTGGCAGGAAATGCATACTGACCAATCTCCAGGCTTGGGAGAAATTAAAACCGTCTCAATATTTTTTCCGTCTTCTAGTTTCAACAGTGCTTTTGCCGATTGGCCATCTTTTGCAACTAAAACTTTTTCAACCTCAAATGAAAGAATTTTTATTTCTTTATCTAATTTTTCGCGCAAATCCTTGGAGAGAGTTGAAATTTTGGAAAACGAAGAAGCACCATCTTGATAAACGGCTTTCTGAATTTGTTTTAATCTAAAAGCTGGTTGGTCCAACTCCTTCAATTTTTCTTCGATTTTTTTAAAATTCATAAAATTCTATTCTACAGTGACAGATTTCGCCAGATTTCTCGGTTTGTCCACATCTAACCCCTTCAAAACCGCCATGTGATAGGCAAAAAGCTGGGCTGGGACAACAGACAGAATCGGCGTGAGCATTTCCAATGTTTTCGGAATATAGATAACATCATCCGCAATTTCTTTTATTTTTTCATCTCCCTCAGTCGCGACAGCAATAATTTTTCCGCCGCGCGCTTTAATTTCCTGCATATTACTGATATTCTTTTCATAAACGCTGTCTTGTGGCGCAAAATAAAACGAAGGAAAATTTTCATCAATCATCGCGATTGGTCCGTGTTTCATTTCTCCTGCCGCAAAACCTTCCGCATGGATATAGGAAAGTTCCTTTAATTTTATCGCACCCTCAAACGCCACTGGATGATTATATTTTCTGCCCAGATACGCAAAGCTGGTATACTTGCTATATCTTTCAGCAATATTTTTTATCTGATCGTTTGCTTCTAGGATTTTCTTTATTTTATCCGGCAACTCCAAAATTTCCTTGACAATCCTCTGTCCGGTCACCAGAGACATGTCCCTTTGTCTTCCCATAAAGAGAGTCAGAAGCGACAAAATAGCTATTTGCGATGTAAAAGCTTTGGTTGAAGCTACGGAAATTTCCGGCCCAACATGATTATAAACCCCGGCGTCTGTGCCTCGAGCAATTGAAGATCCAACTGCATTCACAATTCCCAGAGTCAAGATTCCTTTTTCTTTAGCTTCCTTAACTGCCGCCAGAGTATCCGCGGTTTCACCCGATTGACTCATAACAATCACAGCGGTTTTGTTATCCAAAACTTGCTTCCTGTACCTGAATTCATGGGCATAATCAACTTCTGTGGGTATTCCGGCATATTCTTCCAGCATATACTCGCCTACCAGCGCGGCGCACCTAGCAGTTCCGCAAGCTACTAAAATAATTCTGTCTATATCCCTGATTTTGTCGGCTACCAAACTGATGCCTCCGAGCCTGGCATTGCCATCTTCATAAATCAACCGCCCTCGAACACTGTTAGTTATTGTTTCTGACTGTTCAAAAATTTCCTTGATCAAAAAATGCGGGTAACCCCCTTTTTCAGCTTGATCCAAATTCCATTCAATTTCACTTATATCTTTGCTTATCTCTGTATTATCAGCATCAAAAATCTTTATCCCCTCATTGGTAATTTCCGCCATTTCACAGTCATCCAGATAAATAACTTGTTTTGTGTATCTTAAAATCGCGGAAACATCAGAAGCAATGATGGTTTCATTTTCTCCCAGGCCGACAACCAAGGGCGAGCCCTTTTTGGCGGCAATAATTTTACCTGGCTCGTCTGAGTGAAAAACAACGATGCCATACGTGCCTTTTACTATTTTCAATGATTTACGAACGGCCTCCGTCAAATTTCCTTCATACATTTCTTCAATCAAGTGGGCCAGCACCTCTGTATCCGTTTCGGATTTTAAAATATGCTTTTTCTCCAATAAGCGCTTTTTTATCTGCTGGTAGTTTTCAATTATGCCGTTATGCGCCAACCATATTTTTCCCTTACAGTCGCAATGGGGATGCGCGTTTATTTCTGATGGAACGCCATGCGTGGCCCATCGCGTGTGCGCGATTCCGACATTACCTGCTATTTCTTTATCTCCGATCTTTTTTTCCAGTTCGGCTATTTTGCCCACGGCTTTGGCCAAAAAAACATTTTGCTGATCATCCAGAACAGCGATGCCCGAAGAATCATAGCCGCGATATTCCAAACGTTTCAAGCCTTCAATAAGGATAGGAGCTGCTTTTTGCTTGCCGATGTATCCGACAATTCCACACATAAAAAATTTAAACTAAAACTTAGATAAAGTTCAAAACGATCGAAACCAAAACCGCCACCGACATAAAGCCGATAGAAAGCCAGCCAAAAAATTTCACCCACTTCGGATGCGTTTCTTTGCCCATAATTTTCGGGTCATTGCCCGCTACCATTATAACAATCAGAAGCGGTAAAGCGATGATGCCATTTAAAAAGGCTGAGTAGTACAGAGCTAGAATCGGGTTGATATGGAAGAAATTTAAAAATAATCCAACAATGATTGAAGCTGTGATCACGGCATAAAATCCTTTGGCCTGTGAAAACTTCAGCTCCAAGCTTTCCTGCCACTTCATCAGTTCCGCCAAAGCATACGCTCCCGAAGCGGCTAAAACTGGAACCGCCAAAAGCCCGGTGCCAATGATGCCCAAGGCAAAAAATAAGAATGCCCACTCTCCAGCGAAAGGCCTGAGTGCCATGGCCGCTTGTTCGGCCGATTGGATATTTGTGATACCGTTCTTAAAAAGCACCTGCGCTGTCGTCAGCACGATAAAAAAGAAAACGACATTAGCCAAAATCATGCCTGTTCCAACATCGGTCCTCATTTTTCCGATACGCTCATGGACAAAACTTTCTTTAAATTCTCCGTCCTTTTTGCACTCTTCCACTTCTTCGGATGCTTGCCAGAAAAAGAGATAGGGCGTAATTGTGGTCCCAAAGACGGCGATCATTGCGAATATGTATTCCTTGTTAAAATAAATCTGGGGTATGAAAGAGTGTTTAAAAACTTCCGTCCAATCCGGATGAATCATAAACCCGGTTATGACATAAGCAAAAACTGAAATAACCAGCCATTTAAGAAATTTGACATAGCTGTGATACCCGACGAAAATTTCCAGAGCAATTATCAACAAAGAAAAAAATATTACGACCGCATAAAAATTAACATGCACCAACATAGTCACTGAAGCCGCCATCGCTCCCAAGTCAGCGCCAATATTGGCAATGTTAGCAATTATCAAAAGTATGACCGCGGTCATGACGACTTTTTTCCCATAATGTTTCCGCAAAACTTCCGCCAAGCCTTTATTGGTTACGATACCGATTCTCGCGCACATCTCCTGAACCGCCAGCATGATGGGTAAAAGCCACGCCGCCATCCACAGAATAGCAAAGCCGAACCTGGCTCCGACAGAAGAATAGGTTCCGATTCCGCCCGGATCATCGTCCGATGCCCCGGTTATGAGTCCCGGCCCCAGAGCCCTGACAAAAAGATTGGCTCTGGTCCAGCGATTGCTAATCATATTCTTGGCGGCTAAAACTTCAGAAGACGCGATCCTGAGCGTGCCATCTACCGCCCTGATCGCCTCGATTTCTCCCCAAACCACTAATTTTTTCGCCAAAACCAGAGGTATCCCGACCTCCTGGCGGAATTCGGAAAGAGTCAAAAGCTTTTTCTCTTGGGTATTTTCTATTGGGTTTTTTTCAGAAATATTTATTGGCATGTTTGTTTCATTATTTGATAAGCTTCTTTTAAATTTTTTGCTTCAAAATCACAAAATTTTGTTTTTTTATCCCTGAACCTACCCTCTTTTCTCCTAATTAAAATAGTTGCGATGGTGGGATTGATTTTTTTAACTTCATTTATCTGTTCCACTCTATCATCTAAAAAATACACCGACTCTCCCCTTTTAATAATTCCCTGCGTTACCAAATTTTTAATAGTGCCTGCTTTCAATTTGCCGGTCTGGATGATCTTTTTTACAAATTTTTTCAGGCCGCTATTTTTTAACTTAACCTTTTGAAATTTACTTTTTGAATGAGTAATAATAATTACATCGTCTTTTTTAAACTTAACTAGAAATTTTTCAACATCTTTGAAAATATACTTCCTTGAATTCGCAGCAAAATTGTAAATTGATTTTCTAAGCTCAATGATTTTTATATTTTCACCCCGTTTTAGTTCTTTTAAGTGATCCTCCGGATCATACAAGACGATGCTTTTTTCATATCTTACTGACTTTTTATAATACTGTTCAAAAACAGCCGCGTTGATTCTGTATGAAGCATAGACCTTTTTATAATCTTTGCGAAATTTGTTCGTATTTAAAATAACGTCATCGAAATCAATCAATATTTTCATATTATTTCTTCAGAATTCCCATTAAAATTTTCGCCAGTTTTTCATCATCATGACGGATGAATGCTCTTTGTGAAGCTATCGCGTCCGCCTTGCTGTAATTCGGCTGCCGATCATTAAGCATATTGATTTGAATAATTTGATAGTCTCTTCTCTCTCGATCGCCTTTATGGAATTCGACCAGAAGCTCTTTTTTGCTGGCATATTTTTTTATTAATCTATCATTCGGTCTCTGCGTATTAAAAACAACAAAGTCTATCCGCGGCAATCCTAAATACATATTGATCGAATCAACATAATCATCCAGGACGAAATTTTCCGTATGCTTTAATTTGTTGACTATGTTGCAATTATAAACAACTTTGGCGCTGGATTTACGTATAGCTTCCGAGATGCCTTTGACCAGCAAATTAGGAATGATGCTGCAATAGTGGTTGCCCGGACCGATAATAATCAGATCGGCCTCTAAAATTCTCCTGATTGCCTTGCGATTGGCTCTAGCGGAAGGTTTTAGATAATTTTTTTTGATTCCGATTTTTTGAATGTCGCGATTATGATTAATTTCTTCCTCCCCTTTTAATATTTTTCCGTTTTTCAATTGCATGCAAAGTTCAACATCGGCATTCGTCACTGGAATCACCTCTCCCCTGACATCCAGAATTTTGGCTGCCTCTTCCACGCCTCTGGAAAAATTTCCATTTATTTTTTCGAGAGCCGACAGAAACAGATTACCAAAACTGTGCCCACAAAGACCGCCTTCCTCAAAGCGATAATTCATGAGTTTGCGCATCATTTCGGAAGAATCGGAAAGCGCCACCAAACACTGGCGTACATCGCCAGGAGGCAAAACGCCTAATTCATCGCGCAAAATTCCAGTTGATCCGCCGTCATCCGCCATAGAAACGATAGCCGAGATATTGATCGGATATTTTTTTAAGCCGGTCAAAAGCATAAAACTGCCTGTTCCTCCGCCGATTGTAACAACGTTTTTAGTTTTCATTTAAGCGAATTTATGGATTATATCTTCCGCTTTTTTCAAATCATTTATATTTCCGATTGGAAACCAATTCGCAGTTTTTTCAACTTTGACCTTATGCTCCTTAGCCATGCGCGCCAAGGTCTGGGGCAGTCCATATTCTCCACTGGCTATCTGAACCAGTTCGTAATCGAAAAATTTTCTGTTTATCATATACAGCCCCGTATTGGCCAGCTTATCTTTGGATTTCTTGGGCTTTTCAACGACATCAGCCATATTTTTTCGATTGTCGGTTTTAATTATTCCAAAAAGACTTACGTCTTCGACTTCGTGGCCAAGAATCGCCAGATCATGTTGCAGCATTTTTTGGATGTCTTTTTTGTGATATAAATCGTCTCCCATCATCACCAAAAATCTTTCGTCTACAAAACTTTTTACCAGATGCACCGCGGCGCCTGTTCCGTTAAGATTTTTTTGCACGACATAGGTAATTTTCATCCCATTCCAGCATTTTTTAAAATAATTCATGATTTGCTCTCCGCGGTAGCCAATCACAAAAATAACTTCCTTGATTTCTTTGGGCAAAGCATTGAGCTTGTGTTCCAAAATCGGCTTGCCTTTAATTTTCAGCATCGGCTTGGGAACGGTCTTGGTCAGATCGCCCATTCTTTTCCCATTGCCCGATGCCAGAATCACAAGTTGCATATATTGATATTTTTATGACAATTTTTCTTCTTTTATTACTTCAATAATGGCGTTAACTCGGGGGACAAAATTAAAATTTTCTCTGTAACCAGCAGTTTCAAGTCTGAAAACATGCTCCCGTTGTTCTCTGCTTTTAAGCGGAATTTTTATTATTTCGTCTTTTTTGACAGTATTCACTTTCTTATTATTAGCCACCCTCAAATCATCAACACTTGCCATGTATACATCCCGCAGTTTCCAAAGAGTGTCTCCTTTTTTTATTTTTCTTTCTATAAAATGGCTATTTTTTATCTCGATCCTTTTCTTTTCCACCTGCTTTGCCAAAAATTCTTGGTAATCTCCAAAAGAAGATTCTTCTTTGCCTAGCTTGGGATACCTCCACATCTCTCCTTTATTGTGACCCGATATCGCAATATTTCTGTCCTTCGCCACAGAAAGAAGTTGATCAAAATTTTTCCTTGCCACGTTCGCATTTTCTACCGGCTCATACAATCGCTTCTTTTTTACTCTCCACCTAATTGCCGTATCCGGCATAATTTGATAATATCCTATAGCTCCTGCTGGGCTTTTTCTGTCCGCCACGCAACTTGATTCTGGAATAGCCACATACATAAGATCTTTGTTTTCTCCCAGTCCTTCAAAAACTTTTTCCAATTTTTTTTTATATTTTCTCATTCTTGCCAAGGATTGTTCCAATTCTGGCCGCAAATCCCCCTTGCCATATCTTTCCTTCCAATATACTTTGGCTTTTTCATAATCTTCCATTGTCACCTTAACCGGTGAGTCCAATGAAAATTCAATCTTTTCCTTTTTCACCTCTCCTTTATTGTAAGCTTCAAAATCTTTGAGATCTATTTCTTCAATCTCTTTTTTTGCTTCTTCTTTTGTTTCAGTTTTATGCGCAACAGCAATATCCTTTTTCTCGCCTGCTAAAACATTAAGCGCTTTTTCAATATTTCCATATTTTCCAATAGCCCACAAGCCAGCCAACGCGCCTCCCACCTTCAAAAAATCTCTCCGAGTAATCTTTTCTGCGCCTTCAAAATTGCGGTCATAAACGATTTCCCGAAGCGCTTTGTTTTTGGCAATCATTTTTTTCTTTTCTTTTATAATATCTTCAACGGAACGGCCCGCGCTGGCGCCGTCTGTTTCCTTTTTTGGCTCATTGTTTTTTTTCTTCCATTCATCAAGATTTTGAGATGGGGAAAACATTTTCTCAAACATTTTTTAGATGACAATATTTACAAGTTTGCCTTTGACGAAAATAATTTTTTTGATTTCTTTGCCAAAAGTCCAGGTTTTTATTTTCTCGCTTTGCATCGCCAGCTCCCTTGCATCCTCTTCTGAAATCCTAGCGTCAACTTCAATCGAATCGCGCACCTTGCCATTCACCTGCAAGACTAAGGTTATTTTTTCATCTTTGATTAATTCTGGGTCATATTCTGGCCACTTTTCAACAAATATAGAATTTTTATTTCCTAATTTATTCCATATTTCTTCGGCAATGTGCGGAGCAAAAGGACTTAAAATAGTAATTAATGATTGGTAATTAGCGATTGGTAATTTTTCTTCTTTTTCCATTTCATTTCCTAAAATCATCATGGCGGAAATGGCGGTATTGAATCTAAAATTTTCAATATCTTCGGTAACTTTTTTAATCGTCTTGTGCAATAAATTTTCAATCTTATCGTTTACAGCTACGTTTTCTGCTTTTACCTTGTTTGCAAGCTTATAAATTTTATCCAAAAATCTTTTTATTCCAACTATTCCCTTCGTATTCCACGGCTTGGCATCTTCAAGAGGCCCCATAAACATCTCGAACATCCGCAAGGAATCCGCGCCGAATTCTTCTATGACCGCATCCGGATTAACTACATTGCCCAATGACTTGGACATCTTGCGTCCGTCCTCTGCCAGAATTATGCCCTGATTGCGCAGCTTCAAAAACGGCTCATCAAAATTAATGTGTCCCAGATTGTGCAAAACTTTCGTGAAAAATCGTGCATACAAAAGATGGAGTACCGCGTGTTCCGCGCCGCCCACATACAAATCCACCGGCAACCATTTTTTTATCGCTTCCTTGGAGGCAAATTCCTTTTCATTCTTGGGATCCGTATAGCGGAAATAATACCAGGACGAACAGACAAAAGTATCCATCGTATCCGATTCTCTTCGCGCATTACCGCCACATTTCGGGCATTTTACATTCTGGAAGGTTTTCGAGTGGTTCAGCGGTGACTCGCCTGTCGGCTTGAAATCAACATCTGTGGGTAGCACAACCGGCAAATCCTCTTCTGGAACCGGAACCTCGCCACATTTTTCGCAATAAATTATCGGGATCGGCGCGCCCCAATATCGTTGCCGGCTTACCAGCCAATCGCGGATTTTGTAGTTTATTTTTTTCTGGCCGATTTTTTCTTTTTCCAGCCACGCGGTCATTTTTTCACGAGCCTCCTCGGAACTAAAGAAATTATATTCTCCAGAGTTATTCAAAACGCCATCTTCCGTATACGCAACTTCTTCATTATCCAGATTTTGCCAAATATATTTATGCCCATCGGCTGTCAGAAGCTGTTCTACTTTTTCTTCGGGCACCCAGACCGCCTCGTGATTTTTTTGTTCTTCGATAGAAATGTCTTCCTGCTCGCCATTCTCCAGCTCAAAATAAAACACGTGAAAATGAGCAAAGCGATTTTCCTTTTTTGGAATATGATAAAATTTGCTGTGCACCATCGGCAATTCCTTGATCAATTTCAAATTCTTGTAACCGGTTTCTTCCAAAACCTCCCTCCTGGCTGATTCTTCTGGCGTCTGCCCTTGTTCCACTCCGCCAGTTATAAATGTTTGCCAGTCAGCCTTTTTCCACTTGAGTTCTATGTATTCATTCTTCTCCCAATGTTTAACTAAAACCGTCAAAGCATCACGTTCAACAAAAGGCTCCTTCTCTCTGATTTTATCCGGCCCAGTTATCTGTAAAAAACAAGGTTCAATAACTTTCTTGATCAGTAAATTATATTTCTTCGCGAATTCGAAATCTCTTTCGTCATGCGCTGGCACTGCCATCACCGCGCCGGTGCCATAGTGCGCCAAAACATAATCAGCCGCAAACAGCGGAACTTCTTCGTTGTTGAAAGAATTAATAAGTTTCACGCCTTTGAGTTCTACGCCGGTCTTATCTTTTATTTCCATTCTCTCCAGCTCGGTCTTGTTTTGCGATTCGATTAGATATTTTTCAACTTCATCCCAATTTTCTATTCTATCTTTCAGTTTTTGAACTGTTTCGTGCTCCGGCGCAATTACTGCGTATGTCATACCAAAAACTGTATCTATTCTTGTTGTATAGACTTCGACGAATTCTTCAGTGCCGCTAATTTGCATTTTAAACTGCGTGCCGGTGGATTTTCCAATCCAATTTTTTTGCGCCGCTTTGATCGATTCCGGCCAATCGACTTTTTCCAATCCATCAATAAGACCGACTGTATTTTTATTATTTTCTATGAAGTCGGTAATTTTGAAAAACCATTGTTCCAGATCTTTTTGGACCACTTCTGTTTTGCATCTTTCGCAAACTCCGCTCTCCGCTTGTTCATTGGCAAGCACTGTCTGACATTTCGGACACCAGTTAACATTGGCTTTCTTTTTGTAAGCTAGGCCATTTTTATACAAAAGCAAAAAAAACCACTGCGTCCATTTGTAATATTCCGGACTAGATGTATCAATTTCCCGCGACCAGTCATAGGACATTCCCAATGATTTTATCTGCTTGGTAAAGGTGGTGATATTTTTGTGCGTGGTAATGTCCGGATGAGTACCGGTTTTAATGGCATAGTTTTCTGCCGGCAACCCGAAAGCATCCCATCCTTGAGGATGAAGAACATTAAACTCCTTCATTCGCGAGTAACGAGAAATTATGTCCGTGGCTGTGTAGCTTTCCACATGCCCGACATGCAGCCCGTCCCCAGACGGATACGGAAACATATCCAAAATGTATTTTTTGGGCTTGTTAGAAGCATTATCCGTAGCACAAAGCTCCGGGTTTTTCGCCCAAAATTCCTGCCATTTTGACTCAATCTCCTTGGGATTGTAATTTTCCATAAAATTTTGCTCGCCCGTCCGTAGCTTTAGCGAAGGAGGGCTTTACCTCCCTACTTTACCTCATTTCTCGGTTTTTTTCAAATAAAAAAGGCCTGCCCAATGAGCCTGCCTTTTCTGAAGTCACAAAAAATTATTCATTATTTATGCTAATTCCTCTTTTTGTATAATGCTTTCGTCCAACCCGCAGGCGCGCCATTTCTTTTTCAATCGCCGCGGCCACGCGCGCAAATTCGACATTATCCATGCTTTCTTTTTGTTTCATTGCTTCTTCAGCCTTGGCCTTCGCCTCCTCCGCGCGCTTCAAATCTATTTCTTCCGCGCGTTCCGCCGTGTCCGCTAAAACTACCAGCTCGTTGCCATGAAATTCAATAAACCCTCCGGAGGTGGCCATGATAATTTCTTCGCCGTCTTTTTTGAGGCAGATTTCGCCGGCCTTGAGCGCCGCAATATATGACCGGTGATTCGGCAAAATTGTCACTTCTCCGTCCGCCACCGGCAAAGTCGCCTGATCAATTTCAGACTCAAAAACTGTTTTTTCGGGAGTAACAATTTTAAACTTAATCTTCATGCTTATTTTTTAATTTCATCAATATTACCTTTCATATAAAATTCTTGTTCACCAATTTCATCCAACTCTCCATCTAAAATCATCTTGAATCCCTTGATCGTATCTTTGAGTTTCACATATTTTCCGGCGGATCCGGTGAATTGTTCCGCTACGAAAAACGGCTGGGACAAAAACTTTTGGATTTTTCTCGCTCGTGCCACAGTCAACTTGTCTTCATCCGAGAGTTCTTCCATACCGAGAATAGCAATAATATCTTGCAGATCCTTATAACGCTGCAAAACTTTCTGCACGCCGCGGGCCACTTGATAATGTTCTTCGCCGACAATCAATGGATCCAAAATAGTTGAGTTGGAATCGAGCGGATCAACCGCCGGATAAATTCCCAGTTCTGAAAGCGCGCGTGACAACACCACCGTTGAATCCAAATGGCCGAAAGTCGTGGCCGGCGCCGGATCAGTGAGATCGTCGGCTGGCACATAAACCGCTTGCACGGATGTGATTGAACCTTTCTTGGTCGAAGTAATTCTTTCTTGGAGCTTGCCCATTTCTTCAGCCAGCGTCGGCTGATAGCCCACCGCTGATGGGATGCGTCCCAAAAGCGCAGACACTTCCGAACCGGCCTGGGTGAAACGGAAAATATTATCCATAAAAAACAAAACATCTTTGCCCTCAGAGTCGCGGAAATATTCCGCCATCGTCAAAGCTGAAAGTGCCACCCGTTGCCTCGCTCCCGGCGGTTCGTTCATCTGGCCGAAAACCAAAGCAGTCTTGTCGAGCACGCCAGATTCTTTCATATCATGATAAAGATCATTGCCTTCGCGCGTTCTTTCGCCGACTCCCGCAAACATGGAGTAACCGCCGTGTTCTTGCGCGATGTTGCGAATCAATTCTTGAATGACAACCGTTTTCCCTACACCCGCACCGCCAAACAATCCAACTTTTCCTCCTTTGATAAATGGACAAATCAAATCAATAACCTTTATTCCGGTTTCAAATATTTCCGCTTCCGTCGATTGATCTTCAAATTTTGGTGCGTCGCGATGAATCGGATCTTTTCTTTCGGACTTTACTGGCGTATCAATGCCATCAATTGTTTCACCTAAAAGATTAAACATTCTTCCGAGCGTTCCCAAGCCCACCGGCACTGAAATCGGCGCGCCAGTGTCTGCAACTTCCATTCCGCGCTTGAGCCCGTCCGTCGAACCCATCGCCACCGCGCGCACTTTCCCGCTGCCCAAATGCTGATGAGCTTCTAAAACCAATTTATTGGTTTTATCCGCCGAAGAGGCGGACAACCTTATCTCCAGCGCGTCATAAATCTTCGGTAGATTATCGCTGAATTCTACATCCACAACGGGACCAATGACTTGTGATACTTTTCCTACGTTCTTCATATTATTTGAGATTTTAATTTAGTTATTTTACTACAAATCCACAAATCAAGTACAAATTTACAAATTATTAAACTATTCGTAGATTTGTAAAAAATTTGTATTTTTGTAGTGGTATTTTGGCTTAATTTAGGCAATATTTACTGATCACAACTCAACGCTTGACTTTTGGGCTGGTTTGGAGTATAATTGTGGGTTACAAAATACAGCGTTTATTTTGGACAAAACTATTAAAAATATGGGAGGTAGGCATGAAAAAAGGCAGGATAATATTGGTTTATTACAGAGACACTCTCAATGTTGTCAATCAAATCTTAAAAATGAAATGTGTTAAGGAAGGAACCCATTCGGTTGTTTGGGTCACCGACCTCAATACCGCCAAGAAAGTGATTGCAGAGAGTGAAGTTGACATTTTATTCATTGATCCTTTTGCTCTTTGCCAAGACCTTGGCGGCACAAGCGGTGTTCTTACTAACAAAGTAAGGGAGCAACTTCCCGCCCTGTTTGAGACACATTTCAAAAGGATTTCCCATCGCTTTCTGCTTGGCGATACTTACTACAAGAATAGATGGAAAGGTCTCGAGAATATCCAAGTAGACAATAAGCCGATCTTTTCGTTCACTATAGAAGACGGCGCTCTCGAGGATTTCCTTAAACGAAAGTAGCTCGAAGCTACGACCTGACAACCATCTAGTCTGCTAATGATACTACTTAGCTTGCTAGATGGTTTTTTCTTTTTTCAAAAATACTATTCCTACAAAAGTACAAAATTTTACGTAATTACAAAACATTTGATTCGTCTTTTGTAATTTTGTAAGTTTTTGTAATTTCGTAGGGTCATTAATTTTCCAACGCCGCTCTCCCCGCTGAAATTTCCGCGATTTCTTGCGTGATTTTCATCTGCCGCAACTGGTTATATACAAATGTTAATTCGTCTGACATTTCCCCCGCCGCGTCGGTCGCGTTCCTCATCGCAATCATGCGCGCCGATTCTTTGGACGCATTCGATTCCAGAATCGCGTGATAGACTTGCATTTCCAGCAGTCGCGGCAAAACGTGCGTCAAAACTATTTCCGGGCTTGGTTCAATTTTATATTCCACTTTCGGTTCAGCCAGTCCATAAACTTTCGCCATCTGATCCATTTCCGCGATTTGTTTTTCGAGGTCAATTTTCGAAACCGGCAACAATTGTCTCACTTTCGTCTGCTGGTTGATAGTGGAAATGTAATCAGTATAAACTATCACAACTTTGTCATATTTTTTCGCCAAATATTCATCCATCACAATTTTTCCCAGCGCCCGTACGCTTTCAATTCCCGGGAGATACGTAAGCTCCGGGAAACTAGCCACAATATTCTTGCCTAATTTTTTCACCAGCGCTTCCCCTTTTTTGCCGACGGTAATAAAATCGATCTTCAGTTCTCCATCGGTTACCGGAGATTCTATTTTTTTTCTTCCTACCCGATTGATTTTTAAATTAGCCGGATTTTTTATCTGCTCAATAATTTTTTTGGAGATATTGGAATTGAAAGATCCGCAAAGTCCTTTGTTGGATGTGACCACCACCATCAGCACCGCTTTTACTGGCCGTCTTTCCAAAAGCCCGACATTATATTCTGAAAACGCCCGCGCCAAATTCGTGAGCACGCTCCAGGCGCTATGCGCATAAGCGCGAATCGCCAACACCGAAGCTACCGCCCGGCGCATTTTGGCAGCGCTAACCATCTCCATGGCTTTTGTAATCTTCCTGGTGTTGTTGATGGATTTTATGCGACGTCGGATGTCTTTGCTAGATGCCATAAATTTTTAATTCCCGTTTTGATATATCTCCTTAAAACTTTTTATTGCCTTCTCCAACTTATTAATTACTCCATCGCCTAACTCCTTCTCTTTGGCAATTAAGGCCAGCGCATCTTTCCCTTCCGTCTTCATGAATTTATGGAAATCATTTTCCCAAGCTTTCACTTTCTCCACTGCTACATCATCCATGAATCCTTGGGTTAGAGCATAAAGAATCGCCACCTGGTTCTCCACCGGCATCGGAGAATATTGGTCTTGCTTGAGAATCTCCACCGTTCTTCTTCCTCTTTCAATCTGCATCCTGGTTTTTTCATCCAAATCTGATCCAAATTGGGCGAAGGCTTCGAGTTCCCGGAACTGCGCCAAATCCAAACGCAACTTTCCAGCCACTTTTTTCATCGCCTTGATTTGTGCCGCTGATCCCACGCGGGAGACTGAAAGTCCTACGTTCAAAGCCGGGCGAATGCCCTTGTAGAATAAATCGGCTTCCAGATATATTTGTCCGTCAGTAATAGAAATAACATTGGTCGGAATGTAAGCCGAAACGTCGCCGGCTTGCGTTTCAATGATGGGAAGGGCAGTCAAAGATCCACCGCCAAAATCTTTGTTGAGCTTGGCTGATCTTTCAAGAAGTCTGGAATGCAGATAAAAAATATCTCCTGGATATGCTTCCCGTCCCGGCGGTCTTTTCAAAATCAAAGACATCTGGCGATAGGCCCAAGCGTGTTTTGATAAATCATCATAAATAACCAGCACGTCCTTGCCTTGATCCATAAAATATTCACCGATGGCACAACCGGAATAAGGAGCAATGTAGGAAAACGCGGCTGGGTCAGACGCGCCAGCCACGACTACGATTGTATAATCCATCGCGCCACGCTTTTGCAGTTCCGCCACAATGCGAGCCACTTTTGATTCTTTCTGCCCAATGGCGACATAAATGCAAATCATGCTTTGGCCTTTCTGGTTGATGATGGCATCAATCGCCACGGCGGTTTTTCCAGTTTGACGGTCGCCGATGATGAGTTCACGCTGTCCGCGTCCGATCGGAATCGCCGCGTCAATGGCCTTGATTCCAGTTTGCACCGGCTGATTCACGGATTGGCGGGTAATTACGCCTGGCGCGATTTTTTCAATAGGATAAAATTTTTCCGTTTTAATTTCGCCCTTGCCATCAATCGCTTGTCCTAAGGGATTAATAACTCTGCCAATCATATTTTCTCCGGCTGGCACTGACAAAATTCTACCAGTGGCTTTCACCGTATCGCCCTCTTTGATGCCTTTGTCGTCGCCCAAAACGACAGCACCGATGCGATCTTCTTCCAGGTTTAATGCCACGCCCGCAGTTCCATCAGAGAATTCTACCATTTCGCTGGCCATAATATCCGACAATCCGGAAACGCGCGCCACGCCGTCCCCCACTTCCAAAACTGTCCCGACTTTTTCGGTTTTCGTCTTGGCCTCAAAGCCTTCGATTTGTTTTTTGAGTTGATCGATGATGTAATCTTTGCTCATATTTTCTAAACGTTTAATAATTTATTCAAACTAATTAAGTGACTTTTTAAGCTCGCATCAACTATCTCGTCTCCGACTTTAATAATTATCCCGCCTTTTATACTTTCATCAATTTTATTCTTTATTACCACTTCTTTCGCCTTGTATTTTTCTTTCACAAACCTATTCAACTTATCAACTAATTTACTATTTAACTTTTCGCGAGAAATTATTTCCGCTTCCACAATTCCGTTTTTCTGATTATAAATCCCATTGAATTTTTCAATAATTTTTCCAGCCATTTTCAGCTGGTTGTTTTTTGCCAACATTTCTGTGAATTTGACAATAATATTATCAACCTCCTGCCGTGATTTATCTGCGGTTAATTCGTACAATGTTTCAGAATATTGTATTGCACTTATTTTCATAATATTATTGTCATCCCGAGCGTAGTCGAGGGATCTAATCCTATAAATTCTCGCTCAAATCCATCCACTCTGGATTCATTTTTTCAATTAATTTGATCTTCTTTACTCTGCTCCATTTTTTTAATTGTTTTTCTCTTTCCAATGCACTTCTTACGTCTTCCGTTTGTTCAAAATATACCAACCTATCAACATTATATTTTTTAGTGAAACCCTTGACCACCTTATTCTTGTGCTGCCAAACTCTATTCTGCAAATTACTAGTTACGCCGATATATAAAACTCCTGAGATGCTAGCTGTTATATAAACGCAATACTGCTTCATT
>Ga0209048_10001572_pt1 | contig 23302 bp, 22 predicted proteins | sample FrelakmetCRP12CR_FD_187146 | JGI IMG/M metagenome (GOLD analysis project Ga0209048, IMG submission 187146) | Freshwater lake sediment microbial communities from the University of Notre Dame, USA, for methane emissions studies - CRP12 CR (SPAdes)... | ecosystem: Environmental > Aquatic >... | reverse complement strand
GCACCTGATCGCCGACTACACGCGCAAGGGCTACCTCGACGGCCGCTCGGCGCGGCTGATGACGGTCACGGTGCGGCCGGGGCGGCCCAACGGCGCCGCATCGTCGTTCTTCAGCGGCATCATCCGCGAGCCGCTGGCGGGCGAGGAAGCGATCTGCCCGGTCGCGGCCGAAGTCTCGCATCCGGTGTCGTCGCCGGGCCGCACCGTGCAGGGCCTGATCGCAGTATACGAAGCCAGCCGCGAAGCGCTCGGCGGCCGCCTCGCGCTGAACCTGCCCGCGCTCAACGTGACGGTGGGCCAGATGCTGGCCGCACTCGAGACCGTCGCCGGGCCGGCCGTGCGCGCGCTTGTGCGCTTCGAGCGCGACGAGCGCATCGCCGCGATCGTCGCCAACTGGCCCACCGGTGCCAGCGCGGCGCGCGCGGCGCGGCTCGGGCTGCAGCCCGAGGCCGACTTCGCCGACATCGTCCGCCAGTACATCGCCGACTGCGAGCAGTCGGCTACCGCCGATCAATCGCTGAAGGGACTCACACGATGAACCAGATCGACCTCGAAGGCCGCGTCGCCGTCATCACCGGCGGGGCGCAAGGCATCGGCTACGCCATCGCCGAACGCATGCTGCAGTCGGGCGCGACCGCGGTGCTGTGGGACATCGACGAGGCGCGCCTGGCCGCAGCGGCGGCCGCGCTGGCGCCACGGGGCGCGGTGACCACGCAGACGGTCGAGCTCACCGACGAAGCGTCAGTCGGCCGCGCAACCGATGCCACGCTCGCGCGCCACGGCCGCATCGACATCCTCGTCAACAATGCCGGCATCACCGGCGGCAATGCGACGACGTGGGAGCTGGCACCCGACGTCTGGCGCCGCGTGATCGAGGTCAACCTCGTCGCGCCCTATCTCACCTGCCGCGCCGTCGTGCCGCACATGATCGGCGCCGGCTACGGCCGCATCGTCAACATCGCGTCGGTGGCGGGCAAGGAAGGCAACCCGAACGCCTCGCACTACAGCGCGTCGAAGGCGGGGCTGATCGCGCTGACCAAGTCGCTGGGCAAGGAGCTCGCGACGCGCGGCGTGCTCGTCAACGCGGTGTCGCCCGCAGCGGCGAAGACCGCAATGTTCGCGACGATGACGCAGGCGCATATCGACTTCATGCTGGCCAAGATTCCGATGGGCCGCTTCCTCGAAGTGAGTGAAGCCGCCGCGATGGTCGCCTGGCTCGCGTCGGAGGAATGCTCGTTCACGACCGGCGCGGTGTTCGACCTGTCGGGCGGGCGGGCGACTTACTGAACGGCTCCGATCGCGCCCCGGCGCTGCCCCGATCGCCTCCTCAGCGGGCAGTCCCGGCCGCGTCCAGATCCTGCAACTGGCGCCACATCACCTTGCCCGAGCCCGACTTCGGCAGCGCATCGACGAACTGCACGATCCTGGGTACCTTGTACGCCGCCATGTGCTCGCGCGACCAGGCGATGATGTCCTCCTCGGTCGCCTTGCCCCGGGCCTCGGCGCGCAGCACGATCACCGCTTTCACCGTCTCGCCGCGGTAGGGGTCCTTGGCCGCGATGATGCAGGCCTCCTGCACCGAGGGACACTTGAACAGCAGGAGTTCCACCTCGCTCGGCCAGACCTTGTAGCCGCTCGCGTTGATCATCCGCTTCAGGCGGTCGGTGAGGAAGAAATAGCCCTCCTCGTCCATGCGGCCCAGGTCGCCGGTGCGGAAAAATGGCTTGCCGTCGATTTCGATGAACGCGGCCGCGGTGGCCTTGGGGTGCTTCCAGTAGCCCTTGAAGACCATCGGCCCGTGGGTGACGATCTCGCCCACCTCGCCCGCCGCAAGCTCCTGCAGCGTGTCGGGGTCGACGATGCGCGAGTCGACGCCGAAGATCGGCATCCCGAGGCACTGCAGCTTGGCGCGTTCGGGCGGGTTGGCGTGGCTGGGCGCGGCGGTCTCGGTCAGGCCGTAGCCCTCGGCGAACGTGAGGCCGAACTCCTGCTGCAGCCGCTCGGCGACGGCCTGCGGCATCGCCGCACCGCCGCCGCTCAGGTAGACGAGACTCGACAGGTCGAAGCTCTTGTAGTTCGGGCTGCCGAACAGGTCGATGATCATCGTCGGGATGCAGGTCCAGTGCGTCACGCGGTAGCGCGAGATCAGCCGCCCGGCGAGCTCGCGATCCCAGCGCGGCATCAGCACCTGCGTCGCGCCGGTGTAGACCGAGCCGAGCACGCCGTACATCAGCCCGGTCAGGTGGAACATCGGCACCGCCGCCAGCCCCACGCTCTCGGCACCCGACCAGCCCCACTGGCCGCCCGCGGCGTTCGCCATCAGCGTGCGATGGGTGTGCATGCAGCCCTTGGGCAAGGCGGTCGTGCCCGAGGTGTAGGGCAGCAGCGCCAGGTCGTCGGGCTGGGCCAGTTGCGGGCCGGGCGCGAGGCCGGCGGCAAGCGCCTCGCCCCAGCGCGTGAAGCCTGCGGGCAGCGGCACGTCGGCGCGCAGCCACTGCTCGATCGCGGGCGGCAGCGCGATGTCGGCGTCGATCGCATCGCCTTGCCTGTCGGGCAGCGCATCGGCATAGCGCGTCACGAGCACCGCTTTCAGGCGCTGCTCGACAGGCACTTCGCCGTTCGCTGTCGCCACGAAGGCCGCCAGGTCGGCCGCACAGATCACGACCTTCGTATCGGGGTCGGTGATGTAGTGCCCGAACTCGTCGGCGCGGTTCATCGGGTTCACCGGCACCACGACCGCATTGGCCCGCATCGCGGCATAGAACGCGACAACGAACTGCGGGCAGTTCTGCATGAACAGCGCCACCCGGTCGCCGCGCTCGACGCCCGCGCGCTGCAGCCAGCCGGCGAGCCTTTCGGCCTGGCGCTTCAGCTCGGCGAACGAGAGCGGCTTGCCGCCGTAGAGGTAGGCTGCCTTGTCGGGGAAGCGCGCGGCCGAGACCTCGAGGTTGAACCACAACGTGGTGGCGGGCACCGCAAGCTCGCGCGGCAGGCGGCGCGGCCAATAGGCGTGGTAGGGACGGACAGGTGTCGGGTTCACGGCTCGAGGCTCCATGCGATGGCGGTCAGACTGGCGCAGCCGCCGCGGGCGCATCATGCCCGACAACGCCGAACCTGCTGGCGCGTCGGCACGAGGCGATGCCGTCCAAGCCAAGGAAAACGCGTCCGTGCAGCCCGCTCTCGTTCGTTCACAATGCCGGCTCAGATTCTGGCGCGATCGCCTTGCGCGCCTGCGAGCCAACGAGTCACCCCTGCCATGACCGCAACACTCCCTGCGCGCCGAGCGCTGCGCCCCGCGTTGAGCGTCGTCGTGCCGGCGTTCAACGAATCCGACAACCTGCCCTCACTGCTGACGAGCCTCACCGAGACCCTGCGCGCGCTGACCGACCGCTGGGAGGTGATCGTCGTCGACGACGGCAGCCGCGATGCCACGGCGCGCGTGGTGCTGCCCTGGTTGCTCGCGCCGGGGGTGCGCTACCTGCGGCTGTCGCGCAACTTCGGCAAGGAGGCCGCGCTCACCGCGGGCATCGACCGTGCGAAGGGCGACGCCGTGGTACTGATGGACGCCGACGGCCAGCACCCGATCGGGCTGATCGCCGAGATGCTCGAGGCCTGGCGCGAGGGCAGCGACATGGTCAGCGCGGTGCGCCAGACACGCGCCGACGAATCGCTCGCGAAGCGGATCGGCACGCGCCTGTTCTATCGGATCGTCAACACCGGTTCGCGGGTGCAGATCCCGCAGGATGCGGGCGACTTCCGCCTGATGGACCGGCGGGTGGTCGATGCGCTCAAGGCATTGCCCGAGCGCAACCGCTTCATGAAGGGCCTTTACGCGTGGGTCGGCTTCGAGACGCGCGTCATTGCGTACACGCCGAGCGATCGTCGATCCGGGCGCAGCACGTTCTCGACGCGGCGGCTCGCGGGACTCGCATTCACTGGGATCACGGCGTTCTCCAACCTGCCGCTGCGTGTCTGGAGCGGCATCGGCGCGGGCATCGCCTTCGCGGCGCTCGGGTACGGCGGATGGGTCGTGATCGAGCACTTCGTCGAAGACAACCCCGTTCCGGGCTACGCGACGCTAGTAACGAGCCTGATGTTCTTCAGCGGCGTGCAGTTGCTGTCGATCGGCATCCTGGGCGAGTACATCGGCCGCATCTTCGAGGAAGTCAAGCAGCGTCCCGTCTACCTGGTCGGCAGCGAAGCCGGCGTCGGCGCGATGACGACACCCGCGGCACAGGAGCCCGAGGCAGCGGCCGAGCCGGCGCTCGCGGCATGAACGGCCGCCGGTGAACGTGCCGCCGCGCGTGCTGTCGGTCTGCGCCGACGACTTCGGCCTGACGCCGGCGATCTCGCACGGCATCGCCGATCTGGCGCGGCGCGGGCGCCTGACCGCGGTGTCGTGCCTGACGAACGGCGCCCGTTGGCCGGAGACTGCCCCGCTGCTGGCCGCGGTGCCGCCATCGATCGATCGCGGGCTGCACTTCAACCTGACCGAGGGCGAGCCGCTCAGCGCCGAGCTGCGGCGCCACTGGCCCGGGTTTCCTGCGCTGGCGCGCCTGATCGTCGCCGCCCACCTGGGCCGGCTTCCGCTGCCGGCGATCGCGAGCGAATGGCAGGCGCAATGGCAGCGCCTCGTCGATGCCACCGGCGCGGCGCCGAACTTCGTCGACGGACACCAGCACGTGCATCACCTACCCGGCGTGCGCGAGATCGTCGTCGAAGCAGTGGCGACCGCGCCCGGCGACGTGGCGGTGCGCAACACCGGGTGCGTGATCGGCCCCGGCGACGCGCTCAAGCGGTTCGCGATCGAGCGCACCGGCGGCGTCGCGCTGCAGCGACTGCTGCGGCACAGCGGCATTGCGCACAACGGCGTGCTGACCGGTGTCTACGGCTTCGACGACCCCGACTACCGCGCGCGCATGCAGCGCTGGCTGGCGGCCCTTCCCGCCAACGGCGCGCTGCTGTTCTGCCATCCGGCAGCCGCCGGCGCGCAGGATGCCGCGGCGGCCGATCCGATCGCCGCTGCGAGGCTGCGCGAAGCCGCTTACCTCGGCAGCGCCGCGTTCGAGGACGATCTGGCTGCGGCCGGCGTCACACTGGTATCGGTGTGGCAGCGAGGGCCCATCCGAGGCTGAGCGGGCCCGGGCGCGGGACGCGCTGATGGTGGGCGGCGGCTGCGTCGGCGACGCTTCGCATTCCGCCCGCGTAGCTCACGGGCAACCTGGGCGGGGCCCGCCCTCAGCGCGCAGCAGGTCGCCATTGCGACCCTCGTGCACGCGGGTCACCTCGCCCAGGCCGGGCGGTGGCTGCCAGCCCTTGTCGGCCAGGAACCACACCGTGCCGGGCGCGCACAGCAGTTCAACGGCACGGTCGGATCGCCACAACCGCAGTGCCGCAGCTTCGGGATCGAAGCGCCCGGCGTCATAGAGCTCCTTGCGCCAGTTGTCGCGCCGGGGAATGTCGGGGTCGTCCCAGCGCGACAGCACGATCGGCGGCTGCGTCAGACGGGCGTAGAACGGCACGTCGTAGAAGGGATTGTCGACGAACACGACGCGGTCGCCCGGCTGCATCCCTTGGCCCAGCGCCAACCCAATGTCCCGGTGCGAATGGGGGGACTTCCAGACCACCCCGGCGACGAGGCACAGGCAGCTGATCGCTGACAGCGGCATCACCCAACGCCAGGCGCGGCCGCGCAGTATCGCCAGCCCGAGCAGAGCGCACATCGGCGCCACCGCGGGCAGCACGTAGCCGATGAGCTTTGAACTCGGCAGCGAGAAGAATCCGGCCACGACCACGATCCACCACGCGTAGAGCGCCAGCAGTGTCCTCGGCACGCTCGGGGTTTCGTCCAAACCATGCGGCATGCCGCGCCGCACCAGCCGCACGGCAGGTGCCAGCCAAAGGCTCCACGGCAAGGTCAGCGCCGGAAGCGCCAGCACGAAGAACCACCAGGGCTGGACATTGTTGAAGCCCGTCATCGCGAAGCGCCTGAAGTGCTGCTCGACGAAGAAGTAGTCGAAGAACGCCGGGTAGCGCGACTGCACCGCCAGGAACCACGGCGCAGCGATCAGCACGAACGCCAGCAGCGCGAGCGGGTGCAGCAGGCGCAGCAGTTGCCGCCAGCGCCCTTGCGCCAGCAGCCACGGGCCGACGATCAGCGCCGGGAGCACGACGCCGATCAAACCCTTCGCGAGCAGGGCCAGGGCCATCGCGCTCCACGCGGCGACGACCCAGCGCAGCTCGGCCTTCGGCGCATCGTCGAGCGCGCGCTGCGCGCAGATCACGGCGACCGTGATCAGCCCGGCGACGAGCATGTCGTGATTCGCGTACTGCGAGCCGGCGAAGAAGAACGGGCAGGTGGCGAGCACGCCGAGCACGATGGCCGCGTCGCGCCGCCCGACACGGCGCTGCAGGTCGAGATAGAGCGCCGCGCCCATCAGCCAGGCGCCGATGAAAGGCGCCATCCGCGCGGCGAAGACGTTGATGCCCAGCACGCGCATCGCCGCCATGTCGATCCAGTACATCAGCGGCGGCTTGTGGAAGAACGGCAGCCCGTGCAGCATCGGGACCAGGCCGTGGCCGAGCAGCATCTCGCGCGCGACGCCGACGTAGCGCCCCTCGTCGGGCAGCATCAAGGGCCGCAGGCCGAGCGTCGCAAGCAGCCAGAGTGCAAGCACGAGCAACACGAGGCCGGGGCGCGCGAGCAAGGCGGCGCCGGCACTGGCGAGCGCGGACTGTTGTGGCTTCGGTTTCATGCTGAGGCCTGCATGTGTTCGGATTGTCGCCGCTGCAGCAAGCCGTCGAGCGCTTCGCAGCGGAACGCGCCTGCGGCAACGCAGTCTGCTGGCCGCCAGGAGGCTCAACCGGTTTCGCCGTCCCAGCCCACGTCTCCGCAAACGACGCGCAGGCCGTCGCGGCCGCGAAAGGCCACCGAGACTGTGATGCAAAGGTGTCCGCCGTGCAGCGTGCGGTACGGTCGGGTGACCTGCACCTTGCCGACGCTTTCCATCGCGCGCAGGTAGTACGGCCGTCGTCCGCACCGCCCGCCCTCGGTCTCGCGCATCGGCGCGAAGGCGGGGGGCTCCTGCTGACGGCGCTGGGATGCCCATTCGCTGACGCCGATCTGGCGGCCGTCGCGATCCAGCAGATAGCACAGCTCGGCACGTCGAAGTTGCAGGAAGGTGGACGCGGCCTCGGCCAGCGTGCGCCCTTCGGCCAGCAACGCCGACGCGTACCCGATGGCACTCATGTAGGGGCGGACGAGTTCGCGGTAGCGGCGCTGTTCCTCGGTGCGGCGCAGTTCGTAGTCGTCCCACAAGCTGCGCAGCGCCAGCGGCGCGTCGTCAACGGGCACCAGCGTGGGCGATGGGCGCGCGAACAGATCCCCCTGCACCAGGTCGGCTTGCGTGTCCAGCGCGACGAAGGCCTCCTCCGGAGTCTCGATGCCTTCCATCAGCACCAGCGAGCCGCACTGGTGAAGCAGCGACACCACCTGTTCCAGCACGCGGCGCGCCTGGGGCTCGAGCGCCGCACGCAGCACGAGGCTGCGGTCGAGCTTGACGATCTCGGGCTGCAGCCGCCACACGCGGTCGAAGTTCGAATGCCCGGCGCCGAAGTCGTCGAGCGCGATCAGGCAGCCGGCGGCACGCGCCGTGCGCGCGGCCTGGTCGAAGTCGGCGTCGCTGGGAACGGCCGCCTCGAGGACCTCGATCACCATCTGGCAGCCCTTCAGCCCAGAACGCGCCTGCAGCGCACCCTGGAACTTGTCGTGCGCCAGACGCGCCGCCGCGACGAACACCTGCGGCTGCATGTTGAAGAACAGCCAGTGCGCTGCCGGCGCCATCTCGGCGAAGTTCAGTGCGTGGACCAGGCGCGCCGCACGATCGCGTTGCAGCAGATCGGCGAACGAGCCGTCGCCACGCAGCGCGACGGGCGGCTCGACCGGCAGTGCGCCGGACGCATCCTCGGCGCGCAACAGGGCCTCGTGGCCAACTGCCCGGCCGTGCACCAGGCTGTAGATTGGCTGGAAGCAACTGCGCATCAGCAGGCCGCCGACTGCCAGCGCCCAGCGCCCGCCGTCGCGTCTCAGCCCGGCACAGAGGCGCTCGAAGCCGGCCCCTTCGTGGACGAAGGGTGCGTCCATCAGGCGCTCGCGAGTTCGGCCCACCAACGGCTCGTCGAAGAGCACGCCGCAACCCCTGGGGGCTCTTCGCCCGTGAACCGCGCGGCGCAAGAAAGGTTCAGTTTCATCGGCAAGTCCGCCGTTCGGACGGACGATCGATTACACCGCCGCCTGCGTCGGTGCACAAGGGGCCCTGCTCGTGCAGGGGCAATGCTCTTGCCTGCGCGGTGGCCAGAAGCCCGTGCACTCAAAGCATCACCGGCTCGGGCTCGAGTCGGATGCCGAAGCGGCCATAGACGCTCTCCTGGATCGCGCGGGCCAGCGTCAGAACCTCGGCGCCGATTGCCCCCCCGCGGTTGACGAGCACGAGGGCCTGCCGCTCATACACCCCTGCGCGGCCGACGCTCTTGCCCTTCCAGCCGCAGGCGTCGATCATCCAGCCCGCCGCGAGCTTGATCCGGCCGTCGGGAAGCAGGTAATGCACGACTTCGGGGTCGCGGCCGATGATGTCGCGGCACTGCGCGTCGCTGACGACCGGGTTCTTGAAGAAGCTGCCCGCATTGCCGATCTGCGCCGGGTCGGGGAGCTTGGCGCGACGGATCGCGCAGACCCAGTCGAACACCTGCTTTGCGTCGGGCCGCGCAATGCCGGCCTCGAGCTGCGCCCGCTCGAGCTCGAGATAACCAAGTACGGGCTGCCACGGGCGGGGCAGGCGAAAGCGTACCCGCGTGATCACGCTCTTGCCGGCGAGCGAACGCTTGAACACGCTGTCGCGATAGCCGAAATGGCACATCTCGCGCGTCAGCGTGACGCTGCGGCCGGTCATCAGGTCCACCGCCGCCAGCGAGTCGAAGCGATCCTGCAGTTCGACGCCGTAGGCTCCGATGTTCTGCACCGGCGCGGCGCCGACGGTGCCAGGGATCATCGCCAGGTTCTCCAGCCCCGGCCAGCCCTGCGCCAGCGTCCAGGCGACGAAGTCGTGCCAGTCCTCGCCGGCAGCGGCCTCCACGATGAAGGCGTCTGCCCGCTCCTCGAGCAGGCGGCGACCGCGCATTTCGATCTTCAGCACCAGGGCCTGCACGTCGCGCGTCAGCACGACGTTGCTGCCGCCGCCGAGCACGAACTTCGGCGCGCGGCCGAACTCCGCGTCGTCGACGATGGCGCGCACGTCGGCCTCGCTGCGCACGCGAACGAGCTTGTGCGCCAGTGCGGGCAGCCCGAAGGTGTTGTACGGACGCAGGCTGACGCCTGTCTCGATCTGCATGGCAGCATTTTCGCCGATCCGACACCCCCCCGGGATACCCGAAGCATCAATCCGCGCCCGTACCGCGTACCATGCGATTTCATCCGGCAACGCGGTCAGACCATGCCCAGCTTCGACGCCGTCATCGATCCCAATCTGGTGGAGCTACGCAATGCCGTTGAGCAGAGCAGCCGCGAGATCGGCACCCGCTTCGATTTCAAGGGCTCGTCAGCGCGCATCGAGCTTGCCGGCAAGGAAATCACTCTGTTTGCCGACAGCGATTTCCAGATCGCCCAGGTGACCGAGATCCTGCTCGCCAAGCTGGCCAAGCGCAACGTGGACCTGCGCTACATCGACACCAGCGCCAAGGTGGAGAAGATCGGCGGCGACAAGGTCAAGCAATTGCTCAGCGTGCGCAGCGGCATCGCGAGCGACGTGGCGAAGAAGATGCAGACCCTCGTCAAGCAGAGCAAGCTCAAGCTGCAGGCGGCCATCCAGGGCGACAGCGTGCGAATCAGCGGCGCCAAGCGCGACGACCTGCAGGCCGCAATGGCGCTGCTGCGAAAGGAGTTGCCCGACGTGCCGCTGACCTTCAACAACTTCCGTGACTGAGGCTTTCATGTCGGCGCGCTATCGAGTTGCGTTGCACGGGTTCAGCGAGTTCGAGCGAGACACGCTGACGTATTGCTTCAGGCAGGCCGAGGCGCGCGAGCCCGGCTATGTGCAGGTCGAGACGATCGCCGACGCCGACTTCATCGTCGCCGATGCAAACCGCTCCGACGTCGCCGACGGCGTGCTCGACGATGCGCGCTTCGGCGACACGCTGTTCATCGGCGACGCGCCCCCGCAGGGCGCGGGCATGCACCTGCAGCGCCCGATCGCCCCCGAGCGCATCCTGCGCACGCTCGACAGGATGGCCGCGAGGCGCAGCCGGCGCATGCGCAACGCGCGGCCCGAGATCGTGTTGCCGCTGGACACCGGCCCCCCAGTGTTGCCGTTGCTGCACCTGAGCGACATCGTCGACACGATGCCTGCGGTGCTCCAGCCCGAACCGGTTTCGATTCCCTTTGCCGACTTGAAAGCCCTGGACGCCCTGGACGGCGCGGCCGCGGCGAGTGGCGCAACATCCGATGCCGGGCGCGCGCCGCCCGGCAAGCCGAAGCTCCCTGCAGTCGAACCCGGCGCTGCGAAGGCCGCGGCGAAACGCGCGTCGCGGCGCGCCCGGCTGGTGCAGGCGACGGCCGACGCCGCCGACGCACCGCGCGACGTGTTGCTGCTCGACCCTTCGCCGGAGCCGGTCGCGCTCGGCCTGTTGCTCGAGTCGTTCGGGTTCCAGGTTCACCGCGTCGGCAGCATCGCCGCGGCGATGAGCGTGCTCGAGCTCACGCCACTCGCCGCGGCGTTCCTCGACGCCGACGCGCAGGACGTGACCGGGTTCGACGGGCTGCACCTGTGCCACCGGATCAAGCACCGTCTGGTGCCGCTGGCGCGTGCGGTGCCGGCCGTGATGCTGATGACGGCGCACGACTCGGCGGCCGAACGCGTTCGCGCAACGCTCGCCGGCTGCGACGCCCTCCTCACCCTGCCCGTCACGCGGGGCGACGCCGCGCGCGCTCTCGAGTCGTGCAAGATCGCGCTGCCGGCCGACCCGCGCCGCGCCTGAGACAGATCGGCTAGGTCGCCGCGGCCTCGCGGCGCGTCGTCACTGTCACGACTGCGACAAGGCAAAATGGAACGGTCGTGCTAAAAACAGCGCCTGCTCAGCCTGCGCGAAGCGAAAGAGAGAGGACGATGGACCTGAACTTCACCCCCGACGAACTGGCGTTTCGTGCCGAGATCCGCGCCTGGGTGGCCGAGAACCTGCCCAAGGACATCAGCCGCAAGGTGCACAACGCACTGCGGCTGACCAAGGACGATCTGCAGACCTGGGCACGCATCCTCGGCAAGAAGGGCTGGCATGGCTTTGCCTGGCCGAAGCATTTTGGCGGACCCGGCTGGAACTCGACCCAGCGCCACCTGTTCGAGGAGGAATGCGCCCTCGCCGGCGCACCGCGCATCGTGCCGTTCGGCCCGGTGATGGTGGCACCGGTGATCATGGCCTTCGGCTCGCCCGAGCAGCAGCAGCGCTTCCTGCCTGGCATCCGGAGCGGCGAGGTCTGGTGGAGCCAAGGCTACAGCGAACCGGGATCCGGCTCGGATCTCGCATCGCTGAAGACACGCGCGGTGCGCGAAGGCAACAAGTACATCGTCAACGGCCAGAAGGCCTGGACCACGCTCGGCCAGCACGGCGACTGGATCTTCTGCCTCGTTCGCACCAGCACCGAGGGAAAGCCGCAGACCGGCATCAGCTTCCTGCTGATCGACATGAAGAGCCCCGGCGTCACGGTGCGCCCGGTCAGGTTGCTCGACGGCGAACCCGAGGTCAACGAGGTCTTCTTCGACGATGTCGCGGTGCCGGCGGAAAACCTGGTGGGCGAGGAGAACAAGGGCTGGACCTACGCCAAGTACCTGCTCGCCCACGAGCGCACCGGCATCGCGGACGTGAACCGTTCCAAGCGCGAACTCGAGCGGCTCAAGCGCATCGCCAAGGCCGAAGGCGTGTACGAGGACCCGCGATTCCGCGACGAGATCGCCCGCCTCGAGGTCGACGTGGTGGCGCTCGAGATGATGGTGTTGCGCGTGATCTCGGCAGAGAAGAGCGGCAAGCAGCCGCTCGACATCGCCGGCCTGCTGAAGATTCGCGGCAGCGAAATCCAGCAGCGCTACAGCGAGTTGATGATGCTCGCCGCCGGCCCGTACAGCGTGCCCTTCATCTATGAAGCGATGGAGGCTGGCTGGCAGGGCGACTACGTCGGCGCCGCGCATTGCGCGCCATTGGCCGCCAACTACTTCAACGCGCGCAAGACCACCATCTACGGCGGCAGCAACGAGGTGCAGCGAGGCATCATCGCCCAGTCGCTGCTCGGCGTCTGATCCAGCCTGTCGAGGACATCACCATGGATTTCGATTTCACCGAAGACCAGCAATCGCTGCGCGACGCAGTGCGCCGCTGGGTCGACAAGGGCTACGGCTTCGAGCGTCGGCGCGGCATCGTCAACAGCGGAGGGTTCTCGGCCGACGCCTGGCGCGAACTGGGCGAGCTCGGACTGCTCGGCCTGGCGCTGCCCGAGGCGAACGGCGGGATGGGCTTCGGCGCCGTCGAGGCGATGGTCGTGATGGAGGAACTCGGGCGCGGCATCGTCCTCGAGCCCTTTGCGGCCGTGGCGCTCGTCACCGCACCGATACTCGTCGCGAGCCGGGCACCCTCGGCCGCGCTGCGGCTGCAGGGCGTTGCCGACGGCAGTTCGCTGATCGTTCTTGCCCATCAGGAACGCAAGGCGCGCTACCGTCTGTCGCACGTCGAGACCGTCGCCAGTCGCGACAGCAGCGGCAACTGGCTGATCAGCGGCGCCAAGAGCATCGTGCCCGCCGGTGAGCATGCCGGCGCGTACATCGTGCCGGCGAGGGTCAGCGGCGCGGTCGACGACCCGGCGGGCATCGCGCTGTTCCTCGTATCCCGCGCGAACGGCGTGCAGACACGAGCCTACCCGACGCAGGATGGCGCCTGCGCCGCCGAAGTCACGTTCGATCGCGCCACCGGCATCGAACTGCTGCCCGCGGGCGAGGCCTTCGCGGCGCTCGAGGCGGCGATCGATCGTGGCATCGCCGCGGTCGCCGCCGAGGCTGTCGGCGTGATGGACAAGCTGGTCGACTTGACGCTCGACTACATGAACACGCGCAAGCAGTTCGGCGTCGCCATCGGCACCTTCCAGGCGCTGCGCCACCGCGTCGCCGACGTGAAGATGCAGCTCGAACTGGCGCGCTCGATGAGCTACTTCGCGAGCCTGAAACTCGGCGAAGCCCCGGCGCGGCGCCGGCGCTCGCTCTCGCAAGCCAAGGTCCAGCTCGGACAGGCCATGCGTTTCGTCGGCCAGCAGTGCATCCAGATGCACGGCGGCATCGGCGTGACCGACGAGTACATCGGCAGCCACTACTTCAAGCGTCTCACGGTGATCGAGCTCACATTCGGCGACACGATGCATCACCTGGGCGAGGTCAGCGCGGCGATGCAGGACACGGCCGGCGTCTTCGTGTAGGCCGTTATCGTCGGGCGGCGAGCGATTGCGCCCGCCCCGACAATCGGGGCGATGAACGCGTTCACTCTGTACCCCGGAGCCCTGACCGACGTGGCCGGGCTGGCCATTGGCCACGCCGCCGAGCCGGGGCGCCCGACCGGCTGTACCGTGGTGCTGTGCCCGCAGGGCGTGGTGTGCGGGGTGGCCGTTCGCGGTGGGGCCCCCGGCACACGCGAGACCGATCTGCTGCGACCCGAGAGCACCGTCGACCGCGTGCATGCCGTGCTGCTCACCGGCGGAAGCGCATTCGGGCTCGACGCGGCCGGCGGCGTGATGCGCTGGCTCGACGAACGAGGGCATGGCCTGGCGGTGGGCCCGGCCCGCGTGCCCGTCGTCCCCGCCGCGGTGCTGTTCGACCTGTGGCTGGGCGACGCACGCATCCGCCCCGGCGAGCGCACCGGCCATGCGGCGTGCGAAGCGGCGACCACGGCACCACCGCAGCAGGGCAACGTCGGCGCCGGCTGCGGAGCAACCGTCGGCAAGCTGTTCGGCTTCGGGCGCGCGATGAGGGGCGGCATCGGCAGCGCATCGCTGCGCGTGAACGGGCTGACGGTCGGTGCGCTCGTGGCCGTGAATGCGATCGGCGACGTGTTCGACGAGCACGGCCAGGTGATCGCCGGCGCGCGCAGCGAAGACGGCCGTGGCCTGGCCCACAGCATGCGCGCACTCGCCGGCGGAACCGAGCCGGCCAGGGTGATTGCAGGGACGGCCACCACCATCGGCGTGGTTGCCACCGACGCCCGGCTTTCGAAGGCGCAGGCCACGCAATTCGCGTCGCAGGCCCATCATGGCTTGTCGCGCGTCGTCAATCCGATCACGGTGAACGACGGCGACACCTTCTTCGCGCTGGCCACCGGTGCGGCCGAGCGGTCGGGCGATTTGAGCGTGCTCGGTGCGCTCGCTGCCCAGGTGGTTGCATTCGCCATCCGCAATGCAGTGTGGACCGCCGAGTCGCTGCACAGCCCTGACCTGCCCGCCGCGCGCGATCTGGAGCGCTGAATGCACGTTCTCGCCGTTCGACCTCGGCGGCGGGCTGTCGGTCGATCCGCAGTCTCGACGATGGACGGGTCGGTCGCAAGTCGCATACAGTGGCAGCACGCCGAACGGCCAGCCCGCCACCGGGCCTCCCGCAGGCGAAGCAACCCCAGAACCCTGAAGGAAGCGCCATGACCGTGATCATTCGAGGAGGCACCATCGTCAACGCCGACACCAGCGCGCGCGCCGACGTGCTGTGCGAGGGGGGCCTGATCCGCGCGATCGGCCCCGATCTGCAGGCGCCGGCCGGCGCCGAGCTGATCGATGCCGGCGGGGCGCTGGTCATGCCGGGCGGCATCGACACGCACACGCACATGGAGCTCCCCTTCATGGGCACGGTCACGATGGACGACTTCTACACCGGCACGGCCGCCGGGCTGTCGGGCGGCACCACGGCGATCCTCGACTTCGTCATCCCGAACCCCAAGCAGTCGATGATGGAGGCCTTCCGCAACTGGAGCGGCTGGGCCCAGAAGTCGGCCGCCGACTACGGCTTTCACGTCGCCGTGACCTGGTGGGACGAGAGCGTGCACCGCGACATGGGCACGCTCGTCAACGAGCACGGCGTGAACAGCTTCAAGCACTTCATGGCCTACAAGAACGCGATCATGGCCGACGACGAGGTGCTGGTGAACAGCTTCACCCGCGCGCTCGAGCTCGGCGCGCTGCCGACGGTGCACGCCGAGAACGGCGAACTCGTGTTCCAGTTGCAGAACAAACTCGTCGGCATGGGGCTCACCGGGCCCGAGCAGCATCCGGTATCGCGCCCGCCCGCGGTCGAGGCCGAGGCGACGAACCGCGCGATCCGCCTCGCGGAGGTGATCGGCTGCCCAATCTACATCGTGCACGTCTCGAACGAGGAATCGCTGCAGGCCATCATGCGCGCCCGCGGCGCGGGGCAACGCGTGTTCGGCGAGGTGCTGGCCGGGCATCTGACGATCGACGATTCGGTCTACCGGCACCCCGACTGGCGCGTTGCCGCTGCGCACGTGATGAGCCCGCCCTTCCGCGCGAAGAAGCACCAGGATGCACTGTGGGCCGGGCTGCAGGCGGGCCATCTGCACACCACGGCGACCGACCACTGCGCGTTCTGCGACGACCAGAAGGCGATGGGCGCCGACAACTTCGCGAAGATCCCGAACGGCTGCGCCGGCATCGAGGACCGCATGGCGGTGGTCTGGGATGCAGGCGTCAACAGCGGCCGGCTGACGTCGAACGAGTTCGTTCGCGTGACCTCGACGAACGCGGCGCAGATCTTCAACATCTATCCGCGCAAGGGCGCGATCGCGGTCGGCAGCGACGCCGACCTCGTGGTCTGGGACCCGGCGGCGAGCAAGACCATCAGCACCGCGAAGTCGGTCTCGAAGGTCGGCTACAACGTGTTCGAGGGCCGCACGGTGCACGGGCTGCCGGTCGTGACGCTCTCCAACGGCAAGGTCACGTGGTCGCGCGGCGACCTGCGCGCAGTGCGCGGCGCCGGGCGCTACCTGAAGCGGCCGCCGTTCGCGACGATGTTCGAGGCACTCAAACGGCAGGCGGCGCAGCACGCCCCGCAGGCCGTGCATCGCGGCAACTGACTGTCCCCCCTTCCTTTCGGTTGCTCGGCCTTCCCATGACAACAGGACACGCTGCGCACGAGATTGCCCCCTCCTCCAGCACAGCCAGCCCCGCCGTCGTCGAGGTTCGCGACCTGTCGGTGAGCTACCCCGCGAAAGACCAGAGCGTCGTCGCACTCGACCGCGTCAACCTGGCCATCCGCGAGGGCGAGTTCATTTCACTGATCGGGCCTTCGGGCTGCGGCAAGACCACCTTGCTGCGCGTGATCGCTGATCTCGAACAGGCCAGTTCGGGCAGCGTGCTCGTCAATGGAATGAGCTCGCACGACGCGCGGCTGGCCCGCGCCTACGGCTACGTGTTCCAGGCACCGGCGCTGTTCCCTTGGCGCACCGTGCTGCAGAACGTGATGCTGCCGCTCGAGATCCACGGCCGCTCGGCCGAGGAAGGCCGCACGATCGCGCGCGAGCATCTGGAGCGCGTCGGCCTCACCGGCTTCGAGGGCAAGTACCCCTGGCAGTTGTCGGGCGGCATGCAGCAGCGGGTGTCGATCGCGCGGGCGCTCGGCTTCGAGCCGAAGCTGCTGATGATGGACGAGCCCTTCGGCGCACTCGACGAGATCACGCGCGACCGTCTGAACGAGCAGCTGCTGCGGCTGTGGGAACGCGAAAGGCGCACCGTCGTGTTCGTGACGCACTCGATCCCCGAAGCGGCGTTCCTGTCGTCGCGCATCGTCGTGATGTCGGCGCGGCCGGGGCGCATCGTCGAGGTGATCGAGTCGAACCTTCCCGCCGACCGCACGCTTGAGATCCGCGAGACGCCGGCTTTCATGAAGATCGCGCACCGTCTGCGCGTTGCCCTCGCCTCCGGCCATGGCCACTGAGTTGGCCCCCAAGACGCCTTCGGCGTCGCCCCCCCGAGGGGGATCTCGGTCGGCTTGGGGCGGTCCGGCGCCGACCGAGGCACGAATCTTCGATCGGGTCCTGCCGGTGCTGGCCGTGCTGGCCGGGATCGGGGTCGTCTGGTACCTGGCGGCCGTCTGGCTCAACGCGCCGCAGGTGATCGAGCGCGTGTTCGCCGACCGGCCCTCCTTCGGCTGGCGCGAACTGATCGGGCACACCTGGAGCATGGATCGCCCGGTGCTGCCGGCGCCGCACCAGATCGCGCTCGACATGTTCCACTCGATTGCCGACTGGCCACCCGATTCACCGCGCAGCCTGCTCTACCACGCCGGCGTCACCAGCGGCGCGACGCTGCTCGGCTTCATGCTCGGCTCGCTGCTCGGTGCCGTGCTCGCGGTGCTGATCGTTCACCTGCCCACGCTCGAGCGCGCCGTCTTCCCTTGGATCATCGCGTCGCAGACAGTGCCTGTGCTGGCGATCGCACCGATCATCATCGTCATCCTCGGCAGCTTCAACCTCACCGGCCTACTGCCCAAGGCGCTCATCTCGATGTACCTGTGCTTCTTTCCGGTTGTCGTCGCGATGGTCAAAGGCCTGCGCTCACCGGGCGTGTTCGAGCGCGAGCTGATGCACACCTACGCCGCGTCGAAGAACCAGACGTTCTGGAAATTGCGCATCCCCGCCTCGCTGCCGTTCCTGTTTCCGTCGCTCAGGGTGGCGATCGCGGCCGGGCTGGTCGGCGCCATAGTCGGCGAGCTGCCCACCGGCGCGCAGGCCGGGCTGGGCGCGCGGCTGCTGACCGGCTCGTACTACGGCAACACGGTGCAGATCTGGTCGGCGCTCACGATGTCGGCGCTGCTCGGGCTCGTGCTCACCGCCTGCATATCACTGGTGGAGCGCGCGCTGGTCGCGGGAGGCAAGCAGTGAACGGCATGGCGCGCCGGTTCGGGTCGCCCAGGCAGATTCTGCTCGCCGTGCTGCCGCTCTTTCTCGCGCTGCAGGCGCTATGGCGGCCGATCGGCCTGCTCGACGGGCGAGCGCTCGAATGGTCAGCCTTCCCCGCGCTGATGCCGTTCGCGCTGGCCGCCGTGTTGGCTTCGATGCTCGCGCTGTGGCCGCTGCGCAAGACGAGCACCGTGCTCGCCTTCGTGCTGCTCGCCGCTCTCGCGGCCGTTGCACCGCTCGCACTGCTGGCGCAGCAGGACAGCGCAGCGCCCCCGGTGTGGGACGCGGGCTTCTGGCTGTTCGTCGTCGCGCTCGCGCTGCTCGCCGGCAGCAGCGTGCGCCGGATGGCCAGGCTCGACCTGCGCGGGCCCGTCGGGGCACAGGCCACTGCCGTGCTGTTCGGCGCCTGGACGCTGGTGTTCTGGCAGTTGCTCACGCAGGCGTTCGACGTACCGCGCGTGCTGATACCGGCGCCGAGCCAGATCTGGCATGCGCTGCTCGGCAACTACGACACACTGGCCGTGGACTTCGTTCAGACCGTGCTGCATGCGGTGCTGATCGGCTATGCGATCGGTTGCGGCCTCGGCTTCGCGGTCGGCGTGCTGATCGACCGCAGCCCTTTCCTGCAGCGCGGCCTGCTGCCGCTGTCGGCACTGGCCAGCACCGTGCCGCTGGTCGGCATCGCGCCCATCTTCGTGATGTGGTTCGGCTTCGACTGGCATTCCAAGGCCGCCGTGGTGGCGGTGATGACGTTCTTCCCGATGCTCGTCAACACGCTGGCGGGCCTGAAGTCGGCCGGACACATGGAACTCGACCTGATGCGCTCCTACGGCGCCGGCTACTGGCGCACCCTGCTGTTACTGCGCATTCCCGTGGCGCTGCCTTTCGTGTTCAATGCACTGAAGATCAACTCGACGCTGGCGCTGATCGGCGCGATCGTCGCCGAGTTCTTCGGCTCGCCGATCACCGGCCTCGGGTTTCGCATCTCGACCGAGGCCGCACGGCTGAACATGCCGGTGGTGTGGGCGGCGATACTCGTCGCCGCGGTTTCCGGTTCGCTGCTGTTCGCGTTGCTCGCCTGGGCCGAGCGGCACGCGACGTTCTGGCATCCTTCGGTACGCAAGACCTGAGATGGATTAGAGCTTTCCTTCCCGCCGAAAGGCATAACTCATGGAGTGATGACGATGCTTAAGAAAGTCCTCGGCCTCTCGCTGGCGCTGGCCGGCCTGATGGGGTCGGCCCAGGCCGCCGACAAGTTCACCCTGCAGTTGAAGTGGCTGCCGCAGGCCCAGTTCGCGGGCTACTACGTCGCCCAGGCCAAGGGCTTCTACAAGGAGGCCGATCTCGACGTGACGATCAAGCCGGGCGGCCCGGACATCGCGCCGCCGCAGGTGCTCGCCGCCAGCGGCGCCGACCTGGCGGTCGACTGGATGCCCAGCGCGCTCGCTGCGCGCGAGGCCGGTGCGCCATTGGTCAACGTGGCGCAGATCTTCAACCGCTCGGGGATGATGCTCACCTGCAAGAAGGCCAGCGGCGTCGCCACGCCGCAGGACTTCAAGGGCAAGACGCTCGGTGTCTGGTTCGGCGGCAACGAGTACCCGTTCCTCGCCTGGATGTCGATCCTCAAGCTCTCGACGACCGGCGCGAACCCCGACGTCAAGATCCTCAAGCAGGGCTTCAACGTTGACCCGCTGCTGCAGAACCAGGCCGCGTGCATCTCGACGATGATCTACAACGAGTACTGGCAGGTCATCGACGCCGGCGTCAAGCCCGACCAGCTGGTGACCTTCTTCTACGAGGACATGGGCGTCGCGATGCTCGAAGACGGCCTGTACGCGCTGGCGCCGAAGCTGAAGGATCCGGCCTTCGTCGCCAAGGCAGGGCGCTTCCTGAAGGCCACGATCAAGGGCTGGGAATACGCTCTGAAGAACCAGGACGAGGCCGTGAAGATCGTGCTCGCCGCCGACAGCTCGGGGGGCTCGACCGCCGCCGTGCAGAAGCGCCAGCTCGAGAACGTGGCCAAGCTCATCACCACCGCCGGCACGCCGAAGATGGGCCAGCTCGACCCCGCCGCTTACCAGCGCACGGTGAAGGTGCTGCTCTCGGGCGGCAGCGCGCCGGTGATCAAGAAGGACCCGGGCGCCGACGCGTGGACCAACGCGGTGTGGGAGAAGGCCACGGCCAAGTAGGGTTCGTGAAGGGCCGGGCCGCAGCACGCGGACCGGCCTCGACCTGACGCGCTCCGAGTCGATGCTCTGGTTGCAGATCCTCTTCAGCCAGGGCTTCGGCACCCGGCGCGAGTGCGAAGCGCTGCTGCATGCCGGCCTCTTGTCGCATGGCGGCAGCCCGGTCGTCGACCCGCTGGGCGACGTGGACACGACGGCGCTGGTGTTCGAGGTGCGCGGCCAGCCCTGGCCGTTTCGCGACAAGGCGCTGATCGTGCTGCACAAGCCGGCCGGCTACGAGTGCTCGCAGAAACCAAGACACCATCCAAGCGTGATGAGCCTGCTGCCTTCGCCGCTGCGCCTGCGCCAGGTGCAGCCCGTCGGTCGCCTCGACGAGGACACCACCGGCCTGCTGCTGCTGACCGACGACGGCGCGCTGATCCACCGCCTGACGTCGCCGAAGAAGCACGTGCCCAAGGTGTACGAGATCGAGACCACCGACCCTGTCACCGATCGGCAGATCGGCGAACTGCTGCGCGGAGTGATCTTGCACGACGACCCGCAGCCTGTTCGTGCCGCAGCCTGCGAGAGAACCGCCGAGCGCGCACTGCGAATGGCCTTGCTCGAAGGCAAGTACCACCAGGTCAAGCGCATGGTGGCCGCTGCGGGCAACACGGTGGTGCACCTGCACCGCAGCCGCTATGGCGCGCTCGAGCTGCCGTGCGATCTGGCACCGGGCCAGTGGCGCTGGCTCGACGGGCCGCAGGCCGTGCTCGGCAGCCCGGGATAGGGCGCCGCCGAGCGCAGGTTGCGTGACGGTCCGCCTACGTCTACTAGGCTATATCCCGGAAATCGCGACCCCCGGCCGAAGCGGGGGCGGCATCGAGGACGGATTGGTTGCCGCCTGCGGCGCGAGTCGCTACAACCGGCCGCCCATGCACCTGACGCAACTGTGGTAGGGGGGCCCCGAGTCAGAATTCTGGTCCGTGGATCGACGACGCAGAGACAGAGGTTCCGGACCAACCAGTCCCCGGGATCGCCACAAGGAATTTGATTCCGTTGCCGACCGCCGCCACGCTGGAGACCCTCAAGCCACGACAACCTCGCTGATTTGAACAACCGGGGACAGATCCGTGTAGTTCGGAAAGTCCGCCATGATCGCCTGCGCGTTCGGGCCGAATGCCGCCTGAAATGCCTCTACGGAATTGAAGAAGAAGTGGCACATGGCGACGTAAGCAGCCGGCGCACCGGGCGCTCCGCGGCGATGTCCCGATCGACCGTGTAGTGCGTGCAGGCGGCACCAAACTTGTTCTGGCACATCGGCATGTGCTTGTCTTTGTAGTAGCTGTGGTCGAAACGCGCTCCGGGGGTATTCGGGTACATCACACTGACTTTGATCATGATCGCTCATCGGTTAGGGTTTGTTATCTTGGCTGGGGCTGTCATCGACAACCCCAGCTGACCTCTGACCACCGCTGCCGTTGGCGCGATCAGTCAGTGTCCTTGCAGGCTCTCACATGCACCATCTCAAACGGTGCGCCACATCGAGTCGCGGATTGACCCCGGCAGAAAGTTGTCCGCGCCCTTGTTCACCATCTCCCAGTACTTCGGGTCAGCTGTCATCTTTGCAGTCGTCGCTTCCAGTGCTGCAAGATCCTTGTAGCGTGTAGACCAGCCGATACGATTCGGGTTGCCACCAATCGGCATCAGGACCTCAAGATCTATGCCACAGGAGGTCTTCAGATACGCACTGATTTCTTTGGCAAATGCAATCGCGCTTACCGTCTTGCCCGGCGCAATGGATGCGCCACGACCAAAAACAACCATCTTGATTCTCCTTCCGCAGATTTGAGCTACGGCTTGAGCCACGGGATGTGGCACATCTTCATTGTGTGTGTGGTTGGTACCCATCGTTGTTGCAAGGTCACCTTCAGTGCGCGGCGTTCTTCGTGCGGGTGAGCCCCACGTAGCGGCTGTGCAAATGGCAAGCTTCAGTTTCCGTCGCCGCATGCTCAGGCCATGACGCTGAATGCCTTGAACGCCATCGGCTGTTCAAGCACACCGGGTCGAACGGTCACTTCAGACAAAGGCGACTGTTGGCGAACGTCGGCTGCCCCCTTCGACGAAACGCGGACAGTCGTCATCGCGTTCTCATGTTCCACAGTCGCCATTTGGCGAGCACGACTCGCAAGAGCGTCGCTCGGCTTGTGCAAGGGGTCCCGACGCGTTCAGAATAGCCGCTGCAAGTTTCGATCAACTCGTGCTGGGAGCGCATCGTGCTGAACAGGCGCCAATACATCGGCGGCATGGCTGCCATCGCCGGGCTCGCGGGAGCCACGAGCGCAGAGGCCAAGGACCGCTGTGTGGCCTTCACGCCGCAGATGCAGGCGGCGAAGACGCCCGCCGAGGCCTTGAAGCGGCTGCAGGACGGCAATGCTCGCTTCGTCGCCGGCCAGGCGCTGCACTGCGACCTGCTCGAGCAGGTGCGCAGCACTGCGCAGAAGCAGGCGCCATTTGCCGCCGTGGTGGGCTGCATCGACAGCCGCGTGCCCCCGGAGCTGATCTTCGACCAGAACATCGGCGACATGTTCGTGGCCCGCGTAGCCGGCAACATCGCCAGCACCGACATCATTGGCAGCCTGGAGTTCGCCACCGCGCTCGCCGGCGCGAAGCTGATCGTCGTGCTTGGCCATAGCGAATGCGGTGCTGTCAAGGGCGCGATCGACGATGTCAAGCTCGGCAGCCTGACCGGCGTGCTGCAGCAGATCCGCCCGGCGCTGGTCAAGCTCGACTACAAGGGCGTGCCCTCGTCGAAGGACAAGGCGCTTGTGCAGCGCGTGGCCGAACAGAACGCCAAGGACGCCGCGGAGCAGTTGACGAGTCGCAGCGACACCATGGCCGGACTAGTGCGCGAAGGCAAGCTGAAGATCGTCTACGCAATGCACGACGTGTCCAGTGGTCGGGTGGCCTGGTACGGCTGAATCCCGCTCCTGGCCGGCGGCTTTGTAGCATTCAGCAGTCCTTCAACGGCGTTCCTCCGGGAGCGGCTCCTGGCCATTCACGCTGGACCCGCCACCAAGCTCTGCCGACCCCAAGACCAACCCTCACCGTCTCGGGTATCGCGCTGAAGCGCGGCTAATCTCGTCCGGTGATGTTGCCGC
>Ga0209048_10001571_pt1 | contig 23312 bp, 20 predicted proteins | sample FrelakmetCRP12CR_FD_187146 | JGI IMG/M metagenome (GOLD analysis project Ga0209048, IMG submission 187146) | Freshwater lake sediment microbial communities from the University of Notre Dame, USA, for methane emissions studies - CRP12 CR (SPAdes)... | ecosystem: Environmental > Aquatic >... | reverse complement strand
AGGTTCGGGTGGCGGAGGGAGAGGGATTCGAACCCCCGGTACCGTTTCCGGCACAGCGGTTTTCAAGACCGCCGCCTTAAACCACTCGGCCATCCCTCCCGCGCTTCAGTGTAGCCGAGGCGTCCCTTCGGAGGTCACCGAAGCCCGTCGACGACGTAGAGCCGGGAGAGGCCCCGCATGAAGCTGTAGCAATAGCTCTTGCCGTCCGGCGTGATCTGGACGCTGGAGATCGAGCCGACGCCGGTGGGGTCGGCGGGCGCTATTTCCCGGAAGAAAGTGCGCTTCCCGGTCGCCAGCTCGAGGCGGTCGATTCGCAGCGACCTTTCGCCGGACACCACATAGGCGTTCTCGCCCTTCGCGTCGAAGCCCCGGATACCCTCGTTCTCTCGAAGGCCGGGCAGGGGACGCGGTTCTCCCCCGTCGATCGGGTAGAGAAAGCGTTCGCCTTTCGCGCCAGAGGCCACGACGCGCTTTCCGTCCGGAAGCAGATGCGGCGCACGCACTCCCTCGGGCGTGATCGGGCGCGGCGGTCCGCCGGCGACATCCCGCTCATAGAGGCGAGTGCCGTGGCCCGAAGCGGACGCCACGAGAAGGAGCCTCTGGCTGTCCGGAAACCAGGCTCCGTTGATGTAGCGAAAATCCTTGTCCTGGATCGTCTTCGGCTCGCCCGGTCCGACGGGAAGCAGAACCAGGCGGTCCGGAAAGACCTGCACGACCCACTTCTTGTCGGGCGAGAGGTCCACCTTGCTCCAACCGTCGCCGAGACGGACTGCCGGCGTCGCGCCGTCGGTCTTGCGCAGATAGACGCCGCCGGCCGCCCCGGCCCCCGCGCCGCCCTCCAGGAAGAGAACGTCCTGCCCGTCCTCGGACAGAGCCTCGCTCTGGGAAAAGTCGAGCCAGGTCAGGTCGGATTCCCGGGAGGCACCTGGCGCCAGACACATCATCGTCTCCGGCCAGTCGTCGCTGCGAGCGAGGACCCTCCCGTCCTGCGCGATGTCTTCGACGATGAGCAGCTGCGGGCTCTGAGTGACGAGTCGTTCCCTGCCGGAAACCGTGATCGCGCGCAGCTCGACGACGCCGATGCCGACGCCCCGCTTTCGGCCCGAAAACCAGAGCTCTCCCGTTCCCGGATGCCAGGCGACGGAAGTGACGATCTCCCAGTCCTTCGACAGGATCGTCTTCTTTCCGGAAAGGTCCACGACCCCGAGCGCGAAATTGTCCCGGCCCTGGGCTTCGATGAACGCGATGGAGCGCCCGTCCGGCGAGAACCTCAGGCCCACGATCCCGGTCGTGTCGGAGGAAGGCACGAGGACCTTCCCGACCGGAAACTCGAGCTGGTCGTCGCGAACGACCGCGAGGCGATTGTCGCCGGGAGAATAGTCCGCCAGCGACTGGGCGAACTGCAGGTCCGAGACCTGGTCGCTGGCAACGAGCTCCCGGGGCGCTCCGCCGGCCAGGGGGACCTCGGCGATGGCGGCGCGATCGCGGCCGTGGAGGACGAAAATCGCGAGCTTGCCCGCAGCCGAGATGGAAAGGAGGTTCGCGCTCGGGAACGGAAGGGTCGTGGATTCCGTCGAGTCTACCCGGGTCGAAAAGAGCTGGGGCGGTTTCCCATCCCAGGCCGCGGAATACAGGATGGTCTTGCCGTCGGGGGCAAAGCGCGCTCCGCCGATCGACCCGCGGTGAAAGCTGACCGGACGGTAGGTCGTCGGACCCTGCCGCCGCCCTCGCGTCGCGACCACGCCGATGGCCGCCCCGACCACGAGGGCGGCAACCGCCGCAAGAGCGGCGATTCGCCGCCGGCGGCCCGGTACCGCGCTCGCCGGAGCCGCGATCACCGTCCCGGAAAGACTTCCCTCGGTCAGCCCTTCGCGAAGCCGGGCCAGGTCGCGGGCGAGATCCTTCGTCGCGGCATAGCGCTCCTCGCGATCCTTGGCGAGGCAGCGCTCCACGACCCAGCGCAGCGGAACGGGCGTCTCGGGAGCGGCCGAGGCGAGGGGTTCCGGCTCCTCGCGGATGATGGCGGTCATGGTCTCCGGCGCGCTCTTGCGCAGGAACGCCCGCTTTCCGGTCGCCATCTCGTACAGGATCGATCCGAACGCGAACTGGTCCGAGCGGAAGTCGAGCGGCTCCCCCAGCGCCTGCTCGGGCGACATGTAGCCGACGGTCCCGACGACGACTCCCGCCGACGTCCCCGCGGAGACCGTGGGCGAGCGCGTCAGCTCCCCGCTCTCGCCGGCCGGCTCGACGAGCTTCGCCAGGCCGAAGTCGAGGATCTTGACGGTCCCCTCCTTCGTCACCATCACGTTCTCGGGCTTCAGGTCCCGATGCACGATCCCCGTGTCATGGGCCTTCGAGAGCCCCTCCGCGATCTGCGTCGCGACGGCGAGGAGCTTCTTCAGGGGCAGCGGCCCCGCGGCGAGAACCTTGCGCAGGGTCTCTCCCTCGACGCGCTCCATGGCGATCCACGAGGTTCCGTCCGTCGTCCCGATGTCGTAGACCGTGACGATGTTCGCGTGATTCAGCGCCGAAGCCGAGCGCGCTTCCTTCTCGAAGCGCTTCAGGCGCTCCGGATCTGACGCCACCTCGGCCGGCAGCACCTTGATCGCGACGTCCCGGCCGAGCCTCTCGTCGCGCGCCCGGTAGACCTCTCCCATCCCACCTGCACCGATGGGCGACAGGACTTCGTAGGGACCCAGACGTGTCCCGGCAGCGATCGTCAAAGCAGGCTCAGGATATCGCCTCGTCCACGAAATGCTTCCCCTTCCGTTCGGATCCAGACAGCAGAAGGGCGGCAAGAATCAGAATCGTCGCAGTCTCGAAGGGGGCGAGGGCCCAGCCGTCGCTGCGGGAGACGATCGACAGGCACTGCCCGCACCCTGTCATCCCGCGGAGCGCGGCGACGAGGGATCCCTTTCGTCGCCGCGCCAAGGCTGGAGAGCCTACGGGTTCGTCTCCCGCCGCCGGTATTCCTCGAGGTCCTTGCGGTCCGTCAGGTCCCGGCAGACCGCCAGGGCCGCGAGAATGCGCCCGAAATCGTCGAAGAGCGGGACGACGATGGTGTCGCACACGCCGCGGCTCCCGTCCTTGCGGACGAAGCGCACCTCGCCCGTCCACCGGCCGTCGCGCCGCACGATCGCGAGCAGATCCTGGGCGGTCAGAGTCGCCTCGGCCGGGCGCAGGAGGTCGGGCGTACGCCCCTCCATCTCGGCCTTCGCGTAGCCGAACATCTTCTCCGCGCCCGGGTTCCAGTCCACGATCCGGGTCTCGAGGTCGAGGGTGAGGACGGCGTCGCTGATGTAGTCGAAAGCGCGCGTGTGGCGCCGGATCGTGTCCTCCATGAGGCGGACCCGCGTGACGTCGTGGAAGCTCCACACGCGGCCGACCGTCTTGCCCGCCACCTTCTGCGGCGAGGAATACCGCTCGAACATCCGCCCGTCCTTGAAGTCGAGCCAGTCGTAGCTTCGCGCATCGGGCTCGGCGTATAGGTCCCGGACCTTCTTCAGGAAGCGCTCGGGGTCGCGCACCTGGTCGAGCACGAAGGCGAGCGCCTTCTTGTCGTCGCGCGAAGCCAGCACGTCTTCGGGGATGCGCCACATCTGCGCGAACTTGCGGTTGTAGCTGACGATGGCACCCGCGTTGTCCACGACGAGAATGCCGTCCGCGCTGGCTTCGAGCGTAGCCTTGAGAAGCGAGAGCGTCTGCTCGATGCCCTCCTCCGCCTGCCGGCGCTCGGTGACGTCGCGGAAGCTCCAGACCCGCCCCACGGTCTTCTCGTCCACGATCTGCGGCAGCGAATCCCGCTCGATCAGCCGCCCGTCTTTCATCTCGAGCACGTCGTGGCTCGGCGCCGCCGGTTGCGCGTACACCGACATGACCTTCTTGACGAAGGCGGCCGGGTCCGAGAGCTTGTCGAGCACCGAGGCAAGGGCCTCGGACTCGTCGCGGCTCTCGGCCACCTTCTCCGGGATCCCCCACAGGTCCACGAAGCGGCGGTTGAAGTTCACCATGCGTCCGTTGGCGTCCACGACGAGGATCGCGTCGGCCGTCGAGTCGACGGTGGCCTTCAGGAGCGCGAGCGAGCGTCTCAGGTCCTCCTCGGCGCGCTTGCGGTCCGTGATGTCGAAGGCGACGCCGATGACGCCGCGGATCGCGCCGGCGGGATCGCGCAGCGGCTCGACGTGGGTCTGAAAGGTCCGCTGGTTCCAGGTCGCCTCGTACGTGACCGACTCTCCGGCGAGCGCGCGCCGGTGCGCCGCGATCGGCTCGAACTCGGGATCCGTCGTGCGGAAGTAGGAGAACAGGCTCATCCCGCGCACGTCGCCCGGCTCCTGGTTGAGCAGCTCGTGTTCCGCTCCCATGGAATCCGTGAAACGCAGCTCCAGGTCGGTCGTCCAGAGAACGAGGGGCACCTGGGAGAGGACGGTCCGCAGGCCCTCCTCTCGCTCGCGAAGGACGTCTTCGCGGGTCTCGCTCACGAGGTGCTCACCTCGCGCTCTCCGGCGTCAGCGGCCTGCCGATCGCCGAGACCAGGTCGGGACGCGAGGCGTCGCGCTCGAGGTGCGGGTATCGCTCCCCGCCGTGGTAATCGACTCTCACCGTCTTGAACGTCTCCACGTTCTCGACGATGAGCTCGATCGGCTCCTTGCCGGCCTTGCCCGCCTTCAGCGCGTCGCGCAGCACTCTGTCGGAATAGCGGCGGCCATTGACCGCCAGGATCCGCATGCCAGGCGCGAGGCCCGCGGCGGCCGCGGGCAGGCCCGGCACGACGTCGCGCACGATCCCGCCTTCGGCGCCGTCCGCGCCCCCTTCGCCCTGGACCATGATCCCGAGCGAATACCAGAAGTCGTACAGCTTCGTTTCCTCTTCCGCAGCGTGGGTCAGCTCGGGCTTGACGTCCGTGTAGGCGAGCTTCCAGCCCCCGCCCAAGATCCCGCCGAGCGGCGCCCGCGGCGCGACATCCCGGACGCGCGCCTGGAAGAATGCCGCCCAGTCGTACGGCGCGACCGTGTTGAGCGTCGAGACCACGTCTTCGAACCGGTACGTCTTGACCGCGGGAACGCCGCCCGGTGGGCCGTGAAACGCCCTCGCGAAGTCGTCGAGCGATTTCCGGTTGCCCGTCTTCTGCCGGATGATCGTGTCGGCCTCGAGCCAGATCAGCTCACTCTCCGGGTAAAAGTCCACGCCGCGCCGCCAGTCGGCCCAGTCGGCCCGCCCGTCGTAGAGCAGCTGTGCCGCCACGGCGGTGTCCTCGAGCGGCCGCCACGCGCGGCCTGCCTGGTTGTCCATGGCCGCGGCCGTGAGCGCCAGGTTTTCCCGGTAGAGCTCGGGAGTCCGCAATCCGCTGCGCGCCCCGAGCACGTCGCCGTAGTACTCGGTGAGGCCTTCGTAAACCCAGAGGAGGTTGCTGTCGACCGGAGACTGGTAGTTCGCCGACACGCCCGACACGAGCCCCTCGGGCCGGCGGTACTTGCCGTTCCACGAGTGCACGTACTCGTGCGAGAGCAGCGTGCCGAGCATCTTCTTCGCCGCGTCGTCGGTGAGGGACCGTTCCGCCCCGCGGTTGTCGCTCGCCTCGTGGTGCTCGAGGCCGTTGGACGGGATGTGGTCCGAGAGCGTCAGGAGGAAGTGGTAGTTCTCGTAGTGGCGGGCGCCGAAGAGCGCCAGCGCCTCGGCGACGAGCCGCCTGTAGCGGGCGACATCCTCGGGAGAGATCTCGATCGCCGCCGCGCTGTCGCTCGCGATGTGGAGCCAGTGCCCCGGCTTCTCGCCCGGCGTCAGGTCGACCGTCTTCAGGTGCGCTCCGGCGAGGACCGGGGAATCGATGAGCATCACCAGCGAGACCGGCTGGAAAGACACCGTCCCGCCCGCCTCGCGCGCGACGGGCAGCGCCGTGCCATACGTCCAGCCTGCCGGCAGCCGCAGCGACGGCGCGAATCGCGTCGCGTTGTCGTTGACCCCCTCCGGGTACACCAGCACGGACCACCAGTTCACGATGGCGAGCTCGGCGGACGCGGTCGTCCACGCGTGCAGGGGCGGCACGTAATCGAAGGCCGCGTCGAGCGTTCCCGGGCCTTCCGGCACGTCGCAGGTGAAGCTCCACATCTCCGTCGGCACGCGCTTCCAGGCGACCGGGCGACCGCCCTTGGAGAGCTTGAGCCCGACCAGATCCGTGATCGGGCCGGCGGCGCTGTGTTCTCCCGGGATGAACTTCGGGTAGACGAGCGTGAGCGGGCCGGCCGGCGCCGGGATCGATTCCGTCACGTGAAAGATCCGGCGCGGCGCGTCACTCGCGTCGACCGCGAGGGTGATGGGAGCCGGCCCCTGCGCCAGGGCCCCGGCCACCGTGAGGACAAACAAACCCGCCGCGCCGGCGATCGATCGAGACACACGCATGCATTCCTCCTTCACGAAACCGGGGATTCCGGGACTCTATCGCGCCTGCGCCGGCTTTGCCGTCGTCTCGCCCCAGCTTCCGGCCGCCTCCGGCGAGGGCGACGGATAGATGCGGGTGAGGATGGGCGTCGTGATCACGGTCGTGAAGAGCGCCATCGCCACGAGCCAGAAGAAGGCGGCCGGCGAGATCACGCCCATGTCGGCCCCGATGTTGATGACGACGAGCGCCATGAGCGCGCGGGTGTTCATGAGGAGGCCGACCGCCAGCGACTCCTTCCAGGCGAGGCCGCTCATCCGCGCCGCCAGCGCCGTCGCGCCGAACTTCGACGCGCAGGCCACGAGGATCACGAGGAGTAGGCCGATCCAGAGCCTCGGGTCGGACCCCAGCGAGCCGATGTCCGTGCGCAGCCCCGAGAAGACGAAGAAGATCGGGAGGAACAGGATCGCGACGAGGTCGCCGATCGAGGCCTGAATGCCCTCGGCCAGCTCCTGGTTGAACGAGCCCGCGATCCCGCACAGGAACCCGCCGAAGATCGAGAAGACGCCGAGCGCGTTGGTCGCCGTGGCCGAGACGAAAACGAGGACGAGGACCGTCGCGAGCGTCCCGGCCGGCAGCCCGCCCGATTTCTCCCGGCGGACCGGCAGCCGCGCGAGGACGAAGCGTCCGAGCGCCCAGAACGCGGCGCCGAGAACGGCCACACCCGCGAGCGACAGCGCGAGCGAGCCGAAGTCCGGCCGCCCGTGCGTCGCCATCGCGACGACGGCCCCGAGCAGGATCCATCCGAGCACGTCGTCGATCGCCGCCGCGGTGATCGAGGTCAGGCCCATGCGCGTGCGCGTCAGGCGCAAGTGCGTGAGAATGCGCCCCATGATGGGGATCGCGGTGATCGACACCGCCGTCGCAAAGAAGAGCCGGAACGCGAGCTCCGGAACGGCCACCGGAGAAATGGTGAAAAGGTAGCCCGCGAGGGCGTAGCTTGCCGCGAAGGGCACCGCGATTCCCGCAACCGCGACGAAAAAAGACGCGCGAGCCGCGGCCTTCAGTCGGTCGAACGGAAACTCGAGCCCGATCAGGAGCATCAGGAGGATCAGACCCACCTGCGCCATCGCCGCCAGCAGGGTCGACGTCGCCGGGGTCAGCATCGTCCGCATTGCTCCCGGATAGAACCGGCCGGCGACCGACGGGCCCAGGATCACGCCCGCCAGGATCTCGCCCACGACGGGCGGCTGGCCGACCTTGCCGAACAGCCAGCCGAAAGCGCGCGCGGAACCGATGATGATCGCGAGGTTCGCGCACAACAGGAACAGCATCTTTTCGAGCGCGAGGTAGGAGGCCACGGCGTCTATCCTCCGGAAGGCATCGAGATCACTTCTTCGGCGCGGCGGCGGCCGCGAGCTGCTCGCGGATGGCCTTGCCGAGCGGAGGAAGGCCGCTCCCCTTGCGCTCGGTCGCGCGCCCGTACGCCTCGAAGAAGGCCCGCGGGCCTCCAGCGAGCGCCGCGCGGTAGGCCTCGAGGCCGAGCGCCTGGGCGATGCCGTCGGCCAGGAACGCGCCCGCCGGCCCGGCGACGCTCGACGTGAAGTCCGGCCTCTGGATCTCGGAGGCGATGGCGACCCGCGCGTCGAGGTCTCCCCCGGCCGACGTGAGGCGGTCGGCCACGCGGTTCAGCTCGTCGAGGTCGTCCTTCATCGGCTGCTTCAGCCAGACGGCGAGTGGAAAGAAATTCTCGTCCACGCTGAAGATTGCAACGGGCCCGGCCTCGGCAACCCGCCGCAGGAGCGGCTCGAGCTGGCCGAGCGAGGGGTCGCGCTTCTGCCAGGCGGGGCTGCCCGTCCGGTACTCGGCCCACGCCCTCTGGTACGCCTCCGCCGCCATGAACTGCAAGAGATGTTTGACCTGATCGGCCGCCTGCGAGGTCGGCGCATCCGCGAGCAGGCGCGAGAGGTCGGCGACGACCGACCAGTCCGCGCCGCCCGACTCGGGCACGATGATGTGGTCGGCGCGCCCCGGCAGGCCGAAGGTCAGGAAGATCGTCTCGGCCACGGCGACCGGCCGGTCGCCCGGCATCAGCGCCAGCGCGCGGTCGGACGCGAGCTTCCTCGCCTCCGCGTCGCGGGCGGAGATCATCGCGACCAGATCGGCCCACCGCGCGCGGTCCTCCCGGACCTTTCGGAAGTCGAACCCGGTGATGCGCGCGTTCTCGTCGAAGGCCGCCGCCAGATCGCGCTCGAAGGCGTCGGCCGGGCGCTTCGAATCCCGGATCGCCGTCTGGACGGCGGGCAGCGCCTCGAGCGCCTTCGCCGCTTCGGCGTCGAAGTGCGGCGCCGAGAGAAAATCGAGGATGGCGCGGGCGGCCCGCAGGTCGAGCGTCAGCGCGATGGTGTCGCCGGCGACCGGTGGGTTGTCGTAAGGCGCCCGCCCGGCGCTGCCTCGGACGGCCGTCGGAGTCGGGGTCGGTGGGGGCGCCGCCGCGGCACAGGCTGCAGCGAGAAGGGCCGCAACCACGCTCGAAGCCGGAGCCTTCTTCATTCGACGATCGCCGCGAAAGCCCGGTCCGTGTCTGCGAAGCTCTCGAAAAGGGCGTCGGGGCGTTCGGCGGCCAGCGTCTCGGAACTCGTGATTCCCGTCGCGACCGCCACTGCCCGCACGCCGAGCGACCGCCCGCAGGCCACGTCGTGGATGGAGTCGCCGACGATGACGACGGACTTTCCTTCGAAGCGCTGCCCGGTGTGAGCCAGCGCCCGCCGGACGGCGACGGGAGGCAGCTCGTACCGGTCGGCCGAGTCGCTGCCGAAAGCCCCGAACGGAAAATAGCGGTTGAAGCCGGGCGGCCCGAGCTTCAGACGCGCCCCTCGCTCGAGGTTACCGGTCAGCAGGCCGAGCGTCACGCGCGGGTCGGCCGCGAGCCGCTCGAGCAGCGGCGTGATGCCGGGCTTCTCCACCACCGTCCCCGGCGCAAGCTGCCGCTCGAGCTCCTCGAGGTAGATTTCGAGCGCGCGCGTCAATCCGGCCTCGAAGCGCTCGCGCCCCACGTCCTCGATGACGAGCTCACGAACGATCTGAGGGTCGGTCTTGCCCGAGAAGTCGAATTTTCCCCGGTCCTCGTGGTCGGGCGAGTAGTTCCAGTCAAAGGACGTCTTCAGAGAGAGCAGGATCGCGTCGCGAGCGACCCGCCCCGCCGACAGCAGGGTCCCGTCGATGTCGAAGAGGACGAGGCGCCGGCCGTTGGAAGATCTTTCCACCATCACCGGGGATCATATTCAAACCGGGCGCCGTGCCAGGCCAGGATGTCGAGCATCGCCCGCTTCCAGTAGCCCCAGTCGTGGCCGCCCGTCTCGAGGATGACGGTCGTCGGAATGCCGCGCTCGTTCAAGAGCATGCCGTACTGCGCCGCGACGCGCTCGAGGCCGTACGCGTCTTCGGTCCCGGCGCGCAGCTCCACCTCGAACGGCGGCGCGCCGAAGCAGAGTCCCCCGAGCATCAGCCATGCGTCGTTGGCGTCGAGCGAGTTGTCCTCCTTCGCGCGGCCGAAGACGCGCTTGAGCGTGAAGCGAGCCATGAAGTTGTAGCGCTCGAGCTCGTCCCACCCGAACGGGATGATCGCCCCCGAGAGCGACGAGACCGAGCCGTAGAGGTCCGGGTGCCGGAGCGCGGTCTTCACGGCTCCGTAGCCGCCCATCGAGATGCCCGTGATACCCCGCGCCCCCCTGCCCGGGATCACGCGGTATCGCGCCTCGATCGCGCGCGGCAGGTCTCCCGTCAGGTACTGCTCGAAGCGGCTCTTGCCGTCATGCGAGTCCGAGAACCACGTGCCCGGACCGTCGGGCGCGACGATGAGGAACTCCGGCAGCGTTCCCTCCCGCATGCGCTCGAGGGCCACGGCCGCCACCCCGCGCCGGTCGAGCGAGCGAACGTCCCCGTATCCGTCGTGCAGAAAGTAGAGAACGGGATAGCGGCGGCCGGGCGACGTGTCATAGGAGGGCGGCTCGACGACGAGGACCTCGTTCGGCGCCGGCAGCGTCGGCGTCGCGATCGTCACCACGCGCATGCCCGGTCCCGGCGCCGACGCGCAGGAACACGCGATGGTTACCGACATCGCCAGGACCGCGATTTGCGCGCGCCTCATCACGACGGGAAAGCATACGACCAGGTGTCCGGCCTTACACTAGCGGCCAATGCCGGACCTCACGCGAATGCCCCGCGATCTCGAAACCGCCCTGTCCGGCGAGGGGTTGCGCCGCCGCCGGCATCTTGTCGTCCCGCTGCTGACGACCGACCCGGAGGGGTACCCTCGGGTGGCGCTGCTGACTCTGGGCGAGTTGCGCGCCGCCTCTCCAACCCGGCTCGCGGTTGCGGTGCTGGCCGGCAGCCGGACGGCGTTCAACCTCGTGCGCCGCGGAACGGCTACCGTCCTGTACCTCCAGCGACAGATGACGGCTTCGATCCAGGCGCGCGCCGGCAAGGGGCGAGTGTCGAGCGCCGATCCTGCGCGCCGCCTCTTCCCGCTTTCGGTCGAGCGAGTCCGCCTCGATCTGCCCGCCGCGTCGGAGGGGGACGTGTCGCTCTTGACCGGCCCCACGTTCACCGGCCGCGACGCGGGCCGGCTCTTCTCCGAGGAGCTCTTCGCCGAGCTCGGAAAGGTGAGTGAAGCGTGAAGTTCCAGAATCGCACCGTCCTCGTCACCGGTGCCGGGCGCGGCATCGGCCGGTCGATCGCGCTGCGCTTCGCCGAGGAAGGCGCGCGCGTGGCTCTGGTCGCGCGCACGGCTCCGGAGCTCGAGGAGACCGCGCGGCAGGTCGCGGCGGCGGGCGGCCGGAGCGTGGTCCTTCCCGCCGACATCACGACACCCGGCGCGGCCGACGCGTGCGTCGCGCGGACGGAAAAGGAGCTGGGACCCCTGGACGTTCTCGTCAACAACGCCGGCATCTTCATCTGGCGGCCCTTTCTCGAGGTTTCGCCCGAGGACTGGGACCGCGTCATCGCGACGAACCTGACGGCCGCGGCCGCCTTCTGCCGCGCGGCGCTTGCGGGAATGGCCGAGCGCCGGCGCGGGCGCATCGTCAACGTCGCCTCCATCCACGGAACGCGCGGCGACGCCAACGTCGTCGCCCAGAGCGCGGCGAAGTTCGGCCTGATCGGAATGACCCAGGCCCTGGCGCGCGAGTTCCGCTCCCACAACATCGCCGTCAACGCGGTCTGCCCGGGCACCGTCGAGAACCGGAAGGACGAGGGCGAGGGCGTGCACGCCGAGCCTCTGGCCGAAAAGCTCTGGCCCCGCGACGTCGCCCGCGCCGTCCTCTTCCTCGCCTCCGACGACGCGGCCGGCATTACCGGGGCCGCCCTCGAGATCTTCGGCGGGACGCATCTGGTGATCCAGCCGTAACAGCGCCACGGGCACCCGGCCGGAGAGGCAAAACCACCCGGCCCTTCTCACGTACTACTCTCTCGGGCGGAGCCTCGTCAGGCCCGCCCGCGATTCGCACCGCAACGGAGGAGGACTCGGATGCTCGGACGCAAAGGCTCTCTCGCGGCTCTTGCCCTTCTCGGCGCCCCGCTTCTCGCCCAGACGCCCCCGGCTCCCCCGACCGCCGAGGACATCGTCGCGAAGTACATCAAGACGGTCGGCGGCATGGAGAAGATCGACGCGGTCAAGACCCTGAAGCGCACCGGCAAGTTCCGCGGCGGCGGCGGTTTCGAGGCGAAGCTCCTCGAGGAGAACAAGCGACCCGACCTGGTCCGCCAGGAGTTCACGTTCCAGGGCATGACGGGCGTGACCGCGTGGGACGGCAAGTCCGGCTGGAAGATCGAGCCCTGGCAGGGCAAGAAAGACCCCGAGCCGCTCGGCGAAGAAGAAATGAAAGGGATCGTCGAGGACTCCGTCTTCGACGGCCAGCTCGTCCACTACAAGGAAAAGGGCAGCAAGATCGAGTTCGCCGGCTCGGAGCCCGTCGAGGGGACCGATGCCTGGAAGCTCAAGGTCACCTTGAAGAACGGCGACGTCCAGTACTACTTCATGGATGCCGACGACTTCGTCCCCATCAAGATCGAGTTCAAGCGCATGGTCCGAGGCGCGGAGAGGGAGACGGAGGTCTCGCTCGGCGACTACAAGTCCGTCGCCGGCTGGTATCTCCCCCACTCGATCGAGCAGGGCCGCAAGGGCAGCTCGAACCGCTCCACCGTCGTCTACGACAAGATCGAAGCGAACGTGCCGATGGATAACGGCATCTTCAAGACGCCGGCCGCGGCGGGCAAGTGAGGCCAGGAATGAAAACGCGCATTCGGCTCGCCATCCCGGTCACCCTTTTCAGCGCCGCGCTCGGGGTTCACGCCGCCGAGCCGGCGGCGGCGCCCGTCAAGGTCGGCTCCGACACGGTCTCCGGCCTCGGCGCCCGCAACATCGGCTCGGCCACGATGAGCGGCCGCGTGGCCGCCATAGACGCCGTTCGCGAGGGAGAGCGCCTGACGGTCTTCGTCGGCGCCGCCTCGGGCGGCGTGTGGAAGTCCGTCAACGGCGGCACGACGTTCAAGCCGGTCTTCGACAAGCAGCCGGTCCAGTCGATCGGCGCGATCACGATCGACCCGAAGAACCCGAAGACGATCTGGGTCGGCACGGGCGAGGCCTGGACGCGCAACAGCGTCTCGATCGGCGACGGCGTCTACAAGTCCGTGGACGGCGGCGACACCTGGTCGAACGTCGGCCTCGGCGGCACCGAGCGCATCGCGAAGATCCTCGTCGACCCGACGCACACCGACACCGTCTATGCCTGCGCGCCCGGGAAGCTCTGGTCCGACAGCGACGACCGCGGCGTCTACAAGACCACCGACGGCGGCAAGACGTGGACGAAGGTCCTGAAGGGCGCGAACCTCTCGACCGGCTGCTCCATGATCTCGATGGACAGCCAGAACCCGGGCACCCTTTACGCCGGCATGTGGGACTTCCGCCGCAAGGGCTGGACGTTCCGCTCGGGCGGCGAGAGCGCAGACGCCCCGAGCGCGAGCGGGCTCTTCAAGTCCACCGACGGCGGCGCCACATGGAACGAGCTCGACGAGAAGAGCGCGAAGGGCCTGCCCGCCAAGCCCTGGGGCCGCGTGGCCGTGACGATCGCGCCGTCGAAGCCGAACGTCGTCTATGCGTTCGTCGAGGCGGCCATCCCGAAAAACGGCCTCTACCGCTCCGACGACGGCGGAGCGACGTGGCAGGCCATGGACCGCAGCCAGTGGATGATCTGGCGCCCGTTCTACTTCGCGAATCTCATCGTGGACCCGAAAGACGAGAACAAGCTCTACAAGCCGGACGGGCCCCTCATCGCTTCCAACGACGGAGGCAAGAGCTTCTCCTCGGTTGGCGGCGGCGCGCACGGCGACTTTCACACCGTCTGGATCGACCCCGAGAACACCGATCACCTGATCACGGGCGACGACGGCGGCGTCTGGTACTCGTACGACGGCGCGAACACGTGGTGGAAGGCGGACAACCTTCCGATCTCGCAGTTTTACCACGTGAGCGTCGACATGGACATGCCGTACAACGTGTACGGGGGGCTCCAGGACAACAGCTCCTGGGTCGGCGCCTCCGCGTACGCGGGCGGCATCGCCAACGCGCAGTGGGAAAACATGTACGGGGGCGACGGCTTCTGGATGTTCGCCGATCCATCCGATCCAACGTACATCTACGCCGAGTCGCAGGGCGGCGCGATCGGCCGCGTCAACCGCAAGACGCACGAGACCCGCGACATCCAGCCGCTTCCCGGCTACAAGGAAGGCAAGCTCCGCTACAACTGGAACACGCCGATCCACATGAGCCCGACGCAGGACGGCACGGTGTACCTCGGCGCCCAGTTTCTCTTCCGCACGCGGGACCACGGCCAGACCTGGCAGCGCATCTCGCCGGATCTCACAACCAACGATCCCGAGAAGCAGAAGCAGGAGCAGTCGGGCGGCGTCACGATCGACAACTCGGCGGCGGAGATGCACGGGACGATCTACGCCATCGCCGAGTCGCCGAAGGACCCGAACGTGATCTGGGCCGGGACGGACGACGGGAACCTCCAGCTGACGCGCGACGGCGGCAAGACCTGGACGAACGTCGTCGGCAACGTCCCGGGGCTGCCGAAGAACGCGTGGGTCTCTTACCTCGACGCCGGCCACTTCGACGCCGGCACGGCCTACGCCGCGTTCGACCTCCACACCTTCGGCGACATGAAGCCCTACGTCTACCGCACGGCCGACTTCGGCAAGACCTGGACGGCGCTCGCGCCCGCCGACGGCTCGATGAAGGGCTACGCGCACGTCGTCCGGGAGGACCTCGTCAACAAGGACCTTCTCTTCGTGGGCACGGAGCTCGGCCTCTGGGTGAGCCTCGACGGCGGCGCGCAGTGGGCGCAATACAAGGGCGGCGAGCTTCCGAACGTCGCCGTGCGCGACCTCGCCATCCACCCGCGCGACCACGCCCTCGTCATCGCCACCCACGGCCGCGGCATCTGGATCGTGGACGACATCACGCCGCTGCGCTCACTGACTCCGGCCATGCTCGGCAAGGACGCCGCGTTCGTGCCGGCGAAGCCGGTCGTTCAGCGCATGCCCGTCAATGGCGGATGGGTCAACGGCGACGCCTCCTTCGAGGGCCCCAACCCCCCGAGCGACGCGCAGATCGTCTACTACCAGAAGAAGCGCCACATCTTCGGCGACCTGACGCTCGAGGTGATCGGCCCCGACGGCAAGCGTCTCGCTTTGCTCCCGTCGAGCAAACGCCGCGGCCTCTCGCGCTCCGGCTGGTCCATGCGCCTGGATCCCCCGCGCGTTCCGACGGCCGCCAACGCCTCCGGCGGCGCCTTCGGCCCGCGCGTCCTCCCCGGGACCTACGCGGTGAGGATGACCAAGGACAAGCAGACCTACACGACGACGATCCAGGTCGTCCCCGATCCCCGCTCCAAGCACACGCCCGAGGACCGCAAGGCGCAGTTCGACCTCGCGATGAAGCTCTACGGAATGCTCGGCGACATGACGTTCGCCGTGGACCGCATCAACGGCGTGCGCGCGGGCCTCGCGGAGCGTGCAAGCAAGCTGCCCTCCGGCGACCCCCTCGCCGCGCGTCTCAACGCGGCCTCGACACAGGCCGACGCCCTCCGCAAAAAGATCGTCGCCACCACCGAGGGTGGCGCCATCACCGGCGAGGAACGCCTGCGCGAATACCTGACCGGCCTCTACGACAGCATCGTCTTCTACGAAGGCCGCCCCTCTCAGACCCAGGTCGAGCGCGCCGACGTCCTCGGCCGTGAGCTCGCGGACGTCGTGCACGAGTTCGACGCCTGGAGCGCCAAGGAGCTGCCCGGCATCAACACCGCGCTCGCCGCGAAGAACCTCTCGAAGATCGACCTCCTCACCCGCGCCGCGTGGGAAAAGCAGGGCGAGGAAGGCGGGGGAAGCGGCGGCAAGGCCAGCCTCGGGGCAGACGTGCGCTTCGAACGAGACTGAGGGCCGCTCTCAGCGGGCGGGGCCGTACCGGAGAATCGTCCCCTTCGGCCCGACGGCCCAGCCCGCGCCGGCTTCGGTGAGGACGACGGCATTCATCGGCTCTTTGCCGGTCGCCGTCCAGGTGCGGCCGGCGTCGTGGCTGATGGCTTCGCCGGCGAGACCGACGGCGACGAGATCATCCTTCGCGCCGGGAACGGGGACGACGGCGGAGTAGAAGCCGGTGGCGGACAGAGGCGCGGGGGTCCACGTCGCGCCGCCGTCTTCGGTCCGGATGCCGTTCAAGCCCTGGAACGCGGGAATCTTGTAGTCGCCGCCGGCGGAGTAGCCGCGTCGGGCGTCGAGGAAGGCGACCGAGAAGAGGCCGGACGAGGCGTTGCCGTTGGGCGCGGGTGTGTCCGCAACCGTCCAGGTGCGGCCGCGGTCCTTCGTGTGGAAGACGCGCGCGACCTTTGCGCCGCCGGTGACGAACCAGGCGTCCGTGCCGCCCTTCAAGGCGAAGAGGCACGTGCCGCTCGCGGCAAAGGCGCCTTCGCCGGGGAGAGCTTCGGGCATGACGAGCCCCTGCGGAACGGCCCATGTCGCGCCGCCGTCCTGTGTCGCCCGGACGACGAAGCGGCCGGCGACGGGGTCTCCCATGACGAGCCCGTTCTTCGCGTCCCAGAACGCGATGGCGTCGTAGAAGCCGTCCTTGTCGGGGTTGGTGTTCGCGAGCGTCCAGGTGGCGCCGGCGTCGGTCGAGCGATAGATGCGCGCGGCGTCGCCCGTGCCGGCGCTCATCAGGACGAGCACGCCGCCGCCGAGCGCCTCGATGTCGCGAAAGTCGAGCGCCTCGCCGCCGGCGGGGGCCGGGAGCTTCTCCCAGTGGTCTCCGTTCTGCGTGCGCAGGACGGTCCCGCCGAAGCCGGAGGCCCACGCGTGCTTCGCGTCCAGGGCCGTAAGGCCGCGCAACTCCACCGCCGAGCCGCTCGGCTGGGGGTGCCAGGCCGATGAGATAGCCGCGACGAGAAGCAGGATCGCTAGAGGCACTTCTTCCCCCTCACCCTGACGTTTGTGGCGCGCTCACTTCTGCCAGAACATCCGCACGGAGACGATGATCAAAAAGCCCGCGAACATGCGCCGCAGCGTCAGGTCCGACACCGGCTGCACGAGGCGCGCGCCGAAGTACGCGCCGAGAAAGAGGCCTCCGGCGATGAGCGCCGAGTAGCCGATGTTCAGGTTTCCGTTCTTCCAGTAGACCCAGGCCGAAAGCGCGCCGACCGGAAGCAGGAGGGCGCCGAGCGATGTGCCCACCGCGGCGTGCTGCGAGAGCCCGTAGAGCAGGACGAGCGCGGGCACGATGATGAGGCCGCCGCCGATGCCGAACATGCCGGCGAAGACGCCGGCGAGGATCCCGATCAGAAGCAGTCCGATGGCCTGCATCCTGCCTCCTGTCGCCCGCTGCTATCCCGCGGCCGGAAAGGCGAGCCCCGTCTCGTGCACTTCGTTCCCGGAACGGATTTCGAGGGCGACGTCGGGCGCGTTGGTCGTGATGGAGGCGACACCCGCAGCGAGCAGGCTCCGGATCTCGGCCGCGTCGTCCACCGTCCACGGGTGCACCGAGAGGCCGGCCGCGGCCGCCTGCGCGAGGAGCGCCGGCGACACGAGGTCGCGCTTCGGCCCGATCGCGTCCACGGGAGGAAAGAGCGGCGTCGGTTGCGCGGGTGACGGCAGCGCGACGGGGTGGTCGAAGAGAAAGCTCGTCGCGATCGCCGGCGCGGTCTCGCGCATGCGCTTCAAGAACTCGGCGTCGAACGAGGCGATGAGGCAGCGGTCGGCGACACCGAACGCGTCGGCGAGCTTCGCCACGCGGCGCGCCATCGTGCCGTGCTGCAGGCCGGCCCCGCCCTTGACCTCGATCACGTACCGCAGCACCCGGCCGTAGCGGTGGAACACCTGATCGAGCCGCGGGATGCGGTAGTCGCCGAACTCGGACGGGATCGAAAGCTTCTCGATCTCCCGCCAGGTGAAGCTCCTGACCGGAATGCGCTGGGTTCCGAGGACGACGTCCTCGTCGTGAAAGAGCACGGCCTCGCCATCGCGCGTCTGCCGCAGGTCGAACTCAACCGCGTCCGCGTGCAACGCTTCGGCGAAATCGAGGCTCTCGATGGTGTTCTCGCGGGCGCGCCGCGGCGCCCCGCGGTGCCCCACGATCCACGTCGCATGTGCCGTCTTCCACTCGCTCATGGCTGCCGGGGCCGCATTATGTACGAGGGCCCGCCGCCTCGATCTCTTCGAGGATGCGCGAGAGCGCGGCGTCGGGGTCCGGCGCGGCCGTGATCGGGCGGCCGATGACGAGCAGGTCCGCGCCCGCCGCGAGAGCCGAGGCGGGTGTGGCGACGCGCTTCTGGTCCTGGACGCCGGCGCCGGCCGGGCGAATGCCGGGCACCACGGTGAAGAAGTCCGGGCCGCAGGCTTCCCGGATCGCCGGCAGGTCCGTCGCGGAGCAGACCACCCCGCCGAGGCCGCAGTCCTTCGCGAGCAGGGCGAGCCGCCGGGCGATTCCCTCGGGCGTCCCGGCAGCAGGCAGGTCCGCGAGCGCCTTCGTGTCGATTGAGGTCAGCAGCGTCACGGCGATCAGGCGCGCGAGGCCCGACCGGTCCGCCGCTTCGCGAGCGGCCTCGAGCATCGCGCGGCCGCCGGACGCGTGAACGTTGACCATCGCGGCGCCGGAGCGAGCCGCGGAGGCGACGGCGCCAGCGACCGTCGCCGGGATGTCATGAAACTTGAGGTCGAGGAAGACTTTCGCGCCCCCCGCGGACGCGGCAACCTCGGCGACGAGCGACGGCCCCTCGGCGACGAACGCCTCGAGGCCCACCTTCATCCAACCGACGCGGCCCGCGAACCGCCGCGCCGCGGCGAGCACCTCGGCCCGGGAGCCGAAGTCGAGAGCGATGCAGACCCTTTCCCCGCTCACCGCTGAGCCCTCCCGACGAGGGCTTCGACCGACGTCTTCTTCGCCTCGCAGTACGCGGCGAGCTCGGCGACGAGGCGCGCGGAGACGCCGGGGTCCTTGAAGTTCGCCGTGCCCACCTGCACTGCCGTCGCCCCGACGGCGAGGAACTCGAGCACATCGGAGAGCTCGGCGATTCCGCCGATCCCCATGAGCGGCACACCGGGAAGTGCCTTCGCCACCTGGTAAACCATCCGCACGGCCAGCGGCCGGATCGCGGGGCCGGAAAGGCCGCCTGTGCCGAAGGAGATACGCGGCTTCGCCGTCTCGGGATCGATCGCCATGCCGACGAAGGTGTTGACGAGCGACAGGATGTCGGCGCCACCGTCGCTCGCCGCGCGCGCCGACTCGACGAGGTCCGGGGCGTTGGGCGAGAGCTTGACGATGAGAGGCCGCTTCGTGGCGGCGCGCACCTTAGATACGAGCGAGCGAGTCAGCGGCGGCGAGTTGCCGAAGAGCATGCCGCCCTGGCGCACGTTCGGGCAGGAGATGTTGAGCTCGACCGCGGCGATCCCGTCCGCGCCTTCGAGGGCCTGCACGACGGTGACGTAGTCCTCTTCGAGGTCGCCCCAGACGTTGGCGATGACGGTCGCGCCGAGCGAGCGCAGTTTCGGGAGCTTCTCCGAGAGGAACGCCTCGACGCCGACGTTCTGGAGGCCGATCGCGTTCAGCATCCCGGCCGGCGTCTCGCAGATGCGCGGCGGCGGGTTGCCGGCGTGGGGTTTCAGGGAAAGGCCCTTCGTGCAGAGGCCGCCGATCGCGGAGAGGTCCACGAAGTCCGTGAACTCGAGGCCGTAGCCGAAGGTGCCGGAGGCCGTCGTGATCGGGTTTGCGAGCGCGAGCGGGCCGAGGCGGACGGCGAGGGGGGTGGTCATGCGTTTGCCCGGTCCCGTACACGTCCGGGATCCCTCGTCGCTTCGCTCCTCGGGATGACGGTTGGAAGAATTGAGGTCATCGGGACGATGGTTGTCATGACTGCGCCGTTCGGGATGGCGGCCTTACGCGGGGCCCCTGCGAGCGTCATCCCGAGCGCAGCGAGGGATCCCGGACTCGACACGCCCCTCACCACCGGATCTTCTCCGGCGACAGGATGGGCCCTTCGCTGCACGAGACGATGAACGGCTTTTCGGTTCCCGGGATGACGCAGCCGAGGCAGGCGCCGAAGCCGCAGCCCATTTCCGCCTCGGTCGAGAACTCCGAGGGCAGTCTTGCCGGGCCGACGACTTTCGCGAGAGACGCGAACATCGGCATCGGTCCGCATGCGTAGAGGCGCGCATAGCGCGCGCCGGCGTCGAGGCGCCGCGACAACGCCTCGGTCACGAAACCCTTCTCCCCGAGCGAGCCGTCGTCGGAGGCCAGGATCGTTTCGCCGGTCACCAGGCCCTCGAACCGCGCGCGCAGGGCGAGCTCGCGGGTGTTTCGCCCGCCGAAATAGAAGTCGCACGCAACCCCGCCGCGCTCGAGCGCCTTCAAGAGCGCCGGGAAGGGCGCCGCGCCGATGCCGCCCGCGACGATCGCGACCCGCGCGCCGCGCGGAAGATCCGCCACCGTGAACGCGTTGCCGAGCGGACCGAGCAGCCGCACCGTCGAGCCCTCGGGCATCTCCTCGAGGGCGGCCGTGCCCCGCCCGATCGTCTTGAGCAAGAGCTCGACCGTGCCCGCGCCCGGGTCCGCGTCGGCGACCGAGAAAGCGCGCCGCAGGTACGGCCGGGCCCGGTCGGGCACGTCCACCATCGCGAATTGTCCTGGAGAGATCGCGCGCGCGAGATCCGGGCAGTGGAAGGTGGCGGAAAAGAGGCCGGGCCCGAAAATCTGGCGTCTGGAGAGCGTCGCTCGGTGGTCGGCCTTCACCGAGGGCGCATTCTATTCGACTCCGGGCTTCAGGCCTCGGCGATGGCCAGCTCGTCCCGGCCGTCGGCGCGGCGCGCCTTCTCGAAGCACTTCTCACACACCAGCCGGCCCTCGAGGGCCTCGACCGCCGGCCGGGCGTAGGCGCCGCAGCCGTGGCACCGGCGCAGCGCCCTGTGGTGGGCGTTGGGATCTGCGACCGGCGTTTCCCGTTTGATCATTCCGAATCTCCTTTCACCTTACACGAATGGACAGAGCACGACCCGTACCCAATCCGCAAACTCTCAGAGTGAGCCACTTACGCACACGGCCCACCGGGCCGGTGTCGCCTCTACGACCGAATCAGTCCCCTTGCGAGGTCAGAAGGATATCACCCGGTCCAGGGCCTTCCGAACGTGCGACGCCTGCGGAAGGATGTAGTCCTCGACCCGGGGCTGATACGCGACGAACGTGTCGGTCGCCGCCACGCGCTCGACCGGCGCGTCCAGATACGAAAAAAGCTCGGAAGAGATTCGGGCCGCGATCTCGGCGCCGTAGCCCCAGGACCGCGTGTCCTCGTAGACGACCAGGGCGCGCGAGGTCTTCTTGACCGACTCCGCGATGGCCTCCCAGTCATAGGGGTTGAGCGAGCGCAGGTCGAGGATCTCGACCGTCTTACCGGTCTCCTCGGTGAACGCCTTGGCCGCCTGCCAGGACCGGTACACGGTCGCGCCGTAGGTCACGATCGTAACGTCCGCGCCGTCCTGCACCTTCGCCGCCTTGCCGAACGGGACCATGTAGTCCGGCCCCGGGTAGGCGCCCTTGTTGTGGGTCTGGCGGTAGAGGTGCTTGTGTTCGAGGAAGAGGACGGGGTCGTCGCAGCGGATCGCCGTGCGCAGCAGGCCGTTGGCGTCGAGGGCGTTGGAAGGCATGACGACGCGCAGCCCCGGGATCTGCGTCATCAGCACCGCGCCCGACTGCGAGTGGTACACGGCTCCACCGCCGATGTAGCCGCCGATCGCGACACGGATGACGACCGGGCACGAATATGTGTTGCCCGAGCGCCACCGCAGGTTCGAGAGCTCGTTGTGGATCTGCATGTACGCGGGCCAGATGTAGTCGTAGAACTGGATCTCGACGACGGGCTTCAGGCCCCGCACCGCCATGCCGATCGCGCGGCCGACGATGTTCGCCTCGGCCAGCGGCGAGTTGAAGACGCGGTTGCCGCCGTAGAGGCGCTGCAGTCCTGCCGTGACCTTGAAGACGCCGCCCTTGCCCTTGCACTCGGCGAGGACCTCTTCGCGCGTCGCGTCGGCCACGTCCTCGCCGAAAATCACCATGCGCGGATCGCGCTTCATCTCGTCGCGCATGCAGACGTTCAGGAGGTCCACCATGGTCGTCGGGGTGGCGCCCTCCGCGAACACCGGCGCGGTCGAAAACGCGGCGCTCGTCGGGTCCACGTCCGGCGAGTAAACGAACTCGTAGGCCGACTCGGGCTCCGGCACGGGCGCCACGAGCGCGCGGTCGGCCGCATCGTTGATCTCGGCGTCGACCTCGGCGTGGAGCTTCTCCATCGCTTCCTGCGTCAGGATTCCCTGCTCGAGAAGCAGGTGCGACATCCTGCGCACCGGGTCGCGGTCCTGCTCGCTCTCGCGCTCCGCCTTCGGGCGGTAGTTCGCCTCGTCGTCGGAGAGTGAGTGGCTGTAGGGACGGATGACGCGCGCGTGCACGAGCGCAGGGCCCATGCGCGAGCGGCAGTATTCGGCCGCGTACCGCAGCGCGTCGTAGGACTCGAGAAAGTCCGTGCCGTCGGCCTCGGCCACGAAGAGGTTCGGGAACGAGCGCACGAGCTTCGAGATCGAGCCGCCCGGCGTGTTGACCTCGACCGGCACGGAGATCGCGTAGCCGTTGTCCTCGATCAGGAAGAGCACCGGCAGCTTCAGGTTCGACGCCGACGAGAGCGCTTCCCAGAATTCCCCTTCCGAGGTCTGGCCTTCGCCGCCCGAGACGTAGACGACCTCGTCGCGCTCGAACGCGCCCTTGCCGGCGAGCTCGGCGATGTGGCTCGCCCTCCAGCCACCCTCGGCGGCGCCGACGGCGTGAAGGAACTGGGTTCCCGTGCAGGAGGACTTGGAAATGATGTTCAGGCGCCTGTGGCCCCAGTGCGAAGGCATCTGCCGACCGGCCGAGGCCGGATCGTCCTTCGCCCCGACCGACTGGAGAAACATCTCATAGGGGGTTACACCGAGCTGGAGGATCAGGGCGCGGTCCCGGTAGTAGCACTCGAACCAGTCGTAGCCGGGCTTCAGGACCATTCCCGCCGCCGTGGTGACGGCCTCGTGGCCTACGCTGTTGATTTGAAAGTAGATCTTGTTCTGGCGCTTGAGCTGGATTTCCTTGTCGTCGAAGCGCCGGGACAGGTAGATGTTTCGGTAGGCCGAGACCAGGGCACCGCGATCGAGCCCATGGAAGCTGTCGGTGCGGATTTCGGTCGCCATGGAGATCGCAAATATACCAAGGGTCCCCGGGGTCAGGTCTCTACAATTGCGCCTTTACACTCGCTCCGAAGACGGATCCGACCAATCGCGAAAGCCCAGCATCGAAGCCTGCGAAAAGGCGCAATTG
>Ga0209048_10001570_pt1 | contig 23314 bp, 16 predicted proteins | sample FrelakmetCRP12CR_FD_187146 | JGI IMG/M metagenome (GOLD analysis project Ga0209048, IMG submission 187146) | Freshwater lake sediment microbial communities from the University of Notre Dame, USA, for methane emissions studies - CRP12 CR (SPAdes)... | ecosystem: Environmental > Aquatic >... | reverse complement strand
CGCGCCGCTCCGGCGCCCGATGACGGCGAGGGTACGGCGGGCGCCACCGCTGCGCCCCCTCGACATCGCCTACGGCGTCCCGCTGGGACGCGATCCGGACGCGCCGCGCCTCCCCGGTTCGGGGCCGGTGCCCTCGCCCGGGGTTGCCGTGGAGGACGTCGTGCGCGCGGCCCTGGCCCGCCCGCCCTGCGTCGTCAGCTTCTCGGGCGGGCGTGACTCCTCGGCGCTCCTGGCCGTCGCCGTGCGGGTGGCGAGGCGTGAGGGCTTCGAGCTTCCCGTGCCCGCCACGCTGCGGTTCCCCGGCGATCCGGCCGCCGACGAGGACGAGTGGCAGACGATCGTCGTGCGCCACCTGGGGCTGGGCGACTGGGCGCGCATCGACATCGACCGGCAACTCGACGCCGTGGGACCGGTGGCCGCGACGGTCCTGCGCCGCCACGGCCTGCTGTGGCCGTTCAACGCCCACTTCCACCTGCCGATCCTCGAGCAGGCGCGTGGAGGAACCGTGGTGACGGGGTTCGGGGGTGACGAGCTCGGTCGGGCCAGCGCGTCGGCGCAGGCGGAGCGGATCCTCGCCCGTCGCCAGCGGGCCCGCGTGAGGACCGCGGTGCCGGTCGTCGGTCTGGCGCTGGCCCCCTGGCCGCTGCGGGCGGCGGTGCACTGGGGGCGCTTCGAGGCCGACCTGCCCTGGCTCACCCGGTGGGGGATGCGGGCCGCGCGCCGGGCCGATGCGCTCGACGAGGGCCGCATACCGTTCGGCTTCGACCGCAAGCTCACGGGCTGGCTGTGGTCGAGCCGCTACGTCCGGGTCTGCCGGCGCGCCTTCGAGGTGATGGGCGAGGCCTTCGACACCCGCGTCGCCCACCCGTTCGTCGCCCCGGGCGTGCTGGCGAGCCTGGCGGGGGTGGGCGGGACCGCCGGGTTCGGCAGCCGGGACGACCTCGTCGCCGCGCTGTTCGGGGACGTGCTCCCCGTCGAGATCCTCCGACGCCGGACCAAGGCGACGTTCACGGATCCGCTGTGGACCGAGTCGGCCCGCGCCTTCGCGCGTGAGTGGTCGGGCGGTGGCATCGCTGCGGACCTGGTCGATGCCGAGCGGCTGCGGGACCACTGGCTCAGCCCCGACCGCAACCTGCTGGCCACGACGCTGCTGCAGGCCGCCTGGCTCCACGACCGGGGACGGTCAGTCCGCGAGCCGGCCGAGCCCCTCGAGGAGCACGCCCATGGCCGTGTCCGCGGCGGTCCAGTCCCGTGGCCGGCCGAGCACGACCATGGGCCGGGCGACGAGCGGCAGCCAGGGCCGCGGGTCGGCCTCGGGGAGGCGCAGGCCTCGACCGGCGAGCAGGACCGGTAGGCGCTCGGCGAGCGGAACCGGTCGCAGCCCGACCGTGTCGGACCAGCGCAACACCACCCACCCCCGGAAGGGCAGCTCCGGCGGGACGGCCCCGAGCCCGACCCGCCACCGCCGCCGGCTCCCGACGACCCCGATGTCGCAGCCGATGCCGAAGTGCCCGGCCGCCTCCTCCCGCAGGTCGAGGCACCGCGGCCCGGCCAGCGCCCGGTCGCCGTCGAGGACGAGGACGTCGTCGGCGAAGACACCGAAGCCGGCGTGGGCCAGCCAGGCCAGCGCCGAGCTCTTCCCCTGCTCGCGCTCGCCGAGCACCGCCCAGACGCCGTCCTCGAGGACGAACGCGCCGGCGTGGAACGCCTGGCGATCGAACCACCGGGCGGTGACCACGGCGGTCGACGCGAGGTGGGGGTGGACGAGGGCCTCCCGCGCCGGGGGGCGCGCGAGGCGCAGCGTCGTCGTCCGCCCCCGCCGGTCGAGGTGGGCCTGGCCGGCGGGCTCCACGTTGAGCAGCGCCTCGGCCTCGTCGAAGCGCTGGGTCCGGTCGGCGCAGGGTGCGAGGGCCTCCCAGGCCACGTGCCAGGGCTCCCACCCGGACCCGGCGGCGACGAGGTCGCCGGCGGGCAGCGATCCCAGGCAGAGCCCGTAGGCGCCGCGCCGATCGGGCCCCTGCCCACCCACCGGACTAGCCCCATCGGGTGGGGCGTTCCAGGTTCTCCTTGCCACCATGGGTGAGAAAGGGTAGCATAGAGTAGTCAAATGACTACCGGGGGTAGTAGTCCATAGCGCATAGTGAGGAGGTGAACGTGGCTCCCTACATTTCTCCGGCGATCTCGGACATCGGCTCGGTGCACGAGCTGACCCTGTCGACCATCACCAAGGTGGCGGGCAGCGGTGATGTGATCGTCATCGCTGGTCAGACGACCGTTGTCCCGGGGCAGACCGTGTCCTCGGTGTCCTAGCGCCGGGAACGTTCCACGATGAGCTCCGCCCGGGTCGGTCGGTCACGCCACGGCGGGGGACCGACCCGGCGCTCATCGTCGGTGGAGCGTCGTTCAGCCGGACTCCCCGGGAGCGGGCCGGGATGCAGTGCGACGAGCCAGGGAGGAGGCCCTGGATCGCCGGGATCAGCGTCGACGAGCCGGAGGCCGGTTCGGGGTGGCGGCCGGGCGTCGGTGACGGCGGGTTCCGGCGCTCGACCCGACCGCCCCGTCACATCAGCCCGCTACTTCAGGAGGAGAGGGGAACCGTGAGCGTGAACGAGATGACGGTCGGGGTCCGGCCAGCCGAGCCCCGCCGGGGACTGACGTCGAGGCCCGCAGCCGAGCCACCCGCCGGGCCGACCGTCGTCCCCGACGGCCTGATCGTCGTCCCGGACACCCCGAGCGCCGCCCCGGACGGCGTGATCGTCCTCCCGGACACCCCGACCGCGCCCAGGGACACCCCGAGCGTCTTCCTGGAGCGCCCGACCGTCGTCCCGGACAGCCCGGCCCGGGACCCGTTCCTCTCGGCCGTCTCGGTCAGCGTGGTGCTGCCGGCGCTCAACGAGGCGGACAACCTGCCCCACGTCTTCGAGCGGATGCCGCCCGAGGTGGCCGAGGTGATCCTCGTCGACGGCGACTCGACCGACGGGACCGTGGCGGTCGCGCAGCAGCTGTGGCCCTCGGTCGTGGTGATCACCCACGGGCGCAAGGGCAAGGGGAACGCGCTGGCCGCCGGCTTCCGGGCCGCCCGGGGGGAGATCATCGTGATGCTCGACGCCGACGGGTCGACCGATCCGGCCGAGATCCCCCGGTTCGTGGCCGCCCTGCTGACGGGCGCCGACTTCGCCAAGGGCACGCGCTTCGTCGCCGGCGGCGGGTCCGACGACATCACCGCCGTCAGGCGCCTCGGCAACCGGGTGCTGTCGGGGATGGTCAACGCCCTCTGGAGGGCCAACTACAGCGACCTGTGCTACGGCTACAACGCCTTCTGGACCCGCTGCCTCCACGACATCGTCCCCGACTGCGACGGCTTCGAGGTGGAGACCCTCATGAACATCCGGGTGGCGAAGTCGAAGCTCAAGGTCGTGGAGGTCCCGAGCTTCGAGGCCAGCCGCCGGCACGGGATGAGCAACCTGGACGCCCGTCGCGACGGGATGCGCGTCCTGCGCACGATCATCTCCGAGGGGATCCGGCCCCTCTGAGCCCTGCCGGGACCGACCCGCTAGGACAGAGGGGTGAAGGCCACGTCGTCGAACCAGACCGTCCCCCGGTTGTGCGACGACTTGAGGAAGACCTCGGCGTAGACGGCTCCGCGGGGGGCGCGGGACGTGACCGCGAGCGGGGTCCAGCCGGGGGACCCGGCCGGGAGCCCGGGTGACTCGGCCTGGCCCAGGTAGCGGGAGGAGGCGTCGAACCAGGCGATGGCCACGCGGTTGTCCCCGGTCGCCCCCGAGCCCCTGGCCCAGGCCGTGGCGCGGAAGGCCCGGCCGGGCGAGGGGACGCTCGTCAGGGGCGTGGCGAACCAGGCGGCCGTCCCGCTCCGGTCGCCGGACGTGGCGCTCAGGCGGACCGAGGCGGTGCCGGTGCGCGACACGCCGTGGTCCCACGCGAGCCGGCCCATGTCGGGCCGGAACCGCTGCCAGTCCCGCGGACTGTCGCCCGAGCCGGCCTCGAAGCCGCCGTTGATCGACCGGTCCACGACGCCCGTGGCGAAGAACGTCGCGACGGTCGCCGCCGCGGGCTTGGCCCGGCCGTCGACCGCGTAGAGCCCGAAGCCGGATTCGGTGGCCGGGTCCCGCACGGAGGCCGGGACGGCCGAGGGGGCGAAGTCGTTCAGCGTCCACACACCCGCCGGCGGGAGCCCCACCACGACCGTCGCCCATTCCACGGCCCCCAGGTAGGCGTCCTGGGCCGCCTCCGCCGACGCCTCGTCGCCCGGCCCGACCCGCGCCGTCGAGTAGCCGGTCTCGCCGATGACGAGCGGCGCCGGTGCCACGATGGCCCTCGCCGCGGCGAAGGTCTGGAAGGCGAGCCCGGGCGGGCCGTAGTAGTGGAGGTCGTAGAGGTCCGGCGGCGTGGCCGACAGGCCGGCGCGCAGCATGCGCAGCCCGTCGAGGCTCGACACCGACGCCGTGACGGGCACGGTCCCGGCCGCGGCCTTCACCACCGGCAGCTCGTGGCGGGCCCAGGCCAGCCCGGCCGGGCCGGCGGCGGTGATCTCGTTCTGGAGCTCGACGAAGGCGATGCGGGGATCGCTGCGGAACGGGGCGAGGACCGCGGCGGACCAGGCGTCGCTCCCGGCCAGGTCGTCGTAGCCGTTCCACCAGTCGAACAGCGTGAGCTGGACCCGCAGGCCGTGGCCGGCGGCTGCGGCGACCGCCTCGGCGAGCCGGGCCTGCATCGCCGGGATCGGGGTGGGGTACCCGAACACGGCGGGGGGCACGACCACCCGGACGGTGTTGGCGCGGAGGGCGGCGATGCGGCCGAAGTCGACCTCGAGCTGGGCCGGGTCCCAGCGCGTCCACATGTTCGTCCACGCCGCCTGGGCGGGGAAGTAGCTGACCAGCTTCAGGGACGGCAGCGACGCGAGCGGGTCCTCGGGAGCGGGCGAGAGGACGGCCGTGCCCGGCGGGAGGGACGGGCCGGGGAGGAGCTGGGCGGACCCCGGCGGTGCCGGCGGGGGGGACACGGCGGTGGGGGGGCGTGCGGCGGCGACCGCGTCAGGGCCACGGGTGGTGGCGGGGACGGCGAGGACGCCGGTGAGCACCGCCGCGAGGGCGGCGATCCCGATGCGGGCCATGTCGGCCCCCAGCGCCCGCGCCGGCCGCCGGGCCCGGGACGCGCCCCTCACCGCTCCAGCGCCTCCTCGTAGACCAGCCTCGTCGCCTCGGCCACGGCGTCCCACGTCCACACCCGGGCGGGGAGCACGGTCAGGCGGCGCTGGGCCAGGGCCCGGCCGATGGCGGCGCCCACCTCCCCGGGGTCGGGCGGGGTGGACACGAACGTGACGGCGTCGGCCGCTCCGCTGAGCCCGGCCACCTCGCGGTGGGCGGGGATGTCCGTGGCCACGGCCCGGGCCCCGACGGCGAGGCCCTCCAGCAGGGTCAGCCCGAAGGCCTCGTGCTCGGACAGGCTCACCACCACGTCGGCGCTCCGCTGCCATCGCCGGCGCTGGGCGTCGTCGACCGGACCCAGCACCCGCACCCGCGCCGGGGTCGAGCGGGCGGCGCGCTCGAGGCGGGGGCGTTCCGGACCGTCGCCGACGACCACCAGCTCACACGCCGCTTCGACCCGCGCCATGGCGGCGACGGCCACCTCGACGTGCTTGTACGCCAGGAGGCGCCCGACCGACACGACGACCGGCACCGTCGTCGGGAACGGGGCGGCGTCCATCAGCTCGGCGACATCCACGCCGTTGGGGATCACCCGCAGCTTGCCGGCGACCCTCGGGTGATGGTCGCCGACCAGCCCCGCCTCGGCCGCGGACACGGCGACGACGCGGGACGCGTGGCTGAAGACCCACGATCCCGCGTGCCGGTAGCCGAGGTGCAGGACCCGGGCGAATCGGGTGTGCCCGCCCCCGTGGTAGTGGGGGGTGAACACCACGGGGAGCGAGGTGGCGCTCGCGCCGGCGAGGGCGGCGATGCCGTGGTAGCCGTGGACGTGGACGAGGTCGAAGTCGTGTCGGGCGGCGTGCAGCCAGGCCCACAGGCCCGGCGCCACGGGATAGGCGTCGGACGGCACCACGGACGGGAACGTGCGGACCGTCACCGCACCCGGGTCGCGGCGCTCGGCGCGGTCCCGTCCCTGCGTCAGCACCTCCACGTCGACCCCCAGCCCGGGCAGGCGTGCGGCGATGGCCTGGACATGGGTCTCGACACCGCCCATGCGGGGCGCGTACGAGGGCGTGACCATCGCGACCCTCATCCCGGTCCTCGCCGTGCGCGACGGGCCGGACCCGGGCCGGGCCCCGATCCGGCCGGGGTCGGGTTCCCCGCAGGGGCCGCTAGCCTTCCGGGCGCCATGCCCAGGGACCCGCAGCCGTTCCTCCCGGCACTCGGCCCGGTGACACGGTCGGTCCTCTTCCACGACTTCGCGGCCTTCCCGGCGTCGGACGCGGCGGCGTGGGCGCGGGAGCTCCCGGTGCTGGTCGAGCACCGGCTGGCGGCCACGGCGCTGCGCCACGCCCGCGAGACCGGCGTGGCGCTGCCGGGAGCGGTCGAGGCGGCCCTCCAGGCGTCCTCGTTCGACTGGGCGGTCCGCACCCGCGACACGGTGGTCGGGTCGGGGGCGGCCCTCGACGCGCTCCGGCGCTCCGGGATGCGCTTCGTCGTGACGAAGGGACCGGGCATCGCCTCGGCGTACCGGGGCCTGACGGAGCGGCCGTACAGCGATCTCGACGTCCTCCTCGCGACCACCGACTTCGACCGGGCCCGCCGGATCCTCACCGCGCTCGGGCTGACGGAGGAGGAGCGGAATCTGGCACCCTGGCCGTTCTTCGACCGCCTGTGCCGCGAGGCGGTCAACCTGCGCGGGGCGGACGGGGCGAGCATCGACGTGCACCACCACGTGCCGCCCTGGTACTGGGGCCGGCACCTGCGCGCCGAGGAGGTCGTCGCCGAGGCCGAGGTGGGGGAGGTGATGGGTCTGCGGCTCGAGTGCGCATCGGCCCGCCACAACCTGGTCATCGCCGGCCTCCACGTCGTCAGCGACCGCAACCGCCCCGGGCGCTCGTTGATCGTGTGGCGCGACCTGCTCTGCCTCGCCGCGGCGTGCGATCCCGACGACGCCGCCGAGGCGGCCGCGGGCGCTCGGCTGGCCGGATGGCTCCACTGGGTGCTCGCGTCGCTTCCCGGGGAGGTCCGGCCCGCCCGCCTCATGGCCGCCCTCGCGGCCCGGGACCAGCCCGTCTTCGGTCGCCGGCGCCTGGAGCTGCTCCTCCCGCCGCGGGTCGGCTCGCGGCACCTCGTCGGGCAGGTGCTGCGGCTCCCGCTCCCCAACGGGATGGCCTTCCTCGCGGGGACGGCGTTGCCGTCGCGCCGGTTCGTCGTCGCGAAGGCGCCGTCGGACCCGCATCCGTACCGGCGGTGGTGGCGCGACTCGCTCCTCGGGCTGGACGAGGCCCGCCGGGCCGGGCAGGACGCCGGGCCTCGCTGACCGGCGACGGCCGGAGCCTCATCGACCGGCGGACGCGACGAGCTGTGGCTCGCGGCGCGGGCTCGCAGCGGACGGGAAGTGCGCGCCCCGGGAGCGGGCCGGCCGCCGCAGCCTGGCAACGGTCACGGCGACGAGCACCCCGACGGCCCCCGCGCTCTGGGCCCCGAGCCACGCCCACCCGGCGCCGGACACGCCGAGCGGCGGCAGCAGCACCCACGCGCCGCCGATGGCGAGAAGCGCCATGCCGGCGTTGAGGGTGGCGGCGGCGCGCACGCGGCCGCGGAGCCGGAGCAGCACCAGGTAGACGTTGGTCACCGCGTCGGGCACCGCCGAGAGGATCAACAGCCGCAGCAGCAGCCCGGTGTGGTCGGCGTAGCCCGGACCGAACAGCCCCACCACGTCGCGGCCACCCACGGCGAGGAGGACCATCACCGGGAGGAGGAGGCCGGCGATGATGGCCACGCTCCGCTTCAGCGCCGGGGCCGTCTCGCCGGGCCGGTGCATCCCCTCGGCGAACAGCGCCACCGCGACGGAGGGCGAGATCAGGAAGCACGCGGCGCCGAGCGACCAGGTGACGTAGAAGTACGCGTTCTGGGTGGACCCCAGCCGGGCGACCACGATGGCGGGGAGCGCGAACTGGGGGATGGCGGCGGCGAGCTGGCTGACGTACTGGGCCCCGAGCGACGAGCGCAGCCGCCCGAGGGCCGCGCCGGCGCCCCGCCGCAGGTCCCCGTAGCGGTGGCCGATCCGCCGGAGCTGGACGAGGAGCACCCCGCACGCGGATGCCAGGAGCGCGAGCACCCAGGATCCGACGATCCCCGTGCCGGTCAGCCTGGCGCCGATCGCCAGCGGCGCGCACACCAGCGCCATCTTGGCGATGTTCCACCCGAGGTTGCGGATCAGCATCTGGTGGCTCGACCGGTCTGCCGAGAAGACGGCGTCGGCGACCGACACCACCGTCGACAGGCTGCCGCCGAGGACGAAGAGCAGGGCCAGCCACGGCTCGTGCCCGAGTGCGCCGAAGCGGGCCGAGGCCCGGGGGAGGACGACCAGCACGGCGGCCGCCACGAGGATGCCGGCCCCGCCCGCGGCCGACAGCCCCGTCGTGACGGTCACGGACCACTCGTCGCGCCCGCGCAGCCCGGGCAGGTTGTGCATCAACGACCAGCTGAGTCCCAGGTTGGCGGCGAAGGCGACCAGCGTCATGACCGACAGCAGCGCCGTCGCGAACCCGACGGCGTCGGTGCCGCTCAGCCGGGCGGCGAGGATCCAGAAGGCGTAGCCGAGGAGGCCGTTGGAGGCCTGCGTCGCCATCTGGTACCCGCTGTTGCGCACCAGCGAGTCCGATGCCCAGCGGGCCCGCAGGCGGCCGATGGGCCCTGTCGCCGCCGCGGGGCGCGATGCGGTCGCCGGGCTCACGCGCCCCATCGCGGCGCGCCCGGCGAGGAGACGGGGCGGAGCACGAACAGCCATGCCCAGGGGACGACCCGCATCGGGCCCGCCGCCAGGCGGGCGATCGGTCGGAGCCGCTCCGGGATCGCCGCCGCCGGGTAGTTGTACCGCTCCAGGTGGTCCAGGGTCAGCCCGGCGGCGCCCGCCGCGGTCCGCAGGTGACGGGTGGTCGCCGAGTAGAAGATCCCCTCCTTGGACCCGGGTGCGCGCCCCCACGGGGTCGGCGAGAACCGCCAGTACCGGACCTGGGCGCGCTCGGGCAGCCAGCCCATGAACGGCAGCCGGGAGTGGGACTCGATGGGGAACCACGGATTCGGCAGCTGCCCGACGACCGCGCCGTCCGGCCGGAGGACCCGCGCGAGCTCCCGGAGGGACGCGGCCCGGCGCTCGGGCCGGATGTGTTCGAAGACGTTGGCGAACACGATCACGTCGAAGGCGTCGTCGGGGAACGGCAGGTCGTCGGCGACGCCGGGGAGCAGGCGCCGCCCGGCCGCGGTCGTCCGGGGCTCGGTGATGATGGGGTCGATCCCGCAGAAGTCCAGCCCCGTCCCCTCGGCGTAGCGGTCGGTGAGCGCGCCCTCCTGGCAGCCGACGTCGAGCCCGGAGGTGGCGTCGGCGGACCGCACGACGTTGGCCAGATCGCAGATCGAGCGTGCGAGGAACCGGTTCCTCGACGACCACTCGTCCTCGCTCTGCAGGAGCGCGGTGCCGACGGTGCGCAGGGTTCTCATGAGGCGACCTCCTTACGATCCGGGGGGGGTGCCGGGGTCGGGCACGCGGCCCGGTCGGCCAGGGTCCTGCGGTACAGGGCCTCGATGCGGGTCACGACCGCGTGCTGCATGAAGTGCGGCGCCCGGCGAGCGCCCTCGGCGCCCAGGGCGTCGCGGAGCGGGCGATCCTCGATGAGGCGACGCATCGCCCCGGTCAGCTGCACGAGGTCGGCGGGCTCGACGAGCAGGCCGGTCTCGTGGTCGGCCACGACATCGGGGAGGCCCCCGGTGCGGGTGGCGACCACGGCCTTGGCACAGGCCATCGCCTCCACGGCCACCTGGCCGAGCGGCTCGGGACCACGTGAGGGGACGACGCCGAAGAGGCAGTGGTGCCACGCCGACATCACGGCGTCGTGGGCGACATCGGTCGCGACGACGACGTTGGGGCCGAGGCGCCGGGGCGTGTCCGGACGCGGCGTGCCGATCAACACGAGCGTCGGCGCGCCGGCTCCGAGGCCAGCGTGCGCCTCGAGCAGCAGGTCGACGCCCTTGAAGCGGTTCAGGGCCCCGACGAAGAGGATGTAGTCCCGGTCGGGGAGGAAGCCCGGTCGCGGGGTCGCCGCGCCGAGCACGTCGAGCCCGTCGGGGACGAAGGTCGGGACCACCTCGAGCGGTGCGCCCCCGAGGTGGGGCCGGCTGACGTCGGCGACGTAGCGGCTCACGGCGAGGTAGAGGTCGACGTTCGGGTGGAGCCGGGCCTGGGCGAGGCGCAGGCCGCCCGCCAGGGCGACGGACTTGACCACGCCGTACTGCTCGATGCCGCACGCCGCGCACGTACGCAGCTCCGGGCCGGTGCAGGCCCGCCCGTCGCGGTCGAGGTAGGTGCGCTTGTGGCAGACCGCCCCGTAGTCGTGCAGCGTGTGCACGAGGGCGGCGCCGTGCCGGCGGCGCAGCGGCACGTAGCTGTAGGTCATCCAGTTGTGCCCGTGGACGACGTCGGGCCGCTCGATCCCGAGCACCCGCTGCAGCGCCCGGGTAACGCCCGGGTCGGCGACCGGGGGATGGTAGGTGCGGTCCGGGTCGGCGAACAGGCGGGGGATGCGGGGGGTCACGCCGCACCGGAGCCGGTGCACGCGCACCCCCCCCTCGTCGGTCCCGACGGGCGGCCGGTCGCGACCGCCCAGGGTCACGACCACGCTCTCGTGGCCACGCCGGGCGAGCTCGCGGGCCAGGTTGAGGGTGTGACGCTCGAGCCCGCCGATCAGCGGCGCGTAGAGGTCGGTGAGCTGCACGATCTTCACGGCGCGTCACTCGCCTCCCCCGCCGCCCGCCGCGTGGCACGACGGCAACCCCGCCCCGCCGGCGCGCGCGTCACGGCCGTCCGAGGGCGGCGTGGGCCACGAGTCGGGGGCGGCCGAGGAGCTCGTCGTAGAGCGCCTCGACCCGGGGAACCACGTTCGACGCCAGGAACTGCTGCGCCCAGCGTCGCCCGTTGCGTCCCATGGCGTCGCGCCGGGGCTCGTCGCCCAGCAGCCCGACGATGGCGTCGCGCAGGCGGTGGGCGTCGCCGGCGGGGACGCACAGGCCGGTGCGGCCGTCGACCACCAGGGACGGGAGCCCGCCGACCGCGGAGGCCACGACCGGCGTTCCCCCGAGCATCGCCTCGATGGCCACGGTCGGGCAGGCGTCGGCGCACAGGGACGGGACCGCGGCCACGGCCGCCCGGCGCCAGGCGACGATGGTCTGCTCCCAGGTGAGGCGGAGCACGACCACGCCCGGCGGCGGGTTGAGCGTCCCCTTCGCCACGGCGACGACCAGGGGGGCGGGCATCCCCGGCGGGTCGCGCCACAGGTCGAGCAGCAGGTCGAGGCCTTTGTGGTGCTCGGCGGCACCGCCGAACATGACGAACGGCCCCGCCGGGAGGCCGTCCACGGCGCCGTCGAAGCCGAGGGCCTCGTCGGGCACGAACGTGGGGATGGTCCGCACCGGGCCGGCGACGGGCCCGATGACGTCGGCCACGAAGTCGCTGACGGCGATGTAGGCGTCGGCATCGACCGCACGGGCGGTGCGCGTCCCGGCCAGGGCCATGAGGGCCCCCCGTCCGGGCCCGTAGTGGCGGGCGCTGCAAGGGAGGCAGCGGGCCAGCGCCGGCCCCTCGCAGATCCCGTTGGCCGGTCCGAGCAGGCTCCGCTTGCTGCACACCAGGGAGTAGTCGTGGGCCGTGTACACCAGCGGCGGGCGGTGCGGCCTCGCCGGGAGCGACGTCGCCATGCAGTTGTGGGCGTGGACGACGTCGGGGCGCAGGTCGGCGAGCAGCCGTCGGAGGCCGCGGGAGACCCGCGGATCGGCGACGGGCGGGTGATACGGCCGGCTCCGGTCGTCGAAGGCGACGAGGCCTCCCAGGGTGCTCGACAGGACGTGCACCTCGACGCCGTCCCCGCAGGTCCGGGCGTCGGGGGCGAGCGTGGCCACGTGCACGTCGTGGTCGCGGGCGACCAGCGAGCGGGCGAGCGCCTGCACGTGGAGCTCGAGGCCGCCCAGGATCGGCGGGTAGAACTCGGAGACCAGCAGGATCCTCACCGTCGGGACCCCGGGGGCGGGCGGGGGGCGCACGGCGGCGCGCCGCGGCCGCGCACGTACCTCGTCAGGGTCAGGTCGCCGGACCCCTCCGGTGGGGTCAGCTGCACCTCGAGCCGGTGCAGGCACCCGTCGAGGCGCGGGACCGTGCCGTGGAGCGCCACCTGGGTGGCGAGCCCGGCGCCCAGCACCACGGTGGCGGGTGGCGCGAGGGGCACGCCGTCGAGCGAGGCACGCAGCTCGGCGGTCCCCGTCGAACCCACGGCCTCGACGGTGACCGCGGTCGCGACCGGGCCGGGATCGACGGGGACCCCGCCGGTCGTGGCGGCCTGATCGGTCCAGGAGAGCCGGGCGTAGGGGGTGCTCGCCGTCGCCGGCGCCAGGGCGCGGACCCCCACGACGGCGACGACCAGCGAGCCGGCCCCCGCCACCGCGGCGACGGGCACCCGCCACGTGATCCGGCGGGCCGCCCGGCCGTGGCCCCGCGACGGCCCCCGGACCGGACCCCGCCGGGTGGGGAGCGCCATCACGGCCACGGCCAGCCACAGCTGGACGGTCGCCAGGGCCAGGGCCACGCTGGCCCGCCCGACGGCGATCCCGGCGAGGTCGAGCGCGATCGCGGTCAGGATCACGATGACCGTGCTCACCAGCACGCTCAACAGGGCGGCCAGGACCGGCTCGGTGCGGTCCTCGCCGTCGAGCAGCCACAGAACGGTGCGGCCCGGGAGGACGAAGGCCGTCGCCGCAACGATCCCGCCCGTCCACGGGGGTGGGAGCACGGCCCCGGCGGCCAGGATGGCGGCACCCGCCACCACGAGCGCCGCCCGGCGGTCGGCTGTCGTGGTCGTGGCGTGGACGGTCACGGCCTCGTCCCGGCGAACCCCGACGCCCGGAAGGCGTCGAAGTCGAAGCGGTAGACCTGGTAGTCGGTGCTCTCGTACACGAGCTGCGCCCACGGGAGCCGGGCGTAGCGGGCGATGTTGGCGGGGTCGGTCGGCTGGACGGCCGGCCCGAGGGGCGGGTGCTTGCCGACGAGTCGGGTGATGCGCTTGTCGACGACCATGAAGTCGTCGCCCTGGGCGGCCAGGGTGTTGATGACGCTGCGGGGCAGCGGACCGACGGCGGCGAAGGGGATGGCGTTGAGGGCCGACGCGTAGCTGAGGGGCTGCTGCCGACCCCAGGAGGCCAGGACCGCGCCGCTCGTGCGGTCGGTGAGGAGCCGCTGGTCCGGCCCGTAGGTGGACAGGAACCACGACGAGGTGGCGTGGAGCTCGGGCGTCACCCCCAGGGTGTCCGACCCGAACCGGTAGGGCCCGGGGAACCGGTAGTCGGTGTCCTCGGAGACCGCCTGGCTCCCGAGCGTCACCAAGGCCAGGGCGGTGACGAACCCCGCGGCGCCCACCAGCCGCCGGCGGGTCCGCGCCACCCGGTCGAGCGCCCAGGTGGCGCCCCCGGCGGCGACGAGGGCCACGCCGACGTAGCTGAACGCCCAGCTCCGGTGGGCGCCCTCACCGCCGGCGGCGACCAGGGTGAACGGCAGGGAGCAGAAGTAGAGGCCGGCGAGCACGACGTAGGGGCCCAGCCCCGACGGCCATCGCCGGCTGCGTCGGAGGAGCACGACGGTGGCCAGCACGCCGATGGCGAGGATGACGGGCGCGCCGTAGGCGGCCAGCTTCTCGTACGCCGGCGCCACGCTCTGCGAGAAGAGCTGGTGGGTCGTGGTCACCTGGCGACGCACGCCGTTGTCGATGACGTACACCGTCGGACCGTCCGAGCGGTGCGACAGCTGGCGGAGCGCCTGCGTCACGTACGGGGACAGGTACGTGATCGTCGGCCGGGCGTACGTCCCGATCCACACGGCGACGGCGGCCGCCACCGCCAGCGCGAGCACGGTCGTGTAGCGACCGGCGCGCACCGCGCTGCGGCGGTCCCGCACCAGGGCGGCGACGGCAACGACCAGCAGCAGGCCGGCGAGGACGACGGCCGAGAGGTGGTGGGTGACGACGCACCCGATCCCGACGAGCACGCCGACCACGGCCAGCCTCCTCGCCTCGGCGGCTGAACGGGCCCGCCGGATCGACGAGGCGCACACCAGGGTTGCGACCACGAAGGGCAGGGCCAGGGACTCGTAGCCGTACTGGGCGTCGAAGTAGAGGAAGCTCGGCCCCACGGCGTAGAGCAGCGCGGCGACGGCGGCCACGCGGTCGTCGCGCCAGACGCACTCGGCCAGCAGGAAGACGCCCACCATGGTGGCGAGGTGCGCGACCAGGACGAGCAGCTGGCCGGACCACCAGGTCGACAGCCCGGTGAGGTCGTGCACCACGGCCGTCACCGCACTCAGCCCCGGGTAGTAGTGGACGACCTGCAGGCCCGGGTTCGGGAGGAAGAGCCGCCCGGTGGCGACCACCCCGTTGGCCTGGCGCCAGTGGAAGTACTCGTCGTAGTACCGGGGGCCGATGGTGCTCATGAGCAGCTTGGGGAGGAACCCGACGCAGGCGGCGCCCACGAGGACCACCAGCCGCTCGGCCCGGGTCCGCGAGCGGGCGAGCACGAACGCGAGCCCCGAGACCACGACACATCCCAGCCCGACCCAGAAGATCGGGTAGTAGGCAGTCCCCCGGTCCACGGGGGCGCGGTCGTAGGCCCAGGTGATGGCGCCGACCCCCGCCACCCAGGACGCCCACAGGGCGAGCCAGGCGCGGCGCGACGACGGGCGCCCACGGCGGTGGAGCCGGCGTCCCCGGGTGCTCCGCCGGAGGTGGTGGCGGCCCCGCGCCGGCGGCCACGGCGGTCTCGCCGTGGGCCCGGGCTCGGTCGGGTGGTGGGCGTGGACGGTGGTCGCTCCCCGGTGGTGCCCGGGCGCCGCCACGCCGGCGCCCGGGAGGGGATCGCCGGTCAGGTCGATGACGTCGTCGTCGCCCGTCGGGACCGCTGGCCGCCGGGCTCCGGTGGCGGGAACATGGCGCGGTGGCGCCACCCGGGTCCCACCCGGACCAGACGACGTCACCGTCCGTTGGTACTACGCTTAGTGGTCATGCGACCACTCTACATCACTAGTCCGGACGGGTCACCCCGTCGGGTGGCCCGCCCGGTCCCCCGGTCGGCTCCGCTGCGAACCGCCGGTCGTGCGGGGGGTGCGGAAGGTTCGGGCCGGTCCCGGCCGGCGGTCCTGGTCGTGGGGGCGGGGCCGCGCTTCCTGAGCGGTGTCAGCTACTACACCTGGCACCTGGCCCGCGCCCTCGGCGGGCGCTTCGAGGTGTCGGTGGTGCTCATGCGGCGGCTGCTGCCGGCCCGGCTGTACCCGGGCCGGAGCCGGGTGGACCAGGCGCTGTCCGGGCTGAGCTACGTCGGGATCGGCCCCTGCTTCGACGGGGTCGACTGGCCGCTCGTCCCGTCGCTGTGGCGAGCCCGGCGGTTCGTGCTCGACCAGGAACCGGATCTGGTGGTGCTGCAGTGGTGGACCGGCACCGTGGCGCTGGCGTACGTGGTGCTGGCGGCCGCGGCGGCGGGGTGCGGCGCCCGGGTCGTGATCGAGTTCCACGAGGTGCTCGACTCGGCCGAGCAGCGGGTCCCCCTGGCCTCCCGCTACGTCTCGGCGATGATGCGGCGGCTGCTGGCGCTGGCCTCGGGCCTGGTCGTGCACTCCGAGCACGACCGCGAGCTCGTGTCGAGCCACTACGACCTCCCGGACGTGCCGGTGGTCTGCGTGCGCCACGGGCCGTACTCGCACTACGACCAGCCGGAGGCGGAGCCCCGCCGGGCGGCGCCGCCGGGGGTGTGCAACGTCCTGTTCTTCGGGACGATCCGGCCCTACAAGGGGCTCGAGCACCTGATCGAGGCGTTCGAGGGTCTTCCGGGCCCGGAACGGTTCTGGCTGACCGTCGTGGGCGAGACGTGGGAGGGCTGGACGCTGCCGTCGCGGCGCATCGCGGGGAGCCGGCGCCGGGACCGGATCACCTTCGTCAACCGCTACGTGTCGGACGAGGAGCTCGGGGGGTGGCTGGCGGGCGCCGACGTGGTCGCCCTCCCGTACCTGCGGTCCTCGGCGAGCGGGCCCCTCCACACGGCGATGCACCACGGGCTCCCCGTCGTGGTGACCTCCGTCGGCGGCCTCGTCGAGGCCGCCGGGGACTACGAGGGTGCCGTGTTCGTGCCCCCCGGCGACCCCGACGCGATCGCCGCCGCGCTGCTCGAGGTGTCGGCCTGGCCCCGGACCCGGCCCTTCCGGGACCCGAGCAGCTGGGACGCCACGGTGGCGGGCTACGAGGAGCTGCTGGACCTGATCACCCAGCGCGCCCCGGTGACGGCCGCGGCCCGGGTCGCGGCACCGGCGGCGCGCCGGGGCGACCGATGAGGCGGCTCGTCGTGGTCGGCCAGGGCTACGTGGGGCTGCCTCTGGCGGTCCGGGCGGCCGAGACCGGGTGGCGGGTGGTGGGCTTCGACGTCGACGGGCGGCGGGTGAAGCACCTCCTGGCGGGGGAGTCCTACGTCGAGGACGTGGCGTCGTCACGCCTGGCGGCGGTCCTGGCGTCGGGGCGGTACCGGCCCTCGACCGAGGCCCGCGACGTCGCCGGGTTCGACGTGGCCGTGGTCACGGTCCCGACGCCGCTGGCGGAGGGCAACCCGGACCTGTCCTTCGTGGAGCAGGCGGCGAGGACCCTGGCCCGGTTCCTGCGCCCGGGGGCGACGGTGATCCTGGAGTCGACGACGTATCCGGGAACGACCGAGGAGCTGGTCGGGCCGCTGCTGGAGGAGGGGTCGGGCCTCACCGTGGCCCTCGATTTCCATCTCGGCTACAGCCCGGAGCGGATCGATCCAGGCAACCCCGTGTGGGGGGTGCACAACACCCCGAAGGTCGTCTCCGGCGTGGACGCGGCGTCGCTGGCGGCGGTCCGGGACTTCTACGCGGGGATCGTCGAGGAGACGGTGGCCGTGTCGGGGACGCGCGAGGCGGAGCTCACGAAGCTGCTGGAGAACACCTTCCGGCACGTGAACATCGCGTTGGTCAACGAGCTGGCCATGTTCGCCGCCGATCTGGGGATCGACGTGTGGGAGGCGATCGACGCGGCGTCGACGAAGCCGTTCGGGTTCATGCGGTTCACGCCGGGCCCGGGGGTCGGTGGCCACTGCCTGCCGATCGACCCGAGCTACCTGTCGTGGCGGGTGCGCCGCTCGCTCGGCCACTCGTTCCGGTTCGTCGAGCTGGCCAACGACGTCAACGACCACATGCCCGACTACGTCGTGCGCCGGCTGACCATGGCGCTCAACCGCCGGCGCCGGGCCGTGAACGGCAGCCGGGTGCTCCTCCTGGGCCTGGCGTACAAGCGCAACACCGGCGACGCCCGCGAGTCGCCGGCCGAGGCGATCGTCGACCGGCTGCTGCGCCTCGGCGCCGAGGTGCGCGCCGTCGATCCCTACGTCGTGGAGGAGCACGTGGACCAGCGGGTCGCCCGGGTCGAGGCGACGCCCGAGGAGCTGCAGGCCGCCGACGCCGTGGTGCTCGTCACCGACCACGACTGCTTCGACTACCCCGCCATCGTCGCCAACGCCGCCTACCTGCTCGACACCCGCCACCGCATCACCGCCGGGACGGTCGAGCACCTCTGACGCGAGGACCCCCGGCCGGGCCGTGGGAGCACGCGCCGGGTGCACCGGTGACGGCTGCGCCGAGGCCGCCAGCGGAGGCCGCGGGGACGCGGCGACTGCGTGACGGACGCACCGGTGTGTGGCACCGTAGGAAGGCGCCACGCGGCTCCGACGGGGGGGACCATGGAGCGAGCCACGCCACGGGTGCCCGCCACCACCCCGCTGTCGGGCTCTCCGGAGCGGGGGACGGAGGGCGGTGACGGCGCGCCCGTGACCATCCGCCTCCTCGGACAGGCCAGCCTCGCCGTCGGAGGCCACCCCGCCAAGGTGCTCGGGTCTCCCCGGCTCCAGCAGCTCCTGGCCCGCCTCACGGTCGACGCCGCCGTTGCCCAGTCACGCAGTCGCCTGGCCTTCGAGCTGTGGCCCGACTCCACCGACGCGCAGGCGCGGACGAACCTGCGCAAGGTCCTCCACGAGCTGCGTACCGTGCTGCCAGGGGCCGACCGCCTGGTCGCCGTCGACACCCGGACGGTGCAATGGCGATCGGGAACGGACGCCTCGGTCGACGTGATCGCCTTCGCCGAGGCGATGGCGGCCGGCGACCTGCTCCGGGCCGTGGAGGCCTACGGCGGTGACCTGCTGCCGGGCTGCTACGACGACTGGGTGCTTGCGGCGCGCGACCGGCTCCGCACGTCGGCGGTGGACGCGCTGCGGAGGCTCGCGACGTCGGCGCTCGAGCGGGGCGACGATGCCGCCGCGCTCCGCCACGGGCGCCGGGCCGTCGAGCTCGATCCGATGGACGAGGCCGGATACCGGCTGGTGATGGAGGCTCACGTCAGCCGGGGCGAGCGCGGCGAGGCCCTCCGCGCCTACCACCGGTGCGTCGACGTGCTCATCCGCGAGCTCGGCGTCGAGCCGGACGGGGCGACCCGTGCGCTGTACGAGAAGGTGCGGTCCGGCGGGACGCCGGCGACACCGAGCCGTCGGCCCTCGCCGCGACCGCACCCCGCCGACGACACGCCCGCGGTCTCGGCGTTGATCGGGCGGGACGCGGAATGGACGGCCCTCAGCGGGGTGTGGCGCGAAGCGGCGCACGGTCGCGGCCGCATCGTCCTCGTGACGGGGGAGGCGGGCGTCGGCAAGAGCCGCCTGGTCGAGGAGCTCGGCCGGCACGTGAGCCAGGCCGGCGGCGTCGTCGCCAGCACGCGCGCCTACGAAGCGGCCGGGCGGCTGCCGTGGGGGCCGGTCATCGACTGGCTCCGGTCCGAGCCGGTCCACGGCGCGCTCGGGGGGCTCGACACCGTCTGGCTGACCGAGCTGGCCCGGCTGCTGCCCGAGATCCGGGCCTCGCGGTCCGACCTGGGCGAAGCGCCCCCTCTCGACCCCGCCCGGCGCTACCAGCTCTTCGACGCGGTGGCCCGCGCGCTGCTCGCCGTCGGCCGTCCGCTCCTCCTCGTCGTCGACGACGTGCAGTGGTGCGACGTCGACACGCTCGAGATGGTGGGGTTCCTCGTGCGGACCGCGCGCGAGACGCCCGTGCTCATCGCCGCGACGGCGCGGGCCGAGGAGATCGACGACGGCGCGCTCCGCTCGCTGGTGGCCGACGTCACCCACGACGGCTCCCTCGTCGAGCTCGCGCTCGACCGGCTCGACGCCGCCGGCACGGCCGCGCTCGCGGCGCGCCTGCTCGGCGCCCCGCTCGAGGCGTCCGCCGCCGAGCGGCTGTGGGCCGAGACCGAGGGCAACCCGCTCTTCGTCGTCGAGGCCGTGCGAGCCGGCTTCGGGCGCGACCTGCTCGACGGGCGTCCCAGCGTGACACCGACCGTGCAGGCCGTCATCGGCTCCCGCCTGGCCCGCCTGTCTCCCGACGCCCGCTCAATGGTCGACGTGGCGGGGACGATCGGTCGCGCGTTCACCATCGGGGAGCTGGTGCATGCGACCGGGAGGAACGAGGAGGACCTGGTCGACCCGCTGGACGAGCTGTGGCGGCGCCGCATCATCCGGGGCCACGGATCGGCCTACGACTTCACGCATGACAAGCTGCGCGAGGTCGCGCAGGCGCAGATCACCCCGTTCGGGCGGCGGCGCCTGAACCGGCTCGTGGCCGAGGCGCTCATCGCCGTCCACGGCGCCGCGTCGGGCCCGGTCAGCGCCCGCGTGGCGGCGCACTACGAGGAGGCGGGGCTGGTCGTCGAAGCCGTCCACGCCCACCGGGAGGCCGCCGCCCACGCGCTGACGGTGCTCGCGCTCGATGACGCCGTCGGCGCGCTGCGCCGGGCGATCGCGCTCCTCGAATTGCTTCCGGCCGGCCGTGCCCGCGACGAGCTGGAGGTCGAGCTGCGGGTCGCGCTCGGGGGACCCCTGGTGGCGGTCGAGGGCTACGGCTCGGTTGCGACCCGTGACAGCTACCAGCGGGCGGTCACGCTGTGCGGCCACCTCGGCGGGCGCGCCGACCCGGCGGCGCTGCGCGGCCTCGGGCTCGCCCACGTGACCCGGGCTGAGTTCGCACGGTCGGCCCACTTCGCGGCGCTGCTGCTCGCCGACGACGATCCCGAGGCGACGATGGAGGGCCACTACCTGGCCGGCGTGACCGCCTTCTGGCGCGGCGACCTGGCCGCGTCCCGCCAGCATCTCGCCCGCGCCGTCGCCGCCTATCGCCCCGATCGCGCCCTGGCCCACCTGTCGCGCTTCGCGCAGGACCCGAAGGCCGTGTGCCTCGTGCGTCTGGCCGTCACCACGCTGTGGCTGGGCCATCAGGAGGAGGCACTCGCGCTCGCCGAGCGGGCCGAGGCCTTCGCCGCCGGGCTCGACCATCCCACGACCTTCGGCTACGTGCTGCTCTTCGCCGGCACGGTGGCCGGCGAGGTGGGCGACCGCGCCCGCCTGGACCACGTCCTGCGACTCGGCGACACGCTGTCCGCCCGCCAACGGGTGAGCTACTTCACCGACCTCGGCCGGCCGCTCATCCTCGCCTGGCGTGACCTCATCGACGGCGGCCCCGTGTCGATCGAGCCGCTCGTCGACGCCCTCGACGCGTGGCGCGCCGACGGGCAGCTGCTGCACTACACCTACGCGTTGTCGCTGCTCGCCCGCGCCCACCACCGCGCCGGCCGGCTCGAGGCGGGGCTCGTGTCGGTCCGCCAGGCGCTGGCGTTCTGCCGCGACCACGACCAGCGCTACAACGAGAGCGAGCTGCTCCGGCTCGAGGGGGAGCTCCTCGAGGCGCTCGGAGATCCGGGTGGGGCGGAGGCGTCGTTGCGGGACGCGCAGCGGGTGGCCCGCGAGCAGTCGTGCACGTGGCTCGAGCGACGCGCCGACGACGCCCTCGCCCGGTTCGCTGACGGGAACGCCCGTCGCTGAGCGCCGGAACGCTCGCGGAACGGTCGCTCCTGCACCCTTGGGTCGACACCGACAAGGGGGGAAGCCATGACCACCATCTCCGAGCTGCGGGACCAGGTGCGGGGCGAGGTGCTCGAACCGGGTGACGGCGGCTACGACGAGCACCGCCAGGTCCACAACGGGATGCACGATCGCAGGCCCGCGGTGATCGTGCGGTGCGCCGACACCGCGGATGTGATCGCGGCCGTGAACCACGGGCGCGACGACGACCTCGACGTGGCCGTGCGGGGGGGTGGCCACAGCGTGCCGGGCTTCGGTACCTGCGACGGCGGCATCGTGATCGACCTGTCGGCGATGCGCTACGTGCGGGTCGACGCGGCGCGCAAGACGGCACGGGCGGCGGGCGGTGCGACGTGGGGCGACTTCGACCACGCGACGCACGCGCACGGCCTGGCCACCACCGGGGGCATCATCTCCACGACCGGGGTCGGCGGCCTGACGCTCGGTGGCGGCATCGGCTATCTCACCCGCGGCTTCGGGCTGTCGTGCGACAACCTCGTGTCGGCCGACGTCGTCCTGGCCGACGGCCGGGCCGTGACCGCCAGCGACTACCAGCACGAGGACCTCTTCTGGGCGCTGCGCGGCGGTGGCGGCAACTTCGGCGTCGTGACCTCGCTCGAGTACCAGCTGCACGAGGTCGACACGATCGTCGGCGGACCCCTGTTCTACGAGGTGTCGGACGCAGCGGCGGTGATGCAGTTCTTCAACGAGTTCATCACCGACGCCCCCGAGCAGCTCGGCATGTTCTTCGCCTGGCAGATCGCGCCGCCGCTGCCGTTCGTCCCCGAGGACCGCCACGGCGACCTGTTCGGCGCGCTCGTGATGTGCTGGAACGGCCCGCCCGAAGGGGCCGACGGGATCCTGAGGCTGGTGCACGACGTGGCCGAGGTGAAGGCCGAGCACGTCGGTCCCGCTCCGTACCCGGCGCTCAACTGCGCCTTCGACGGGCTCGTCCCGAAGGGCCTCCAGCACTACTGGAAAGCCGACTTCGTGCGGGATCTCACGCCCGAGGCGATCGCCGCCCACGTCGAGCACGGCCAGAAGACGCCCGTCGTGAACTCGACCATGCACATGTACCCGATCAACGGTGCCACCCATCGGGTGGCACCCGGCGAATCGGCGTTCGCGCACCGGGACATGAAATACGCCGCCGTCATCGCCGGCATGTGGCCCGACCCCGCGCAGAACGAGGCCAACACCACCTGGGTCAAGGACTACTACGCCGCGATCCACCCCCACTCGGGCAGCGAGGGCGGCTACATCAACTTCATGGCCGGCGACGACGCCGGGCGCGTCGAAGCGAACTTCGGTGGCAACTACGGGCGGCTGGCCGAGGTCAAGGCGAGCTACGACCCCGGGAACCTGTTCCACCTCAACCAGAACATCCTCCCGGCCACCTGACGCTGCGGACCAGGGCTCCAGCCCGGGAGATGGTCAGCCTCCGGGTGTGGAGGCGGCGCCCGGGCTGGGCTTGATCGGGAGGGTGAGGGGTGGGCGGGGCGGCTGGTTGAAGTCGAAGTCGCCGGCCAGGTCACCGAGGTGCCCGGCGTTCTCGCGGACACCGGGACGCGGGTCGGGGCGGCCGTCGGTGGCCGGGTCGAGGCGGGCCGCCGAGGAAGTCGTCCTCGATGAACTTGAGGTAGGCGTCGTGGCACAGGGTCTGCCGGTCGACGAATCCCTTCCTGGCCTAGGGGCTGATGACGAGGCCCGGCACCCGGAGCCCGTAGCCGTTGTCGTCGACGGTGGGGGGTGCGACGTGGTCGGAGAAGCCGCCCCAGTCGTCCCAGGACACGAAGATGGCGGCCGAGCTCCAGCCGGGGCCGTTCATGACGGCGTTGACGAGATTGGTGACCCAGGCCTGCCCTTCGGCCACGCTGGCCGGCGGGTGCTCGGAGTTCACCTGGCTCGTCGTGATCCACGAGACCGCCGGTAGCTGGCCCGCCCTGGCCGCGGCGACGAACTTCGAGGTGGACTGCACGTTGCGGAGCTCGGCGTCCTGCTGGACGTCGGTGAAGAGGGGGAGCGGGCGATCCGGTGGATGCCGGCCGCGGTCGTCGCCTGCCCGCTGGTCGACGGCGCACCCGACGCCGGCGCGGGCGCCG
>Ga0209048_10001569_pt1 | contig 23323 bp, 22 predicted proteins | sample FrelakmetCRP12CR_FD_187146 | JGI IMG/M metagenome (GOLD analysis project Ga0209048, IMG submission 187146) | Freshwater lake sediment microbial communities from the University of Notre Dame, USA, for methane emissions studies - CRP12 CR (SPAdes)... | ecosystem: Environmental > Aquatic >... | reverse complement strand
CCGCAGAAGGACGTCGCAGCAGAAAATCGAGATGAGATCGCAGGTCGCATGACTTCCGCGCAGATTAGAGAAGCCAAGCGACTGGCGAGTCAATGTCAGGAACGGCGGTTCAAGGGCTGCTGAGCTGCTTCCGGTATAGGGCTCCCCGATGGCCTCTCAGTTGCGAGGTGTTCGAGACGGCGACCGTTGTCCTGCCTGAACATTTCCAGCGATTGACCTTTCGCTAGCTACGGTTAGCTTATGTGTGAGCGGCGGCCTCGGTGAGAGGAACATGCAAGGAGGTCGAGGTCAAGCGGAGGGGTGGTGTGCAGGCCCACTGACGGGTGGGAGGCCTCAAGCTCCTCCAAGCCTTCCACAATGGAAAAAGAGTTCTCTGACCCACCTCTGCCCCGTTTTTTGTCTCTTCATCTTCCTCGCAAACTCTCCCCACTAATGAATTTCCGACGTATGGGGTGTTGTGTTTATGAGACCTATGGATCGGAGCGCTCAATGGAGGGAAGGGTTGCGCGTCTGGAATAAAGACGCGGGTGGAACGAGACGAGCGAGACTGGCGGGATGGGCGACATAGGCAGAATTAGATCTTTCGAATCGCACCTTTCGCGCATGTCTCGCGCTTCCCGCGCCACGGTCTCTGGCGGACTGAATCCGCATCCTAATAAAATACAACGGCCCGCCCTTGTGTGGAACACCGGGGCTGCCATCTGAACCGGGTGATGTTCAGCAATCCTTCAGTCGCCCTCGCTGATTGCCCAGCGCCGCACTCTTCGTTTAGGCTCGCATGAACGGCCGTGCCTACTGGCACCAACTATCGATAGCGCGTCCCTTGAACCATCATCCCGCCACTAAAACAGGAGCGGCGCCCGTTGCACGCTGGCTGCATAAGAGCGGGTCAAACTCGAACCAGGCTACTGACCTGTCTGAGCGGTCCACCGCTCTCAGTTTCGAAATAATCGTGCTCTGCTTGAAATCAACGAGCCAATGGCTGCCGGATACTATAGATACGCGCCTCACAATCCTAACGGAGAGGGCGGCACAATGCCCCCCAAAGCTGGCGCGGTTACTGCGGTTTGATGCCGAGGAGATCGAGCCTGGCTCCAGGAGATCGTCGTGTTCGCACTCCATACGTGGATGCGACGGGGGAGATTAACGCCAAGCCACCGTCTCGGCGTGACAGAACAGTGCACCTTCAGCTTCCCTCACCTGGCGGAATCGCCAGGTATCCGCACACACAAAACGCTCTATGCTATCCAAAAAGAACGTGACGTCGCTCACAAAAGTCTCACGCAGGGTAGGACGCCATCAGTATGGAAGAAATGCTTGTGAGCCGAATTGATACGATTAACCATGGCGGCGAGTTTTTCAAGATTGAATAGCTTGCTCGACCACCGTTTCCGTCTCGCTAAAAAAGAGAACGAAACAGGAGGAGGGGGCTATGGAACCTACGGTGGAGCACCGTAAACACCGACGTTATGCTGTCCGTTTCAAAAGTATCTTTTCCACTGACGGTGTGCATATCGAGGACGGTGTCGTGACCGACCTATCCCTCGAAGGGTGTCGGTTGACGAGCACAATTTACGTTCCTCCCGAAACTCCGATAGAAATTCATATTCGGCCCGATCAACATTCCCCCGTTTATGCCTCCAGCGCAGTTGTACGTTGGGAAAGAGATTCCGTCTTCGGTCTCGCGTTCAAAGATCTACCTGCACTCGAATCGGCAACGCTTACTCGCCTACTGTGGTCGTTACCCTCTTGAGGGCAGGATAGTTCACGGAATCCTCGCAGCGAGGTTCGACGCTGTGCCGCAGGCCATTGAGTGCGCGGACAGTCCTCCTCAGCTACTAGTCGCGTACAGCGGTCCGCCTGGCCCAATGAGCAACGGCGACACGATTGACGTCCTGCACAACAACCGCTCTGAACGTATCCGCCTAAACGGCATAGACTGCCCGGAGAAACGCCAAGCCTAGGGCCAGCGAGCCAATCAAGCCACATCAGAGTTGGTCTTTGGTAAGGATGTGAGGCTCCAGACCTACGGCAGGGACAAGTATGAGCGCACGATAGCCGATGTGATTCGGCCCGATGCAATGAGTCTCAATCAAGAACTCGTCAAGCAAGGTTAGTGCTGGTGGTATCGGAAATATGCGCCAGGAGATACGGTGCTGGAGAGACTAGAAGTCGAGGCGCGAGAGGCAAGAATCCTTGGGGTATTGCGGAAGGCACGAGTTCCCACCCGTTGGGACACTACGTGAGTTTTCTCTGCTCATCTCCCTTGCGCCTCCTTTGCCTCCCGCCTATGCTGTCGCGCTCGCGCTCGTAACCCACGGCGGCGTAGTACAGCGCGCGATCGAAGAACTGACCGAGCAGGTGCAGTAGCTCCAGCTCCCCATGCAGTTCCATGGCGCTATCGGACAGACCTTCGCGCTGGACGAAGGCTCGCATGTGCTCCTTGGTGGCGGTGATAGCCCAGACGAAGTGGCTGTAAGCCACGCCCTGCTGGGCGCGCGCTTCGCCCAGCGTGGTGTAACGCCGCTCCATCTCGGCCTCGGTCTTGTCCAGCAGCCAGTCAGTCAGGTTACGGTAGATCTCGCGGGTGCGGGCTTCGAGTTCGGTCGCCGGGACTTTGTGGAGATCGCTGCACCGGGGAGAGCTCCAAACCTTCTCGCTTAGCTCGCGGGAAAGCTGTTCGGAGTGATTCTCAATGAGCCGCACCAATCGGATGGCCAACATGGCGCACCTCCAGGCAGAACAAGCGTCTACGTAGGTGAATTCACGGAACCTTAATTCTAGGCGGAGACCTTACAGACTAATAATTTTACTAGATAGTTGGCACGAACGTCAATCACTCGCTCGTCAAAGACGGCTGGTGCTGGTGGTATCAAAACTATGCGCCTGGGGATACGGTGCTGGAAGGGCTAGAAAACGAAGCGCGAGAGGAGCAGAAAAGGCTTATAGGTTGATTGCCCTGCCAGGCCAAATCTGGTCCAGGGTGAATGTTGGACTGGACCGAATTTACCCGGGCAGCTCAGTAGTGCCTCGCGATATCGAAGGTGCTGTTCTTCGCGTTGGTCCGGCGCGAACCACCCGGGGACTTCACCGGCGTCATCGTCCTGCCCTCTTTCTTCCTGATCTCCTGCGCCGCTTGAACGGGCTGGGTCAGTCCACAGTCACGACCAAACCTCGTCGTGGACGAAGGAATCGCTTCAACAGGGGGCCTCCTTAAAAGACGATCGTGTACTGGACCCGAACCCGGTTCTCGATCAACGTGACTGCCCCGCTGCCCGTATCCGCCGCGCTGAGATGCGTCGTGAGGACGCCGAAGTCGAGCTGAAACTTGTTCTCGTGTCCGTTCAAATACCAGTTGATACCGCCTAGCGCCGAGGTGAGGGTGTCCTGTGTACGCCGCGTGTCCGGATCCATATAGCTATACCGTCCGACCACTTCGATGGTCTTCGGCACGACAAAGTATCCTCCTTGCACGTAATATCCCGTCGCGTTCCCGACATAGGATTGCTGGACCGCACCGGGTACATTCTGGCCCCGGTGATCCACGTTTCGGATGAAGCCTTCCCCTTGAAGAGACAGGCCCTTGTACTTGAAAATCACATCCATGGCTGTTGTGCCCAGGTTCACCACTCCCTGATTCAGCAGACGTCCATTCCCCAATGACGCTATCGCCGTCGATACCTGCGTATTGCTGCCCGGACCTGTCAAGTTCGTCTGGAGCCCGCCGTTGTATCCATAGCTCGCGCCGACCGCCAGTTGTGGTTGGAGCGAATAGGCCAGATCGCCTTCAGGATATCCTGGCTTCCCCAACAGATCGGCCGTCACCCGGCCCACGTACATCAGCTCGTTGCCGTTGGCCGGCGTGGAGAGGCCAGACCGGGTCAAATCGATGCCCACCCCGTTGAACACACCGAAGGCGTAATTGACGGGATATTGCTTGGCATCGCTGTGAAGCGTGACGCCCTGATCGCGGCGATCAATGCTGCTGGGCACAAAGGCATCGGCGACGAAGCTGCGATCCACTAATTGGAGCAGTGCGGAGGAAACGTATTCCTGGCGCCCGAAAAACGTGCGGTACTGCCCGATTTGCAGATTCGCCAGAGGCAACTGCTTAAAGTCCACGTAGGCGTCATAGAGTTGAGTCGTAGACCGCGTTGTCGTTGGCTGAGTCGTCGAGCCATTGGTGTCGTTACGAAATTGGACAAAATAGGTGGTCTCGGGATTAAACGCGAACCCTTCGAAGACCAGGCGAACCCGTCTCACATCGAACTCGCTGATGCTCTCTTTGAGCTGCCGGGGCGTAATGGTCGTGCCTGAGATGGTGGGATAATCTTTGGTGTCGCCGACCGCGCCATAGGCACTGTTCGGACTGCTGTCGGTATACCGGAATTGAAGGCGAATACGGGTCTTTAATTGAAACTCGTCTTTGAACTGCATATAGAGTCCCCGGTCGTACCCGATCTTGATCCCCTTCCCAAGATCAACAACATGCTCGCCAGCGGTGGGCGGGGCGGGGGCCGGAGGCTGGGCCGGGCCCTGGGCCGGAGCTCCCGGCTCTGCCGGGGCGGGAGACGTATCCGCCGCCTTCGCAGCGTCTTTCACCGCCTGGTCGTATTCCTCTTCCGTAATCACACCCTTTTTCAACAATAGGTCCCGCATCGGATCCGCCCCTGCTGCCAGCCCTACCTCCGCGAACAATCCCACGCCCACAGCCAGGATGACCGTACCTAATAACCGTCTCATGACCGCCCCTCCATTTAATATCATCTTGACCAACATACAAAACATATATCTAAAAAAACTCTCCCGCCTTAGGCGGAAAAATTCGACCGTATGCCCTCTACCATTTTTGGCGGCGACGTACATATCTCCACCTCGCTTGCACGCAGTCGACACTGCCTCCTCGCACAAGAAACCAGCTCCCCAATCTGGTGCCGCTGCTCGAGGCCCCCGATCAGGCGGAGCACCGTGGGTTTCCCGCTTCCGCCGGCCCCCAGCAGCCGCAACGATACGTCTTCCCGAACTCCGAAACGCTCGCGGTTCATGGCGCACACCTGCCAGAAGGTTTTCGTCAGGCCCTGCACACCCTGCGTGGCACCGTCTCCCATAGGCTTACCGTTTCCAGTGTTGTGCTTTTGTACCTGTCGCAAAGTCCGCGAGTGTGCGGTTGTCGAGGATATCGGCAATGGCATTGCGCACTTCTCCCATCGCGTCCTGGAGCGGACAGGAGGCCTTCTTTGCATAGGGGCAATCCTGACACTTTTGGTAGGCCGTTTTGCTGACGCAGCCGATCGGCGCCAACGGGCCGTCCAGGATGCGAATCACCTGCCCCAGCGTGATCGTGGACGGAGGCTTAATCAAGGCATACCCCCCGGACGCCCCGCGGGTGCTGGCCAGGAGGCCGGCGCGCTTCAACGCCAGAAGGATTTGTTCCAAAAATACGATCGAAATGTGCTGCCGCTCGGCGATCTGATGTCGACGGAGCGGTTGCTTCCCATAGGCTCCCGTCAGTTCGATCAAGGCCCTCAGGCCGTATTCGCTTTTTTTCGACAGCCTCATAGTGTATCAATACTTTGTTTATTAACTATATAAACATTGTGCTTGAACACAACAACATGTCAATGATTTTCTCACCCGTGTGACCCAAAACCAGAAGAGTAGGTCAGTGGGAGCTTGCTATGCCAGTCCACTGACCCGCTGAGTTCGATCTCAGCAACTGTAGACCCTGCGGTAACACCCAAGCTTCTATAACACGCTGTCCATTATCCATCTGATTTATGGACGATGTACGGCTGGTGTTGGTACGTGAATGTTTCTCGGGGTTGAGACCCTAAAATTATGCGGGGGTTGTGGACCTCCGACCAGAGTGCTTTAGCAACCGTTTCTGCGACCCAAGTCCAGCCTATCCCAGCTCACTCAGGCCCACGCCAGGCACAGTTTCGCTAAAATCAGAACTTTGGCTGGCATGAGCTGAAGTGAGGTGGAGTTGAACACAAAATCATCACAGTCAGTCCATTTTTCAAGTAGGCAAAAACTTTTGGGTCATCTCGCAACAATTTTAAATCCTTGTACTTGCGAACCCCTGCATGGGTAGTTTCTAACAACTTGATGGCGGTATCCCGATCACCCTTGACATCGTATAGCGAGGCCAGAAGTATGCCATCGTAATGGCCGGCAGCAGGACTTGCCTATGAGCGACAAAACCAGCAGAGCGAGCGCAAAGAGGGATCGCAGGGAATGATCTAGGGGCTGCCCAGTTACCATAGCGGCAATGACGGAAGAGGCCGAGGTCCTTGCTTTGATCTCAAATGACCTTACGAGGCTGAGTCTTCCAATCTCCCTGCAGCAGCGTGGAGAGATCGTTAATTTTTCGTCGCGGATCGCACTTCCAGAATGCCTGAAAAATGCGCCTCCAGTGTTACGTGATCACCGTTCTGGAGGATAACGGAGTCGTTTGGACACAGAGTCGCATAGACGGCCTGGATCGAGGCGGTATCGTCTTTCACCATAAAGCGTTGGATACATTTCTCTAGCTTGCTGACATTCCCAATGAAATGCTGCATCTGATGGTCGAGCACCACGCCCTCGACCCGGACGAGTTTCATGTTGTAGCCGTTGGGATCAGCGAGCAAGGAACTGATCTTCTGCACATCAGTCGCCGAGGCGAGACTGGCGCACACACTCACGGCCACGAGGCTCATCCCCAATCCACCGACCAACCTGCCAAGTCCCCAACGTCGGGTTGTGTCCCAATGCCTGTCCTTCATGATTGTCCTCCTCTCAGATTTACCGTGGCGGAATGTGGCGGAGTGCTTGACCGGTTGCGGCGGCATACGCGTCGTCCAGGGTATGGACTTCAATGACATGGATTGCCCGCTCGGCTCCTTGAAAGCTCAAATGGCTATTGTCCAATCCATCCGGCACAATCATGGTGGTCTTATTGAGAGTTTTGCAGGCGTTCATCTTGTCGGCCAAGCGCCCAACCGGCTTGATTTCGAAGGTGGGTTCAATCGTCCCTGACATGCACACGTCCCGACGAATGGCATCGCCGAGCAGGGCCGAAGCAATGCCCACGGCATACATCCCGCCCGCACTGGGTCCGTCGACCACCATCGGAGTCAATAAACGCACCTTGAGAAATTTCGGGTCGTACCCAACCGCTGTCGCGGCGACGACGGCGGCAGTCTGTAGAGATCTCAGTGAGACAGGCTGCAGGTTCCCATCCGTCACAATCTCCGGTCCAGTACCAAGAGCCACGTAGCCGATGGTCAGCCAGGCCACAAGCCCGAGCCATGAGCCCGAGATGGCACCTGGATTCGGTTGTGAGACAGCCACGATCGGCAAGGGCAGCGATACGTCCGAAAAAGGTGATGGTTTTCTCGGCTCCGTCGCTGGAGCGCTCATAGAGACGATCGGCGCCGCCGAGAGAGAACCGGCGCCAGGCAGTGGTGATCCGACTGACTTCGGCGCGATCTGCAGGGTCGAATAGCTCTTGGCCTCACTGAATTCGGAGCATCCAGTGCCTCCATGGTCGGTATAGAGATCGCTCTGTCCCGGTCGGGGACACACCCAGGTCTCGCCGAACACAGCATCCGAGCACCACTCGACTTGCAATGGGACGATTACCAAAAGGAACAGTAGGACGGTTTTTCTTATGACAGTGTGAGTAACGAGACCAAACATATGGATATAGGCTGCTGAACCCCTGGTGGCTGCGATCATAGAGAAGTATAGCAGGCAGATACTGGGGGGGTTATGAGGAGGATTAGGGTCCCCTTCCTGGACGATATTAGAACTGGGGCCAATGCATCACATGATGGCTCGCTGTAATGGGGGCAGAAAGGCATAGAACTATTACGGGTCACTCACGAGCCATGCCGCCTTGGTCTTCGTCAACGGGGCGGACCACCCGCGGAATACACGCAATCTGTTGCGGGCGTTCTGTCCGGTAATGCGCAAGGCGGGGATCACGCGGTTCCGGTTCCATGACCTCCGCTACACCTTTGCCACCCGGCTCTTCCAAGCGGGTGTCGATGTCTATAGGGTCCAGAAATTGGGCCGGTGGAAAACGATCTCGATGGGGCTGCGCTAGGCGCATCATCAGCCAGAGAGTTTGCGCGGGGGCGCCGAGGTGCTCGATCGACTACGGCGAGAAAGCAGCATAAGCACAATGGGGTGCTGCCTCGAGCGGGGGGATGGCGGAACCTATTGATTTGTTGGTCCGCCCGGTTGGAATTGAACCAACGACTCTCCGCTTAGAAGAACCACCTAAGGATAGTGCGCTGGATGATGATAGAGTGTGATAGAGAGAGCAATCCCTCTGTCGATCCAGCGTTTTCTGTTCCCAACCCTGTGATGGAGTGCGATTGAGTTGTACCTGCAATCGGGAGTAAAACCAGGAATGACCCGGGAGTAGAAAACTCGAACGGTGGACTCGCACGGAACAGGACTCATCGCCAACTCCCCTCCTCTTATTTCGTCCTACACGTCTCTTAAGCCCTGAGAGGGTTTTATGGACACAGGGCGACAGCAATGGTCACCCTCACGATCCCAAACGCGTCTGAGAGCCTTAACACCCCCCGCGGACGGCCGACTCTCACGTGCCGCTGTGTAAGCGAACTGTTGATCGGACGTTCATGCATCGATGCGCTTCCTTTTAGAACGCCATTGGGCAGGGTGCCGACAAATCGCCCTTGACACTTAGTTAGCCGACAAACAGGAGGAAGGTTTTATCTGGCAGGGGGAGCTGCTACTCCCCAAACATCACCAGAAGAAAGACTGTGAGATAACCATGTTGGTGGATCCATGCAAATGCGGTCTTCATTATATCGTCCTTCGCACCATGCGCGTGCTACGTTTTAGCCGCCCCTATGGTGTATTGTACGCCACGCAGGCGCGCGGTCCCAGTCCACACAATCCTGCGACCTTCCTCAATCCGAGTGCGTCAGAGTGTGGCCATCCCAAAGTAAGGAGAGACCGATCTCTTGTGCCTGCCCTCACGCCTGACCGTCCCCCATCGCTACCCGCTCGTGCCGCTTTCATGGCATTCGGGTCGCCTCTCTATGTAGACACAGTCAGAATTGGGTCAACGGAAAGGTTTGTGGTATGAGTGCAGGCACTTCGATCTTTTGATGTTGTGAAGGACCGGACGGCGTCGGGCGTTCCCCCAGCCTGACGCTCATCGTGCGCCTTACGCCGTCGCGAGACACGGAGATCTCAATGAGCTGCTGGGCTTTCAGCTGCTGGAACATCTTGCCATAGTCCTCGCCGGTCTTCACCTCTTGCCCATTGACCGCGACGATAATATCGCCGCCCAAGACCCACGGCTCTCCCTCGATGATCACATCAAGCTTGCCAGCATGGAGCCCGATCGCCTCGGCCGGACTCCCCTCGTCCACGTCGATGATGAGTAAGCCGCTGGGTAGCGGAAGCGCGATTAAGTTTTGTAATTCATCGGTCACAATTTTTCCTTTGATGCCGAGCCAGGGGCGAATCACACGGCCATTCTTCCGCAGTTCCGCCACGATGGATTTGACGGTATTGATGGGGATGGCGAATCCGATATTCTGGGCACCCAGCAAAATGGACGTGTTGATTCCGATCACATGACCCTCGGAATCGACCAGCGGCCCGCCGCTATTACCGGGATTGATCGGAGTCGTGGTCTGAACCACTCGCTCCTGGAATATTTCTTGTTTGGTCTCAAATAGTTTGCCGAATCCGCTCACGATGCCGGTCGAAAACGCATAACCCAATCCAAATGGATGCCCAATCGCCAACACTTTCTGACCGATTTCCAGCTTGTCGGAATCACCCAGATGGGCAGGAGTATACGGCCCCTTCGAGAGCGTCACTTGGAGCAGCGCGATGTCCGATTGCGGATCGCTGCCGATCAGCTCTGCCGGAAGACGAGTTCCATCGTGCAACGTCACTGTGATTTTGGCCGCCCCTGTCACAACGTGTGCATTGGTCACGATCAAGCCGTGGTCGTCGATCAGCACGCCCGATGCGAGTCCTTTCCCCGACGACTGCATGATGTGATGGGCGCTGACATAGGCTGAGGCGATCAGAACGGTGGATCTCGCCATCTGCTTGTAGACCCGCACACTGTTCATTTCTTCCGGCGTAACCAAGGCAGCCGCGAGAAGCTGGGGAGTTCCCATCCAAACGGTCAGCACCAGACAGGCGACAAGCCAGGACCGCAGGTACCCTTTGGAACGACGGCCATATTTCATAAAGACCTCCTTTCAATCAGTCGTGTGTTCAAGAAATGATGGTGGGAGCTGGACACCCTCGGAGTTGCTCCCCCTCTCTGTCGACACTGAATCGCTGGCAAGAAGAGGATCCGCCACCGCCTCGCCCCACTTTCTACCATATCTGCCTCGGCGTGTTGATCGGTCATCAGATTGCGAATCTGAAGAGCGGGACGGTCCTAATATAAAGGGCCCCAAGCTGACACGCTGATGGGAGCTGTCTAGTTGATCAGGCATTTTGGCTGAGGAGGATAGGACAAATCGAAAACATTCAGTTGACCGTATAGCCTTTGCCTTCGAGACAGGCCTGAACCGCCCGTTGAAAATCACCGGCTCGTTGAGCGCTTACCGTATTCGGGCGAGCAGGATTATAGCCGGTTTGACCAACCGCCCATTCGTTACATTCCCTGCGATCTGCCACTATCTCGCTTTGTGTTTGCCCATCACGCGGATAGACAAACAGGGATTGCGGCGGGGAAACCGGCGGAGCGGGTCGAGGACTCGCAGCAGCCGGTGGCAGGAGGGCTGGGACCTGGGCCGGCGCAGGCTGTGGCATGGCCGTTTCATACCCTGGCGGGGGATCGACGACAGCGTATGCCGCTGTATTGGGTAGGGCGGTGTAATAGATGCCGTTCGCATAATAATACGGCGCACCGCCAATCCAAATGGTGCTGTAGGAGGGAGGCAGAATCCCAAGACGGATCCCGACAGGAGGCCGGACGACGACAAACTCAGGTCCTTGCGCGCGATACCACACACCGGATCGGAAAAAGAAATGCCCGCCCCCAAAGGTCAGATCCACGTATCCGGAAGGCAATCTCGGCACAATATAGCCCCGTGCCGGGTAGTAGTGATCGTGCCCGTGCCGGATATCCAGTTCCCAATGGGGAGAATAGTACCGATCGCGCTCATACCCATGGCCCCGTTCGGCATGCACGGGATCGAACCCTCCACTGATCATGAAAGAGACTGTGAGTACGACGACGCCGAGACTGCGATAGATGGATTGTGCCGTGCTTGTCATGGGATGCTCCCCTTTCACTGACAATACTGCCTCCGCCTCTATGCACTCCTCAGTCCTGCCTTCCGAGACAGGCCGAATGAAGTATTGTTTGGTTTCATCGAGATACTCGCATGATTTCTGCCAGCGCTGTTCAGTTCCAACAATAAGCTGCACGTCATGTCTCATCAGATCTTCTCTTCTCTCCCCTAGTCGCGTTGCACGCTGAAAAGGTTACAGGATATCTTGATCGCACATTATTTATCCGACATAGAGCAATCCGGAGGAGCATTGAGGCATTCTCTAGCGGAGTTTAGTGAGGGGATAAACCGTCTGCCTGGCAGTCCTCGTGCACGCGAACTCCATGGCAGCGCACCAGGATGGGCCAACCAGCGACCAGGGTGTGACTGCTTTTCGTTTCCATTGCCCAGTTTGAATGTATCTCATTGGCGCTACTTCAGCGTCTGAAGCCAGGCGTGGATATCGGCCAGCTGTTGACCCGTCAGCGTATCCAATAACGGCGGCATCATATGGCGCCCTTGTCGAATGACTTCTTTGAAGGCTTTATCATTGGAAAGAATCGGATTGCCGGCGAGGCGCGGGCCAAGAGCCCCCACTCCCTGCTCACCATGGCACACGACACAGCTTGCCTTGTAGAACGTCTCGCCTCGTCCGGCATCGCCGACCGGCGACGGAGGTGCATGAGACGGCACTCCAGGATCTCCCGCATGCACCTGGATCGGACCAGAGCCAAGAATCCCTGCGAGCAGGAGCATGTGACAGAGAACCATACGGCTTCGTGCTGGCGCTCTCTTGTCGAGGTACGGCCAGCAGTGTTGCCAGACCGTGGATCGTTGAGTGACTGCGTCCATGCAACCTCCTTGGCTTTGCAAGTCAATCGGGAAATCTTACCCTGCCTCATACTTCATTGCGGTTGAGGCGCCGAACCGCAGTCTTAAACGGTCGAGGTAGAGATAGACGACCGGTGTCGTGTACAGAGTGAGGAGCTGGCTGACGAGTAGGCCACCCACGATCGCAATGCCGAGCGGCCGCCGTAACTCCGACCCCACGCCCATTCCGACTGCCAGCGGCAGCGCCCCCAGCAACGCCGCCATCGTGGTCATCATGATTGGCCTGAAACGCATCAGACAGGCTTCATAGATCGCCTCCTCCGGCGGTTTCCCTTCCTTCCGCTCCGCATCCAGCGCAAAGTCGATCATCATAATGGCATTCTTCTTCACGATCCCAATCAGCAGAATGATGCCGATCAACGCGATCATGCTCAGCTCCGTCTTGAAGAGGAGCAGCGCGAGCAATGCGCCGACTCCCGCAGACGGTATCGTGGACAGAATCGTGAGCGGGTGGATGTAGCTCTCGTATAGGATCCCGAGCACAATGTAGACCGTGATGAGTGCCGCGAGGATCAGCACCGGCTGATTCTCCAACGAGGCCTGGAAGGCTTTGGCCGTCCCCTGAAAACTCCCCCGGATATCGCTCGGCAGGCCAATGTCCTTCATGGATTTCTCAATCGCCTGCACGGCCTCACCGAGCGAGGCGCCCGGCGCCATATTGAACGACAGCGTGATGCCCGGAAACTGCCCCTGATGGTTGACGGATAGCAGCGTTGAGGTGGGCTCGTAGCGCGCCACTGCGCTCAACGGCACCTGCATCCCCGCCGGCGACCGCACATAGATGTCGTTCAGCGCGGCGGAGCTCTGCCAGAACTGCGGCGCGACCTCCATCACGACGTGATACTGGTTGAGCGGGGTGTACATAATCGAGACCTGCCGCTGACCAAAGGCGTCGTAGAGCGTGTCGTCGATGAGCTGGGGGCTGAGGCCCAGCCGCGAGGCCGTGCCGCGGTCGAATACGACCAACGATTGCAAACCTTTGTCCTGCTGATCGCTGTTCACATCAGCGATGACCGGCAGGGTGCGCAACTGGCGTTCAACCGTCGGCGCCCAGGTACTGAGATCGCCCAAATCGACACTCTGCAGCGTGTACTGATATTGCGCGCTGTTGACACGCCCGCCGATCCGCAAATCCTGGACCGCCTGCAGATACGTCGGCGCACCAGGCACGTTGGCGAGCTTGGGGCGCAATCTGGCGATCACCTGGTCCCCGCTGAGCTTCCGCTCTTCAAGCGGCTTCAACGAGATGAACAGACGTCCGGTATTGGTCGTGCTCCCTCCACCGCCACCGGAGAACCCCATCACGGTGTCCACGGCAGGATCGCTCTGGATGATCTCCACCACCTCGGTGAGCTTCTGGCTCATGGCCTGAAACGAAATATCCTGCGAGGCCTGAATGTTCCCGCTGAGGCGGCCGGTGTCCTGCTGGGGAAAGAACCCTTTGGGAATGATCACGTAAAGGTAGATGCTGAGGCCCATGGTCGCCAGCGTCACGGCGAGCATGCTTCGCGGATGTCGCAGCACCCAGGCCAGACTTCGTGCATAGCCGGCGCGCATTCCCTCGAAGAATCGCTCACTCACCCGGTACCACCATCCATGGGACGTGCTCTGCTCCGGCTTCAGCAGTCTCGCGCACATCATGGGTGTGGTGGTGAGCGAGACGAGGAGCGAGACGATGATGGCCACGGAAAGCGTCACCGCAAATTCGCGGAACAGCCGCCCGACCATTCCCCCCATCAATAAGATCGGGAGGAACACCGCCACGAGCGAGAGGCTCATCGAGAGCACAGTGAAGGTGATCTCCTTCGCCCCGCGCAACGCCGCCTGAAACGGCGGGACGCCCTGTTCGCGATACCGGCTGATGTTCTCCAGGACGACGATCGCGTCATCCACGACGAAGCCGGTCGCAACCGTGAGTGCCATGAGCGAGAGATTGTCGAGACTGTACCCGCAAAGGTACATGACACCGAACGTCGAGATCAGCGAGACCGGCACCGCCACGATGGGAACGAGGGTCGCGCGGGCGCTCCGGAGGAAGATGAACACTACCAGGATGACGAGGGCGATGGAGATGGCAAGCGTCCGTTCGACGTCGTGGAGCGAGGCGCGAATGACCGGCGTCCGGTCCATCACCACCGAGAGCGTCATGCTACCAGGAATGGAGGCCTCCAGTTGCGGGAGCATTGCGCGGACCCGATCCACTGTTTCGATAATGTTGGCCCCCGGCTGCCGGTAGATGATGACGAGCACCGCCGGCTTGCCATTGGCCATGCCCGTTGCCCGCAGATCTTCCACCGAGTTTTCGACGGTCGCCACGTCCGACAGCTGCACGGCACGACCTTCCCGGTAGGCCACGACCAAGGGCAGATAGTCCTCAGCACGATGGAGTTGGTCAGTGGCCCGGATCTCCCAGGTACGAGTTCCGTCCACCAGCTGACCCTTCGGCCGGTTCACGTTGGTACTGCTCAGCATCCGACGGACGTCACCCAGCCCGATCCCATACTTGTTCAGCGCGGTGGGATTGAGATCGACGCGGACAGCGGGGAGTGAACCGCCGCCCACATTCACCTGCCCCACCCCATCGACCTGCGAAATCTTCTGCTGCAGAATGCTCGAGGCGGCGTCGTACATCATGCCACGGCCGACGATTTCCGAGGTCACGGCGAGGATCAGCACAGGGGCGTCGGCCGGGTTGACCTTGCGATACTTGGGACTGCTCGGAAGAATCGCCGGGAGGTCGGCGCGCGCTGCGTTGATCGCCGCTTGGACGTCGCGGGCGGCGCCGTCGATGTCGCGGCTCAGCTCAAACTGTAACGTGACGCTCGTGGCCCCGAGTGTGCTGTTGGAGGTCATCTCGGTCACGCCCGCAATGCGCGTGAACTGGCGCTCCAGCGGGGCCGCCACCGAGGTCGCCATGGTCGCAGGGCTAGCGCCCGGCAGATTCGCCGAGACGTTGATCGTCGGAAATTCCACTTGCGGGAGCGCGGCCACGGGAAGGAACCGAAAGGCGACCACGCCGACGAGCGTGACGCCGATCGTCAACAATGTGGTGGCGACCGGCCGTTGGATGAACGTGGCCGCGATGTTCACGCCGAGCCCGTCTCGATGGCTTCGTGACTCGCTGTCGGGGATCGACGCTCCCCCATCCGTCGCGCCAATCGGTCGAACGCGAGGTACACCACCGGTGTCGTATAGAGCGTCAGGATCTGGCTGACAATCAACCCACCGACAATGGCAATGCCGAGCGGTCGCCGCAATTCCGATCCGACCCCCGTACTCATGGCCAGCGGCAACGCGCCAAGCAAGGCCGCCATCGTCGTCATCATGATTGGGCGGAACCGGAGCAGGCAGGCCTCATAGATCGCCTCCTCCGGCCGCTTCCCTTCCTTCCGCTCCGCCTCCAGCGCAAAGTCGATCATCATAATGGCGTTCTTCTTGACGATGCCGATCAGAAGTACGATGCCGATCAAGGCGATCACGCTGAACTCGGTCCGGAAGAGCATCAGCGCGAGCAGCGCCCCGACTCCCGCGGACGGCAGCGTGGAGAGGATCGTCAGGGGATGGATATAGCTCTCGTATAGAATCCCGAGCACGATGTAGACGGTGACGAGCGCGGCGAGAATCAGCCAGGCCTCGTTGGCCAGCGAAGCCTGGAAAGCTTGGGCTGTGCCCTGAAAACTTCCCCGGATGCTGGGCGGCAGGTCGATCTCCTGAGTGGCCCGCTCGATCGCCGCCACCGCGTCGCCGAGCGAGTCGCCCGGCGCGAGATTGAAGGAGAGCGTGACGGCGGGAAACTGTCCCTGACGGCTTACCACGAGCGGGGTCGTTGTTTCCGTCACCTGCGTGAACACGTTCAACGGCACCTGGCCGCCGCTAAAGGACCGGACATCGAGGAACTGCAACGCCTGCGGACCCTGCTGAAACTCAGGCATCACTTCCAGCACGACACGGTACTGGTTTAACTGGGTAAACATCGTGGACACCTGCCGCTGGCCGAACGCGTCGTACAGGGTATCGACAATAAGCTGTGGATTGACGCCCATGCGCGACGCCGTGTTGCGGTCAATGACCACCAGGGACGCCAACCCCTGGTCCTGTTGGTCGCTGCTCACGTCGCGCAGTTCGGGAAGCGTCTGCAAGACCTCGACGAGCTTCGGCGCCCACCGGTTCAGCTCCTCGGGGTCCGCATCTTCAAGGGTATACTGGTACTGCGTCCGGCTCACGCGATCCTCCACCGTGAGATCCTGTACCGGCTGCATGAACAAGGCGATTCCATCGACTCTCGCCAGTTCCGATTGCAGGCGGTGGATGACGTCGCTGGCACTAATCCTCCGCTCACCGAGGGGCTTCAAGTTGATCTGGATACGCCCGCTGTTGAGCGTGCTGTTCGTGCCGTCCACCCCAATGAACGAGGAAAGACTTGCGACGGCCGGATCAGTCAGGATCCGGCGGGCCAGAGCCTGCTGACGTTCGACCATCGCTGGGAACGAGATCGACTGGGGGGCTTCGGAGATTCCCAGGATCACCCCCGTATCCTGAAGAGGAAAGAACCCCTTGGGCACGATGACAAAGAGCAGTACGGTGAGAATCACCGTGCCCACCGCCACGACCAGCGTGGCCGGTTGATGGGTCAACACCCATCGCAACGTCCTGCCGTAGGCCGCGATGGTCCGGTCGAACACCTCTTGGGAAACGCGGTAAAACCTGCCTTGCTCCGCCTTCGTGGTGTGGCGCAGCAACCTGGCGCACATCATCGGCGTCAGCGTCAGCGAGACCACGGCCGAGATGAGGATCGTGACGCTGAGCGTGAGGGCAAACTCGCGGAACAACCGGCCCACCACATCGCCCATGAACAGGAGCGGAATCAACACGGCGATAAGTGAGATGGTCAGGGAGAGGATGGTAAACGCAATCTGCTTGGCCCCCTTGAGGGCGGCCTGTAGTGGCGAGTCGCCCTGCTCGATGTACCGCGCGATGTTTTCGATCATCACGATCGCATCGTCCACCACGAAGCCTGTCGAGATCGTGAGCGCCATCAACGTCAGGTTGTTCAGGCTGAACCCCATCAGATACATGATCCCGAAGGTCCCGACCAACGACAACGGGACGGCCGCGGCAGGAATGACGGTGGCGGATAGGGTACGGAGGAACAGGAAGATCACCATGATCACCAGCGCGACCGCCAGCATCAGCTCGAACTGCACGTCCCGGACCGACGCACGGATGGAGATCGTGCGGTCCGTCAGCACGGTGACCTGGACGGACGACGGCAGCGCACTTTGCAACTGCGGCAGCAGTTTCTTGATGCGATCCACCACGTCGATGACATTGGCACCCGGTTGCCGCTGAATGTTGACGATCACCGCCGGGTCCTCGTTCATCCAGGCCGCCTGCTTAACGTTCTCCACATCGTCGATCACGTCGGCGACGTCGGACAGATGCACCGGCGCGCCGTTGCGATAGGAGACGATCAGCGGCTGATATTCTTTGCTCGAGAGCAGCTGATCCGTCGCGTTGATAATGGCGGCCCGCTTCGGGCCGTCGAACGCCCCCTTCGCCTGATTGACGTTCGCCGCGGCCACGGCGACGCGCAGATCCTCCAGCGTGAGCCCGTAGGCCGACAAGGCTCTCGGATTTGCCTGAATCCGCACGGCCGGACGCTGCCCGCCGTTGATGCTCACAAGCCCAACGCCGGACAATTGCGAAATCTTCTGAGCGAACCTGGTTTCAGCGAGATCTTCCACCTGAGACAGAGGCAGGGTGTGCGACGTCAGGGCCAGAGTCAGGATCGGCGCGTCCGCCGGATTGACCTTGCTATAGACAGGCGGGCTCGGCAGATCGCGCGGCAAGAATGTGGAGGCCCCATTGATGGCGGCCTGCACCTCCTGCTCTGCGACGTCCAGGTTGAGTTCCAAGCTAAATTGCAGCGTGATGACCGAACTGCCACCGGAACTGGTGGAGGTCATCTGGTTCAACCCTGGCATCTGCCCGAACTGGCGCTCCAATGGCGCCGTGACGGAAGAGGCCATCACATCCGGGCTTGCGCCTGGATAGAACGTGAGCACCTGAATGGTCGGATAGTCGACTTGGGGAAGGGCCGAAACCGGCAACTGTCGATACGCGATGACCCCGGCGAGTAGAATGGCGGCCATCAATAAGGCTGTCGCGACCGGTCGCAGGATGAACAGACGGGAGGGATTCACGACCGCGTCTCTCTTCGCGGCTTCTCGCCCCCTTGGGACGGCTGATCGGGTCCGCCGGTGACCGGCGGGCCATTCTGGCTCTGGACTTCTACCTTACTCCCCTCTCGCAGTTTCTCCGTGCCATCGACCACGACAAGTTCCTCGGGAGACAGGCCCGTATCAATGGAGGCCTCCTCTCCATGGCTGACCCCCACCGCAACCGGTCGCACGCCCACCGTCCGGTCGGCGTTCACCACGTACACGAACGTCCCCTTCGGCCCTCGTTGCACGGCGGCAGACGGCACGACCGTGGTCCCGCGCTTGACGTCCAACAGTAGGCGCGCATTGACGAACTGATTAGGAAACAATGCACTGTCGTCGTTCGGGAACACCGCTTTCAGCCGCACCGTGCCGGTGTTTGGATCGATCTGGTTGTCCACCGTCAGCAACGTTCCTGTGGCCAGCTTTCGCTTCTGCTCCCGATCAAACGCCTCGACCGTCAACTGTTCCCCGCTTTTGAGCTTGTCGAGCACGGCGGGGAGACTATCTTCGGCGATGGTAAATACCACGGTAATCGGTTGAAGTTGCGTGATGACCAGCAACCCGTTGACATCATTCGCACGGACCAGGTTGCCCTGATCCACGAGGCGCAACCCGATGCGCCCGGTAATGGGAGCGGTGATGCGGGAGTATGTGATCTGTAGCTTGGCGTTGTCGATCTGTCCCTGATCGACCTGGACCATCCCTTCAAGCTGGCGAACCAACGCCTCCTGGGTATCAAGTTGCTGCTTGGGAATAAATCCCTGCTGCAACAGTCCACGGTATCGTTCGAGGTCGAGTTGGGCATTTCTCAGCTGCGAACGGTCGCGCGCCATCTGTCCCTCGGCCTGGGTTAATTGCACCTGAAACGGGCGCGGATCGATTTCGGCCAGCAGGTCTCCGCTGTGGACGATCTGGCCTTCTTTGAAGCGTACCTGCATCAGTTGCCCGTCGACGCGACTCCTCACGGTCACGGTATTGAGCGGAATGACCGACCCGAGTCCGTTGAGATAGACGCCGATGTCGCCCGTTTTCGCCGCCGCAACCACCACCGGCATGGTGCGTGCCGCTTGAGGATTGGCCCCCTGGCCGGCGGCACGTAATGGCGTATCGTCGGACTTGGTTAGCAGGGCGTATCCTCCAATGGCGAGGGCGCACGCCACGCATAACCCGAGTAACCACCGCTTGAGCAACTTGGCGAAATCCATAGACTCTGCCATCCCGTCCTTCCTGGGCTTTTGCTGATACGTCGTCAACGCAGCCTACCACAGGCGCATCATTCCACCTGGCGGAATTCCTGATTCTGTCATTTCAGCCGTTCTTGGGCCGCTCGCAAATAGTCGCGCGAAACCTCCCAGCGCCGTTGGAGTTTGGCGTAGAGCCCATCCAGCTTGGCTTGCTGCTCCCCAGACAACTTGGTCTTGATCTCGGCCATCCCGTGGGTCAGAGCCTCTTCGACTTCCGGCTGATGCGACAATCGCAATTGTAAGATTTCCACATGAGTCCGGCTGACAATTGGCTCGATGTCGGCTTGTTGTGCTGGCGTCAAGGCCAACTCGTGGGTCAGACGCTTCATAATTCGCTCGTGTTTCGCGGCCGGGCCTCGCTCCCATCGATGTTCCTGTTCGTATTGGTGGTAGAACGTGGCTCCGGCGAGGCCCATCAGAACTCCCGCGGTGAACAAGACCACGAGACCACTCCACGCTTTCGCTGATTCCATGACAGGCTCCTCCTCCCTACGTCCGACTTACTCGCTGAGCGGCACCATCACATCGACCTCATTCGACAGCAACGCGGTGAGTTCGACTGCATCCCGGTTGGTGTAGAACAATACGGAACCGGTGAAGACCAGGGCCACTACGGCGGCCACTGTGGCTGTTCTCCACACGAGCCGATCGAGCCCCAGTCCGATCATCGCTTGCCCCTGCCCTACGGCTTCCCGTTGGATATCCCGCATGAGACGGAAAGCCCAGTCGGGACCGAGCGACGGCTCTTGGCGCGATCGATGGGCTTCTGTTAGCGCGCGCTCTACTTTCTTGAGGTGTTCATCATTGCGTCGTGTCATCTTCCTGTCGCCTCCTTTCAAGTAGTAGTGTGCGGAGTATGTGGCGGGCGCGGTGCGCTCGCACCTTCACATTAACCAAGCTCCATCCCAATAATTGTGCCGCCTCACGCACGGAATGGCCGTCGAGATGGACCAAGGTCAGCACCGCTCGATTCTCCGGTGAGAGTTGTCCGAGAGCCCATTCCAAGACCTCTATCGCCTCGTGCCTCCGCACCTGGTTGTGAAACTGTTCCTCTGATTGAGCAGCCAGCGTCTGCTCAATCCATTGTTGGTGGTCATTGGTCAGCGCACTGACTGGCAGCTCTTCGCGCTTTCTTCCTCTCCAGAAGTCGTAGCAGGTGCGCACAGCAATGCCAGCGAGCCAATGTTCGAACGAGACCGATCCCGAGAATTGCGCCAACCCGACGTACGCTCTGACAAACACATCGTGGGTGATCTCTTCGGCACGATCCGTTGGCACTCGCCGACTGACGATGCGGATGACGTGGCGTTGGTATCGGCTAATCAGATCGGCATTGCGATCAATCTCCCCGCGCCGAATACGCTGAAGGATGTCCCCATCGTCTGGCTCGCCCTTGAGACCTATGAACGCCTCATCCGTCATCGGCGGCTGTATTCCCAGGACCTCCAGTGTATTTGTCATGACCCCACCGGTGCTCATCACAACACCACACCATGTCGTGTCAGGCGTGTGCGGGTTCGCAGGATCAACCAGCCGACGATCCACCCTCCCCTTCACTCATTTCGATCTCGAAACCATCCAGGCTGGTTTCAATGCCGTTGGCTTCATTCATTGATTCCCCAGCCTCAGTCCGCATCATGTGACTTCGATCCTGGTGCCGATGCTGTTCCCACAACGCTTTCTGTTTGGCCCATTGCTCTGGCGTCAGGATGCCAATGAGATCCCGTCTGCCCCTGATGCCGATGATGCGGGCGGTGGCTTCGAAGGCCTCGTGCTCCTTCACCTTCGCTTCGATCGCCGGCATTTCGGCCTGCGCATCCCACAATAGCGACCGGAGTTCCCGTTTGCTGACCAGGACATCCGCCTGGGCACGTATGTGTGCCCGATCGGCATCGAGTGCCACACCGCGCATTTTGGTGAGCTGTTCATCGGTGAGCCCAAGCTCCTGCTTGTTCTTCAAGAGATGTCGCAGCATGTGCGCACTGACACCACCCTGTGCATCCCTGCCATGATGCGACAGGGTGTGACGTTCGCCGCCCTGGCTCGCGCACTGGCCTCCCTCATCTGCCCAGGCCAGCGGGGAAGCGAACAGCGCGGCTCCGAATGCAATGCCGAGAATAAGTTGGGTAGCAGGTCTCATGTTGTCCTCCGTGATGAATGAGTTGGGCCAAGCTGAACCTAACCAGATCTTTCCTTCTGTTTCCTAGTCGCTCTGAACACTGAAAAGGTTACAGGCTGCCTAATTCGTGCGTTCATATGAGAGCGTGAAGAATCAGGAGGATGCGAGCAGAAGCCGGTTTGTGATTGAGTTGCTAAAATCGACAGCCTTCCTGCCGCCCCAAAAGAAAGCTTGAATACCTAGTCCCCCGATCAGTTGTCTGGTGTGGCTCGTTGTCTTATCCAGTCTTGATCGGTCCTACTGTAGATTCAGTACAAGCAGAACTTCTTTCGATGGATTGATTTGCTGCCAGAGAGGGGTGGGATGAAGAGAGGTTTCATGCGGCTATACGCATGAGCCACAAGAAAGTCATGATAAACCTCACGTCGACTGTTGGCGTATGGTCGATTGAGCTTCGCGACTAACGCAACGCCACGAATCTCGAATCGGAGGAGGCGTGCCAACGACGGTTGGATTGCCTGCCCTCCAGCAAACTTATTTTGGTGGCCAGCCAGCCGTAGTAGCTCCTTCCAACGTGAGCGTAGCCGTTGATGAACCTACCGCAGCCGGATGCGAATCAGCGGGATTAAATAATGACTACATCGCTCCCTGCCAACCAACTTTGTGAGCTCGTAGCGGGACCCGAATCGTCGGGCAAAATAAAGCCGGTTGAGGGGGCCCGCAACGCTCTTTTTGTTTTTGTGGAAATGGAGAAATCATCGTATAAAGTCACGAATCTGATTTATACTTCATTCGCTATTTACATAGCACTCAACTCCGACTAGCTTGAAGCCATAAACGATATAGAAAAGCAGCCTGCGCGATGAAAAAAATATTCTTTTTGTTACTTATGGTTGTTAGTCAATTCGAATCTGCGTATGCAGTTGAGAGTAGTTCTGAGAAAACGATATGGGTTGAAAAAATAGAGAATGAGGGGCGACAGTGTGAGCCTTCTCAGAGAAATTCTGAAGTGAATCAGTTGGAATTAAAACCCCAAGAAACCATAAAACAGAAGCACCTTCATATTCTTCAACGCACAAGTACAGATCTTCCCGTGTGCAAGGCATGTGGTTGCCCAATTTATTCAAAACAAGTGAGAATTCAGATTCCTGCTGCGGATCTGGAGTTGGCAAGGGAAGCCGGATACAAGTAGTTATTTAGGTGACCAATTGCCACGTATTGAAAAATCGCTCAAAATATTTTGAAGGCAATCGATCAATCTGGAGGTCCTCCAATCATCTGGTTTATGATCATGTCTGTGCCCCCTCTCACCCGCTGATTTGACGCCCGCTGCGCACAGCAAAATCCGACACCAATTATAGACAAGCCATTTAGACAGACTCACGCCTACTCGATCGACTTTAACTTAGGATCTGGCCCCATTTATGGGGGACAGGTCACAAATCTTCCTCAAACGATGGCGGATTCACTACAACACAGTCCATCCGCACAGCAGTCTCGGGGGCCAGCCACCTGCGCCCGAAACCATCCAGCTTGCGAGCTGAGGACTAACATGGTAGGAGGTACAAAAAC
>Ga0209048_10001568_pt1 | contig 23325 bp, 16 predicted proteins | sample FrelakmetCRP12CR_FD_187146 | JGI IMG/M metagenome (GOLD analysis project Ga0209048, IMG submission 187146) | Freshwater lake sediment microbial communities from the University of Notre Dame, USA, for methane emissions studies - CRP12 CR (SPAdes)... | ecosystem: Environmental > Aquatic >... | reverse complement strand
GCGCCTACCGTTTCGGCACTCCGTCAATCAGCGTGATTTTATACGTCGGATGGTCGAACGGCTGCATCTCCGGAAACTTGCTGAAGAGCCAGCCGTGGAAGATCTGCTTGCCGTTCTCCGTGACCGTCACCAGCGCCGCAGGGTTGCTGGGCTCGTTGGACGCGGAGGTGATCTCGTTGTCCTTCACCTGCAGCGCCGGCAGAAACTCGCTGGCGCGGAGCGTGAGGCCGCTTCCGGGTACCGCGACATCGCTCCCCAGGTTCGCGGTCAGGGTTTGCGCCGGGCTGCCGGCCCCCTTGATCTCGACCTGCAGCTTCACCGCCTGCCACTTCCCCCGGATCGCGTCGGGCACCCGCACCGCGCGGCCCGTGCTGCCCACTTGCGGATGCGGTCGTTCGGCCGCGGAGCCCGCACCGGTCCCCCCGATCGGCGGGTGATCCGGCGGGAGGCTTGCCGCGGGTGCACCCGGGGGCCCGGACAGCGGCGGTGCGCTCGGCCCAGCGACCGGAGCGGACGGAACAAGAACCGCGAAGTACAGCGCCACGGCGGCGAGCGGGGTCGCCACTGCCACGCCCAGCAGGATCAGCCGTCGCATCGCCGGCCCGTGTGTCGGTTTACCCACCGTATCCATCGCCAGAAAAGCGATCGAAGGCGCAACCGGAACCCCGAGGTGGTCGCGCCTCCGCAACAAAAAAAAGAACTAGCGACTCGGCCCGGTCTGCCGGGGATATGCCCCAGCGAATGGCGGAGAGGCCGGGATTCGAACCCGGGGGCCAGTTTTACCCGACCAACCGCTTAGCAGGCGGCTGCCTTCGGCCGCTCGGCCACCTCTCCGTTTCATGGGCCACCCTTCCAACCGCTGTTTCATCGCCGAACGCGCGGGGTCGGCCTGCCGACCGCCGCCCCAACTCGTCCACCCCCTGTGCGTGTGGCGGAGGGGGTAGGATTCGAACCCACGGACCTTTCGGTCATCCCGTTTCAAGCGGGACGCCTTCGACCACTCGGCCACCCCTCCCCGGCGGGCCTGATGATAGAGAACCCGGCCCAGAAAGGAAAGCGGAAATGTGGGGCTCCGATTTCTCCATGCGCTCAAGCCCACCCAGGTACGGCCGCAGGGGCTCCGGGATTCGCACGCTGCCGTCGGCCTCCTGGTAGTTCTCCAGGATGGCGAGGAACGTGCGCCCCACGGCGACCCCCGATCCGTTCAGGGTGTGTGCGTACGCCGCCGGGGCCTTCGGGCCGGGGCGGTAACGGATGTTCGCCCGGCGAGCCTGAAACGCCTCGCAGTTGCTGATGGACGAAATCTCCCGATAGCCGCCCCCGCCGGTCTGGCTCGGGAGCCACACCTCCAGGTCATACGTCTTGGCGGCGGAGAATCCCATGTCGCCGGTACACAGCGCCACCACCCGATAGGGGAGCCCCAGGCGCTGCAGGACGGTTTCCGCGTCGCGAGTCATCTGCTCCAGCGCCTCGTAGGACCGGGCGGGCTCCGCAAACTTCACCAGTTCCACCTTGTTAAACTGGTGCTGACGGATCAGGCCCCGGGTGTCTTTCCCGTGCGACCCGGCCTCGCGTCGGAAGCACGGCGTGCAGGCGACGTAGGAGAGCGGCAGCGTCCCGGGCGGCAGAATCTCCTCCCGGTGCAGATTGGTGACCGGGACCTCGGCCGTCGGGATGAGGTACAGCGACTCGTCTTGCGTCTTGAACAGGTCCTCGGCGAACTTGGGAAGCTGGCCCGTGCCGGTCATGGCCGCGGCGTTCACCAGGAGCGGCGGAAAAATCTCGGTGTAGCCATGCTCTTGGGTGTGCAGGTCCAGCATGAAGTTGACGAGGGCCCGCTCGAGGCGGGCGCCGAGCCCCCGGAGCACGGTGAAGCGCGCCTGAGCCATCCGGCTGGCTCGCTCGAAATCCAGGATCCCCAGCGCCTCGCCGATCTCCCAGTGGGGCTTGGGCGGGAACTCAAATTGCCGCGGTTGGCCCCAGCGCCGCACCTCGACGTTCCCGCCGCTGTCGGCCCCGACGGGAACCGACGCGTGCGGGAGATTCGGGACCGTCAGGAGGCACTGCTGGATTCGCTCCTCGTGTCGCCGCACCTCGTCGTCGAGCGCCCTGATCCGGTCGCCCACTTCTCGCATCTCTGCGATCAGCGGGCTGGCGTCCGCGCCCGCCTTCTTCCGTCGCCCCACCTCTTCGGAGGCGGTGTTCCGGCGATGCTTGAGTCGTTCCACCTCGGTCAGCACGCGCCGGCGGCTCTCGTCCGCCGCCAGGAACTCGCCGAAGTCCGGCGCCGGGCCTCGGTCTCGCAGCCGGGCCTGCACGGCCTCCGGATTCTCTCGCACCAGCTTGGCGTCCAGCATGCGTCCCGCGTCCTTTCTCTAGACGTCGCCCGCCGGCTCCGTTCCGGTATCGGTGGGCTCGCCCTCGGCGTCATCCGCCACCAGGCTGGTGACGGCGGCCACGCGGTCGCTGGCCTCGAGTCCCTGGAGCCGCACTCCCTGGGTGGCCCGTCCGATGACGCTGATCTCCCGGACGTTGACGCGGTTCACCTTGCCCTCCTGGGAAATCATCATGACCTGATCTTGCTCCTGGACCTGGAGGGCGCCCACCACCGGACCATTTTTCTCGGTCACCCGCACGTTGATGATCCCCCTCCCGCCTCGCCCCTGCAGCCGGTACTCCTCAAGCGCGGTGCGCTTGCCGTACCCGTGCTCGTTCACGGTGAGGACCGCGGTGCCGGGCCGGACCACCTCGGCCGCCACGACCTCGTCTCCCGCCTCCAGCGCGACGCCGATCACGCCCCGGCCGGCTCGCCCAATGGGGCGAACCTTTTCCTCGCCAAACCGGATCGCCATGCCTTGCTTGGTGGCCAGGAAGATCTCGTCGTGTCCCCCCGTGAGGCGCACCGCGATCAACTCGTCTGCCTCGTCCAGGGTGATCGCGATAATGCCGCCGGCCCGCGGGTTGGAGTAGGCCTGCAACTCCGTCTTCTTCACCACACCGCGGCGCGTCGCCATGAACAGGTGGCGACCGATCTCGAATTGCCGAATGGGGATCATGGCGGTGACGATCTCGCCGGGCTGGACCTGGAGGAAATTCACCAAGGCTTTGCCCTTGGCGGCACGGCCGAGCTGCGGCGTCTCGTGGACCTTCAGCCAGTGGACGCGGCCCAGGTTGGTGAACAGGAGGATGTGGCTATGCGTGGTGGCCACAAAGAGGTACTCCACGTAATCCTCTTCCTTGGTCGCCATGCCCGTGGTGCCCTTGCCGCCGCGCCGCTGCGAGCGGTAGATCGCCAGCGGGCTTCGTTTGATATAGCCACCGTGGCTGATGGTGACCACCATCTCCTCGTCGGCCAGCGTGTCTTCGTAAGAGATCTCGGCCGTCTCGTCCATGATCTGGGTCCGCCGAGCGTCCCCGTACTGCGCCTTCAGTGCGGTCAACTCCTCCCGGATGATCTCGCGCACCAGCGCCTCGTTCCCGAGAATGGCCTGGAGCCGCGCAATGAGTCGGATGATTTCTTCGTACTCATCCTGGATCTTTTGCCGCTCCAGCTGGGTCAGGCGCTGCAGTCGCAGATCCAATACGGCCTGTGCCTGGATCTCGCTCATGCCGAACTCGCTCATCAGGCCGCTGCGCGCTTCGTCGACGGAGCGGGCGCGCCGGATGAGTTGAATGACAGCGTCCAAGTGGTCCAGGGCGATGCGATACCCCTCCAGAATGTGGGCGCGCGCCTCCGCCTGGCGCAACTCGTAGCGCGTCCGGCGGACGACGACAACCTTGCGGTGATCGATGAAATAGCCGATGACCTGCTTCAAGTCGAGGACCCGGGGCTGCTTGTCCACCAACGCCAGCATGATCACGCCGAAGGTGGACTGCATCGCCGTATGTTTGTAGAGCGAGTTCAGCACGGGCACCGCGGGCTCGTCCTTTTTCAGCTCCAGCACGATCCGCATCCCTTCCCGGTCTGATTCGTCTCGCAGGTCCGAGACCCCTTCGATTCTCTTCTCGCGGACCAGTTCGGCGATCCGCTCGACCAGCTTGGCTTTATTGACCTGGTACGGGAGCTCGGTGACCACGATATTCTCGCGTCCCGTCCGCGCCTTCTCGACAAACGCCTTCGCTCGGACCTGGATCAGACCCCGGCCGGTGCGGTAGGCGTCCAGGATTCCTTGCCGTCCATGGATGTACGCCGCCGTGGGGAAATCGGGCCCGGGCAAGAACCGCATCAGCTCGTCGATGGTGATGTCGGCGCTCTCGAGTTGCGCGATGACCGCGTCCACCACTTCGCCCAGATTGTGGGGCGGGATGTTCGTGGCCATGCCGACCGCGATTCCGGAGGAGCCGTTCACCAACAGGTTGGGGACGACGGTGGGCAACACGACCGGCTCCACCGTGGATTCGTCGTAGTTCGGGACGAAGTCCACCGTCTCCTTATCGATGTCGCGCAGGATCTCCTGCGCCAGCCGCGCCAGCCGCACCTCCGTGTACCGCATGGCTGCCGGCGCATCCCCGTCCACCGAGCCGAAGTTTCCTTGCCCGTCGATGAGGGGATACCGCATGGAGAAGTCCTGCGCCAGTCGGACGATGGTATCGTAGACGGCCGTGTCGCCGTGGGGGTGGTACTTCCCTAGAACATCGCCCACCACGCGCGCCGCCTTGCGGTGCGGCCGATTGTGGGCCAACCCCATCTCATCCATGGCGTGGAGCACCCGTCGGTGCACCGGCTTCAAGCCGTCCCGGACGTCGGGCAGGGCGCGGCCGATGATGACGCTCATGGCGTAGTCGAGGTACGATCGCCGCATCTCCTCGTGGATGTCGGTCGGGTGCACCTCGCCGACGCGCTGTTGGGCTATACTGTCGTTCTCTTCCGGCACGGGAAGCCCTCTCTCTGCGTGTGGGGTGCCGGACCGAGGCTGGTCCGGGCGGGCGCCGGTCCCGCTAGATGTCCAGGTTGCTCACTTCGAGGGCGTGGCTCTCGATGAACTGGCGGCGCGGCTCTACCTGGTCACCCATGAGCGTGGTGAAGATTCGCTCGGCGGCTAGCGCATCTCCGACCTGCACCTTCAGCAGCGTGCGCGTCTCCGGGTTCATGGTGGTCTGCCAGAGCTGCTCGGCATTCATCTCGCCGAGGCCCTTGTAGCGCTGGATGGTCATGCCCTTCTTGGAAAGGGCCAACGCCTGTTCGTAGAGGGCGGTCCAGGTGTGTGCCTCGGTGGTGGCGGCGCCCTCCCCCCGGATGGTGAATGGCGGCGTTCCAAGCGCGTTCAGGGCGGCCCCGGCCGCTTCCAACTCCCGGTACTCCGCGGACGCCAGGAGCGACGGGCTGACGATGCAGGCCGGGCGGTCGCCCCAAGACGGCTGGGCTCCCAGGGTGACCACGAGCCGGTGCGCCCCTTGCTCCTCGTCCCACTCCACACGGCCCTCCGCGGGCCCGAGACGATCGATCTCCAGGTGGAGCCGGCCGAGCAGGCGGTCGAGCAGGCGCGCGGCCTTGTTGCCATCTTTCAGGCTTCCCCGGGGCACGCCGCCCTGTTGAACCAGCGCCGCCACCACGTGGGGGTTCTGACCCCGCTTCTCGAGGGCGTGAAGGCAGCGCTGCCAGGCCACCACTTTTTTCAGGCACGCGCTCAGCCGCTGTCCCGTCCAGGGTCCGCCGTTGCCCGCCGCCTCGACCGAGAGCGACTCCGCGCCGTGCTCGATGAGGAATTCCACCATGCCGCGATCGTTCTTGAGATAGCGCTCCGTCTTTCCCTTCTTCACCTTGTAGAGCGGGGGCTGCGCAATGAAGAGATACCCATCGTCGACGATCCGACGCAGATGGCGGAAGAAGAAGGTGAGGAGGAGCGTCCGGATGTGCTCGCCGTCTACGTCTGCATCCGTCATGATGATGACACGATGGTAGCGGAGTTTGGCGGCGTCGAATTCCGGATCGATGCCGGCGCCGAGCGCGGAGACCAGGACGCGGATCTCTTGGGATGCCAACATTTTGTCGGCGCGCGCGCGCTCCGTGTTGAGAATCTTTCCGCGCAGGGGGAGGATAGCCTGAAACCGGCGGTCGCGCCCCTGCTTGGCCGAGCCGCCCGCCGAGTCGCCTTCCACAATGTACAACTCGCAGAGCGCCGCATCCTTCTCGGAGCAATCGGCCAGCTTACCCGGAAGGTCGTCGCTGTCGAGGGCCCCCTTGCGGCGCACCAACTCCTTGGCTCGGCGTGCGGCCTCGCGGGCGCGCGCCGCGTCGGCCGCTTTCTCCACGATGCGTCGGCCGACCCCGGGGTTTTCCTCGAGGTGCTCCCCCAACTTCTCGTTGACGATGGTTTCGACGAGGCCCTTGATGTCTGGGTTGTTCAGTCGGCCCTTGGTTTGCCCTTCGAATTGTGGATTGGCCAGGCGAACACTAATGACCGCGGTGAGGCCTTCGCGCACGTCGTCGCCGCTCAGGCTGGCCTTCAGGTCCTTCAGGAGATTGCGGCCGGCGGCGTAGTTGTTGATGGTGCGCGTCAGGGCCGAGCGAAACCCGATGACGTGGGTGCCGCCGTCCTGTGTGTTAATGTTGTTGGCGAAGGAGAATACCGTCTCCGCGTACCCGTCGTTGTATTGGAGGGCAATCTCCACCGTCGTGTCGTCGCGCTGCGCCTCGATAAAGATGGGGCGCGGGTGGAGTGTGACTTTGTTCTCGTTGAGGAGCTCGACAAATTGCCTGATACCACCAGTGTAATAAAACTCCTCCGCCTTGTCGGCCCGCTCATCGGTGAGGGCGATCCTCAACCCACGGTTTAGAAAGGCCATCTCGCGGAGCCGATTGCTCAACACATCCAAGCTGAACGCTCGGTCTTCGAAGATCTCGGCATCGGGCAAGAAGGTGACACGGGTTCCCGTCCGTCGGGCGCGTCCCCCTTCCTCGAGGTCGCCGGTCGGCTTGCCGCGTTCGTAACGCTGCAGGTGTTTTTTGCCACCCGTCCAGACCTCCACCTCGAGCCATTCAGACAGGGCATTCACCACCGAGACGCCCACACCGTGTAAGCCGCCGGAAAACTTATAGGCGGAACTCCCGAATTTCCCGCCGGCGTGAAGTGTGGTCAAAACGACCTCGACACCAGACCGGCCGGTTTGCTCGTGGATCTCAACGGGAATACCCCGGCCGTTATCGACCACAGTGACGCTGTTGTCGATGTGGATCGTGACGTCGATACGATCGCAGGCCCCGGCCAAGGCCTCATCCACACTGTTATCGACAACCTCGAAAACGAGATGGTGGAGACCGTCGAGCCCGGTGCCACCGATGTACATGGCTGGGCGTTTCCGAACCGCCTCGAGGCCCTCGAGGATTTTGATTTGGTCGATACCGTAGGTGCTGTTGTCTTCTTGGGATCCGTTCATCTTCGCCATACATCCTCACAAAACCTTCCAAGACCGCGAGGCGCAGGCCCGCGTTTCAAGGCTCAACCGGGGGTGTTGTGGGCACACCCAACACGGTTACGTTCCGACCGAGTAACGGCCCGGACTGTTCGGCGGGACCATTCAAACCGAGAGCGCGCCACCAGAAGTGGAGGGGTTTTTCGATGTCTGGTAGACCAGCGAGTATTCTGTGTGGGGTTGTTCTGTTTAGAACTGGCAGCCCCGCGTTGTTTAATGGGTGCGAACCGTCGGATGGCGCGAACACGAAACTGTCGACCGCTTTATTAACCAGGTGGTGGCCGGTCTTAGGGTCAAATCCGCATCGGCATGATGACGCAACTATATCGGTCATCTCCCGCGGCTCTAAAAATAGCCGGGCTTAATGGATCGGTTAGGTGAATGGTGATTTGTTCCGAATCCACCGCCGATAAAAAGTCTATAATATACCGCGCGTTGAACCCGATTTTCATACTATCACCGCTATATGCGACTTCAACCTCTTCGTGCGCCTCACCCAGGTCCATATTTACACAACTAATCAAAAGTCGCCCCGGCTGAAAATCAAACTCGGTTGGTGTCGTCCGCTCTCCCATGATCGCTGATGTCCGGCGGAGCGCGCCATGGAGAGCGTCTTTGGTGATGTTGATCTCACTGGGGGCGGCCGAGGGAACAACTTGGTCGTAGTTTGGGAATTGACCATCAATCAAGCGCGCAAAGAGGGTGGTGGTGTCTTGCTGTAAGATGAGTTGGTTATCGGAGAGGCGAATTCTCACATCACCCACTTCGTCACGCGCTATTTTTACCGCTTCTACCATCGCTTTTTTGGGAATGAGGGCATCAATAACGGCGGTACCGGAGGTTTCTGGGCGGGCCATGCGCACCAACGCCAGTCGGTGTCCGTCAGTAGCCACCATATTCAGTGCGCTCGATTGCGCTTGAAGGAGGACGCCTGTCAGAGCATAACGTGTTTGATCGGACGAAACCGCGAAGAGTGTTTTCCGGAGTAAATCGCGAAACAACTTTGCTGAAAGGAGTAACTCATCTCCCTCGCGGAGGTCGGGAAGAGCGGGAAACTCCTCGCGGGCTAATCCCTTCATCCGGAAACTAGATCGCTGACACGAAATGGCTACCTGGAGGTCGGAGTCGGCTTGTAATTCAATGGCGGCTGACGGGAGCTCTTTTGCCACCTCGTACAGTTTCTTCGCCGAGAGCGTCACGGCCCCTGGTTTAAGGATTTCCGCTTTAACCTCTCGGCGAAGACCGACATCTAAATCTGTTCCAAATAAAGACACGTGGTCAGCCTCTGCGTGGAGCAAGACATGAGAGAGGATTGGGAGCGCTTTTTTTACCTCAACTACACTTTGTACGGGCCCGAGGGCTTCGACGAAAGCATCTCGCTCAACCCGGATATGCATTAGACTCACACTCCTGGTTTGTACTATTGTGGGTGGCAACAAGAACGACGGTAAAAAGGAAAACAAACATGTTCTTATAAGTTGGATCTATAAACAGAAAAGAAATAGTAGTAGGAGTAATAGGAAACCGGGAATGTGAAAAACAAGGTAACTATCTAATTCTTTTCGCAAGGGGTCCGGCGTGAGATGTGGACGAGTTGTTTATCGCCAACACCCAACAACACCAGAGGCCACAAAAGCACAAGAGATGGGGAAAGGTTTAAGAAAGTACACACCTTACCCACGAATTTTACCAAAACGGAGGTGAACATGTCAACAACAGCTTTATGGGGGACAGCACCGGTTTGTGTGGTTATACCAGGTCGCCCATTTCGCTCCCTTATGAATGAGTGGCGTTTCAATTACGAAGCGGCGCCAACATGGCCACATCACCATTCAAAGAGTTGGCGCGGTGGGCGAACAAGGCTGAAGGAAGAAGGGAAACCAAGAAAAAGTGATCGGCCGCGGGAGGAGACTAAAACAAATCAACAAGATAACACCGACCCCCCTATTTGTGATCGAAAGGTTACACACAGGATTTTCCACACCTGTGGATAACCCAATAACTATTTAAAAAACAACACATATTTTTGATAATAATCTGAGTTAAGAACAAAAGAAACCGACCCAGAGACCACCGGGTTCGCCCTAACTCCCAATAACCTCTCACACCTCACCCCCACCATGACCGGAGTTGCCCCCTGTGGGGCACGCCCCCTCGTCCATACGGGTGGGACCCATATGGAGCGTATCCACGGAGGGTTCAACAACACGGTGTGAGTAGGGCGGCAAACCGGTGGGGCGACAACCAAGGAACCAGAGACACAGACGGAAGGCACAACAAGTAATCAGGGGCTGTCGCGGGTCAGCGAAAATTTCCGCCCCGACCCCCCGCCACCTTGTTGGGCGCGCGCGCGGGGACAGCTCACCGGCGCTTCCAGGCGCGGAGCTGGCCCGTGCCGCTCGAGCGCCCTGCGGAGCCGGCGCACTTGCCGGAGGGTCAGCCAGCAGCCCTTCGGCAGCTTGAGCCGTGGTAATCTGCCCCCGCTCGAGCAGGCTGAGGACGTACAAGCGGTGCCCTTCCTCTGAGGTCAGTGTCATGTAGCCTCCTCTTCGTTTGTGAGAAAGCGGACAGAACCACTGATCCGCTAGGGGAGGACAAGCTCACTGACCTAAAACAACAAGTAATCAGGCTTGCCGCCCCCCAGTTTTTGAAATGATCCACTTCGCTCGGACTTCACCAGCCGCCCGGAGGAGGATCTGGCGGGCGGCCACCGCAAGGTGTGTTGCGTCCCCGTGCAGTGTTCGCTGGACAAAGGCGCCCGCCGTTGCTACCTTTAGCGTGGTGAACTTCGGAGGGCGCGCATGGGACTGCTGCAGATCACCTCCCCGCTCACCTTCAACGGCCGCACGTTCTCGGTCGAGGAGCTCCGGATCATCCAGACGCTCACCACCGACTGCGCCACGGTGGGGCGCACCGAGCTGGCGTACACCCTCTGCGAGCTGGTGGACTGGCGGCGGCCGACGGGGCGGCTGAAGAACCACGAAGGGCGGCTCCTCCTCGAACACCTGGACGCGAAGGGTCTGGTGACGCTCCCTCCGGTGTGGGAGGCGTGGGCGCACCGGGGGCCGCGGGCAGCGCCCCGATCGGCCCAGGGCGCGCCGGCGCCCGAGCTCCGGGGATCCGTCGGGGACGTCCTCCCGCTCCGACTGGAGGTCGTGCCGCCCGGGTGGCGGGGGCCCAGCCGCCTCTGGCGGGAGCTGATCAGCCGGTACCATTATTTAGGCGACCGGGTCCCGGTGGGCGCCACCCTCCGGTACTTCGTCCGCTCCGCTCAGCGGCCTGATCAGATCCTGGCCTGCCTGGGCTGGACCTCGGCCGCCTGGAAGATCGCGGTGCGGGACCGCTGGATCGGCTGGACGGACGCCCAGCGCCGGCAGGCCCTCCCGTACGTCGTGAACAATAGCCGCTTCCTGATCCTCCCCTGGGTCCACCTCACCGATCTCGCCAGCCACCTCCTCGCGCTGTGCGCCCGCCAGCTCCCGCAGGACTGGGCGACGCGCTACGGGGTGCGGCCGCTCCTCCTGGAGACCCTGGTCGATCCCGCCCGCTTCCGGGGGACCTGCTACCGGGCGGCCAACTGGCTCGCGTTAGGCCAGACCGTGGGCCGGGGGCGCATGGACCGGGCCCACGTGCGCGCCGGATCTGCCCCGAAGGCCGTGTATGTCTACTCGCTCTGCCGCAAGGTCCAGCAGCGGCTCCGGACCGCCCCGGCCCCGCGCCCCGCCGCCGAGGAGCCGCGCGCCGAATGAGCCGCCCGGGGGAGCGCGCCCGCCGGCGCGGCCAGGCGGTCTCGCCGGAGCTGGCGCCCACCCTCACTCGCGTGCAGGGGCTGCTCCGGTCCTGCGCGCCGGACCTGCGGCGGTGGCTGGCGGTGAACCTCGCCCTCCTCACGGTGGCGATGCTCCAGCTGTGGCGGGGCGCCCGGAGTGGGCAGGGAGACCTCACCCTGGCGGCCTTGTCGCGGGCGCTGCCCCTGGAGGAACGCGAGAAGGCCCGCAGCAAGCGGCTCGCCCGGCTGCTCCGCAATCGGCACTTGGTGGGGAGCGCCCTGACGCCGCTCCTCGTGCGCTTGGCCCTGGGCCCCCGGCCCCGGGGCTGGGTCCCGATCGTGCTCGACCAGACGACGCTCCGGGGGACCCCCACGCTCCTGGCGGGCGTCCGGGTGGCCGGCCGGATCCTGCCGGTGGCCTTCGCCTGCTTTGAGTACGCCACCCTGCACCAGAGCCAGAACGCCCTGGAGGTTGCCCTCCTCCTCTTGGTCACCGCGAGCCTGCCGCCGGGCTGCACCCCGCTCTTCGTGCTGGACCGGGGCTCTGCCCGGGTGGCGCTCCTCGCCCAGCTCCGGCGGGCCGGGATCCCGTATCTCGGCCGGGGGCGCCGCAATACCCTGGTCCGGCTCGGGAGCCAACGCCTGGCCCTGGGCCGGGTGCCGTATCGGCACGGCGCAGCGGTCCGGTATGCCCAAGTCGCCTATCAGCAGACGCAGCGGGAACCGGTGGATCTCATCGTCTTCCATGACCCGGCTTTCCAGGAGCCCTGGTCCCTCTTGGTGCCCCCGAGCTCCCATCGCCAGTTGCCAACGGATCTGGTGGTGGCGCTCTACCGGCAGCGCATGCACATCGAGCTCACCTTCCGGGACTGGAAGACCCACCTGGGGATCCGCGGCCTGCGGCTGGAGGTGGACATCGCCCCGCGGTTGGAACGCCTCCTCCTGGCCCTGACCGTGGCCTATACCCTCGCGGTCCTCCTCGGCGCTGGGCCGGCGGCCCGCCAGGTTCGGGCGGACTGCGAGATCCTGCGGACCACGCCGCGCCCCGGGACCCGCCGCCGCCTGAGCGCGCTCAGGGTGGGGATCCTGCTCCTGTCGCTCACCCGGTTCGCGGCCCTCGCGGCTCGGGCCCTCACCCGGCTGCTCGCCGCGCTCGCCCGCGGCATCCCGGCCGCGGCCCTCGCGGTCTGCCCGCCGCAATCATCATCCGCCCCTGCACCACGCGGTGCCCGGGGCGCGGTCTCGCGCAGGGATCGTGCATCGCATCAGCGGCGCCATCCGCCGCCGCCGCGGCGCTGTGCCTGGTCGTTCGTGTCCGCGATCCGCTCACGGCGACGCCAATCCTGGGGGCGCCGCTCCACCGCCGGCCCCCGCAGCGGGACGCAGTCGAACCCTCTGTCGCGAGACGTCCCGCCTTGGCGGCCAGGGTCGTCTAAAAACTGGGGGGCGGCAAGGGTAATCAGGGGCTTGACAATGGATCGGAGGGGACATAAGATACCCGCTTCGCCAAACCACAAGGAGCCACTAACATGAAACGAACATACCAGCCAAATCGAAGCAAGCGAAAGACATGCCATGGTTTCCTGAAACGCATGAGCACGGCGGATGGCCAGAAAGTGATCAAGCGGCGCCGGGCTAAGGGTCGCCATCGCCTTACGGTGTGATTGGGTCGCCACTTGAGAAGGAGTGAAACCTCGCCGAGCGCGCAGATCCGCCGGTCTGGTATGAGAGTGTCTCGGGGTTCCTTGACTCTCTATCTGTCGCCCAGCCCCCAAAAAAAAGGAAGACTGATCATCGCTTTGGGTCGCACAGCAGGAAACGCTGTCACCCGGAGCAGGGTCCGAAGGATTGCCCGGGACGTATTCGGCTCGACACAGGAACGTGTCAAGACGGCGGGGTGTCTTCTTTTGGCGAGGGGTGACCTCGGGGACGAACCTCGAAAGCGGATTCGTATGGCACTAGAAGCGCTCTTTGCGCGCGGCAGCGAGATGTTGGGGCGCGCAATGGTGGGTGTGGGTTAGGGCCGGTGAATGGACTTCGGGTTGCCGTCATGGCGCCCATCCGACTCTATCAGCGGTGGATCGGGCCGGCGTTTCCCGCCGCATGCCGCTTCAGCCCAAACTGTTCACAATACGCTCTCGAGTCCATCGAAAAACATGGAGTTGGTCGTGGGTTGTGGCTGACGGTTCAACGGGTGGCGCGGTGCCACCCATACCATCCTGGTGGATTTGACCCGGTTCCTTAGCCGCGACAATTTTCTTAACGCGTAGTGGTCTGGAGTAAGTATGGAGCGGAACGCAATCATAGCGACAGTTCTGGTGATAGCCATCCTGTTGGGATACCAATGGTATTTGTCGCGGGTAGAGGTTCCGGTCCAAGAGCCGCCGCGACCGCCGGCCACCCAGACCGACAACCAGAAAATGGCACCGCCGGCCGCGGCACCGCCCGCCGCCATCCCAGCAAAAGCCCCGACGGTCCCGAGGGGCTACACCCCAAACGCTCAGCGCGGTTTATCCCCAAAGAACGTCACCATCGAGACCCGCCTCGTGCGGGTGGTAATGTCCACCACGGGCGCCCGGGCGACGGCATGGCAACTCAAAGCCTTCAAGACCGCCAGCGGCGCCCCCGTGGACCTGGTGGCCATCTCGGATCTCCGGGCAACACCCGGACCTCTCGCTGCGTGGGCAGACCCGGAGCAAATCGAGGGGGTGTTTGAGGTGGACAAAGACCGCCTCGACCTCACGCAGGCGGGGACGACCGGGACGCTGACATTCAAACATGTAAGCGCCAACGGCATCCAATTCGAGAAACAGTTGTCATTCCACGCGGACCGGTATGACGTTGAGATCGGCCTCGTGGTTCGGAACCTTTCTGGGGACAACGCCGCCGCCCAAACCAGGTTCGCGTGGGGGCCGGGACTTCGCAACAGCACCGACAAGAAGATGAGCACCATTCAACCCCCAACCCTCTGGGTGGGTGGCAAGCGCGTGAAAGAGGATCTCTCCAAGGTAAACGGGGAGCAGCTGGTGGAGGGCAAATTGTCGTGGGTGGCGCTGCAAGATACCTATTTCGCGGCGGCGCTCCTCCCAATGGACAAGGACCTCAACGCCTTCGTGTCAAAAACCCCGGAAGAGCAAGCGATCGTTGGCCTGATCGGACCCAAACAGACACTACCGGCATTCGGCGAGGCGACGGCAAAGATCCAGGTTTACGCTGGGCCACGCGACCTCGACCTGTTGCGCGGCATCGGACACGACCTGGACCAACTCATCGACCTTGGCTGGTTTGACTTCTTGGCCCGCCCGGCGCTCTGGCTGCTCAAGTTTCTTTATCACTACACCGGGAACTATGGCATCGCAATCATTTTGATCACGGTCCTGCAAAAGATCGCCTTCCACCCGCTCACCCACAAAAGCATGAAATCCATGCAAGCGATGCAGGCCATCCAGCCCAAGGTCCAGGCCCTGCAAGAGCGGTATAAGAACAACCCCCAGAAGAAACAAGAAGAAACCATGGCCCTGTACCGGAAGCACGGCGTCAATCCGATGGGAGGGTGCCTCCCAATGCTGGCGCAAATCCCTATTTTCATTGCCCTATACAACGCACTGTCTAGCTCCGTGGAAATGTGGCAAGCCCACTTCCTCTGGATCAGGGACCTGACCCAACCCGACTCGCTTTTCAGTGCGGAGGTCTGGGGAGGATACGTCCTCTCAGCCAACGTGCTCGCCCTCTTGATGGGCGTCAGCATGTGGTTTCAACAGAAGATGTCACCGACCACCGGCGATCCTCGACAGGCCCAGATGATGCTCTGGATGATGCCGATCATATTCACGTTCATGTTCTGGAGCTTTCCGTCGGGTTTGGTTCTGTACTGGCTGGTCAATAATGTCCTGCAGATCGGCCAGCAGTGGCTGATCAACCGGGGGGCGGCGCGCCCGTCGCCAGCAGAGGGGCAGCCGGCCTAGTCCAATCTTGCCCTCCAGACAAAAAAGCGGTGCGAACCGAGCACACCCGGACCCCGACGAACTCCTGTCGACAGGAGCCGAAAGGCTAGGGGTCCCGCTAAGCCCGGAGCAGGTTCTCGCATTTCGCACCTATCGAGAGGAGGTTCTCCGGTGGGCTGGGCGCACGAGTCTCACCGGGCTGACACGGCCCGACGAGATCGTCCGACACGGCTTTCTTGATGCACTTGCCTGCGCCCCCCTGATCCCGTCAGACGCGAGGCGGGCCCTGGACGTCGGATCTGGGGCCGGTTTTCCCGCCATCCCAATCGCCATCATACGACCGAACCTCGACTTCACGTTGATAGAAGTCTCGCGGAAGAAGATCTCGTTTCTTCGTCACGTCGTGCGCCTGCTGGCGCTGTCGCGCGTCCACCCGGTGCTTGGTCGGGCGGAGGAACTTGTTGAGCGGGAGGCGGACATGGCCGCCACATTCGACCTCGCGTCGGCCAGGGCGGTGGCGCCGCTGGCGAAGATCGGAACCATCATTTTTCCATTCCTTCAGCCCGGCGGGGTATTCCTCGCGCAGGTTAGGTCCGGCCGGAAAACCGATGCGGCACTGGGGTGCTTGATCGCTATGGGATTCGAGCGGGCCGGTGAAATCGCGGTCCCGGCCTGGATTGGGGCGCCCTCCCACGAGATTCTCGCACTCCGAAAATCGGTTGACAGATAAACGGTGGGATGTTTCACGTGAAACATCGCCCTTGGCTCGGCGATCAGAAATGTGCTATGGTCCGCCGAACACCGGAGGATCGACGTGGCGAGAATCATCGCGGTGGCCAACCAAAAAGGCGGAGTAGGAAAGACCACGACGGCCATCAACCTCGCGGCGTGTCTCGCTGCCGCCGACCAGCCGACGTTATTGGTGGATGTCGACCCTCAGGCGAACGCCACTACCGGTGTGGGCGTGGACCCACGCACGTTCACGCGCCACATATACCACCTTCTGCTTGGCGATGCGAGTGGGCGCGACGTCGTGCGCCCCACGGCGATCCCGGCCCTCCAGGTCATTCCGTCTCGCAGGGAGTTGGTGGGAGCCGAAGTTGAATTGGTGGAGCTTCCGGACCGGGAACGCCGCTTGCGAAACGCGCTGCAGCCCCTCGCGGATCAATATCGTTACATCCTGGTTGATTGCCCCCCGTCTCTTGGGTTTCTGACCCTGAACGCCTTGGTGGCGGCGGACGCCGTCCTGATCCCGCTGCAATGTGAGTATTTCGCGCTGGAGGGTTTAGGCCAGATCATGGAGACGGTCCGGTTGTGTCAACGGACACTGAACCCACAACTGGCGGTTGAAGGGATTCTGCTCACCATGTTTGACGGACGCGTGAATCTGGCCGGGCAGGTGGCAGCAGAGGTCCGTCAGCACTTCCGAGAGCGGGTCTTCCGCACCGTGATTCCCCGCAATGTGCGATTGAGCGAGGCGCCCAGCCACGGAAAGCCTATCATCTTGTACGACATCCGATGCGCGGGAGCCGAGGGTTATCTGCAACTCGCCCGAGAGGTGATCGATGGTGCAAAAACGCGGGCTGGGTAGGGGGCTTGGAGCGCTGATCCCGGGCGCGGAGCCAGCACAGCCGAGCACGATCGTTCAAGAATTGCCCTTGGTCGACCTGGAGATCAACCCGTTCCAGCCCCGGAAGCATTTCGATACGGAAGCGCTCGAGGAGCTTGCGGCCACGATCCGGGAACACGGGGTCTTGACGCCGGTGGTGGTTCGGCGCGTTTCCGGCGGTTTCCAAATCATCGCCGGCGAGCGTCGCATCCGGGCGGCCAGACTCGCTGGCCTGACCCATATCCCGACCATCATCAAAGACGCGACCGATTCCCAGGCCTTGCAAATGGCCCTGGTGGAGAACCTCCAGCGACAGGACCTGAATCCGCTCGAAGCCGCTGAGGCGTACCAGCGCCTCGTTGACGAGTTTGGTCTCACACAAGAAGAAGTCGCGGGACGGCTTGGGCGGAATCGGTCGTCGGTCACCAACTCCCTGCGTCTTCTCCGGCTTCCAAAACGCATCCAAGAAGACGTTGCCTCCGGAACGCTCTCCGAGGGGCATGCACGGGCCCTGCTCGGACTCGAGAGTCCGGCGGATCAGATCAAGGGACGCAACCTTGTGGTGAAACGCGGGTTGACCGTGCGCGCCACGGAGGCCCTGGTCCGCAGGCTTCGCGCGGGGGAGCCGCCGAAAAGGGGGCGACTGTCAAATCAGGACCCGAATCTCGGCGCGTTGGAAGACCAGCTCCGGACGGCCCTCGGAACCAAGGTGCGCATCCAGCGAAACGGTGCCGGGGGCACCGTGGAAATCAGTTTCTACTCCAGCGACGACCTGACACGACTCGCCGACGTCATTCTGGGGGCGCGTTGAGCATGCGGCTAAGGATCCGAGCGGCCGCCCGCTTTCCCATGGAGGGGCCGGACTGGCCTCGCAAGCTGCTGATCGGAGGCGCCACGGGCCTCCTGCTTGAGTTGGTGTTCGTGGGGCTTGCCTACCTGCTTTCCGAAGAGGCGGCGTTCGGAATCGCTCCGCTGGCCGTGATCGTGAATCTGCCGGCTGTCGGGTACCTGCTCGCCGTGTACGAGGGAACTCTTCGCTGGGAAGTGGCCTCGCTGCCGGAGTGGGACAACTGGCCGCGACTCTTCTTTGGGGGATTCGTGGGCTTCGGTATCGCCTTGGCGTACGGACTGATACCGCTCGTGCTCGTTCTGTTCGGCCTCGGCCTGTTGGTCAAGGGTGGCATCATTCTCTTCTTGGGAATGGTACTGATGGTCCTCGGGGTCTTGGCAGGGGTGTTCACGCTCTTTTTTCTGCCGATGGCCCTGGCCAGGTATTTGGCGCACCGACGACTGGAGGCAGCCTTCCATCCCGGCACACTGTGGGAGGGAATCAACAGCATTCTGGCGGAGTACGTGGCGACGTATGTGCTTTGCGTGGGATTAAACTTAGCCGGCGGCATGCTCGCCGCGATTCCGTACCTCGGCGCGCTTGCCTGGCCGTTCGTATGGTTCTACTTGCTGCTGGTGCAGGTCCGCCTCTTCGGGGAAATCTGCGCGAAAACGGTCTGATGTGTCCGGTGAACCGCCAGACGTCTTGGGTGTGTCTGGTGCGCGTGGCTACGGGGTCCCCAACCCCGGAGGAGCGACGATGGCGAACACGGCCGACGTCGTGGTGGAGTATTTGGCGAAAGCGGGGATCGGGAGGATCTACGGGGTGCCCGGCGAGGGTAGCTGTCTGGACCTGATCGAGGCCGCCCGCGCTCGACACCTCGAGTTTCTGGCCACGCAACACGGGGGGGCCGCGGCTATCATGGCCGCGACGGACGGAGACCTAACGGGGAAACCTGGCGTCTGCATCACGGCGCTCGGTTCCGGGGCGACGAGCGCCGTTGCAGGGGTGGCGCACGCCTATCTCGATCGGGTGCCGTTGATCGTCCTGGCTGGCCGGGAAACCCGCGACAGCCTGCGGGTCGGCCTACGGCAGAGTATCAATCAAAGGCTTATTTTTCGATCAGTTACGAAGGATGGTGCCACCGTAACTCGGAGTCGTGCGGCGCGACTGATTGCCTGGGCCTGGGAAGAGGCCACGACCAGTCCAGCCGGCCCGGTCCATCTGGACTTGCCGGCCGACGAGTCGGTTAGCTCGGCGAGACGGCGTTTCATTCCTGCCCACAGAGCCACGCCAGAGGACCCATCTCCCAGTGCGATTCGCCACCTTGCAGGGTTGCTGACCCGCAGTGGACGAGCAGTCATCGTGGCAGGGTCCGGTTGCCGTGAAGCCGCGGTCACCCGCCCGCTTCGAGAGTTGGTGGAGCACCTTGGCGCCCCGACGCTGACCACACCTCGCGCAAAAGGAGTCATCCCGGAGGATCATCCGTTGGCAGCGGGTGTTTTTTCTGGGGGGTTGCTGGAAGAGGAGCTGCTCGGCCGGGCCGATTGCGTTCTTGCGGTGGGAGTGGATCCGGCCGAGGTTCTGCCGCGCCCCTGGAGGGCCGGCCGGCTGGTCCTTTCCCTGGCGGATTGCCGAATGACCCCGTGTCCGTTCGTGGCGACGGCCGAAGCCACCGGATCCCTTGCCACGGGCCTCGTGATGCTGCGAGCGGGATTACCCCCGGCCGGGGAATGGAGCCTCGCTAGCTGGGCAAAGCTCGGGGAGGCGTTCCGCGCCCGCACCCGATCTCTCTTGGTCGAGGCCGTCTCGCCGCGCGGTCCGCATGGGCTCGCGCCGCATCGTGTGGTGGAAATCGCCAGGGAGGTCTTCCCCCGCCAGACCATCGCGACCGTCGACACCGGTGCCCACGCCCTGGCGGTCTCCGCTTTCTGGGAAACGTACGAGCCCAAAACGTATCTATGTTCCGGGGGATTCGCGGGCGCCGGGTACGCCATCCCGGCGGCCATCGCCGCAAAGCTGGTGGCCCAGGAACGCCCGGTGCTGGCTTTTGCGGGAGAGAGCGGCCTGCTTCTCAACCTCCCCGAGGTCGCGACCGCCAGCGGTCTGGGACTCAAGATCGTTTTGGTCGTCTTTGTGGACGAGTCGCTGAGCCTCGTGCGCGTTGCCCAAGAACAAAAGCGGTACGCGCCGGTGGGTGTCTCGCTCCCGCAGTTGGACATCCCGAAAATCGTGGACGGTCTCGGTGCGCTGGGGACGGCGGTGGAGGACGAAGAGGGGCTGCGGTCCGCGCTTTCGGACGCCCTGGAAGCGCCGAGGCCGGCGGTCATCGCCGTCCGGGTTAACCCGCACGGCTATCGCCGGATGCTGGAAGTCCTCAGGGGAAAAGCCCAGGCCTGATCCGGGGCCAATTGGTCGTGACGGCTAAATCGGACCCGCCTCGCGAATGGCCGCCGGGGTGTCCTCGAATTTCTCGAAGTTCTTCCGGAACAAAGACCCCAACTGCTGAGCCTGGGCGTCATAAGACTCGGGCTTGGGCCATGTCCCCCGCGGGTCGAGAATCGCCGCCGGCACATCCGGGCAGAGGGTCGGCACCTGCAGGCCGAAGACCGGGTCTGTCCGGGTGGGGACGCCATCGAGCTTTCCGCCCAAGGCCGCGCGCAGGAGCGCACGGGTGTGCAGCAACCGAAAGCGGTGGCCCATCCCGACCGGCCCCCCCGTCCAGCCCGTGTTCACCAGCCAGCAGTGTACCCGATGCCTTTCGATTCGCTCGCGGAGCATCTCCGCGTACACGGTTGGATGGAGCGCCAGAAACGGCGCGCCGAAGCACGCGCTGAAGGTCGCTTGCGGTTGTGAGCCCAGGCCCCGCTCCGTTCCGGCCAGCTTGGCGGTGTACCCGGAGAGGAAATGATACATGGCCTGTTCCGGCGACAGGTGCGCGATGGGCGGGAGAACGCCGAACGCGTCGCAGGCCAGGAAAAAGATGTGTTGCGGGTGTCCGCCGACGCCCGGAACGACCGCATCGGGAATAAAGCTGGCCGGGAACGCCGCGCGGGTGTTCTCGGTCAGGGAGCCGTCCTGGAAGTTGAGAAGTCGAGTCTCGGGATCGAGGGTGACGTTCTCAAGCACGGCGCCGAAGCGAATCGCGCTCCAGATTTGCGGCTCATCTTCGCGCGACAGGCTGATGCACTTCGCGTAGCATCCCCCTTCGAAGTTGAAGACGCCACTGTCGCTCCAGCCATGCTCGTCGTCGCCGATCAGCCGCCGCTCCGGGTCCGCCGAGAGGGTCGTTTTTCCTGTGCCGGACAGGCCGAAAAAAAGCGCCACGTCTCCCTTGCGGCCCTGGTTTGCCGAGCAGTGCATGGACAGCACCCGTCGGAGCGGCAAGAGGAAGTTCAAGATCGTGAAGACGGACTTCTTCATCTCGCCGGCGTAGCTTGTGCCCCCGATAATCACCAGCCCCTTCTCGAAGTGCACGATCACGAAGGCCTCCGAGCGTGTCCCATCCAGATCGGGGTAGGCGTGGAACTTTGGGATGTCGATGATCGTGAATCGCGGGATGTGGTCGTGTGTCCGGGTCCAGTCGGGGCGGACGAACAGTTGCCGCGCGAACAGGCTGTGCCACGCGTATTCCGTGACGATCCGGATGGGGATGCGGTGATCGGAGTCCGCGCCGGCGAAGCAGTCCTGGACGTACAGGTCGCTCCCCTGCAGGTACGCCAGCAAGCGACCGTACAGCGCATCGAACCGAGCCGGTTCGAACGGACGGTTGACCGGTCCCCACCACACCCGATCCCGCGTGGAGGGTTCTTGCACCACGAATTTGTCGTCGGGGGATCGCCCGGTGTATTGTCCGGTTCGCACGGTGAAGGCACCGCCGGCCGCCAGCAACCCCTCACGCCGACGAATGGCGTTCTCGACGAGCGCCGCCGTACCGAGGTTCCAATAAACCTGGTTGACGTTCTGGATCCCGTGGTGCTCGAGACCGTACTGACTCGGGTTGACACCGCGCGCCTGCATCCTGACCTCCGACCGCCCCAATGGCTCTCACGAAACACACTTCGACCACCAACCACCGGTCCGCGGAAGGTAGCAGCCTAGTCGCCGGAAATCAAGCGGTCACGCCCGCCCGCGAGACGGCTGGCGGGGCGGGACTTTTCTCTTGACAACCCAATTCGCTTTGGTATTAGCTGGACCCACCGCGAATCGGACGCATCGACGTCTTCTTGAAGACGCCGTCCCACCGCACTCTTCGTCGTGAACGGCGCGCGGGCACGCTGCCCGCCGCACGGTTGGCCCCTATGCCGAGAGGAGGAGGAACAATGGGCATCCGAGGTTTGTTGTGGCGAGGCCCCTGGATCGTCGCGGTCTGCCTGGCGGTCGCCCTGATCGGTCCGGGATTGGCCGGGGTGGCCGGCGCTGGCGAGAAGCTGGTCGTCTGGTGGAACAAGGGCTACTACAAGGAAGAAGACGAGGGCATGCAGAAGGTCGCGGCCGATTTCGCCCGCGAGAACAACGTCGAGGTCGAGATCACCTTCACGATCCAGGACGACCTCGGCCCCAAGATCACCAGCGCGCTCATCGCGCGCCGAGTTCCGGACGTTGCCTTCTGCTTCTTCAACGACTTCCACATCTCGCCGCGTTTTGCCTGGGACGGCCGGCTTGCCGACGTCTCCGACCTGATCAACGACCTGAAGCCACGCTACATCGAGTCCCACATGACCACGGGCCGCTTGTTCAACAAGACCGAGAACAAGTGGAGCTACTACGCGATCCCGATCGAGGCGCAGGCGCTCGGAACGCACTACTGGAAGGACCTGGTAAAGGAGGCCGGGTTCGATCCCGACCCCAAGAAGATCCCGATGACCTGGAAGGAGCACTGGGATTTCTGGAAGAAGGTCCAGGTCTCGCTCCGCAAGAAGGACCCGGCGAAGTACGGGAAGATTTACGGGATCGGCATGACCTCGTCGAGCCGCTCGACGGACACCATCTACAACTTCGAGCAATACCTCCTGGCCCATCGCGGCGAGGTGATCTCGCCCGAGGGCAAGGTGATCGCCGGAGAGGCGAAGAACCGCGAGGCGATCACCAAGGTCCTGACCTTCTTCACCAGCATTTACACAGAGGGCTACGTGCCCCCCGACGCCCTGACGTGGACGGACGGCGACAACAACGCGAACTTCCACAACAAGACGGTGGTCATGACACCCAACCCCTCCATCTCGATACCCGGGGCGCTCTTCTTCACCAACAAGGACGCCTACTACAACAAGATCGGAACCATCTTGCAGCCGACCTCGCCGGTGGACGGGAAGGGGTACCCGTATCTCGTGGCGGTGAAGCAGATCATCATCCCGATAGACTCCAAGCAGCAGGAGCTCGGGAAGAAGTTCGTCAAGTACGTCCTGGACGCCAAGCGCTTCACCGAGTACGTGAAGGCGTCCAATGGCCGCTGGTTCCCCTCCTTCAAGGACGTGGCTGCCGACCCGTTCTTCCACGATGCCAAGGATCCGCATATCCCTGTGGTCACCGACCAGTTCATGAAGAACGAGACGCGCCCCTTCTATTTCAGCTATCACCCAGCCTACGTCCAGGTGTACACGGAGAACGTCTGGGGCAAGGCCATCTCCCGTGTGGTGACCGAGAAGTGGAGCAACGAGCAGGCGGTGGACGAGGCGGTTCGGCGGATCGAGCAGATTTTCAAGAGCTGGAAATAACAGCCGGAGTCACCATGCGTTAACCCTTGCCGCGGGCGGGAGGC
>Ga0209048_10001567_pt1 | contig 23340 bp, 15 predicted proteins | sample FrelakmetCRP12CR_FD_187146 | JGI IMG/M metagenome (GOLD analysis project Ga0209048, IMG submission 187146) | Freshwater lake sediment microbial communities from the University of Notre Dame, USA, for methane emissions studies - CRP12 CR (SPAdes)... | ecosystem: Environmental > Aquatic >... | reverse complement strand
CGCGATGTTGGTCGCATCGGAGGAGGCGACGTCAGGCTCGGTCATCGCAAACGCCGAGCGGATCTCGCCGTCGAGCAGCGGCGTCAGCCAGCGGTCCTTCTGCTCGGGGGTGGCGAAGTGGTAGAGGACCTCCATGTTGCCGGTGTCCGGGGCCGAGCAGTTGCAGGCCTCCGAGGCGATGTTGGAGCGCCCGAGTATCTCGGCGAGGGGTGCGTAGTCGCTGTTGGACAGGCCCGCCCCGAGTGAGGCGTCCGGAAGGAACATGTTCCAAAGCCCTGCCTCGCGCGCGCGGGTCTTCATCTCCTCCATGATCGCCGGCTGGTGGTGGGGATCGCCGGAATCCCGCAGCTGGCGCTCGTAGATCGCCTCGGCCGGGTAGATGTGCTCGTCCATGAACGCGACGAGGCGCTCCTTGAATTCAGTACAGCGCGGGCTTGGCTCGAAGTCCATCGGGTCTCCTTTGTGCGGCGGGGTGCTGAGGTGTATATCGAGTCCGGGGCACCGAGGTCCGCCACACGCCCGAGCGCGGCGGCCGGCCGGGCGCCTACCGTGTGTCGTCGATGGTGTTTGCACGCGCACGCGCACGCGGCCTCGGCCTGCCGATCGATCTCCCTGGCGCCGGTGCGCCGGTTGCGCTCGGGATCCTGATCGTGCTGCTGGCCGGGTGCGGGGGCGGCTCGCCGAAGGGGGCGTCCGCTCGCGCCGCGCACCCGCCGCCGGTCAACGGCGAGTCGACGCCGGGCGCGGCTCAGGTCCCGCCGGGCATGGCCCTGCCGGCGCGGTCGGGCGCCCCGAACATCGTGTTCGTCCTGACCGACGATCTCAGCTGGAACCTCGTGCGCTACATGCCCCACGTCCAGATGATGCAGCGCACGGGGGAGTCCTTCACGAACTACTTCGTGACCGACTCGCTGTGCTGTCCCTCGCGGGCTTCGATTCTCACCGGGCGCCTCCCACACGACACGGGCGTCTACGGCAACAGCGGACCGGAAGGCGGTTTCACGGTCTTCCATGCGCGCGGCGAGGAGGCGGGCACGTTCGCGACGGCGCTCCACCGCAAGGGCTACGCGACGGCGTTGATGGGCAAGTACCTGAACGGCTACCGGCCCGCCGCGACCGAAGGCGGGTCGAGGCCCTACGTGCCGCCGGGCTGGGACGAGTGGGACGTGGCGGGGAACGGCTATCCGGAGTACGGCTACTCGCTCAACAGCAACGGGCACGTGCGCCGCTACGGGTACCGGCGCGCGGACTACCTGACCGACGTGCTGGCGGGCAAGGGCGTGCGCTTCATCGACCGAGTGTCGGCACAGCACCGGCCGTTCATGCTGGAGATCGCCACGTTCGCGCCGCACTGGCCGTATACGCCGGCCGCCCGCGACGCGGCGCGCTTCCCGGGCCTGACGGCACCGCGCACACCGGCGTTCGATGCCGCCGGCGCCGCCGCGCCGGCCTGGCTGAGTCACTTCACGCCCCTGGAAGCGGCCCAGATTGCGAGCATCGATCGGGAATTCCGAAGGCGCGTGCAGGCGGTGCAGGCGGTGGACCGGATGATCGGGAGGATCGAGGCCGACCTCAGAGCGAGGGGCCTCGCGCAGAGCACCTACCTCGTCTTCAGCTCCGACAACGGCCTGCACATGGGCGATCACCGGCTGATGCCGGGCAAGCAGACGGCCTTCGACACCGACATCGGCGTGCCGCTGATCGTGACCGGGCCCGGCGTCCCGGCTGCGCGGACCGTTCCGCAGATGACCGAGAACATCGACCTGTGTCCCACCTTCGATCAGCTCGCCGGCGCGCCGGTGCCCGCCGACGCCGACGGTCACAGCCTCCTGGGGCTGCTGCTCGGCCGGCCTGTGCGGCGCTGGCGCACGGAGATACTCGTGGAGCATCGCGGCCCCGTGATCGACCCCGGCGATCCCGACCTGCCGACGCGGGGCGCCGGCAACCCGCCCAGCTACGAGGCGATCCGCACGCCCGCCAGCCTGTACGTGGAGTACCAGGATGGCGAACGGGAGTACTACGACCTCAGGCAGGATCCGTTCGAGCTGAGGAACGTCGCCGCGGCGCTCTCACCGGCGCAGCTGGGAGGGCTGCATCGCGCGCTGGCGCTCAACGAGGCCTGCCACGGCGCGGACTCCTGCTGGCGCGCGGAGCACGCCGGCACGTGAGGTCATAGGGTGCGCGAGATGGAGCGCGAATCGGGAGCGACGGGCTACCGCGCGGCCGGCGTGGACTACGAGACGCTCGACGCCGGCAAGCGCCTTGCGATGTTCCAGGCGCTGTCCACCTCTGCGCTGCTCGAGGCGAGGGGCGCGAGGGCGATCGACACCTCGCGGGGGGAGCCCGCGTTCGTGTTCGAGCTCGACGGACGGTCGCTGGCCTTCGTCGTCGAGGGCCTCGGCACGAAGTCGATGATCGCGCGCCAGGTGCTCGAGCACGAGGGGATCAACCGGTTCGCCGAGGTCGCCTACGACACGGTCGCCGCGATCCTCAACGATCTGTGCTGCGTGGGCGCGTTGCCGCTGGTGGTGAACGCGTACTTCGCGACCGGCTCCTCCGAGTGGTACCGGGAGCCGGCTCGATCCACGGCGCTCGTCGAGGGCTGGCGCCGCGCCTGCACCGACGCGGGGTGCGCGTGGGGGGGCGGGGAGTCCCCCACCCTGCCCGGGCTGCTCGACGAGCGCGACATAGAGCTCGCGGGCGCCGCCGTGGGCGCGGTGCCCGCCGGATGCTCGCCGATCCTGGGAGCCGAGCTCGCGGGCGGGAACGAGATCGTGCTCGTGGCCTCGAGCGGCCTGCACGCGAACGGCGCGTCCCTGGCCCGTCTCATCGCCGGACAGCTGCGCGACGGCTATGCGACCAGGCTGCCCGACGGTGTCATGCTCGGCGAGGCGCTGCTCGAGCCTTCGCTGATGTACGTGCCGCTCGTCGCCGCGCTACTTCGCGCGGGCGCGCCGGTGACGTACATCAGCCACGTGACCGGCCACGGCCTGCTCAAGCTGATGCGCCCCTCCAAGCGCCTGACCTACCGCATCCAGGCGCTGCCCTCGGTGCCGGCGGTGCTGAGCTTCCTCGTGGCGCAGGCACGACTCGACCCCCACGCGGCATATTCGACCTTCAACATGGGCGCCGGCTACGCCATCTACTGTGAGCCGGGCGCGGGCTCGGCGATCGTCGCGATGGCGGAGGATCTCGGGTTCAGCGCGCAGCTCGCCGGACGCGTGGAGGAGGGGCAGAGGCAGGTGATCCTCGAGCCGGTCGACGTCCGTTTCACCGGCGATGAGCTTCAGCTGTCGGGCGCCGCGGGAGATGCTCCCGGCTGACGCACAGCGCGGAGCAACTTTCGCGCCCCTCGTCGTGTTACAGGTTGAAAGGACCTGCCGCCACGGATAAGGTTGCGGCCGAACTCGCCATTGTTCTCCGGTGAATTGCCGGGGATCTCGATATCGCCGGACCGGCAATGACTCCGGAGCTACCCGGATCGAGGCGGACCTGTCCATCAACAGAGGAGAAAACCTGATGCGCAGAGCATCCACCTGTCTGGCCCTGCTCGGCCTTGCCGTCCTGGGCCTGCCGGCCGTCGCGTCGGCGAAGCCCACGGTCACGCTGGTCGCGAAGGCCGTGCCCATCAAAGGATTCCCGGGTACCGGCAACATCTATGGCGCCGGCGCCGCCGTGGAAGCCCATTTCACGATCTCAGGGACCGAAGGGATCGGCGGCGTGCCGTCGCCGCTGACGCACGTCAACACCTACCTGCCGTACGGCTCCAAGATCAACTCGACGGGTTTCGTCACCTGCTCGCCGGCGACGCTTGAAAACGTCGGTCCGAAGGGCTGCCCGAAGAAGTCCCAGGCGAGCCCGCTCGGCAGCGCGAACGTGGCGCAGAAGATCGGCTCCGAAACGGTCAAGGAGGTCGCGACCGTCCAGGCGTTCTTCGCCCCCGGCGGCGGTCTGCAGTTCTACACCAACGCGGAAGCTCCGATCTCGGCACAGCTGATCGCCGGCACCGGGCACTACATCACCGCGAAGAAGCCCTACGGGCCCGAGCTCACGAGCGAAGTCAAGCTCATCACGACGCTGCCCGAAGCGCCGCCCGTGTCGACCGAATCGATCAACCTCGTCGTCGGCGCCGCTTACAAGAAGGGCAAGAAGACGGTCTACTACGGCACCGTGCCGAAGAAGGGCCAGTGCCCGAAGGGCGGCTTCCCGATCAAGGCCGAACTGACGTTCCAAACCGGCGAAACGGTCACTGTCACGACCAAGTCGCCGTGCCCCAAGAAGTAGACGACTGGGGCGCGTACATGCGCCTGCGGACCTGAGGTCCCGGTAAGCTCCAGCGGAGCGAAGTAGGACGGGCGGCCCCGGCGAACGGGGTCGCCCGCCTGCTGTTGAACCGCAAGGAGGTAGGGTGAGGAGGCAGAGGGTGGGGTGGAGCAGGAGCGCGGCCCGGCTCGCCGGTGCGGCGTGCCTCGCGGCGCTCGTCGCCGCCGTCCTGCTCGCCACCTCGGCCGGCGGCTCGAACGGCAGCTACACCGTCCGCGCGATCTTCGACGACGCCGCGAACATCATCCCCGGCGAGAACGTCAAGGTCGGCGGGGTCAACGTCGGGACCGTCGGCTCGGTGGCCCCCACGCCGCAGGCCAAGGCCGCGGTGATTCTGAACATCAAAGATCCCGGCTTTCAGGACTTCCGCGCCGACGCCAGCTGTACGATCCGCCCGCAGGCGCTGATCGGAGAGAAGTACGTCGACTGCCTGCCCACCCAGCCGCGAATCCCGGGCACGCCCCTTCCGCCGCCGCTGCGCACGATCCCGAGCGGCCAGGAAGGCGCGGGCGAGGTGCTCCTCCCCGTCACGAACACCCACAGCCCGGTAGATGTCGACCTGCTCGGCGACATCACACGCCTGCCGGAGCGCCAGCGCCTGACGATCATCATCAACGAGTTCGGGGCCGGCCTGGCCGGGCGCGGAAGCGACCTGAACGTCGTGCTGCGCCGCGCGAACCCTGCGCTTCAGGAACTCGAAAAGGTGCTCAGCATCCTCGCGAGCGAGAACAAGGTGCTCGCCCAGCTCGCGGTCGACTCCGACACGTCGCTCGCCCCGCTCGCCGCCGTGCGCGATCGGGTCGCCAACTACATCGTGCAGAGCAACACCGTCGCCGTGGCCACGGCCCGGCACCGCGGAGCGCTCGCGCGCAACCTGGAACTGTTCCCGCCGTTCCTCGAACAGCTCGGACCTGCGGCGGAACGAATCGGGCGGCTGGCCGATCAGATAACCCCGGTCTTCACCGACCTCGGGATCGCGGCCCCATCGATCAACAAGGCGTTCGCCGAACTGCCGGGCTTCTCCAACAGCTCCTCCGCGTTCACCAAGAGCGTCGGCAAGAACGCTCAGGCCTCGGGCCCGGCGCTCGTGGCCTCCCAGCCGCTGCTGGCCCGCCTGAAATCGCTCGGCGGCGCCGCCAAGCCGCTCGCGTTCAACGCCGACGAACTGCTCTCGAGCCTGCGCTCGACGGGTGGCCTCGAGCGCATCCTCGACTTCATCTTCCTGGGCGCCGGCGCCTCCAACGGCTACGACGCGCTCGGCCACTTCCTGCGTGCCGAGGGAGTGGCCAACATCTGCCTGACCTACGCGATCACCCCTGGCCCCGGGTGCAGCGCCAAACTGTTCAGCACCACGGGCGGCAACACGGCCGGCGCCGCGCGCGCGAGCTCGGTAGGCAATCCCGCGACCACCAGCCTCGTGATGGCGCGGACGCTCGCGGTCCTCAAAGGCGCGACACCCGCCCAGGCGCTCGCCCGCTATCCGGGCTCGGCCCCGACCGCCGGTGAAGTCGCCGGCCTGGGCGCCGGGACCTCCTCCACCGCCCAGCCGGTCGGCGGCGCGAGCTCGGGGACCACCTATTACACCCCCTCGGCGGAAGGCGCCGGTGCCGGCGGAATGCTCCTCAACTACCTCCTGGGCAATTGAGCGGTGCGATGAGCGCGCGGACACGAGCACTCGGCCCGCTGTTCGCCGTCCTGGCCGCCGTCGCGCTGGCAGCGCCGGCGACGAGCCCCGCGGGACAGCCGGGCACCACCAAGCCGAGCACGCCCGGTGAAACCACCGCGCCCGCTCCTCCGCCCGAAGCTCCCGCGACGCCGCCGGTCGCACGGGCGGGCGAATCCCCACCGGCCTCAGTCCCGGCTCCGGCCCCGTCGCCCGCCCCGGGTCCTGCGGGCTCGGCTGCGCCGGCGACCACGTCCGCCCCGCAGGTGCAGGCCCAGCGCGCGCAGGGCAGCACGCCCGGCCTGCGGGCAGGGTCGTCTCACGCCCCGAGTAGGCCGAACGGAGCAGCACCGGGTGGATCGACGGCGGGCTCCCATCCGGCCGTCCCAAAGCTTGGCCGCAGCGCCGTGGCGCCGTCGGCGCTCACCCCCTCGTTGCCGCTCGGGCTCTCGTCCTCGATCTCGGGAGTGCCGGGCTTCTTCATCGAAAGCTTCCGCATCCCGCCGTTCCTGCTGTCGATCTACCAGGCGGCCGGCACGGCCTACGGCATCCCCTGGCAGGTGCTCGCAGCGATCAACGAGGTGGAGACCGACTATGGCCGGGACCTCAGCGTCTCGAGCGCGGGTGCGGAGGGCTGGATGCAGTTCCTGCCCGCCGAGTGGGCCCAGTACGGAGTGGACGCCAACGGCGACGGCGCCAAGGACCCGTACAACCCGGCCGACGCGATCTTCGCCGCGGCCCGCTACCTGCGCGCCGCCGGCGGCGACACGAACATCCGGGCGGCCGTCTTCGCCTACAACCACTCGCAGGGGTACGTCGACTCGGTCATGCTGCGGGCACAGCTGCTGGGCGGGACTCCTCCAGGGCTGCTCGGCGCGATCACCGCGCTCACCCAGGCGCGCTTCCCGGTGCACGCCGCGGCGCACTTCAGCGACGGGTTCCCGACGGTTTCCTCGGGCGGAGCGGGCCCGCCGAAGTCGCTCCCCGGCACGACGATCTACTCGCGGGCCGGCGCGCCCGTGATCGCCGTGGCCGACGGGCAGATCGTGCAGGTCGGCGAGTCGCCGCTGCTCGGGCGCTTCGTGTCGCTGCGCGACGCCTACGGCAACACCTACGTGTACGCGCAGCTCGGCGACGTGGCGCAGCTCTACCCGGTCCTCGAGCCGGTCGACCACACCGCTGTGAGCCCGCGAATCGCACAGCCGGCCGAACCCGCCCCGAGCGGCCCCGCGACCGCCGGCGCGCAGCCGCGCTCGCCGCTCTCGGAAGCCGGCAACGTGTCGGGTCTCGCGCTCGGAGCCGCGGCCACGCTCGAATCGGCCCCGGCCGCCCCGGCGCCCGCGCCGGCGACCCCGGCGCAGCCGGTCGGAGCGCACAAGCCGCCGCCGGTCGTCGGGGTGTTCAGGGAAGGCCCGAACGACGTCTACCTGCATCCACTACGCGCCGGGGTCCAGGTGATCGCCGGGACGGTGCTCGGTCACCTCAGGACCGCGGCGGGCGGTGCAGGCCTGCAGGCGGGCGAACCGCACGTGCTCTTCCAGATCCGCCCGGCCGGGATCGGCGCGCCGCTGATCGACCCGAAGCCGATCCTCGACGGATGGGTGGCGCTCGAGAACACGTCGATCTTCCGGGCGAAGGGCGAGAACCCGTTCCTGGCGACCTCGCCCACGGTCGGGCAGGTGCTGCTCGAGTCAAAGCAGCAGCTCGAGCCGCAGGTTCTGCACGACCCCGGCATCCATCTCGATCGGTGCGCGCGTCACGACATCGAGACCGGGCGGGTCGACAAGCGCGTGCTCGCGACGCTTGAGTTCCTGTCGGTCTCGGGGCTGAAGCCGGGCGTCTCCGGTCTGCCGTGCGCCCGCTCGCCGCTCGCGGTCGCCGGCAGCGTCGGCGGCGGCTCGGTCGACGCGGGCGTTGAGATCAGCTCGGTCAACGGGGTCGCTGTCGCGGGCCACCAGGGACCGGGCTCGATCGCGGACATCACGGTGCGCAAGCTGCTCACGCTGCAGGGCGTCTCCAAACCTCTTCAGATCGTCAGCCTGATGAGCTATCCGGGGGCGGCGAACACGCTCGCGAAGCCCGGCGCCCGCCGCGCCATCCAGATCAGCTTCAACGCGCCGGGCGCGCCCGGCGCGCACGCGGCCGGACTGCTTGACTCGGCGCTGACGCCGGGTGGATGGATCAAGCTGATCGCGCGCCTGGGCGAGATCCCCAACCCGACCGTCGCGAGCAAGCCCTCGGCGGCGGCGATCCCCGACAGGGCGGCCGGAGAAAGGGAAACCGGTGGCAACCACTAGCCCACCCCGCCCGCCCGACGCCGCTCCTCCCCCGCCGCAGGGCCCCTCCTCGCCGGCCGGGCGGGTGCGGGGCCCGTCCAGCCCCGGCCGGGCGATCGCCATCGGCGCCCTGGGGATAGTGGTGCTGGTCGTGGCCTATCTGCTGTTCGCGGGCGGCGGCGGTGCCACCTACCAGCTGATCTTCCCCGACGCGGGCCAGCTGGTGCGGGGCAACCAGGTGCAGGTCGGAGGCGCGCCCGTGGGGAGCGTCACGAACATCGTGCTGACCAAGGACTTCAAGGCTCGCGTGACGATCCACGTCGAATCCTCGCTCGCGCCGCTGCACGCGGGCACGACCGCCCAGGTCAGGGTGCCGTCGCTCTCGAGCGTCGCCAACCGCTACATCGCGCTCTCACCGGGACCAAACAGCGCGCCCGAGCTTCCCCCGGGCTCGACGCTGCCGGCGAGCGCCACCCGCGAGGTGGTGGACCTCGACCAGCTCTTCAACATCTTCAACCCGAAGACGCGCCTCGGTCTGCGGGCGGTGATCCGGGGGTCCGCGCAGCAGTACGCGGGCGCCGGCCGCGCCCTCGGTCAGGCGACCGAATACTTCGCTCCGTCTGTGAGCGCGACCGACCATCTGTTCGCGGAACTGGTCCGCGATCAGCGGACGTTCACGAGCTTCCTCGTGGAAACCGCCAAGGCGGTCACCACGATCGGGGGACACAACGAACAGCTGAGCAGCCTGATCGGAAACGCGAACACGACCTTCCAGGCGATCGGCTCCGAGCAGGCGAGCCTCGCCAGGGGGCTGAAACTGCTGCCGGTCACCCTGAACCAGGGCAACCGCACGTTCGTCGAACTGCCCTCGGCGTTCGCCGCGCTCACCCAGCTCGTCAACGCCTCCAAGCCGACGTCGGTGCCGCTCACCACCCTGTTCGCTCGCCTGCGCCCGCTGGTGACGACGGCGACGCCGGTGGTGACCAACTTCGACCTGGCGATCAACCGGCCGGGGGCCAACAACGACATCACCGAACTGGCCCAGGACCTCCCGGCGCTCGTGCGGGAACTCTCGGCGAGCTCGCCGGCCAGCGTCACGGCGCTGCGCGAATCCGTTCCGATCACGGCGTTCTTCGGTCCCTACACGCCGGATCTGGAGGGCCTGCTGCGGACGTTCGGCCAGACGAGCTCCTACTACGACGCCAACGGCCACTACGTGCATGTCGGCTCGCTCATCCCCGACTTCAAGCTCGGCGCAAACAACAACCTCGCCCCGACGAGCCCGCAGCAGAGCCTCGAAGGACTGAAGACCGGGCAGCTGCGGCGCTGCCCCGGCGCGGCCACCCAGCCGGCGGCCGACGGATCCTCGCCGTTCGTGGACAGCGGGCAGCTCAGCTGCAACCCGGCGGAGACGCCCTGATGAACAGGCGCCGACGCAGCTCCCTCGCCGCCAGCCCGCTGCTCATCGGAGCGGTCACGATGCTGATCATCGTGGTGGCGGTGTTTCTCTCCTACAACGCGAACAACGGGCTGCCGTTCGTGCCCACCTACGACATCAAACTCGCATTGCCGGAAGCCTCCGGGCTGCAGCGCAGGAACCAGGTGCGGATCGCGGGCACGCGCGTGGGACTCGTCAGCGCGTTGACCGCCCACCAGGACCCCGTCACCGGCCGCATCACGGCGATCGCCGACCTCAAGCTCGAAAAGGGCGTCGAACCGCTGCCTGCCGACACGCGGGCGATCGTGCTGTCGGTCTCGGCGATCGGGCTGAAGTACCTGGAACTGGAAAAGGGCACCTCGCGCGCGACGCTGAAGGCGGGCGCGACGATCCCGGTGAGCCAGACACGCGAACCGGTCGACCTCGACCAGCTCTTCAACATGTTCGACGCGAAAACACGGACGGCCAACCAGCTGAACCTGAACGCCTTCGGCGACGGCCTGGCCGGACGCGGGCTGGGACTGAACAACACGATCGCCGAACTGCGCCCGCTGGTCACCAATGCGATCCCGGTGCTGCACAACCTGGCCTCGCCGGCCACCCATCTGCGCGAGCTCTTCATCGCGCTCGAGCGGGTGGCCGGGCAGTCAGCTCCGGTGGCCGACGCGCAGGCCAGATTCTTCAGCGACCTCGACACGTTCTTCACCGCCTTCGCGGGCGTCGCGCCCTCGCTCGAAGCGGCGACCGTGGGCGGACCGCCCGCGCTCGAACAGGCGATCCACTCGCTCCCGTTCCAGGCGCAATTCACGGAAAACACGACCGAGTTCATGCGCCTGCTGCGCCCGAGCGCGCGCTCGCTGGTCAGCGTCGCACCGCCGCTCGCGCATGCGTTCACCGAAGGCGCCGTCAACCTGCGCGCCGCCGTGGCGCTGAACTCCGAGCTCGCGGAATCGGCGAAGGCGCTCGCCGCCTTCGGCCAGGATCCGATCGTGGCGCTCGCGCTGGAAGACGCCACCCAGACGCTGCTCTACGCCAACCCGGTGGTCGCCGGGATCGCCCCCCAGCAGGCCGCCTGCAACTACCTGACGCTCGCGTTCCGCAACGTCGCGAGCCTGGGGGCGGAGAACATCGGCGTCGGCACCTTGGACCGCGCCGCCACCATACTCGCACCGAGCGGGCCCAACAACGAGGGCTATCCGTCATCGGCCCCCGCCAACGGGCCGTCGGTCGAACGCGTGGCCGGCACCAACACGATCGTCAACAACAACTTCATCCACGCGAACCCCTACCCGTACGTCAACGGCCCCGGCCAGCCGAAACTGTGCGAAGCGGCGAACGAGACCTATCTCGTGGGCAAACAGGTGCTCACCAACCTGCCCGCGAGCGCCGTCCTGAACAACCGGGAATTCACGAGCCGCGAACAGAACCTGTTCGGCGAAAAGTACCCGAGCTCGACCCTGCAAGATCTCGGCCTCAGCAAAGGGAGCGGGAAATGAGCCGTCGACGCCTGTGGCGCCGCCACTCCGACATACCCGTGGTCGAACTGCAGCGCTCGAACCCGGTCCGCTTCGGCGCCGCGTTCCTGCTGATCGTTGCGATCCTCGTGTACTTCGGCTTCACCAAGCAGATCCCGTTCAAACACGGCTACCGGCTGAAGGCGGTCTTCTCGACGGCCGTCAACATCCGCCCGAAGTCGCCCGTGCGCATCGCGGGAGTGGACGTCGGCAAGGTGAGCTCGGTCGCGCGCGACGGAAGCGCGGGAGTCGTGACCATGGAAATCACGTCCAACGGCCTGCCGATCCACGCCGACGCCACGGCGAAGATCCGCCCGCGGATCTTCCTGGAAGGCAACTGGTTCGTCGAACTGCAGCCGGGCAGCCCGTCGGCCAGGACGCTGTCCTCGGGCTCGACCCTGCCGATCACGCAGACCTCCGACCCGGTGCAGCTCGACCAGGTGCTCAACGCGCTGAACACCGACACGCGCGCCAACCTGCAGGACTTCCTGATCGGCTACGGCGATGCGCTCACGCGCAAGCCGGGGCCCGCCGAAGACGCCGAACAGGACCCGGAAGTGCGAGGGCTGAATGCCGCTCAGGCGCTCAACCTGGCCACCCGCCGCGGCCCCGCGGCCCTGCGCGGCTCGGCGATCGTCAACCAGGCGCTCGGGGGCACCGAAGCCCATGACATCTCCCAGCTCGTGGCGAGCATCGGGAAAGTCACCGCGGCGCTCAACGTCCACGAGCAGCAGCTCGGCGAACTGATCGGCAACTTCAACACGTTCTTCGCCGCCTTCGCCGCCCAGTCCCCGAGCGTCAAAGCGACCGTCGCCGAGCTGCCCGCGGCCCTGTCTGCGATCGATCGCGGCTTCGCGGGGCTCGATGCCTCGTTCCCGCCCACGAAGGCGTTCGCCCAGGCGATCCTTCCCGGCGTGAGGTTGACGCCCTCGACGGTGTCCGCGGCGCTGCCGTTCATCGCACAGCTGCAGGCCTCGCTGGCGCCGAACGAGCTCGGTGGCGTCGCAAGCGGCCTGGCCGGGGCGGCGCCGTCGCTGGCGCGCCTGACGAGCGAACAGATCCCGTTCCAGGCGCAGGTGAACCTGTTCGCCAAATGCCAGACGAAAGTCTTCTTCCCGTCGGGCAACGCCAAGCTGCAGGACGGCTCCGCCACCTCGGGCGTCGAAGACTACAAGGAGTTCTGGTACTCGCTCGCCGGACTCGCTGGCATCGGCCAGAGCTTCAACGGCAACGGCACATCGACGCGCTTCCTGCTCGGCGGCAGCGGCCAGACGCTCGTCTCGGCTCCGGTCTCGATCGTGGGCAACAACCTGAAAGGGCTGCGGCTGCTCGCGCACGCGCCCCTGGCTCCGCTCGGCACGCGCCCGGCCTATCCCAGCGAAGAGCCGCCGTACAAGCCGAAAGTGCCCTGCTACACGCAGGCCCTGCCGAACTTCAACGGCCCGCTCGCACAGGGCCCGGCCGACGGGAGCGTGAAATGAGCCCGGCCACCGGCCACGAGGGCGGGCTGAGCGTCCGCGACCAGATCGAACGCTACCGCACGGCTTTCATCTCGGTGGTCGTGATGGTGATCGCCGCCGCCGCGGTGGGCGGCTACATCCTCGCTCACGAGAACCTCAAGCTTCCTGGCTGGGTGCCGGTGTTCGGCCGCAGCTACTTCACGCTGAAGGCCGAGTTCCAGACGGCCCAGGCCGTGACCCCCGGGCAGGGCCAGGCGGTCACGATCGCGGGCGCCAAGATCGGGGAAATCGCCAGCGTGGACCTGCAGAACGGAATCGCCACGGTGACGATGAAAGTGACGCCCAAGTACGCGCGGATCTACCACAACGCGACGCTGCTCTTGCGCCCCAAGACCCAGCTGCAGGACATCACGGTCGAGGTCAACCCGGGCACGCCCGCGAGCGGACGCCTGCGCAGCGGCGAAACGATCCCCGTGTCGCAGACCGCCCCGAACGTCAACTTCGACGAGTTCCTGGCTGGGCTCGACGCCGAAACGCGTGCCTACCTGCAGGAGCTGTTGGCGGGCCTCGGCGAAGGCTTCAAGAACAATGGAAGAGCCGCCTCGGCGACGTTCAAGCGCTTCGACCCGACGGCCCGCTACCTGCAGGAGATCTCCCAGCAGCTCGAAGTCCGCCACGTCGAGATCGCGCGCTCGATTCACAACTTCCGGCTGCTGATGGAAGCACTGGGCGGCAAGGACAAGCAGCTCGCCGAGCTGGTGGACGCATCCAACGCGGTCTTCGCCACCTTCGCCCAGGAGGACCAGAGCTTCCAGAAGACGCTTCACCTGCTGCCCGGGGCGCTGCGCAAGAGCGGGGCGGGCTTCGGCAAGCTCGCCGTTGCCACGAGCGTGCTCGGCCCGACGCTGCACAAGCTGCTGCCCTTCGCGCACTCGCTCGCTCCCGCCCAGGAAGCCACCACCCAGCTCGCCAAGGAAACCACGCCGGTCCTCAGGAACCAGGTGCGGCCCTTCGCGCGCGAAATCCTGCCGGTCGTCAACCAGCTCGGCCCGTCCACCCAGCAACTGGGCGAAGCGTTCCCCAAGCTGGCGAGCAGCTTCACCGTGCTCAACGAATTCTTCAACGAGCTCGGCTACAACCCCGGACCCAACCGGGGCGGCTTCATGTTCTTCCTCGACTGGGCCAACCACAACCTCAACAGCGTGGTCAGCTCCGCGGATGCCCACGGCACGGTCGGCCGCAGCCTCCTCTACTTCAACTGCAACGTGGTGCCGCTCCTGGCCCCCGTGGCGACGGTCAACCCGACGGTGAACCTCATCATCGGCCTGCTGAACCCGCCCAACAAGGCGGCGTGCCAGGCGGCCGGGCTGATCACCCCGAGCGGGCTCGCCGCGCGCACGCACCGGCGGGCGAGCGCGCCGGCGGGCGGCTTCCTCTCCGGCCTTGACACGCGCGTGTTCGGACAGGCGCCCGTCCTGTCGACGCCGCCCTCGCCCGCGAGCGCACAGGGGGCAGGAGGCTGACATGCAGAAGCGCGCGCCCACGCTCGGGAACATGGTCGTGATCATCCTGTTCGTGCTCAGCTGCTTCGGGCTGCTCCTGTTCCTGTGGGAGTCCTTCGGCGGGCCCCTGCCCTTGAAGCCGAAGGGCTATCAGGTCACCGCGTCCTTCCCCCGTACGCTCGCCCTCTCCGAACAGTCCGACGTGCGGATCAGCGGCGTGAACGTCGGCCACGTGGTCTCCCTGAAGGTCGGCCGCAACGGCCAGACCGACGCAAAGCTCGAAATCAACAGCCAGTATGCGCCGCTGCGCGCCGACATGCAGGCGATCCTGCGCCAGAAGACTCTGCTGGGGGAGACCTATGTGCAGCTGATCCCCCGGAGCAGGACGGCTCCCTATCTGCCCGACGAAGGCCGGCTCCCAGTCGCCCAGGTCGAACCGTCGGTGACGCTCGACGCGCTTCTGTCCACGTTCGACCCCAGGACCCGCCGCGCCTTCCAGATATGGATGCAGTCCCTCGCGGTCGGGGTCGCCGGGCGCGGCGAACAGATCAACTCCGGTTTCGCGAAGGTCGAACCGTTCGTCGAACACGCCAACCAGCTGGTGGGCATCCTCGCCTCCCAGGAAGGAGCCGTGCAGGCGCTGGTGCACAACACCGGGGTGGTCTTCGACGCTCTCGCGGGGCGTGACCACCAGCTCGAAGGCCTGATCGCCAACGGCGAACGGACCTTCCACGCGGCCGCCGAAGGCAGCCAGGCGTTCGCCGAAGCGTTCCGCGTGCTGCCGGCCTTCGAGCACAACTCGGCGGTGGCGCTCAAGGAACTCGACAAGTTCGCCGTCGTCGCCAACCCGTTCCTCGAAGAATTCCGCCCCGCCCAGCGTCAGCTCGCGGCGCTGCTGAAGGCCACGGAACCCTTCGCGCCGCGGTTCGACAGCCTCCTGACGAATCTCGGGCCGCTCACCAAGGCGGCGAAGACGGGCCTGCCCGCCTTCAAGACCTCGCTCGAACTCACGACCCCGGTGCTCGAAAACCTGAGGCCCGTGCTGCACAACTTCGACCCGTTCCTGCAGTACGCCGGGCAGTACGTGCCCGAGCTGCAGTCGTTCTTCGCCAACCTCACCGCCGCCACCCAGGGCCACGGCCTGAACGGCAGCACCCGCAACCAGGGCCCCCAGCAGCACTACCTGCGAGCGATGCAGGTCTTCAGCCCGCAGAACCTCGCGATCTACACCCAGCGGATCGGGACGGACCGGTCGAACCCCTATGCCAAGCCCGAAGCCTTCCGCGCGCTCGGAAACGGCGGGCTGCAGGTGTTCAACGCCAGCCCGTGCGCGAACTCCGCCCCGTCGATCAGCGGGCCGCCCAACGAAACCATCCAGCAGAGCCTGATCGAACAGATCATCTTCTCGAAAATCGCCAATGCTCCGGGGAGCCCCAACTCCGTACCGGCGCCGGGCTGCAGCCAGCAGGGCCCCTTCACCTTCAACGGCCAGACGAGCCAGTTCCCCCATGTGACATACGGGGGCAAATAGGGCTCGAGGTCCAGGATCGCGGGCTCGCCGCTTGATGCGCCTCCTGGCGCCGATTAGTATCCGGAGCGTGGAGAGCTCCGACGGCACGCCCGAGGGTCCTGGAGAGGTTGTGGACCCGCACGCAGCGGCGGCGCTCGAGCGGGCCAGCGAGTTTCAGTATCACTCCAGCGATGCGGACCTCACGGGGGACCCGGACGACGAGAGGTGGTCGATCCGCTGCCTTGACGTGCACAAGCGCCTGGGCGGCGTGCCCGTTCTGAACGGGCTCAACGTGGCGATCCCCGACGAGATGATCACCGTCGTCCTCGGTCCCTCGGGCACCGGCAAGAGCGTGTTGATCAAGCACGTGATCGGGCTGATGTTCCCGGACTCGGGCGACGTCGTCGTGCGCGGGCAGTCGGTTCCGACCCTCACGATGCCGCAGCTGTTGGCCCTGCGCCGGCGGATCGGCGTGCTCTTCCAGGACGGCGCCCTGTTCGGATCGATGAGCGTGTTCGACAACGTGGCCTTTCCGCTTCGCCAGCACACGGGCTCCACCGAGGCGCACATCGCCGAGGTGGTCACCGCACGCCTGACCGACGTGGGGCTGACGGATGCGATGGACGATTTCCCATCCCAGCTGTCCGGTGGCATGCGCAAGCGTGCGGGGTTCGCGCGGGCGTTGGTGATGGAGCCGGACATCGTGATCTTCGATGAGCCCGACTCGGGGTTGGACCCGGTGCGCACGGCGCTGCTGTGCGATCTGATCCAGGAGATGCACGCCCTCCACGGGGGCACCTACATCGTCGTGACCCACAACATCGCCTCCGCGCGGCAGATCGGCGAGTACATAGCGCTCCTGTGGAGAGGCCGGATCGTGGAAGCGGGCGACGCCGAGCGGATGTTCTCCTCGGAGAACCCGTTCGTGCACCAGTTCCTCAGCGGATCGGCCGAGGGCCCGCTGACCATGGATTGAGTTCGGCCCCGCCATATGCGAACATATGTTCGCATATGGTCGTGTGCGTCTATCTCCCCCGCTTCGAGCTGACTGTCGCCGCCGGGGGCCCGCAGGCCCTGGCCGGGCGCGCCCTGGCGATCGCCCCGGCGCCCGCAAGCCAGCGCGTGGGAGAGGTGTCGGGGGCCGCGGAGGCGTTCGGCGTGCAGGCCGGGATGCCGATGGGCGAGGCGCTGGCGCGCTGCCCCGACCTCGCTCTCCTGCCGGCCGATCCGCTTGGAGTGGAGAGGGCCTGGGAGCAGACGGTGCGCGCGCTCGAGGGCATGGGCGCCTGCGTGGAGCCCGAGCGGGCCGGCCTCGCCTACTTCGAGGCGGATGGCCTGCGCGGGGTGCACGGCAGCGAGCAGGGTACGATCGCCGCCGCGCGCCGGGCCGGCCGATCTGCGGTCGGCAACCGCGCGGCGCGCGTGGGCGCCGGGCCGACGCGCTTCTGCGCGCTGGCGGCGGCGCTGACGGTGCGCTCGCGCCGCGCGGTGGTCGTGGATGAGCGGCGCTCGCGCCGCTTTCTCGCCGCGCAGCCGGTCGGCCTGCTGCGCTTCCGCAGGGATACCGAGGCGCTGGTCGAGCCGCTGAGCCGTCTCGGCGTGCGCACGCTGGGCGAGCTGGAGGCGCTCGGGCGCGATGCGGTGGCCGATCGCTTCGGCGCCCCGGGCGCTCTCGCCCACGGGCTCGCCCGCGGCGAGGACAGCCCGCTGCGCACGCGCCTGCTCGAAGATCGCCTCCAGGAGGGGATGGAGCTGGGCGAGTCGAGCTCGGGGGCGGCGCTCGAGCGCGTCCTGGGCGTGCTCGTCGACCGGCTGCTGGCGCGCCCCGAGCGGCGCGGGCGCACGCTGGGGGCGGTGATGCTCTCCGCCCGCCTGGTCGAGGGCGGCACCTGGCAGGAGCGGGTGGTGTTCCGCCAGGCGCTCTCGGACGCCACGCGCATGCGCCTCGCGCTGTCGGTGCGCCTGGCGGTGCTGCCGGCGCCCGCCGAGGAGCTGCACCTGGGGGTGGAGCGCTTCGGCCCTCCGAGCTCCGAGCAGCGCCGGCTGCCGGAGAGCGGCCGATCGGAGATCGTGGGCAGCGCCGCCGGCCCGGCGCTCCGCGCTGCGGCCCCCGGCGATGAGGAGCGCCGCGAGCGCCTGCGCGAGGCCGTGGGCCAGATGCGCGCGGTGGCCGGGCGGGACGCCGCGTTGCGCGCGCTGTGCGTGGATCTCGATTCGCGGGTGCCCGAGCGACGCGTCATGCTGACGTCCTTCCCGGGGTGAGCGGTGAGTCCTCCGCATGGAGCCTCTCCGGCGGGCGCCCCGCGCGCTCTGAACCTTCCGCGTCCGGTCGTGGTGCGCTCGCGGCGCGGCGGCGTACCCGGTGAGGTGGATGGCGAGGAGATCGAGCTGGTGCGGGAGTCCTGGCTGGTGGAGGACCGTTGGTGGACCGGCCGGCCGCTGCGCCGTCGCTACTGGGAGGTGGTGAGCGCAAGAGGGCGCAACGTGGTGGTCTTCCACGACCTGCAATCGGGCGACTGGTTCGCCCAGGCGGGCTGAGGATGCCGGGCACGCCGCCCTATGTCGAGCTGCACTGTCATTCGGCCTATTCCTTCCTGGACGGGGTGTCCCTGCCGGAGGAGCTTCTGCGAAGCGCGGGCGAGCTGGGGTATGAGGCGCTGGCGCTCACCGACCACAACTCGGTGTCGGGGTCGATGGAGCTCGCCCAGGCCGCCAGTGGATCCGGGGTGCGGGCGATCCACGGGGCAGAGGTCGACCTGACCGCGGCCCGCGGCGCCCGTGGCCGCCACCTGACGCTGCTGGTGCGGGAGGCGCGCGGCTGGAGCAACCTCTGCCGGATCCTCACCCAGGCGCACGAGCGCACGCGCGAGCGGCCCGGGGCGCCGTCCTCGCAGCCGGCGGTGAGCCTTCAGGCGGTGCTGGAGCACGCCGAGGGCCTCCTCTGCCTGACCGGCTGCGCCGAGCGGGGGGCCTACGACGAGCCCACCGCGCGGCGGCTGCTCGACGCCTTCGGTCCGGAGGGCCTGCGCGTGGAGCTCCAGCGCCCCTATGCCCGCCACGATCGCGCGCGCAATCGAATGCTGGCGGCGTTGGCACGGCGCCTGGGGGTGGCGTGCGTGGCCACCGGCGACGTGCACGCGCACGCGCGTGGGCGGGCGGAGCTGCAGGACGCGTTCGTGGCGCTGCGCTGCCACGCCACGCTCGATGCCTCCGAGTCCCTGCGGCGCGGCAACCACAGCCACGTGATGACCACGCCGCGGGCGATGGCCAGCCGCTTCGTGGACCACCCGGAGGCGGTGCGCGAGACGCTGCATCTCGCTGAGCAGCTGCTCTTCGATCTGACGAGGGACCTGGGCTACCGCTATCCGGGAGCCGAGGACGAGGGTGCGTTGCGGCGCCTGGCCGAGCTGTGCGGGGCGCGGCTTCACGAGCGCTACCCCGCGGGTGAAGAGGCCGGGGCACGTCTGGAGCAGGAGCTGCGCGTGATCGAGCGCCTGGGGCTGGCGGGCTTCTTCCTGCTCCATCACGACATGCTGGAGCTGGCGCGCGAGGTCGCCCTGGAGGTGCGGGGCCCGGACTCGGCGCGTTCTCTGATGGCGCCGGGGCGCGGGCGCGGCTCCTCGGTGTCGTCGATCGTCTGCTACCTGACGGGCCTTTCGCACATCGACCCGATCGCCAACAAGCTGCTGCTCGGGCGCTTCCTGCACGAGGACCTGAGCCAGCTGCCGGACATCGACCTGGACTTCCCGCGGGACATCCGCGAAGCGCTGATCCCGCGCGTGCACGAGCGCTACGGCCGGGAGCACACGGCGTTGGTGGCGGCCTTCCCGACCTTCCGCTCGCGCGGGGCGATCCGCGAGCTGGGCAAGGTCCTGGGCCTGCCTGCGGGCGAGATCGAGCGCGCGGCGCGCGGGGGGGAGCACTGGATGGGGGACCGCGAGCGCGACGTCCTCTCCGGCGTGGACCTTTCGGGCTCCGCACCGGAGGGGCGCCCCGATTCGGCCGGCAGATCCGCGGACGCCGGCGGATCCGCGGACGCCGGCGCCCCCCGGGGACGCGCCAGCGCGCGCTGGCGCTGGCTGGCGCGCCTGGTGGGGGAGGCATACGGACTGCCCCGCCACCTGTCCCAGCACCCGGGTGGCATGGTGGTGGCCACGCGCCCGCTGATCGACTGCTGTCCGGTGGTGCCGGCGGCGATGGAGGGCAGGCAGATGGTGCAGTGGGACAAGGACTCCTGCGCGGATGCCGGCTTTCTGAAGATCGACCTGCTCGGGCTCGGCATGCTCTCGGCGGTGGAGCGCTGCGTGGAGATGATCACGCGCACGCGCTCGGAGCGGATCGACCTCTCACGGATCCCATTCGACGATCGGGAGACCTTCGAGGCGATCCGCACGGCGGACACGGTCGGCGTGTTCCAGATCGAGAGCCGCGCCCAGATGCAGTCGCTGCGGCGCACGCGGCCCGCGAACCTCCAAGAGCTGACCGTGCAGGTGGCGATCGTGCGTCCCGGGCCGATCCAGGGCGGGGCCATCAACCCCTACATCGAGCGGCGCAGGCGCCTGCGCGAGGACCCCTCATATGAGGTCCCCTACGCGCACCCGACGCTCGAGCCGGTGCTCAGGAGCACGCTGGGGACGGTCATCTTCCAGGATCAGGTCATGGAAGTGGCAGAGGCTTTCGCCGGCTTCTCCGCGGGCGAGGCCGACGGGCTTCGCCGGGCGATGAGCCGCAAGCGCTCGCAAGAGCTGCTGCAGCGCCACCGCGAGCGCTTCGTGGCCGGGGCCGAACGGCACGTGGGCGCCGATCTACAGACCGCCGAGCGCGTGTGGGAGATGGTGGCGGGGTTCGCGGGCTTCGGCTTCCCCAAGGCCCACAGTGCCGCCTTCGGCCTGCTCGCCTACCAGTCGACGTGGCTGCGCGTCCACTATGGCCCGGAGTTCCTGTGTGCGCTGCTGAACGAGCAGCCCATGGGCTTCTACGCCCCCGACAGCCTCGTGCACGAGGCCCAGCACCGTGGGATCGAGGTGCTGGGCCTGGACGTGAACGCCTCGGAGGTGGAGTGCACGGTGCAGGGTGAAGGAGTGCGTCTGGGCCTCGGCTATGTCAAGGACGTGGCGGCGGCGGAGGTGCGCGAGCTCGTGGCCGAGCGCGAGCAGAACGGGCCGTTCCGCAGTCTCGGCAACCTCGCCGCGCGGGTCGGTGCAGGGCGCAGGACGCTCGAGCAGCTGGCCTGGTCGGGTGCCTGCAACAGCCTGATCGGCCAGGTTGGGAGGCGGTCGGCTCTGTGGCAGTTGGGCCTCGCCGCTTCCGGGAAGGGCGCGGGCGAGGGCACACAGCTCGCGCTGCCCCTGCAGCTTCCCGCCGCGCCGCGTCTGCGCCCGCTCGGGCGCTGGCAGCGGGTGATCGCCGACTACGCCACGAGCGGGGTGACGGTGGGCGACCATGTGATGGCCGTTCTGCGCAAGCGGCTCGTGCTGCCGGCGGATCGGGGATCGGCCGGCGCGAGCGGGCCCTCGTCCAGCGCGGCCGTCACGCTCGCCACGAGCGCCGAGCTCCAGCACCTGCCCCAGGGCTGCCGGGTCGCTGTGGCCGGGCTGGTCATCGCCCGCCAGCGACCGGGCACGGCCAGGGGGACGATGTTCCTGCTGTTCGAGGACGAGTGGGGGACGGTCAACCTGATCGTCCCCAGGGCGGTCTACGAGCGTCACCGCCACCTGGCGCGAGCCGAGCCGCTGCTGCTGGCCCGGGGCCGCCTGGAGCGCTCGGAAGATGTGCTGAACGTGATCGTGGGGGAGCTCGCGGCGCTCGAGCGCTTCCTGTCCGGAGGAGTCCTGCAGGCAGAGGGGAATGCCGCCACGGCGCGCATCCATCACCTCTCAGACCGCATGCCCTCGCACGGGCCCGAGGTGGCCCCGGCCGCCGGCGCCGAGAGCGAGGAGGGCGGCGCAGCGGTGGGGTCGAGCATGCGCGCCGTCGCACCGCCGGTGCAGAGCTTCGCGATGGGACGGCGACGCTAGGGAACGCCGTCGGCTGCGACCGGGCGAGCCGCGCGCGGCAGAAACACCAGCCGATGGCCGTCGGGGTCGCTCGTGGAGAGGCGTCCCTGCTCGGCGTGCGACGGGAGTGCCCCGCCCGGCGCCTCGGCCATCCTGCGCTCGAGCGCCGCGAGCCCGCTCGCGCCGCCGAGCTCGAACTCGACGGCGCGCAGGCCGGGCGCGCTGTCCGGCGGTCGGCTGCCGCCACGGCTCTGCCACGAGTTCAGGCCCACGTGATGGTGGTACCCGCCGGCCGACAGAAAGGCCGCGGAGGGAAGCTGCGCCTGCTCGTCAAAGCCGAGCGTCTCGCGGTAGAAGGCGACCGCGCGCGGCACGTCGGCCACCTTCAGATGCACGTGGCCGACGACAGCGCCCGGCGGCATGGCGGGCGCCGGCTCGCCGGAGTCTTCCCACAGCAGGCTGTCCAGATCCAGCGGCAGGGTGACCATCACGACGCCGTGCCCGCCCGGCGGGCGCGCCCACCCCTCGCTGGGACGGTCGGCGTAGATCTCGATGCCGAGGCCGTCGGGGTCGCTCAGGTACAGCGCCTCCGAGACCCCGTGATCGGAGGCCCCGTCGATCGGCCAGCGACCGCCGGCGACCCGCCGCACGGTCGCCGCGAGATCCGCGCGCGTCGGGTGAAGCCAGGCGACGTGGAACAGGCCGGTGCTCCCCGGCGGAACGGCGGTGGCGTTCTCGAGCGCCGTCAGCTCGAGCAGCGGCTGCTCGCTATCGACCCCCAGCCGGGCAGAGTCCTCATCGCGCGAGAGCAAGGGCAGCCCGAGCACACGCTCATAGAAGTCCACGCTGCGCGAGAGGTCGCTCACGGCGAGCTTCACCGAGCCGATGCGCAGGTCCGGATCGATGCCAGCCAGCTCTGGCGCCATGGCTTCGAGGCTACTACTCGGCGCCGGCCGCCGGCCGGTAAGCTCGCCGCGTGCAGTTCCGCGCGCTCGGCTCCAGCGGCATCGAGGTCTCGGAGATCAGCCTCGGCTCGTGGCTGACCTACTCCGGCGGGGTCGCGCGTGAGCAGGCGCAGGCATGCGTGAGAGCCGCGTTCGACGCTGGGATCAACTTCATCGACACGGCCAACGTGTACGGCCGCGGCGCGGCCGAGACGCTGCTCGGGGAGGTTCTCTCGGGCTATGACCGCTCGTCATATGTGCTCGCAACGAAGGTGTACTTCCCGATGTCAGACACCGACAGGGGCCTCTCGGCGGAGCAGATCCACAAGCAGATCGACGCCTCGCTGGCGCGCCTTCAGACCGACTACGTCGACCTGTATCAGTGCCATCGCTATGACGAGAACACCCCGCTGCAGGAGACGATGGGCGCGCTCACCGAGGTGGTGCAGGCGGGTAAGGCCCGTCACATCGGCTTCAGCGAGTGGCCCGCCGAGCGGATCGAAGCCTCGCTCGCGCTCGCCGAGACGGCGAGGTGGGTCTCAAGCCAGCCGCAGTACTCGATGCTGTGGCGCGCTCCCGAGGCCGAGGTGATCCCGCTGTGCGAACGCGAGGGGATCTCCCAGATCGTGTGGTCGCCGCTGGCCCAGGGCGTGCTGACAGGGAAGTACCTGCCGGGCGAGCCGCCTCCGCCGGACTCCCGCGCGGCGAGCGAGA
>Ga0209048_10001566_pt1 | contig 23351 bp, 24 predicted proteins | sample FrelakmetCRP12CR_FD_187146 | JGI IMG/M metagenome (GOLD analysis project Ga0209048, IMG submission 187146) | Freshwater lake sediment microbial communities from the University of Notre Dame, USA, for methane emissions studies - CRP12 CR (SPAdes)... | ecosystem: Environmental > Aquatic >... | reverse complement strand
AATCAGCCGGTGAGCAGTTGACAGGACAAGCCTCCTTGCACGGCCTCTCCTCGCAATACTCACACCGCAACAACTCTGCCTGGAGTTGCACGAGGGACATGATGGGCAAGTCAATTTTTGCATTTTTCATTGTAAACCTCAATAAATGTCTGGTATTTTGAAAGAATTATACCGATAACAGGTTAACGAAAGATAGCCAAAGCAAAGCCACTTAAAACCACCAACAACGCGGGTACCGCCAGAAACACGGCGATAAAATAAATCACTAATACCAGGATCGCCTGGTTTTGCTTGAGTCGATGGGCGGCTACCAAAGCCTGGGTGGCGATAAGCAAGCTCCACAGGATGGCGATGACGCTCAACATTCGCCCAACGGTACTCAGAGTGCTATTTTGAGAGGGAATATAATTGAGAAAGGTCAAAATCTGGGGGGCAAATGCCAACAAAAGCAAACTAAGATGTTCGCGCAAGGAGCCTTGCCCGCCAAGCAGCCTTGCGACCACCCAAATGCCCAGGAGCGAACCCATCCAGACGCCCAGCAGATTGAGCGGTGCAGCCAGCCATTCGCCGATCAAGCGAATGACTCGGCTCGGGCGTACGCCCAAGGGAGGTTGATACTCAGTGAATTTTCTGGCCAGGTTACTGATGGAAGCTGCAACTTCTTGGATCGGCGCGGCCAACAATTTGGGATACCCAGATGCAAACGAGTCGACCTGCGCAGCCAACTGATTGGTGCGCTCAGCCAGAGTGGGACGCTGGACCATGACCCGAATCGGCGCTAACATGCCAAGGGTGGTAAGCAGGCCGACGACGAGGAAGAGTTCGATGGCGGACCAAAAGCCATTCCTGACACTCTTAAGAGTCACGAAAAGCTCGGAGTCGAGCAAGAGGGTTTTCCAGTAGATGGTCAGCAGCGAAGGCACAGCAGGCTCCTAAGATCCTTGCATCATCTTGGATACCAAAACACCGATCAGGACGCCGAAAACTAAAGCAAGGATAATCAGTACAATGTTAAGGACATAAGTAAGAATGAGGATTGCCAGACTGCGCCCCCAGGGCAGTTTGTAGGTAGCCCGAATAGCCTGGTAGCTGGTGGCGAGAATCCATGCGTTTACCAGGCTGGCAGGCACGGACAAACCAGGGATGACATTGAGCACCAGCAACAACTTCGGAGCGAAAGCCAATGCCATCGTGCCATAAAAAACACCTTTCCTGGCAGTGCCGCCCAACCAGCGGGCGACAATTTGAGCGAGAAAGGCATAGGTGATCCAGTTAGCCAGGCCGAAAAAGATGGTAGAGAAGAATGAAATTATTACGTACGGCGGATTAGGGTAGTTCCCCCAAAGGCGGACGAGGAACCAGGCCAAATTGTAGAGCCAGCCGAAGATAGTACCATTAAGCGGTCGTTGGGCGACCATGTTCTGATAAAGGGTGAGATGTGTGATAACCTGATAGAGTTGCTCCTGGATCAGCTGCACACGCGGCAGAGTAAGGATATCCAATACCAAGCCCAGGCTGGTCGCCAGGGCTACCACCAGAAAAACCAGCGATACGATGATGAACCCTTCTTTGAAAGGATGGGGGGATTCGACCAACGGGGAATAGGCTTCTTCTTGCAATGAAAAAGCCTGCCAGGCGGAGCGAAAGACACGGCGTAACAAGCCGGGGGCAGGCTGAGAGATGGCAGTGGATTGTGTCATACGCCGTTTCCCTATTCTTCAAACATTATACCCAATAAAGAACATTTGAACCAGCATGGCAGCACCCTCTCGGGCGGCGAACAACAGTGGCTGGCGGTCGCTGATGAGGCGCGGCATCCTCATGCTGCTCGCCGAGCCATTATCGAGGCTGGTACTTGTACTGGTAGGTGATATCTATCGGGTCTTGAAAGAAATCAACCAATCTGGTACAACTATCCTGCTGGTAGAACAGAATGCGTCCATGGCGCTGCGTGTGGCGCACCGTGGTTACGTCCTGGAGACAGGCACGATTATCCTCACCGGCAGCGGGCAGGAGCTGATGGGCAACCCACGCGATAAGAACGCCTATCTCGGAGAGTAGCCTCTACCATCGGAGCGAACAATGCTGGAAGGAATTGTTACCTGGGCGGAGATCGATCTAGACGCCATCGAATATAACGTTAAAGCCTTCAAACGGCACGTGGGGCAAGCCGTCGAGGTGATTGCGGTCGTCAAGGCGAACGCTTACGGTCATGGCGCGGTTCAAGTTGCGCGAGCAGCATTGGCAGCGGGGGCAACGCGTCTGGCAGTTCATCGCGCGATCGAAGGGGTGGAGATACGCAAGGCTGGAATCCAGGCTCCCATCCTGGTGATGGGCTATACCCCTCCCAGTGGGGCTGACCTGGTTGTCCGATGGAAGTTGACTCCCAGCTTGATGACTATTGAATTTGCCCAGGCATTGTCTGTCCAGGCTGAGGCGCAGGGTGTGCACATACCTGTGCACGTCAAAGTGGACTCGGGGATGAGCCGCTATGGCCTGATGCCGCCGGAAGTTCCCGGGTTTATGCAATCCCTGCGCCAGCTCCCAGGGATCAAGCTGGAAGGGTTGTTCACCCACTTCGCGACGGCCGACTGGGCAGACCAGACTTACATACGCCAACAGCTAGCCGTATTCAAGGACGTAATTCGGGAACTGGAGGGGAGTGGAATCCACGTACCATTGATCCACGCGGCCAACAGCGCGGCGACGATGGCATTGCCCGAGGCGCATTTTAACGCCGTCCGCCCTGGGGTAGCCCTGTATGGGATGGACCCCTCCAGCGAGTGGCCGCCTGTTTTCGAAATCCGCCCGGCCCTGATGCTGAAGAGCCTGGTGAGCCGGGTGCGCGAGCTGCCTGCTGGAGCAGGGGTCTCGTATGGCAGGACATTTATCACCCACAAAGCCACCCTAACGGCCCTGGTTCCGGTGGGATACGGGGATGGCTACCATCGCGTCCTGTCGAATAAAGGCTCGGTACTGATCGGCGGGAAGCGCGCCCCGATTATAGGGCGGATCTGCATGGACCAGTTCGTCGTCGATATCAGCCATTTCCCTGGCGTACGGCAAGATGATGAGGTGGTGCTGGTCGGGCGGCAGGGCGAGGAGGTCATCCGCGCCGAAGAGGTGGCTGCGCTGGCTGGCACGATCAATTACGAACTGACAACTTCGCTGCTGCCGCGGGTGGCGCGGGTTTATCTGCGGGGCGGAAAAATTGTTGAGGCAGACTTTTAAAAGCTTTAAAAATAAACCATTTCGACAAGTCTACCCAGCTACATGGCCTGGCATCCGCCGGCGGCCTGGTCCCGACAACGGGTATCGCTGGTTTTTCTTTGGGCGGTGATACCCTTCTCCAACCCCCCCATCGGGATTCGCCGGTGAGGAGGGAAAAATGGTCAGGGCAATATCCAGAGCACCGGCGAGGAAAGTTTCAGGGTGAAGTCGAGGTTTTTGAGCTTGTCTTTGCGACTCGCTTCGAGGGCCATGACAATAAAATCGGCGGCGGGTTGTACGTCTTCGAGAGATGCGGTGACCGGGTCGAAGCGCGTTGCAGAGCCGGACAGCAAGGCAGGCGGCTGGAGGAGCATTTGCGTAGCCAGTGAGAGCAGCGTCTCCAGCGAGGCAGAAAAAGCCGGGACGTAGAATTGGCGAGGCTGGCTCCAAAAAATCTCGGATTCGCGCGCTTCTTTGCTGGCTTGGCCGTATGTCTGACGGGTTAGAGTTACCTTGCCATCCGCCACCCAGTAAGGTTTTCCGCTAGTATTGAATGGAATGCCAGCCAAGAAATGCACATCCAAAGGGACAAGCCCGGTCTTTGGATCCAACAGATTGCCCTGGCCGCATTGAGCGCACACCCAAGCAATTTCATCGAATCCAGCTGGAATGGGGGCACTGCACTTCAGGCAAACCAGAGGCACTAGCTCAACAAGTTGACCCACTTCTCAATTTCCTTCACTGAAGTGACCATCTCCAAGGGGTTTTCTACGGCGGGGAGCTTGGATGAGGAGCCGAGACGAAATTCAAATTGCTCGCCATGACGGAAAGCGCGGTAGCCGGCAAACATGAGCCCGACTCCGAGGGCTAGAGAACCGAAGGCAAACGCACAGGTACCGCTGCCACTATTATTGCCGGAACTGCCGATGATCAAAGCTGGTATATCGAGAGCCAAAAAAGCTCCAGCTGCCATGCCGAAAACCAGCCTGGCGGCACGGTAAAGGGTGTTGCCAGGAGCCTTACCAAATAAAACCTTACCAGTAAATCCATCCACTACCACTTGAAAGGCACGTCCGCGAAACTGATAGCGTACTACCCACAAAGGATGGTAAACCAGGGCGTTCCGGTTGTGGAACGTGCGTACAAAAAGCTGGCTGAGGCGATCCAGTCCAGCCCGGCGTTGGGCTTCACCCTGGAATTGGTTTTCGGCGGCCTGGCGCGCATCGCTGAATGAGTTGACCGGCTCGAACACCATGCCAGTTGCATGCATAGTTGAAGAATTGAAAGGCTGCAAATCCTGGCTGATAGGCGGGATTTGTACCACACCGAACTCACCCACATCGCAGGCAGCGCCATTCCAGGTCATTTCCTGGACAACGCGTATCTCACGCGGCTCATAGTGAGAATGATCCCCACTGCCGACTTTTTCCTCACCGAAGACCCAGGCAGCTACGCGCGACCAAACCGTCCAGAAAGGCAGGTAAACCACAAAGGTCTCCAACACTTTGGATTGGCCCTTGGCAAGAGGCGCAATCGCCATGTTACCAGACAAGAACTTACGCAAAGCATCGAGCGCATCCTGGCGGCTAATCTGGTTGGGAACCTGGTAGTGCAGCACGCCGCGCTCGCCGCGCACAAAGGAACGCAAATCACAGAACGGGCATTTGACGATGAGCTGGCCTTCCGGAATAGGCACCATCCCACCACACTTCGGACAGGATAATCCATGTAGAGAGCCTGCTTCAATCATATTTTTGCCGCTATGTAAGCCGCAAGGGCGAAAAGTAGAGGTATAGCCAGCAGGCCAAGCCCCACACAGACCAGCAATCCAATTCCTAATCCCTGGCTGCTGTTCGAGGCGTAGCCGATAATGGGAAAAAGAGCCAGAAATAGGAAGACAAATGCAGATAGGCAGCCGGCTAACAGATAAGGGGCTTCGGCTTTCTCGGGGTAAATGTTAGCTAGCACGCCGCCTGTGGCAGCTTCTACAATCGCAGTGTAGAGCTTTCCCTGGTAACCATACTTGAAAGTATAAAGAGGAATGTGCACCAAGGACTGTTCGGCAATCTCATTCTGAGGACTTTGACGCTGCACCAGCCACTCAAGAGCCGCCTGCAAAGGAACCGAAGGGGGACGCGCTTGCGATTCTAGACTTGCTTCATATTTTCGCAGATCACCAGCCGGTAAATGGATAGTGCGGATTTCGCTCACAGAGGTAGCCGCGGCGGGTTCAAGGACGATCTCCTCCAGACCGCTGGCAGACCGGCATTTGAAGAACCAGATGGGAAAATATTCAAAAGAGACCCCCGACAGGCTGGCTTTCTTATCCAGATCTTTGATGGTCTGGTCTCCAGCCATCCACCGCGCGAGAGCGCCGCGAGCTTTTGCTTCATCCAAAGTAGGTGCGATGTACCAGTGAAACACCACTCGCGATTTATCCAGATAGACCGTCGAGCCGCAATAAGGGCAGGTGAGAAAGATTTGCCCCTCTTCAGGATGCAACTGACCGCCGCATTGGGTACAGCTCAGCGTACTCTCTGGAAATCCGATTTCCATACTTTTCGATTATAGCAGAATGGAGGGAGAATCTTGCGAAGGAAAACAAATTACAACGATCGGGCGGCCCTGCAAGTGAGTCAGGAATAAAACACGCTCAGCCTGGCCGGAGAAGCCGCCTCCTTTGAGATGTAAAGCCTGGATCAGTTCCTCGGGCTGGAGCGGCGAGCCGCGCTTTTTAACCACCACCTTTCCAATGCCGTCCCGGCGCAGAATTTCCCGCAGGCGCTTGACTCCGAATGGAATCCAGGTCTCGACTTTCCAGGCGCGGGCAAAGGGAGTAGGGATCAGCTCATCCGCGGTCAGGTAAGCAATATCCGGGTCGAGCTGGGCGGCATTTAATTGAATGCCCAAGTCCTGCACCAAACCCGCACGTAGAATGGACGGATCAGGCTCATAAAGGTAAGCTCGCGGCGCGCTTAGCGATAAAACTCTCGCCGGGCTGTGAGAAGAATAGTTTTGGAGCGAGCCTGACTGATCCAAACCGGGCAGGCCAGTTAAGGAGTGCGGGCCGGGCAGGACGGTTGCCCGACGGTGGGCGGTTCTCAAAGGGCCGAACCATAGAACTGCTTCTTTCAATTCCCCCTTCCAAGAAATGAACTCTATTTCCGCATCATAGGCGCTCAGCTCATCCAGGTCGACCCCAGGCGAAATTTTTACACCCAGAGCAGGCAGTCGCGACAGCCACCTCTCGATGATAGAGAGCGGCGGGTGATAATCATGGATGGAAAATACCCGGCGACCTGCAACGCGGCGGGCTGGATCAAAAAACGCGCCTACATTAGGACCAAAGGATAGAGGAAGAGGGGAGACAAGATCAGCCAGGATAAATCCAGCTCTTTCCGATAGGCCAAGCGCGGTCAGATTGGCTTGCGCCATCGCCAGACGCAATCCATCCAGGTCAACACCCATAGCTGGCGCTTGGTTTGCCAGAGACAGCGTGTCGCATCCAACCGAGCATCCCAGGTCGAGCAGCATATCGAAGCCCGAGAATCTCTCCGCCCGGTAGCTAGAGACCGGATAGCTTGAGGCTTGTTCCAGGGCCGGGCGCGTGAAATAAAGGCTGCCGGCAAATGGGAATTTGCTGACTGCCTCCCGGCGCAGGATAGCAACCTCCAGAGCGGGCCGGGCCAGATCAGGCGGATAATCTTTACTCAGGGCAGTGAAGTGACGCAAGAAACTTGCTTCTTCTGGCACCAGGGCTGCCGCGGCCTGTAAAATCTCCTGCCCAGCCGGGGAGGCCAGGGTGCGAAATATTGCTACATCCATGACCCTATTTTACAGCGAAAACGGGTTCTCCCTTTAAAGTCCGAAACAAGGTGAAATAGAGTTACATTATCTGTAATTCAGAATATCCATGGATTGGTGGGAATTTCGATCATTTAGGGATGCTTCAACAACTAGGAGTATTGCCCGCCCCAGAGGATGTCGTTTTCGGAGCAAGTCTATACGTACCGGTTTATATCCAGATGTGACTGGCTGGAAATTAAACCCTTTAAGCGGGATTTTCTGCGAGAGCCATAGAAACCGGGGGAACTATCTTCTCCTCCATCATTAGAGTGGCAGCTTTGCGCCCAATTTCTACAGCAAAGTTTGTGCCCCGGTCCCAGGGGTACACCTGGCTCATGCTGGCAAAATAAAGCCCGGGAATAGGGGTTTGGATGGACGGGATGTTACGCGAGTGGTTAACCATGGGCACTGGCTGGGCATAATTTGTGCGGAAGAGCCAGATCTTATTGACCCAGTCTGGATGGAAGTTAGGGTTGAAACGCGGCAAAACCGGGAGCAGCCGTTCGAGCAACTGTTCTTGGCTGAGGCTGAAATACTCGTGATCAGCCTCCAGATAATCCCCCACATAGAGAATATGGTCACCGCCGAAGTAATCGGGCGACAAGAAGTTGGTATGCTCGACCAGCGCCAGGAAAGGGAAGCCATCCGATTTAGGAAGGTTGAACCAGTAATAGCCTTCTTCAGAAAGGCGATGTTTCAATGAAAGCACCATTACCACAGCCCCCATGCTCTTCAGGCTTAACAAGCCGGCGAGATAATCCGAAGGTAGGTCAGGAGCCAGGCGGGCCAGCAAAACCGGAGAGGTGGTTGCCAGGCACTGATCAAAATGGATTGGACCGTCGGGGGTGTCCAGGTTCAGGCCGCCTTCAGGGAAAGGGGTAATGCGGCTCACCAGGGCAGAGAAATGAAACTCTACACCCATCTCCTTCAAGCGCGCAGCAAACAAGTCAGCAAAAGCCTGAAACCCACCTTGAAAGGTCCCCAGGCGCGTGGTACGCGCCTTCAGGCGGGCCCACATCCAGGCCATATTGACCTGGTCTGCGTAGCGCTCACCGAATTTCCCAACCACCAGAGGCTTCCACATTAACTCATAAACCTGATCGCCCGCCCATTTGCGCATCCAGGCATCCACAGTTACTTTTTCCAGCGCGTGCCAGTTGTTGGTCAGTCTTAAATATAGCCCAACCAGGCCAAAACGGATCTTGTTGATCCCCCAACCCAAGCCTGGGAACAGGATGGCTGTTGGGATCGAGTCGAAGGGATAGAACTTACCTTTATGGTACATCACCGTGTAGGGACGAGGAAAGAGGACTTTATCTCGCCAACCCAGCTCATCGATCAGCCCAAGCATATGGCGGTCGCTGGCAAACCAATGGTGGTAGAACTTTTCTACCCACCAATCCCAATGAGGTTCCTTAAAACCGGATGCCAGGCCGCCTACCTGGTCGCTGGCTTCGTAAATCGTGACTTTATAGCCAGCACGAGCCAGATCATAAGCAGCCGCCATTCCGCCAATTCCCGCACCAATGATGGCGATGTTTTTCATTCGGACCTCTATACTTCGGTTTTAGCCTCTTGCCGGATGTCTTCGCCCCATTTAACCCCTTCGCGCAACAAGAAGAACATTCCCAGGAGGGTGGGTGGCAGCCACAAAGCGAGATGCAGAACCAGGGTGTAAGCCGCGGCGACGGCTTTGTCCACACCATACGCCTGCAAAACGGCGATGCCGGGGGCGTCGAACGTGCCGACATAACCGGGGGCGGAAGGGATGGTAGTCGCCAGGTTAACAATGCCATTCATGAGCATCAAGGCAAAAAAGCTGACGCTGAATGAGAAGGCATGCATAACAAACCAGTATTTGCTGGTTTCCAGGAGCCAGATCAAGACTGAGGTGAAGAACACCATCCAAACATCGCGCGGCGAGCGCAAAGCTCCCAGGCCCTCCAGGAATTTTTCCGTAATACCGATAATCTTCTCTCGGAACTTGAAAGGAACAAGGCGTTGGACGAGCGCCTTGACGATGATCTCGACCTTTTCAGGGAACATGGCGCCAAACAGGAAGACCAGCAGCGCACCCACAAACACGCCGGTACCGACAAGAGCGACGGTCTGGATACTACCGACAAATCCCGAGCTAGCGGTAAGCCGGGCCAGCTCAGGCAAGTTAATGAAGACGAAGCCCAGCATGACTACGCCATCAAAGATGCGCTCGACAATGATCGTGGCCGCCGAAGCCGAGATCGGCACGCCCTCATCCCTCTTCAGAATCACAGTGCGCAAAACCTCACCCGCACGGGCAGGATAGATATTGTTCCCCATATAACCAATACACACAATCGGGAAAAGCGTGCGGGCACGAATGGGTTTCACCGGGCGCAGCAAATAATGCCAGCGCCAGGAACGCACGTATAACCCCAAAAGGTAGACCAGGACGCCAGGGATCAGCCACCAATAATTGGCTTTAATCACAGCTTTGCTAAAATCTTTTAGACCCAAGCCGCGCAAGGCTAAATATAAGAAAACCACGCTGATCGCGATACCAACCCAGAATTGCCAACGCTTCATAGCGCCCATTCTACCACCGTTGTCTGACGACTTTGAGAGGGAGGGTTGCAAAAACTCTCAGTTATAATTGCTTGCATGAGAAAACCGTTACGTGTGATCCTGCTGTCAGGAATCCTCTTGACCCTGGTCATAGGCCTGGTCTTTTGGTGGGAAACGCCGCGCCTGGTAGCAGTCTCTCCATCTGAGGGGGCAACCGGGGTGCCGGCTGCAACAAGCCTGAGGCTGACCTTTTCACACTCCATGCAAACGGCGACCCTGACCGGCCGTCTCAGCACAGACCCTGCCAGCCAGGGGAATTATCGCTGGGAAGGCAGCACACTGGTTTATACTCCTTCACAAACCTGGCCAGCAGGGGCAACTGTGAAAGTGAAACTAGAATCAGGGGGGATTGGGGCTGGGTTGCTCAGCCTGGCTTTGCAACAGGGAAAAACCTGGTCTTTTACAATCGGAGAACCACGCCTAGCTTACCTGTATCCAGCCAACGCTGCGGCCAACATCTACCTAATATCCGGCTCTGCTTCCGAAGGGGTACCGCTAACCGCCTACCCGGGAGGAGTTTCGGACTTTCAAGTGGCGACGAACAGTTCGGTGATTTACTATAGCACACGCGATACCGGGGGCGGCAGCACAATCTACCGACTGGAACTGGGCAAAGTTGGATCAGGAACGCCCCAAGCAGGCAAGATTCAGGCTGGGAAACCTGAGCCGTTGTTCTCTTGCCCGCAAGAAGTATGCGAAGCGGTGGCAGTCTCCCCGGACGGAAAATACATGGCTTTCGAGCGCACGGCCTTGCCTGGCACAAACGGGCCAGGTTATCCACAGGTCTGGATACTGTCTCTAGGGGCAGATAATTCTCCTGGCGCGGCCATCCCTGCACCAGGCCAGCCGAGGCTGGCAACCCCTGACCAACCTCTTGACCAAACGGTGCAGCCGTCCTGGTCATCTGCGGGCCTGCTCAGCATTTACGACACGAACGCAGCTGCTTTCATCTTTATCGATCCAGCCGGTGGTGAGCGAGCACGCTTCACGAACCAGACCGGCCAGTCCGGTGCATGGAATCCGAACGGGAAGGAATACGTGGCGCCTGAGATCACCTTCCCAGAAGTGTCTGCCACCCTCACCGGTCTGCAGCCATTGGCCAGCAGCGACCTGATCTCGTTTAATTGGCAGACCATGCAAACCCAGAACCTTACAGCGGGCGAAGATACTGAGGACGCTGAACCGGCTTTCTCGCCGAACGGCCAGATTTTAGCTTTTGCTCGCAAATACCTGGATGCCCAACACTGGACGCCCGGACGACAACTTTGGCTCAGGCGAATGGACACAGGCGAAGAGCAGCAACTGACAAACGATCCGGTGTATAACCATGCTGATTTTGCCTGGAGCGCTGTAGGCGACCAGCTGGCCTTTGTGCGCTTCAACCAAACAGCACAAACAGAGCCACCAGAAGTCTGGTTGATCAATCCGTCTACTGGCCAATCCAATCGCCTGATAGTCGGTGGATATAATCCACAATGGATCCCATAATGAGGAAATGATCTTTCGCTTATTTTTTGAAACTAGGTTTCACCGCGGGCTTTAAGCTCCTGCGGCAGCAAGCTGGCGTAAATGAAATTGTGCGTTGGAGTGGGCACGCCCGACTCCAGCCCCATCCGTACGACAGCTCCGCTCTGAGAGCCCAGCTCGGAAGGCCGTCCATCGATGATATCGCGCTGCATGGATGCCATGGTAGCGGGTGGCATACGGTCTATGTAGGCCAAAGTAGTCGAGATGATATCCTCGGGCAGCCGAATTTTGCGGACCCTGGCCAGGGAAGCGACTTCTATGAGGGCTTCCTGTAGCATCTGCCGCGTTTCTGGTTGGCTGCGGATGACCCCAGCCGGAGCGCGAGTTACTGCCCCTACGCCGCCAAAGGCGGCAATGAAGAGGAATTTCTCCCACATGGCAGCCTGGATATCGGTGGGGATCTCCACATTGACTGCAGCATGCTTAAAAGCCTGGCGCAGGCCCTGAGAGCGCGGGCTGGGATGCCCGTCCAGCTCGCCGAAAGCCACATACGGCTCGAAGCCGACATGGCGGATGTGACCCGGACCAGCGATATAAGATGAAATCCTGCACAGACCGCCTATGACATGATTAGCTCCCAAAACAGCCGCTAACTGCACCGGCGCATCGACTCCGTTGCCCAGGAAAGCTACCCCGGTTTCGCTGCCAAGCAAAGGCTGGATGGCTATAGCGGTTTCAGGAACCTGCCAACCTTTGACGGCGATCAGAACCATATCTACTTCCCCTACCCGGCGCGGTTCACCAATCGCCTGCACAGGTTGGATAAGAAAATCTCCTTTAATCGACTCAACGCGCAAGCCACCGGCACGCATGGCTTCCAGATGCTCGCCGCGGGCGATGAACACCACATCTTCGCCAGATTGGGCCAATCGACCGCCAAAATAACCGCCTACACCGCCAGCTCCAAACACTGCAATGCGCATAAGAATCTCCTGAAACGTCCCTATATTCAAAAAATTTGTACAAGTACCCATTATAGCCCAAGGTATAGCGACCAAGCGTAGGGCCCCGCGCCTTGGCAGGCTTTACCCGATTCGCCAAGTAAAGGAAAATAAGGTACAATCACGAAAATGAATTTGCCTGTCTCGTTCAGTGAGTGAATTCGCTGTATGTAATCCCGTAATAAAGCCCCGATCATCCTCTCCCACAAGACAGACCATTCTTCTAGAAAAGGCTTAAAAAATGACCGATAAAGAATCTGCCCAAAATGTGATTGACGCCTACCGGAAACGCCAACAGGCGGCCCGCAAGGCGCCCATCATCGTCGGCATCGCTGCCGTGTTGTTAATCTTGGGGGCGGCATTCCTGATCTTTTGGTTGTTAGGATCTAACAAACCCAGTTTAGCTTTCCTTTCCACTGACACTCCAACACCTACGCTTACATTTACGCCGACAGCCACGTCGACCACTACCTCTACGCCAACAATCACACCGACTGAATTGCCATCGCCCACCGCAACGACCGTTCCCACCCTATCCGGCCCTTCCACTTATAAGGTGCAAGAAGGTGATACCTTGTGGTCGATTGCGGAAAAATTCAAGGTTGACTTGCTGGTATTGATCACCATCAACAACCTGGATCCAGCCGTCTCAAATATACGAGTTGGCCAACCCCTGATCATCCCAGCCCCGGATACCAAGCTGCCCACGCCAACTGCCTTGCCAACCGGCATGCGCAAAGGCACGAAGATCAACTACCAGGTACAGCTTGGCGATTCATTGCTATCGATTGCGCTCAAATTCAACAGCACGGTTCAGGATATCATGAAAGAAAATAAGCTGTCCAACGAAAATTCCATTTTCGTTGGACAGATCCTGTCCATCCCGGTCAACATGGTGACGCCGGCTCCGACTGCCACCAACACCCCGGCCTCCATTATCGTCAATGGAACTGAGCTACCAACCGCGATCGTTCCCCCAACCTCTACAAAAGCGCCAACTGCAGTCCACACACCCACCAAGGCAGCAACGCCATAATTCTTGGCTGCGAAAACACCTGGCATCGATCAAACATTACCTCTCCCTATAAGTTTTTTTCTTGATTTGGCGAGCTTTTCCCTCGCTCGCTCGCCAAATCAAGATGGGCGAAACTCCTTAGTTTAAATGGATCTAGAGGGAGCTTGTGCAATTGGCCCAAGCTCTTTTTCAACTCCTTCCCTTACAGCAACATTATGAGGAGAGTTTTATATCAAAGCGCTTGACAATGAATAGCCAGGTATTATAATGAAAAAGGTTTTCATTTTCATTACCGGAAATGGAAAGAAGAATGAGATTGCGGTTTTTTTGCGTTATTATCCTGGTTCTATCGATTGCCATGACGGGCTGCGGCCAGTCACTGGCTCAATCTAGCACCGGGGCTGCTACGCCAGAGGGCAAGCTCAAAGTGCTCGCCACTACAACCATGCTGGGCGACGTGGTTCGCAATGTGGGCGGCGATGCTATCGACCTGACTGTGCTCATGCCAATAAATGCAGACCCGCATAACTTCCAGCCCACCCCGCAAGATGCCGCCAAAGTGGCAGCAGCAGACGTGATCTTTATGAACGGCGTCGGGTTGGAAGCATTCCTGGAACCGCTTTTGAAAAATGCGGGCAGCAATGCCAAATTAATCAATACTTCCCAGGGGATCACCTTGTTAAACACAACTTCCGGGGGAACCTCTGAAGGCGTAGGCGGCGACCCGCATGTTTGGTATGATCCGAATAATATTGTGATTTGGACACAAAACATCGAGCAAAACTTAAGCCAGATGGATCCTAAAAACGCCTCCACCTACCACACCAATGCGGAGAAATACCGCCAGGCGCTGGCCAATCTGGATGCCTGGGTGCGCCAGCAGGTAGCCCAAATACCTGCAGCGAACCGCAAGCTGGTGACAGATCACCAATCCTTTGGATATTTTGCAAACCGGTACGGATTCGAGCAAGTAGGGGCGATCATCCCGAGCATCAGCACTCAAGCAGAGCCATCCGCACAAGAACTAGCTGCTCTGGAAGACTCGATCCGCAAGCTGGGCGTGCATGCAATTTTCACGGAAAACACGGTCAACCCGGCATTGGCGGAGCGTGTGGCAGAGGATACCCATACCAAGCTGGTTTTTATGTATTCCGATTCGCTCTCAGATCCTAACGGACCGGCTGGCACCTACCTGGATTATGTCCGTTTCGACGTTAATGAGATCGTCAAAGCGTTGAAATAGGAAATATTTTTTCTTCACCTTGCATTGAACCGCACAGCAAAACGGATTAATAGAATTGATAAATATTCTTGACGATCTGCGCAAATCATCCACTCCCGGCCACCGCGAGGCGCATGCAGCCAATGCTGCCGTTCTGGAGGTCTCTAACCTGACCGTGCGCTACGAGAATGGAATAGCCCTTGAAGATGTCTCTTTCCACCTCACCACCGGCGAGCGGGTATCCGTTGTAGGACCCAACGGGGCAGGCAAAAGCACTCTGTTCAAAGTGATTGCGGGAGTCATCACGCCAACACAAGGCCAGGTGAGCGTACGCGGCTATGGCCCGGGGGGGCATATCTGCATTGCCTACCTACCGCAGCGCAACCAGGTAGATTGGACGTTCCCGGTAAATGTGACCGATGTCGTAATGATGGGACGTGTCGGCAGGCTCGGCTTGCTGCGCTGGCCCAAACGGCAGGATTGGGCGGTTGTGCGCCAATCGCTGGAAGATGTCGGGCTTGCGGATCTGGCGAACCGGCAAATCAGTGAGCTTTCAGGCGGGCAGCAACAGCGCATGTTCATTGCCCGCGCCCTGGCTCAGGAAGCAGAACTGTTACTGATGGACGAACCTCTCACCGGGCTGGACGTAAACTCCCAGGAGGCAATCTTTGGGATCCTCGACGAGCTACAGAGACGAGAGGTGACGGTGATGGTCTCTACGCACGACCTGGACCAGGCAGCCGGGCGATTCGATCGTGTGATGCTGCTAAACCACCGGCTTCTTGGTTTAGGAACATCAAAAGAAGTCTTTACTCCCGAGCGACTGGTAACCGCATACGGAGGCCACCTGCGGCTGGTGCAAGCGGGCGAGGAACTGCTGGCGGTAGCCGATACCTGCTGCGAAGACGGAGACGCCCATGAGTAGCTGGCTGACCTGGCTGCTGACTCCACTGAATTATCCCTTCATGGTACGCGGTTTCCTGGCGGCTTGGATGGTAGGCGTGGTATGCGCCACCGTAGGCACTTACGTGGTCTTGCGCGGCATGGCCTTCTTCGGCGACGCTCTGGCGCACGCCATCTTGCCTGGACTGGCAGTCGGTTACCTGGTAGGAGGGGGAGCGCGCGGGCCGCTCTTCTGGTGGGCAATGCTGGCAGCCGTGCTCAGCTCGATTGGGATTGGCGCGATAAGCAAAGGAACCAAAATCCGGGAGGATACGGCAATTGGGGTCGTCTTCGCTGGCATGTTTGCCCTGGGAATCGCAATGATCTCGACTGTGCGCAGCTATACTGTCGACCTGGCGCATTTTCTGTTCGGGGACGTGCTGGGTGTCTCGCTAAGCGATTTGTTTCTAATCGGTATTTTCGGCGGGCTAATCGTAATCACCATTCTGCTTTTCTATAAAGAGTTCCTCGTGCTGACGTTTGACCCATTACTGGCGGTCACCCTGCGCCTGCCAGCCAGGGCACTGGAATACCTGCTGTTCATATTAATCGCCCTGGCCGTAGTTGTCTCATTGCAAACAGTGGGAATAGCGTTGATGGTAGCCATGCTGGTCACGCCGGCAGCGGCGGCCTCCTTGCTGACTCGCCGTCTGCCAATAATGATGACGCTGGCAGCTGTGATCGCCTCAGTTTCTGGGGTGATCGGGCTGTATATTTCCTACTATGCCAATGTAGCTTCTGGTGCAGCCGTCGTCTTGACCAGCACCGCTTTCTTTGCAACTATATGGCTGGTTAGGACAGTACAGAAAAAGAGAGGCGTTTGGGATGGATAGCTCTGAAAGAGTAGAAAATTGGTTGGGCCGACTGCAAGCAAACGGGTACCGGAGAACAGGCTCTCGCCAGGCAGTCGTGGAAGTGCTGGCGTCCAGCCAGCGCGTCTTAAGCCCGGTGGATGTTTATCATGCCGCCCGCACGCATCATCCCGGGCTGGGCCTGGTAACCGTATATCGAACTTTAGAGAAACTGGAAGAACTTGGGCTGCTTCAGCGCGTGCACCAAACGTCGGGCTGTCAGGGAGTGATAGCCGCTCTAGCCGGGCACCAGCACCTGCTGATTTGCCAGGTATGCGGGCTGGTGGAGTATTTCGGCGGCGACCTGGATAAGATCGACGCATTGACAGCTGAAGTGGAGAAACAGAGCGGATATTGCATCCAGGAACACTGGCTGCAGCTATTTGGAGTCTGCACAGATTGCCAGAAGACCTCATAACCTGGCATTAATATTGTTAGCTTAGAATTCAGGTAATTTGAACCGAATCGGTTGAAAAAGGAGAAAGCGGATTATGTGTATGCTCTGTGCAGCTATCCCGGCTGCTTTAGCGGTGGGAGCGAATGTCCAAGCCCGGCAGCGTAAACAAGCGAAACAAACAGAAGCTGAGGGGGAGGCAAGAAACCGGCTTGTCCAAACCATTCCTGCCGGACCGGCTACGGCAGTAGTCGTCGCAGGTCTGGTGGTTTCAGCGATCGTTTACCATACCTACCAGGGTTAACCAATTCCTCCATTAGAAGTTTAATGGAGCGTTTGGCTGGCTTGCTCGAAGCGTTGCAGGATCTCGGCGGCTTCCTGCGGACCGGCAAGATGCACGCGCCCATCTGGATCTACATGGGTAGGGATCATCTCATAGCCCAAGTAATGGGTACCCTGAAACTTTACCAGCAGGATCACTCCCTGTCGGTGGTCGCGCAGCCCCTGGTCGAAGACGAAATTGCCCAGACCAAAAAACACCCGGACGCCATCGATTTTCTGCATGGCCTGGACGACGTGGGTATGGTTGCCTACCACCAGGTCGGCTCCGGCAGCCACTAGCTGCTGAGCCTGCTGTCGCTGGATCCAGTTCGGGATCAGGATGTCTTCCGAGCCCCAATGGGGCAAGGCAATGACCACGTCGGAAACCTGGCGTGCGGCAGCAACGGCCGATTTCAAGTTTTCCTCGGTCAGTTGGGCGATGCCGGGATTGTGAGCCGAGGCAAAAACACTATCGGTCATCTTGCTATCGCCCAGGGATACAAAGCCAAAGCGCACACCATTTGCAAGGACCACTACGGGTTGAATTGCTTCTGAGAGGTCTTTACCAGCGCCAATCGTCTGGATGCCCACCCTGTGCAGGTTATCCAGCGTGTCAAAAAAGGTTGAATTGCACCAGCTCTTCATGAGGCCGCAATCCTTAATATGGTTGGTGGCAACGCTCATCACATCGAAGCCGGCCCAAGAGAGGGCATCGGCATTGGACGGGCTTCCAACTAGCTGGTAGGTATCCAAACACCCGGTATGCTGCACTTGATCGCTCATCGTAGCGTTAAAAGTCCCAATAGCCAGATCGACTTGCTGGATGATTTGGCGCACCTCCTCATAAGGATAATCAGGATTGCCATTCGCGTCCAGTTTAGCCTGGACGCAACGGGCCGGAACAATGACCCCGGTGAAAAGGAGGGTGGTTATGGGAGCTAGGGATTCGGTGGACAGTTGTGTTAGAGAGGTAGATGGCGAAGGAGAAGGGGTGAATGGAATCAAGGTTGCCGTAGCTGTAGCGGACAAAGTAGCAAGATAATCAGGCGAAATAGGGGTGGGTGAACCGGGGAATGTGAGAGTAGTAGGGCTTGCTGGAAGAGGGGAGGCGAGCGGAGTAGACGAAAATTGAGCGCCGGCATTCTGGCAAGCGCTCATACCCACCAATAAACATACCCAAACGAAACTCAGGCGATGCATATCATCTAGTGCTTTTTAAGACTGGAATAACAGCTTCAAAAAGTGGATTAATTTTCATCTACCGGCGGAGCAGCAGGGCCATAATCGAGGATTTCACGGGTACCGGTGCTGGGGTCGGGCGGGCCAACAACACCTTTCTCCTCCATGGTTTCGACCAAGCGAGCCGCGCGCGTGTAACCTATACGCAAACGGCGCTGCAACATTGAGATGGAAGCGCGCCCCTGACGGCGTGCCAGGTCGATGGCCTCGTTCAGCAAGGGGTCGCCAGCTTGTTCCTGGGTTTCCATATCTTCCCACAGCGGTATTTGCTTCAGCGGCACATTGGAAAGCATGGCATCAGGAACGCCGCCGGCAGCGCTGGGAGCGGTTGAGACCAGACCAGCAAAACCCTGCCAGTAGCTCACCAGGCGCTGGATTTCGCCATCCGAGACAAAAACGCCCTGCAGGCGCACCGGGGCCGGGGCATCGGGAGCCTGGAAAAGCATATCGCCCCTCCCCAAGAGGCGCTCAGCGCCCGGCTGGTCCAGGATGACGCGGCTGTCCACGCCGGAAGCCACAGCAAAAGCAACACGGGCGGGGAAATTCGCTTTGATCAAACCGGTCACAACGTCCACAGATGGACGTTGTGTGGCAATGACCAGGTGAATGCCGGTAGCGCGTGCCAACTGTGCCAGACGGGTAATGGTACGCTCTGTGTCGTCAGGCGCCAGCATCATTAAGTCGGCCAATTCATCGATGATCACCACAAGATAAGGCAGCTTTCGGTCGCCACGCGCGATCTGGCGAGTATTATATTCCAGGATATTGCGGCAGCCCGCTTCGGCCAGCTTGCGGTAGCGCATGTCCATTTCCCGCAAAACCCATTGTAAGGAAGTGACCACCTTTTCCAGCTCTACCACTACAGGAGCCAGTAAATGGGGTATGCCATTATAGCCGGTTAGCTCAACCCGTTTGGGGTCTACCATTATCAACCGTAGGTCATCCGGAGTATTGTTCACCAGCAGGCAGGTGATCAGGGAATTTACACAGACTGACTTTCCTGAGCCAGTAGCTCCGGCAATTAATAGATGCGGCATTACAGCCAGGTCGGCTGCAACAGCATTACCAGACACATTCAACCCCAAGGCGAAGCGCAAGGGCGATTTCAGGCGTTTGAAAGCCTCGCTCTCGATCAGGTCGCGCAGCGCCACCAGGGCCACTTCTTCATTCGGCACTTCAATGCCGACGAAGCCCTTCCCTGGAACGGGAGCCTGGATACGGATGGTGCGGGCTGATAAAGCTAATGCCAGATCATCTGCCAGAGCAGTAATCTTGCTGACCCGCACCCGCATACGCTGGCCGCGCGACTCAATGTAATCCGGCTCGACCCCGAATTGGGTAATAGTAGGGCCGCGATTGATCTCGACCACCCTCGCTGGCGCGCCAAAGGCTGAGAGGGTTTCTTCAATCACACGGGCGCGTTGCACGTCCAACTCGTCGTTATAATTAACTTCACCACCTTCGTCCAGGACTTGCTCAACCGGCGGTAAAACCCAGGCTGGAGTTGTAACATGCGTCCCGACACCTGTCACAGGAGTCGAAACAGCGGAGACAGGACGAGCCATCCCCAAAGCGGGATGGTTTTCTGGAGGTCTGGATTGTGGAGTCGGAGGGGTGTATCCCGGGTAGCTGGAAGGAGGCTGAGGGTCGGCTCGCTTAGGATTGCGGATAGCGTCCAGGGTATCGATCAGCCAATCTTGCAAGCGGCCGATAGCAGGCGGAAACCAACGCACCATGTCTGCGACCGTAATATCCAGCGTAAGCGCCAGAGCGACTACCAGCCAGGCAAAAAGGAAAACGGCCGCGCCTCCAACACCCAAGCCAAGTTCAAGGACTTGCAGAAAGCCAGCACCGATGTAGCCGCCACCCTCGCCGGCCTGGGCAAGGATAAAAGCATCCTGGCCGGTGCGAAGCGCCGCGATGAAATGGAAAAAGACCAGAAGGTTGAGAAACAGCAGGAAAATGCCAACCAGACGCTCGACCGCCAGCTGCGGGATACGTTCAAAGTTGCGCAGCACCAGCCACAAACCGACAACCAGCAGGGCGAAAGGGAAAAGATACATCCCCAGCCCTAAGGTCTTGCCAAGGCCCGCCACCCAACCGCCGGTAAAGGTACTCTTGATCGGAGATAACAGGCTGAGCAAAGTCAGGATGCCGACAACGGTCAGGGTGATGCCAGCGATATCCAGCTTTCGGTCCAAGGACAGGCCCTCGCGAATGGGACGCGGAGCGCGCGGCGAACGCGGCTTAGCAGAGGCAGGCGGCTTCAGAGAAAATGGCAGCTTGAACTTGTCTGCCAGCTTGCCGCGGGAGGGCTTTCCACTCGCCTTCTTTCCATTGATTGGCTTTTTGACAGGTAAAGAAACAGGCGCAGGCTTTTTTGCTCCGCTGGAAGGCTTAGGACTTGGCTTGGAGGTCTTGGTCTTTTTTTGTGCCATAAGCGCTGGCAAAGATTATAGCACAAATGGTCTGATGACATTCCCAGTTCATGGAGTGTTTGGTCAGCACGCCGCCCGGACCGCCCGCGAAAACCTTTTTCCTCAAGATGAGGTACAATAATCCTGATATTCCGATATACCAACTACGAAAAAAGGAATTTCCTTGTTCGAAATCGTCTTCTTAGGCACTTCGGCTTCAGCTCCATCGGCCCGGCGCGGGCTTTCAGCTCAGATGGTTTTGCATGACGAATATCGCTTCCTGGTAGATTGCGGCGAGGGCACGCAGCGCCAGATTATGCAGTCAGGGCTGGGATTTAAGCGCCTGAGCCGCATCTTAATCACGCACGGACACCTGGACCATATCCTGGGGCTGGCCGGGCTACTTTCCACTTTCTCACGCTGGGAGGCGATCGATGGATTGGAAATCTATGCGGGCCGGTGGGCATTGGAACGCATTCACGACCTGCTATTCGGGGTGGTGCTGCGCGGCGCCAAACCGCCGATGGAGATCCAGCTAGTCCCGGTACAGGAGGGGGTGATTTTCCGGTCAGAGCACTTTAAGGTATCTGCCTTTCCGGTCTACCACCGCGGGCCGGATTGCTTCGGCTATGTTTTCGAGGAGGAACCCCGACGGCCATTCCTGCCCGAGCAAGCCGAGGCTCTTGAGATCCCACCTGGACCATGGCGGCGCGACCTGGTGAATGGGCTGGCAGTCAGCCTTCCAGATGGGCGGCAAATTACTCCCGACCAGGTGCTCGGCCCTGCGCGAGCGGGGACAAAGCTGGTGCACATTGGCGACGCCGGCCGTGTGGACGACCTGGTTGAAATTTGCCGGGACGCCGATGGTCTGGTGGTCGAAGCGACTTATTTAGACGAAGAAACTGAAATGGCGAGTGAGTTTGCGCACCTGACCGCCCGCCAGGCAGCCGGGCTGGCGGTGAAAGCGGGGGTAAAACACCTTTTCTTGACTCATATCTCGCGCCGCTACCGCGAGCGGGATGTGTTCAATGAGGCACGGACAGTGTTCCAGGATGTGATTGTGGCGCGGGATTTCGACGCTTTCCAGATTAAGCGGGGAGAGATGGTAAGAGTGAGCTTGAAAGGAGAAAACGAGGGATAAGGATGGAGTGGATTTTAATCCTGGCCGCCAGTAGGCTCGGTCCTATGGCGGAAAGAAAAGGCCAGCTGCAAGACAAATAATAATCCTAAAATTATCCATAGTGCCATTTGCAATTTCGTATCCGAAGTAGCTGCCAAACCTGCGCAGAACAGGACGCCGGCTGCAGAAAGCGAGCGCTGGACGCCCGGCCGGCCCAGGCGTGTGCGCAGCTTTTCTTTGTACAGTGAAGCCTGCCAGCTAGTATAGCTCACCGTGGCCAGCGCCAATGCGCAACCCAAAATCCACAAGCTATTGGCAGCAAGGTTAATCCAATCGATCATCGGAGACCTTATTATAATTCAGGCGGACGGTGTCCGCCTGACGATAACCCATCCTTAGGCGAAGCGCTCTTCTTTCCACACGTCGGCTTCGTTGTGATAGCCAGCTTGCTCCCAAAAACCTAGCCGGTCGCGTGGCATAAACTCCAGGCCGCGCAGCCACTTGGCGCCCTTCCACAGGTAAGGTACTTTCAAATCATCACGGTTTGAAATGGCGCCGATCACCCCACGCAACGGATAGCCATGGTCGGGGCTGATCGGCTGCCCATTGAAATTGGTAGCCAGGAGGAAGTTTTCGGCCAGGACGATTTCCAGGGGCAGGTTGACAGTGAAGCCATACTCGGCATGCTGCAGGACATACTTCGCGGTGGACTTAAGTTTGATCAAGCCCTGGTCAACCAGGGCCTTCACAGAGACGCCTTCCCAGGTCGTGTCAAATTTACTCCAGCGGGTCACGCAGTGGATATCCATTTCCAGGCTGGTGCGCGGCAACTTCTGGAATTCATCCCAGGTCCAGCGAGCTTCCTGCTCAACCTCGCCAAAGACGCGAAAATCCCAGGTAGCCGGGTTGAAGCGCGGCACAGGACCGTAATGCAACACCGGAAATTTCTCGGTCAAAGATTGGCCGGGCGGCAAGCGGCCTTCCTGAGTAAAACGCTGCTCATCTTCCTTGCGGCGGAAAATACTGTTAAACATTCACACCTCCATGATTCCTTATCTATGTTCGTTGTGGAAGCAAGCGGCGCTCTGTTTGCCTGCATCCTTGAAGATGGTTTAATATATAAGGAGACTGAGGCAAGATTATATCAGACCCAATAAGTCTTATTTATTAACATTTTATAGAAAGGCTAGAGGTGGGATTGTTTCACATTGCGCGGCTGCTAAACGCGCAATGTGAAACAGAACCGAGGACTACAGGCTAAAGCTTTCGCCCGGCTTGAGCACGTGCACCTTGGTGGTGGTCTCAGATTCGACTCGACCAGACCAGGCCTGAGGATCCTGAGAGATAAGTTCCCATGTGTTGTAATGAATGGGGATGACATGTTTCGGGTTTAACAGCTTGACCGCGCGCAAGGCATCGTCTGGACCCATGGTGAAATTATCGCCAATGGGGATAGCTGCCAGGTCGAGGCCTTCATCGCCGATCAGGCGCATATCGCCGAACAGACCAGTATCGCCAGCCAGGTAGGGGGAAAAATCAACCGGTACGATTTCTCCCAGGGGCGCCCGGTAGGTGGCGGCGAACAATGAAAACGTTATCCTTACCGGCGCCAGGTCCAAGAACCGTAGCGAAGCCCGGAGGGCCCTTTTCATACCAAGTTGCAGTCTACCGACAATTAATGATCCAATCGAAGCCTGTGGTG
>Ga0209048_10001565_pt1 | contig 23365 bp, 19 predicted proteins | sample FrelakmetCRP12CR_FD_187146 | JGI IMG/M metagenome (GOLD analysis project Ga0209048, IMG submission 187146) | Freshwater lake sediment microbial communities from the University of Notre Dame, USA, for methane emissions studies - CRP12 CR (SPAdes)... | ecosystem: Environmental > Aquatic >... | reverse complement strand
GCAAAGGGCATTAAGTTAAGCAGCGGCGGAACTTTAGCAATATTCTTTGGCCAAAAACACGATATCCATCGCATAACTCCCATGACAAAGCTCGCAATTTTGGAGTATCCGGACCCGCGGCTGCGCAAGAAGGCCGAGCCGGTAACCGGCGTCGATGATGCAGTGCGCCGCTTGGTGGACGACATGTTAGAGACCATGTACGGGGCCAAAGGCGTCGGCTTGGCCGCGACCCAGGTGGACGTGCACAAACGCCTGCTGGTGCTCGATGCGAGCGATGAGCGCAATCAGCCCCTGGTGCTCATCAATCCGGAAATGGTGGCTGCCGAAGGGCGCGCGCCGGTTGAGGAGGGCTGCTTGTCGGTGCCGGGGATCTACGAGAAGTTGCAGCGGGCGACCCACATCCGGGTGCGCGCCCTGGACCGTCACGGCAACCAGTTCGAAATGGATGCCGAAGGCTTATTGGCCGTGTGCATACAGCACGAGATGGACCATCTGGAAGGCAAGCTATTCGTCGATTATCTCTCCGAGCTCAAGCGCCAATTGATACGCCGGCGATTGGAAAAGGAGCGGCGACAGCGTTCCACGGGGAGCGAGATTCGCGCTTCGGCGCCGGCTCTCTAGGAGCCTGTCTGAGTATTCCGCATGAGCCGCAGAGCCCCTTGACGCTGGGTTTTGCCGGCACGGCGGCATTCGCGGTTCCGGCGCTCGATGCCCTGGCGCGCTCCGCTCACACGCTACGGGCGGTGTTCACCAAGCCGGATCGCCCGGCGGGGCGCGGCCGATTGATGCAGGTCAGCCCGCTCAAGCAGCGCGCTCTCGAGCTTCAGATTCCGGTCCATCAGCCCTTGAACTTCAAGACCCCCGAGGCGTGCGAGACGCTGCGCGCGTTGAATCTGGACGCCCTCGTGGTGGTCGCTTACGGCTTGATTCTTCCGCCGGCAGTACTCGGCGCTCCCAGACTCGGCTGCTTCAATATTCATGCCTCGCTCCTGCCGCGCTGGCGCGGCGCTGCGCCCATTCAGCGTGCGCTGCTAGCCGGCGATGCGATCACCGGCGTTACCATCATGCACATGGACGCCGGACTCGATACCGGACCTGTATTGGACATGCGCGAGATCGCCATTTTGCAAACTGATACCGCGGGCAGCCTGCACGACCGGCTCGCGGGTCTCGGCGCCGAAATGATTTGCGGAACCCTGGATGCACTCGCCGCCGGCCGTGCCCGGGAGACGCCGCAGCCGCAAGTGGGTCAAACCTACGCCGAGAAGATCAGCAAAACCGAGGCGCTGATCGATTGGCGGGAGGACGCGGCGCAAATTCTGCGCCGTGTCCGGGCCTTCTATCCCTCGCCCGTCGCCGAAACGCGTCTTCAGGGAGTGCAGCTGCGTATTTGGCAGGCGCAAATCGCCCCCGAGGAGCCTGGCGCGGCGGCGTCGAGCGCCGAGCCGGGTGCGGTGATCGGCGCGACGGCCGAAGGGATCGACGTGGCCTGCGGGCGGGGCCGGCTGCGAATCGAGCGGCTGCAGCTCGCGGGCCGCAAGCCCCTATTGGCTCGAGACTTCATCAAGGCGCAGCGTCTCACGGGCGCCAGATTCGCGACCCCATGAAGTCCGCGGCCGGCGGCGCGCGCTCCCTTGCCAGCCACGCGGTGGCGCGAATTCTGCGCGAAGGCGTGACGCTCGATGTGGCCCTGCAATCCGCTCTGGGCTCCGCGCCGCCCGCGCTTGCACCGTCGGTGCGTTCCTTGAGTTTTGGAGCGGTTCGCGGCTATTACCGCCACGAGGCCGTGCTCGGGCGCCTGCTGTCGCAGCCGGTGAGGTCTCTCGATTTCCTGGTGCGGGCCTTGTTGTCGGTGGCGCTATTCGAGCTGGAGGATGAGCGCACTCCCGAATATGCCGTGGTCGATGCCGCCGTGCAGACCGCAAAAGCGACCGACGCGGCGCGCGCCGGCGGCTTGATCAATGCGGTGCTGCGCCGCTATTTGCGTGAACGCAAGGCGCTCGACGCCGAAATTGCGCGCAGCCCCGCCGCACGCCATGCCTCGCCGGTGTGGCTGGCGGACCGGCTGCGCGCCGATTGGCCGGTGCGCTGGACGCAGCTTCTGGCGGCCGGCGATACGCAGGCGCCGATGTGGCTGCGCGTGAACTGCCGTCGCATCACCACCGAGGGATATCTTGAGACCTTGCGCGCGGCGGGCATCGGGGCCCGCGCCGAGCCGCGGGTGCCGCAGGCCGTGGTGCTCGATTCGCCGTGCGACGTGCATGAATTGCCTGGCTTTGCCGATGGGGTCGTGTCGGTGCAGGATCTCGGCGCCCAGTGCGTCGCGTTTGCGCTGGATCTCGCGGCCGGTCAGCGGGTGCTCGACGCCTGTGCGGCGCCGGGCGGGAAGACCGCGCTGATGGCCGAGCGCGAGCCGCGGCTCGACAAGCTGGTAGCCATCGACATCGACCCGCAGCGTCTCAAACGAGTCGAGGAAAACCTGGCGCGCGGTCGTCTGCAGGCGGATCTGGCGAGCGGCGATTCGGCCGCGCCCGGGGCCTGGTGGGACGGGGTGCCCTTCGACCGCATTTTGCTCGATGCACCGTGTTCGGCGCTTGGCGTGATCCGCCGCCATCCCGATATTCGCCTGCGCAAGTCGCCGTCGGAAATCGACAAAATGCCGATGATTCAGGCGCGCCTGCTTGCTTCCGCGTGGCGCATGCTGGCCCGCGGCGGGCGCCTGGTGTACGCCACCTGCACCCTGACTCGCAGCGAAAATCGCGATCTGATCGGCGCATTCTTGAAAGAGACGAGCGATGCGCGCTGTGTGCCGGCCGAGGATTGGGCGGGCTGGCCTGGTTTCGGCGAGGCCGATGAATTCGGGCGGCAGATCCTCCCCGGGGAGGCGGGCGCCGACGGCTTCTATTATGCTGCCCTGAACAAGCAATGAACGCCCCGCGCTCAACATCGTCACCTTGGAGTGGTTCCGCCGGTCGGCTGTGCGGGGCACTGCTGTTTGCGGCCGCCGCGGGGACGCTGCTGGCGGCGACTTGCCGCGCCGAGGGACTCGACGGGCGTTTGGAGGTCCGTTCGGCCGATTTGGATCTGCGGGACGGCGTTTACCATTTGAACGCGCATATCGATTTACCGGTCGGCGATGCCGTGAAGCGCGGTCTGGCCGAAGGCGTGCCGCTCACCCTGGAACTCGATCTGGATCTCGAGCGAGTACGGCAGCTGGTGCCGAATACCCGAGTGGCGCAACTGACCCAGCGCTACCGCCTGCAATACAACGCGGTGAGCGCGCGCTACATCTTGCGCAACGAAAACAGCGGCCAACAGGAGTCTTTGGGCACGGTCGAGGCGGCGCTCGAACTTCTGTCCGAGGTGCGCGACCTGCCGGTCCTCGACAAATCGCTGCTGCCGCCGGGCCGCCGCTACGAGGCGAGCGTGCGCGCCAAGGTCGATTACGGCAGCGTGCCGTTCAGCCTGCGGGTGCTGATGTTCTGGGTCAATGACTGGCATCGTGAAAGCGACTGGTATACATGGACGCTGCAACCGTAATTCGCAAACACCGTTCGACCGTGCTCGGCGGTCTGGGCGTCGTGCTGTGGCTGGTCGCGTTGTTCATGCTGGCTGCCGCCGCGCAGAATTCCGCCAAATTCGACCGCTGGATGCCGTGGATTCTGCTGGTCAACATCGCGGGCCTGCTGACGCTGGTGGTGCTGCTGGCCGCGAAGCTGTCGCAACTGGTGCGGGATTACCGCCGGCACGTGCCGGGTTCGCGCCTCAAGGGCAGAACGGTGGCTATTTTCGGCGCGCTGGCCGTGGCGCCGATCCTGGTGGTGTACTACTTCTCGCTGCAATTCCTCAATCGCGGCATCGACAGCTGGTTCGAGCTGGAGATCAGCCAGGGGTTGAAGGATACGCGCGAGCTGTCGCGCGCGGCTCTCGAGGTGCGCGTGCGCGAGTTCTTGCAGCACACCGAAGTCGCGGCGCACGCGCTGTCGAGCCTGCCGGATTTCGACCTGATCGGCACGCTGGACCGCGAGCGGCGCGAAAGCACCGCCTTGGAATTCACCGTGATGGGTGCGCAGACGAAAATCATCGCGACCAGTTCCGATCGCCCCATGGACGCCTTGCCGATCCCCGCGACCGACGAGATGATGCTGCAAATACGCCGCGGGCGGCCTTACGTCAGCCTGGACACCGACGCTGTGGGCGGATACGTGATCCGGGCCGCCGCACCGATCGAAGGCACCTCTAACTCGGGCGCACGCGTTTTGATTGCACTGTACCCGGTGCCGCAGCAGCTCGGTCAGCTCGCCGACACCGTGCAACGGTCCTATACGCAATACGCGAATTTGGTGCAGCTGCGGCAGCCGCTCAAGTCGACTTTCGTGCTGATTCTGACCTTCGTGGTCCTGATGTCGCTGATCGCCGCGGTGTACGGCGCCTTCTTTGCCGCGCAGCGGCTGGTCCAGCCGGTGCAAGATTTGATCGCCGGCACTCGCGCGGTCGCCAAGGGCAACTACGACACGCAGCTGCCGCTGTCGTCGCGCGACGAACTCGGGTTCCTGGTGACCTCGTTCAACGACATGACCAAGCGGCTCGGCAGGGCGCGCGAGGAGACTCGGCGCAGTCAGCAGGCGGTGGAGGCGGAACGCGCCGGATTGGCGGTGATTCTCGCGCGCCTTTCGACGGGCGTCGTGTCTCTCACCCCCGACCTCACCGTGCGCACCGCCAATCAGGCGGCGAGCGCCATCCTCGGCGTCGATCTCGATGCTGCGGTCGGCTCGCGGTTCGATGAATCCGATCGTAACAGCGCGCTGTTCGGCCAGTTCCTCGCGGCGGTCAAGTCGCGGCTCAACGCAGGACAGCTCGATTGGCGCGAACAACTCGAGCTGCTGTCCGAATCCGGCAAGCGGGTGCTCATGTGCGCCTGCACTGCATTGCCGAACGATCTCGGCGGCGCTCCGGGGATGGTGCTGGTGTTCGACGACATTACGACCTTGCTGCAGGCGCAACGCGACGCGGCATGGGGCGAGGTTGCGCGGCGCCTGGCGCACGAAATCAAGAATCCGCTGACGCCGATTCAGCTCTCGGCCGAGCGCATGCGGCGCAAATTTCTCGGCAGCATGAATGAGCAGGATGCGCAAATACTGGAACGCGCGACCCACACCATCATCGCCCAGGTGGATGCGATGAAGCAGATGGTCAATGCCTTCAGCGAATACGCCAGGGCGCCGGACATGCACTTCTCGCGCTTCGATCTGAACCAATTGATCACCGAAGTGGTGGATCTGTACAAGGTCCAGGACAGTGCCGCGGAGCTCAAACTGATGCTCACCCCGAATCTGCCGCACATATCGGCCGACCGGATCCGAATCCGGCAGATCCTCAACAATTTGATGACCAACTCGCTGGAGGCGCTCGAAGGCAAGATCGGGGCATGCGTCGAAATCGAAACTCTGATCGCCACGGACGGTCCTAAGAACATGGCCTCGATCGTGGTCTCGGACAATGGCCCCGGCTTTCAGCGCGAACTGATCGGTACCGTTTTCGATCCCTATGTCACCAGCAAATCCAAGGGCACGGGTCTGGGACTCGCCATTGTAAAAAAGATCGTCGAAGAGCACGGCGGCCGCATCGAGGCGGATAATCAGCGCACGGGCGGCGCGCGCGTGCGGATTTTGCTGCCGTTGGGCGACGGCGCACGTGGCGCGATTGGTCGCGAATCGCGAATGGATGAACAGAGGAGAGAGCGCGTATGACCGCTGCGAGAATTTTGGTGGTGGACGATGAGGCGGATATCCGCGGGCTTCTGAAGGAGATACTCACCGAGGAAGGGTACGAGGTGGAGGTTGCGGCAGACGCCACCCAAGCCCGAACCGCGCGGGCAATGCACGCTTTCGATCTGGTGCTGCTCGATATCTGGATGCCTGATACGGACGGCATCACTTTGCTGCGCGAATGGTCGAGTAGCGGGAGCTATCACTGTCCGGTGGTGATGATGTCCGGTCACGGTACGGTCGAAACCGCGGTGGAGGCGACGCGCCTGGGCGCCTTTGATTTCGTCGAAAAGCCCCTGTCGCTGACCAAATTGCTGCGCACCGTCGAACGGGCGCTCGACGCCGGCCGCCGCAAGCGGCTGTCCGAACGCACGCCCGATTCGAGTCTTGCCGTGCCCACCGGCAAGAGCAAGATCACCATGGCCCTGCGCGAGCAAGTGCGCCAGGCCGCCTCGAGTACCTCGCCGGTGATGCTGGTCGGTGAGCTGGGCTCCGGCCGCGAAGCGTATGCGCGCTACCTGCACTCGCTGTCCGCGCGCTCCGGCAAACCCTTCTTCATGGCAGCGGCGGCGACCCTGGTGGCCGATCCGGCGGCGGCGCTTTTTGGGCGCGAGAGCGACGGCAAGGTGATGCCGGGCGCTTTCGACCAAGCGGCGGGCGGCTCGCTGTACTTGAACGGACTCGAGGATTTGACCAGCGAGGCGCAGCGTGCGCTGGTCGGCGCGATCGAGCAGAACGGATACACGCGGGTGGGCGGTCGCGAGCGGCTGCCGATCAACGTGCGCTGGATCAGCTCGACTCAGGATGGCCTCGAGTCGCGGGCGGCTCCGGAGCCTTTTCGCCGCGACTTGATCGCGCATCTGAACGTAATCACCTTGCGCGCGCCGCCGCTGCGCGACTATGCGGAGGACGTTCCGGATCTTCTGCGCTACTACGTCGATCGCCTGGTCGATGAGCAGCATCTGCCGCTGCGCCGCTTCGGCGTGGCCTCGCAAAACCGCCTGCGCAATTATCCCTGGCCGGGCAATCTCGGCGAACTGAGGAGCCTGGTGCAGCGGGTCCTGATACTTGGCACGGGCGAGGAGATCAGGCTCGAGGAGGTCGAGCGCGAGCTGGCGGTCAAGACCGGGCCGGATGAACCCCTGGTAAAGCAGGATCTTCTGGCGTTGCCGCTGCGCGAGGCGCGCGAACAGTTCGAGCGCGCCTATCTGCAACAGCAACTTCTGCTGTGCAACGGCAAGGTGGGGCAGCTGGCCAAGCGAGTGGGGATGGAGCGCACGCATCTTTACCGAAAACTTCGGGCATTAGGCGTCGATTTTCGCCAATTAGGCGAGGATTGAACGAGATCTGGCTTTAGTCGCCAACTCGGATGACCAGCACGTCGACGTCGGCTTTGCGCAGGATGGCGCGCAGACGATTGAGTTCGTCCAATTTGGAGATCGGGCCGATGCGGATGCGATGCCAGGTATCGTTGTCGACCGACACCTTCTGCACTTTGGATTCGATCCCTTGCAGCGCGAGCTGCGCACGCACGCGATCGGCGTCGGCGAAATTCTTGTAAGAACCGGCCTGCAACACGTAGGTGCCGCGGCGAGTTTCGGGCACCGAGCGAACGTCCGAGCGGATGTCCTTTTCCTTCTCCGGAACCACCACTTCGAATTTGGGCAGCATGTCGTAGAAAGCGTAGGATTTCGCCGAGTCCTCCGCTGCGCCCGTGTAGCCGCTGTCGGCGTCAGGCGGCGTGTCCGCTCGGGCCTTTTTCTTGTCGGCCTTGCCGGCGTGGGCGACCGGCGCGTCGGGCCGGTGATCTTTGACGTAAACCAGACCGGCTATCGCGAGCCCTACGCCAAGTCCGCAAGCGAGGCCCACCCATCCGGAAAAGCCGCTCGACCGGGCATGGCCGCCCGGTTTGCGTCTGGCATTGTAGCTGCGCGCCATGATGGGGCTTCTTAAGCCTACATGGTGTCGGGCGCGGACACGCCCAACAGGCGCAGGCCGTTGCGGATCACGATCTGCGTCGCGAACGCCAGGCAGACGCGCGCGGAGCGAAGCGCCGCATCCTCGCTGAGAAATTGGTGCGCGCTGTAATAGGCGTGAAAATCGTTGGCGAGGTCGCGCAGATAGTGCACCAAACCGTGGGGCGCGCGCTGTATCGCGCAGTGCCGGACAACTTCCGGGTACGAGCACAGGCCTTTGATGAGTTGAATCTCTTGCGGCTCGGTGAGCAGGTCAAGCGACGCCAGACCTCGTCCCGCATCATGGCCGATCCCGCGCTCCTGCATCTGCCGTTTGACGCTGGCGACGCGCGCGTGCGCATATTGAATGTAATACACCGGGTTGTCGTTGGAACGGGCCTTGGCGAGTTCTAGGTCGAAGTCCAGGTGCTGATCGTTGCTGCGCATCACATAGAACAGACGCGCGGCGTCATTGCCCACTTCCGCGCGCAATTCGCGCAAGGTGACGAACTCCCCGGAACGCGTCGACATCTGCGCCTTTTCACCGCCGCGGAACAGGGATACGAATTGCACCAGCCGGACTTCGAAGCATTCCGGCGGGCCCCCGAGCGCGATCAAGCCGGCGCGCAGGCGTGCAATGTAGCCGTGGTGATCCGCGCCCCAAACATAAATGAGATGCTCGAAGCCGCGCTGGCGCTTGTTGAAGATGAAGGCGGCGTCGGAAGCGAAATAAGTCTTGACGCCGTTCTCGCGCACCATCACGCGATCCTTCTCATCCCCGTAGGCGGTGCTCTTGAACCACAAGGCGCCGTCCTTGAGGTAGGCGTTGCCCGAGGACCGCAGCGCCTCGATAGCCTTGTCGATCGCGCCGCTGTCGATCAGGGAACGCTCGGAAAACCACGAATCGAAGGTGACCCCGAACTCGGCCAAGTCGTCGCGGATGTCGGCCAAAATGCCGCCGAGCGCGTGATCCAGCACGCGGCGAAAATCCGCGCCTCCGATGAGCAGCCGGATGCGGGCGATGAGGGCATCGATATAGAGGTCCTTGTCGCCGCCTTGCGGCTCGTCGGCCGGCAATTCCCGAAAGACCTCCGCGGCGCCGCGCGCGAGCGCGGCGCCGTGCGCGGCGTAGAGCTGGTCCGCTATCGCAACGATGTAGTCGCCGCGATAACCGTTGGCCGGAAAGGTCAGCCGTTCGCCGCAGCGCTCCAGATAGCGCAGCCAGGTGCTGGCCGCCAGAATTTCCATTTGGCGGCCGGCATCGTTGATGTAGTACTCGCGCGCGACGCGAAAGCCCGTCGCCTCGAGCAAACTGGCGAGGCTCGCGCCGAAGGCCGCATGCCGTCCATGACCCACGTGCAGCGGTCCTGTGGGATTGGCCGAGACGAATTCGACCAACACCGATCTGCCGCCGCCGAAATCGGATCTGCCGTAGTCCGTCCCCAGCGCTAGTACGCGGCCGATCTCGGCGTGATACGCGCTCTCCTTGAGGAAGAAGTTGATGAATCCGGCCCCCGCGATTTCCACTTTGGCGAGCGCGAGGCTCGAAGGCATCGCCGCCACCAGCGCGGCGGCAAGCTGGCGCGGATTCTGGCGCGTCGCCTTCGCCAAACGCATGGCGATATTGCTGGCAAAATCGCCGTGCTGCGGGTCGCGAGAGCGCTCGATCTCGATGTCGAGGCCGCGCTCGGCCGCCGGAACAAGCGCTTCCGGCAACGCGATGAGCGCCTGGCGCAACAAGTCATCGATCAATGTCTTCAAGGCGGATCCGTCTGGCAAAGGGCCGGTGAGTTTACCGCAAACGCCTCAATCTACTTCCATGGGATCCACGTCGATCGACCAACGCAGGCCGGGAGGCCCCGGCAGCGATTCCACGACCGGCAGCCAGAGGCTGAGAAAGCTCTGCAAGGGTGCCCGGGTGGGGGCTTCGATGAGCAGATGCGCGCGGAAGTGGTCGGCGCGGCGCGCGATCAGGGCACTGGCGGGCCCGAGTATCTCGACCGTGCCCGCCGCGTCCCCCGCAACGCTGCGCCCGCGGGCGGCGGCGGCATGCAGGAAGTTGTCCAGGCCAACGCTGTCCTTCGCTTCGGCGCGCAGCAGGGCGAGTCGCGAGTAAGGCGGCCAGCTTGCAGCGCGGCGCTCCTCGAGCGCGGTGGCGGCGAATCCCCCGTAGCCTTCAATGATCAAGCGGGTGAGCAACGGGTGTTCGGGAAACGAGGTTTGGATCATGACCTCTCCCGGGCGCGCGGCCCTTCCGGCGCGTCCCGCGACCTGGGTTATGGTCTGCGCCAGGCGTTCCGTGGCGCGAAAATCGCTCGCAAACAGGCCCTGGTCGGCATCCAGGATCACGACCAATGTGACGTCCGGGAAGTGATGCCCTTTGGTGAGCATCTGCGTGCCGACCAGGATGCGGGCCTCGCCGCTGTGCACGCGGCCGAGCACCGCCTCCATGGCTCCCCGGGGCTGCGCAGTGTCCCGGTCCAGCCTGGCCAACGGCGCATGCGGGAACAGGCGCGCAAGCGTCTCCTCGACGCGCTCGGTGCCCTGGCCGACCGGATTGAGCGGCTGGCGGCAATCGCCACAGTGGGCCGGCACCGCGCTGTGCGCGCCGCAATGATGGCAGCGCAACTGCGCCGCGCGGCGGTGCAGGGTCATGCGCGCATCGCAACGCGCGCAGGTCGCGACCCAGCCGCACGCATTGCAAAACAGACTGGGGGCATAGCCGCGCCGGTTCAAGAAAACGATCACCTGTCCGCCATCGTTGAGATGCCGTCCGATGGCCTGCATCGCGGGCTGCGACAGCCCCTGCTCGCTCGCGTGTCTGCGCAGATCGATCAGAACCATGCGCGGCGGCTGGGCGGCCGCGACTCGCTGCGACAGCACCCACCGCGAATAGCGCGCCTGCGCGACGTTCTCCAGCGTTTCGAGCGATGGCGTGGCGGAGCCCAAAATGATGGGTACTTGCGCGCGCTGCGCGCGCCAGACGGCGAGGTCGCGCGCCGAGTAGCGAAAGCCTTCATGCTGCTTGTAGGAGGCGTCGTGCTCCTCATCCACGACGATGAGGCTGAGCCTGCGCAGCGAGGTGAACACGGCCGAGCGGGTGCCGATGATGATCCGTGCTTCGCCGCTCGCCGCGGCGCGCCAGGCATCGCGGCGCAAAGTATTCTTGAGCGCCGAATGCAAGACCACCACCCCGGCGCTGAAGCGCCGCTGGAAGCGCCCGACCAATTGCGGCGTCAAGGCGATTTCCGGCACCAACACCAGTACCTGGCCGCCGTCGGCGAGCGCGGCGGCGATCACGCGCAGGTAGACCTCGGTCTTGCCGCTGCCGGTCACGCCGTCCAACAGATGCGCGGCGAAGCGGCCCAGAGTTTCGCTGATCGCCGTGACCACCCGTGCCTGAGCGTCGCTGAGCGTGACTTCGCTGGGACGGGTTTCGAGCGGCACGGGCTGCGGGGGCGCACTTTCGGCGACGATCCAACCGCGTTTCGCCAAGTCCCGGAAGTGCGCCGCCTTGAACCCGTTCGCCTCGTGCACGGTGGCGGCCCCGCGCGCGGCGAGCCATTCCAGCAAGGCGTGTTGCCGGGGGGCGCGCCGGCCGGCGGAGTCGCTGAGCCGCTGTCTGCCCGCCTCGCTCAGAGCCCATGATTCGACCGCAGCCTGCACCGGCTGACCCGCGCGCAGGCTTGCCGGCAATGCCGCCGCCATGACCTCACCGATCGGGTGGTGGTAGTAACCGGCCGCCCAGCGCAGCAGCTCGAAGGTAACCGGATCGAACACCGCGCGGTGGTCCACAATTTCCAGCGCGGGCTTGAGCTTGGCCTGCGGGACGGATGAGCTGTGCGAGACTCCGATCAGGATACCGATGAGGTGACGGCGGCCAAACGGGACCCGCACGCGGATGCCCGGCTCCGGCCGGGGCAGGCAATCCGGACCGAGCCCGGCGGAGCCGTCCGCACTCGGTTGACTGCTGTCCACCGGCGCCAAGTAATCAAAGGTTCGGCGCAGCGGCGTATCGAGAGCAATCTTGAGGATCAGCGCGTTATTTTTGTCCACAAAACCTGTGGGTAACTCTGTTGGTAAACCGGGATCATCGACCCTAAGTGCCGGTTCTGTTTCGAGACGCATTCAAAATGGCCAAAAATTGCCCAAAATAGAAATAAACATAAATTATTCAATGGGTTAATAGACCCTCTGGATCTCTAATCGAATTGAACGACTGAGGATTTTCGGCGCAGGTCACAGAGTATGTGCGTAAGTCGCTGATCTTGCGCGGCATGCCGTCAACCCGCTTGGGCGCCAGGCGTTTATACCTGGAATGGACAGGGTCCGTCGACGTTAAGAGGACGTGGCATGCCGCGCTTTGGTACGCTCAGTGCAACTTGGATGGTATGGGATGGTCCCGCGCCGGCACCCGGGGGAGCGGTTCTGGAGCAGACGCGAGAACTCGATAAATTTTTGGCCGAGATCGAGCGTCGCGCGTTTCGCATGGCGCAGATCGCGCTGCGCGATCCCGAGGATGCCCTGGACGTGGTGCAAGATGCAATGCTGAAGCTGGCGCGCAATTATGGAGCGCGCCCCAGCGCGGAATGGCGGCCGCTGTTCTATCGCATCCTGCAAAACGGGGTGCGGGATCTGCAGCGGCGCAGGACCGTGCGCAAACGGTTCATGACGTGGCTGCCCGGTCCCAAGGAGGATCCGGACAACGAAGCGCAGGATCCGCTCGACAGCGTTGCGGATCTGTCGCCTTCGGCGCCCGACCGATTGATGCAGGATCAGGCGATGCAGAAGCTCGAAGAATCGTTGCGGGGATTGCCGGCGCGCCAGCGCGAGGCGTTCATGCTGCGCAATTTCGAGGGTTTCGATGTCGCGCAGACGGCGCGAACCATGGGCTGCTCGGAAGGCAGCGTCAAGACGCATTACTCGCGGGCGGTGCACACGCTGCGCGAACAGCTGGGCGAGGTGTGGTGATGAGTATTCGCACATTGGAACCTCGGCTGCCCGAACTGGAGCAGCGCAGCCGGGTCCTGTTTCAGGGCAGCGTCGATGATCTCGACATGGCGACGCGTTCGAGGCTCACCCGGGCCCGCCACGCGGCGCTCGAAGCAGCCGGTCCGGTCGGGCGTCGCGCTTGGTTCGCGCGCATACCGATCTGGACGTCGGCGGCCGGCGTGACCGCCGCAGCGGTGTTTGGCGTTGCGTTGTGGTTTGGCGCTCCGACGGCTCATCACGGCGTGATGTCGGCGGATAACCCGATGAACCTCGAGGATCTGGAACTGGTCGCGTCGAGCGACGAGAATTCCGGCGATGCCATGGAGATGTTGCAGGACGATATCGAATTTTATGACTGGGCGGAAAAAGCCACGAGCACGGAACCGGTAGCCTAGGTGGGAAGCCGTTGATTGCCGGGAGGTATTGGCTGGTTCTGTGTGCAGTTGTGGTGGTTGCGAAGGCGGGACAGCCGGCGGCTCCGGCGCCGCCTCAATCGACCCCGGCTGATGAGCCGGATGAGGAATTCATCGAGTTCTTGGGCGCAGACGATCAGGGAGATGATGCCGCATGGCGGGAGTTATTGAAAAACGCGCCGTCGGGGAAACAGAAACCTGTCGCGCCGCCGCCGGAGCCAAGGCAATGATCAAGGGCATGGTGCTCGGAGCAAGTCTGTTGCTGGCCGCCGCGAATGCGAGTCTTGCCCAGGAAACGCCCGCTGCGGGACCGGGCCCTGCACCACAGTCGTGGCAATCGCTTTCGCCGCCGCAGCAGCAGGTGCTCAAGGGATTTCAAGGTAAGTGGGACAGCTTGCCGCCCGAGAAGCAGCAATCGTTGGCCAAGGGAAGTCAGCGCTGGCTTTCGATGACGCCGGAGCAACGCGGCGGCGCCGAGCAGCGGTTCCAGCAGTGGCGCGCCCTGCCGCCCGAGCAGCGGACACAGCTGCGTCAGCGCTGGCACGAATTCAAGAGCCTGCCGCCCGAGCAGCAGCAGCGCGTACGCGAACAATACCAGCGATTCCGCCAGATGCCGCCGGAGCGGCGCCAGGAGCTGCGGCGGCAGTGGCGTCAAATGAGCCCGCAACAGCGCCGCACTTACATCGGTAAGCTTCCGCCTCCGTCGGGCGCGCACCGCAGCCGGCATTAGCCGCGGCGCCCGGCCCCGAACATTTCGGCCGGCCGGATTCTCAGGTGCGCTCCATGCAGGTAGCATGAGCCGATGCGCACCGGATCCCTCTCATCCCTCCCACTGCTCGCAGCCATCATCGCGTTTTGTGAGGCATCGGGCGCGGCGACCTTCAGCGTTCCCGACTCGCAGTTGCCGCGGCCGCTGGTGCTCATCGTCTATGGCGATACCCGTTTCACCGATTCGAGCGAAACCAATGCGAGCAATCCGGTCGCGCGCCAGGCGCTGATCGCGAAGATCGCGGCGGAACGGCCGGCAGCGCTCTTCATCAACGGGGATTTGCCCTGGCACGGGGTGGCGCCGGACTACGATGTGTATCGCGAGGAGACGGCTCAATGGCGCGGGCTGCACCTGCGGATCTACCCGGCGCTCGGCAACCACGAATTTGCGGCCTGTTCGGAGCCGGCATGTCTCGATCGCTGGTGGAGCACATTTCCCGAGCTGCGCGGCCGGCGCTGGTATTCGGTGGCCCTCGGCAGCAGGGTGCTGGCTCTGGCGCTCGACAGCGAGGCCTCGCTATTGGCCGGCAGCGAGCAGCGTCTGTGGCTGGAGGGGGAACTCGCCGCGCAGGATCCGAAGGTGCGGCTGGTCTTGATCGTTCTGCATCATCCGCCCGTGGCTGACCTGCAAACCGATGCGATGGCCAACCATAATCCGCGGCCCAACGAGCAGGCGCTCGCCGACCATCTCGCCGCAATCGCTCCGCAATCGCTTGCCCGCATGGTGGTGATCGCGGGGCATATCCACAATTACGAACGTTTTTTGCGCGACGGCATCCACTACCTGGTGTCGGGCGGCGGCGGAGCCGCGCCCGTTGCGGTGGAGCGCACGCCCGCCGATCTGTACCGGGACACGGAGTTTCCCAACTACCATTACCTGCGCTTCGAATTGCGCGCCGACACCGCGGTCGGCGAAATGATTCGGTACCGGCCGGGCGACGACGACGCCGGTCAATGGCAGATCAAGGATCGATTCGAACTTACCCTGCCGCCTTGACGCCTTGAATCAGCTGGCTCACGGCCGCCTGGGCGTCGCCGTACAGCATGCGCGTTTGATCGAGCACGAACAGCGCGTTGTCGATGCCCGAAAAACCTTGGCCCTGGCCGCGCTTGATGACGATGACGTTCTTCGCCTTGTCGGCATTCAAGATCGGCATACCATAGATGGGGCTGCCCGAGTTGGTGCGCGCGTCGGGATTGACGACGTCGTTCGCCCCGATGATCAGCGCCACATCCGCGGTATCGAACTCGGCATTGATCTCATCCAGATCCGAGATCAAGTCGTAGGGAACACCCGCCTCGGCCAGCAGAACGTTCATGTGGCCGGGCATGCGTCCGGCGACGGGGTGAATGGCGAACCGCACCTTGGCGCCGTGCTCTATCAACAATTGGGCGAGTTCCCACACCTTGTGCTGGGCCTGAGCGACCGCCAGGCCGTAGCCCGGCACGATGATGATCTTCTGCGAATACGCCATCATCACGCCGGCGTCGGAGGCCTCGATGGCTTTTTGAGCGCCGGTCACGCCGCCGCCGCCGGCCGCCGAGGTCTCGCCGAAATTCGAAAACAGCACGTTGCCGAGCGATCGGTTCATGGCCTTGGCCATGAGTTGAGTGAGCAGGGTGCCTGCGGCACCGACCACGGTACCGGCGATGATCATGGCGGCGTTGTCGAGTACGAAGCCCTCGAAGCCGACCGCGAGACCGGTGAGGGCGTTGTAAAGCGAAATCACCACCGGCATGTCGGCGCCGCCGATCGGCAGGGTCATCGCGATGCCGAGCAGCAGCGCCAGGACGAAAAACAGCGAGACGACCGGCAGTCCGGAATTTGCGCCCGAAGCAACCATGACACCGAGCGCGGCGGTGGCCAGCAAGATTGCCAAATTCAGGAACTTCTGCCCGCCGAAGCGTATCGACTTGGTGATCAAGCCCTGCAGCTTGGCGAAGGCGATCAGACTGCCGCTGAAGGACAGCGCGCCGATGAAGCCGCCGATCGTGGCCATGGCCATGTGCACTGCGTTGGCCTCGGTGCCGCGATACAGCGCCACCGCCGCGATCGCGGCCGCCGCGCCTCCGCCCATGCCGTTGTACAGGGCGATCATCTGCGGCATGTCGGTCATGGCGACGCGCTTGCCGCTCACCCAAGCCACGATGCCGCCGACCGATATGGCGCCGATCACCAGCATCAAATTGAAGGACGATGCACCCATGAAGGCCAGGGTCGCCAAGGTCGCAAGCAGCATGCCGACACCCGCCCAACGCACGCCGCTCACGGCGGTGGCGGGCGAGCTCATGCGCTTGAGGCCGAGAATAAACAACGCCGCGGCCACGAGATACGACAGTTGCGTCAATGTTTCGGTCGAAACGGCAGGCATTGACTAGTGTTCCTTCTTGATTCCCGCGGCCTTCTTGCCCGCGGATACGAACATCTTGAGCATGCGTTCGGTCACGACGTAGCCGCCCACCGCATTGCCCGCGGCGAGGATGACGCCGATGACCCCGATGACCCGCAGCAAAGTGCTGTCGGCACTCGCCAGCGCGACCATGGCGCCCACCAGCACGATGCCGTGCACGAAATTCGATCCGGACATCAGCGGGGTGTGCAGGATGACAGGCACCCGCGAAATGACTTCATAGCCCGTGAATGCGGCCAACATAAATATGTACAGCGCGATCACACCGTCGATCATGTCTTCATGCCCTCCAGCATATTTCGCGTCGCTTCGTGCTTGATTTCGCCGTCATGCGTGAGCACCGCGCCCAGGAACACTTCATCCTTCCAATCCAACGCGATCTCGCCCTTCGATATCGCGGGCTTGAGGAAATTGAACAAGTTGCGTGAGTACATTTCGCTCGCGTGATAGGGCAGGGAAGCGGGCAAATTCTTCGGCCCGAGAATCTTCACACCGCCGTGATTCACGACCTCGCCGGCGCGGGTGAGCTCGCAATTGCCGCCTTGTTCGGCGGCGATGTCGACGATGACCGAACCGGCCTTCATGCGCTCGACCGCCGCCCGGCTGATGATGCGCGGCGCGGCTCTGCCCGGAACCGATGCGGTGCTGATCACCGCGTCGCTCGCGGCGATCCGGGCATCGAGGATTTCCTGCTGCTTCTGCTTCTCATCGGGCGTGAGTTCCCGGGCATAGCCGCCGGTGCCTTCGGCGGATACGCCGGTTTCGACGAACTTGGCGCCCAGCGATTTCACCTGATCCCTGGTCGCGCTGCGCACGTCATACGCCTCGACCACCGCGCCCAGGCGTTTGGCGGTGGCGATGGCCTGCAAGCCCGCGACTCCGGCGCCGATAACGAGCACCGTGGCGGGACGAATGGTGCCCGCGGCGGTGGTCAACATGGGCAGAAACTTCTCCAGCGTGTTGGCCGCGATGAGCGCCGCCTTGTAGCCGGCCACGGCGGCCTGCGATGACAGGGCATCCATCGATTGCGCGCGGGAAATGCGCGGCACCAATTCCACGGAAAAACTCGTGATGCGGTGGCTCTTGAGCGCGCGCACCAGGTCTTGGCGGGCGTAGGCCTGCATGAATCCGACAACCATCGCGCCTTCCTTGAGCGCGTTCACGTCCTCGATGCGGGGCGGCTGGACGCACAACAGCACGTCGGCGCTTCGCAGAATCGTGGCCGAGTCGCAAATTTCCGCGTCGCCATAGGCCGCATCGGCAAAATGGGCCGTGATGCCTGCGCCGCGTTCAATGAGCACGCGGGCTCCGAGCGCCTTCAACTTGCCGGCGGTTTCCGGCACCAGCGCAACGCGGGTCTCGTTGGCGGCGGCTTCCTTTAGGACACCCACGACGACAGGCATGCAAGATATCTCCCAAAACGTTGAATTATGGCATAAGAGTCGTCTATCTTTAGTATTGTTATGACTCGTATGGCGCAAGCTCAAGCTCAAACCTCGAACTGGCGGGTGCAAACGCTGGATTTGCGGGACGATGCCCCGGTCGTCCCGCGCGGCTATCCATTGTCGCAACAGATCCTGCGCACCGACGTGTCCGGCATGCCGTTGGAATGGGTCGACTACCGCGAGGCGGCGCGCCTGTACCATACCGAGCAAGTGGCCTACGCCTGCGGTACGCTGCTGTACCGCCTGTACGGAGGCACCTGCGCGAGGACCGGGATGCGCACGACCGTGGACGTCAATTCGATCATCGCGACTCTCGGTCACACGGGAAACCCGGGCAATTTGCGGGGCGCAGCGTATATCCCGCCGCTCAACAACCAAACGCTGTTCCGCCGCGACGCCTATCTGTGCCTGTACTGCGGCGCACGCTTCAGCTACAACCTGTTGTCGCGCGATCATGTCACGCCGTTCAGCCGCGGCGGACACGACACCTGGAGCAACGTGGTATCCGCCTGCCGCCGTTGCAACAACGCCAAGGCTTCGCGGACCCCTGAGCAGGCCGGCATGCAGCTGCTCGCGGTGCCTTTCACGCCGACCTATGCCGAGTACATCTTTTTGAAGGGCCGCCGCGTGTTGGCGGATCAGATGGAGTACCTGATCGCGCACTTTCCGCGTTCGAGCCCGCTGCACGAGCGCATGCAACGCTGGCCGATGTGAACAAAACCGCGGCGTCCAGCGGCACAGTGCACGGCGCCGCGCCTTCCGGCGTCGTGTATCACATAGATGCCAGCTATTTCATCTTCAGGGCGTATTATTCGATGCCGCCGGACATGGTGGACGGCGAGGGCAATGCGACTCATGCCCTGTACGGCTTCGCGCGCTTCATCTCGGATTTCATGGAACAGATCCGGCCGGAGCGCCTCGGCGTCGCCTTCGACCAAAGCCTGCGCAGCGAGACCTCGATCCGCAGCGCAATCTACCCGGCATATAAGGCAAATCGCGAGTCCGCGCCCGCGGATTTGGAACGCCAATTCCCGTTGTGTCGCGAGTTTTGCCGGCACATGGGCCTCGCCGAATTCGCCAGCGCCGAATACGAAGCCGACGACATCATCGGTACGCTGGCGACGCGATCCCGCGCCGCCGGGCTGCGCAACGTGCTGGTGACTCGCGATAAGGATCTATCGCAGTTGATCCGCGACGGGGATGTGTATTGGGACTACAGCGGCAACGTCCGCTACGAATATCACGACATTGGAGCGCGCTTCGGCGCAATTCCCGAACTGATTGCGGATTTTCTGGCGCTCACGGGCGATACGGTGGATAACATCCCCGGAGTGCCCGGCATCGGCAAGAAGACCGCGGCCGCGCTGCTCGCGAACTTCGCCTCGCTCGACGAGCTGTACGCCAATCTCGAACACGTCCCGAAGCTGAAGCTGCGCGGTGCGGCGGCGGTGGCCGCCAGGCTGTACGCGAACAAGGAGGCTGCCTATCTGGCCAGACGGCTGACCGGCATCGTTTGCGACATTCCGCTCGAGGTGGGGCTCGATGACCTGAAACCTCGCCCGCCGGACGCAGCGGGGCTCGAGAACTTTTTCGACATTCACGGATTTGGGACCATACTGCGCCGGCAGGCCCGGCGCATTGCGGACGCGATGCCGGTTTAAGGGGGAAATGCCATGGCCGAGAAGAATATTCAATCCGTATTGCACGAAGAGCGGGTATTTTCTCCTCCACAGCGTTTCAGCGATCAGGCCGCGCCGAATGCCGCACAGCTTAAGCGCCTGTACGCCGATGCCGCAAAAGACTACGTCGGATTCTGGGCCGATTTGGCGGTTGCGGAAATTGACTGGCGCCGCCCGTTCAGCGTGCCCTTGGACGACTCGGACGCGCCCAACTATCGTTGGTTCACCGACGGCGAACTCAACGTATCCCACAACTGTCTCGATGTGCATCTTGCCGCCAAGGGCGACAAGGTTGCGATCGTGTTCGAAGGCGAGCCCGGGGACGTACGCAAGCTGACCTACCGCGAACTGCATCGCGAGGTCTGCAGATTTGCAAATGCGCTCAAGGCCGCGGGAATCGACAAGGGCGACCGGGTGGTCATCTACATGCCGCTGATTCCCGAAGCGGTGATCGCCATGCAGGCGTGCGCCCGCATCGGCGCCATTCACTCGGTGGTGTTCGGAGGCTTTTCCGCGAACGCGGTCAGGGATCGAATCGAGGATGCGGGCGCGAAGCTGGTGGTCACCGCCGACGGAGGTTGGCGCGGCGGTCACGCGGTCGAGCTGAAGCGTGCCGTCGACAAGGCGCTCGCGGACGGCTGCGACACCGTGCAGCGGGTCATCGTCTATCACCGCATCGGCGGCGAGTGCGAGATGCGCGCGGGCCGCGATATCTGGTGGCATGAAGCGGTGGCGCATCAGAGCGCCGATTGCGAACCTGAGTGGGTGAATGCCGAGCATCCGTTGTTCCTGCTTTACACGTCGGGGTCGACCGGCAAGCCGAAGGGCATTCAGCATTCGAGCGCCGGCTATCTGCTCAACGCCAAGCTGACCACCCGATGGACCTTCGACTTGAAGGACAGCGATGTGTTTTGGTGCACGGCCGATGTCGGCTGGATCACCGGGCACACCTACATCGCGTACGGGCCGCTGGCGGCGGGAGCGACGCTGGTCATGTACGAGGGGACGCCGATGCAACCGGACGGCGGCCGCTTCTGGAAAATCTGCGAGAACCACGGCGTGACCGTTTTCTATACGGCGCCCACGGCGATCCGCGCGCTGATGAAGCTCGGGAACGACATACCCGCGAAATACAATCTCGATAAATTGCGGCTCCTGGGCAGCGTCGGGGAGCCGATCAATCCCGAGGCGTGGATCTGGTATCACCGCCACATCGGCGGTGAACGCTGTCCCATCGTCGATACCTGGTGGCAGACCGAGACCGGTTCCATCATGATCGCGCCCATGCCGGGCGTCACGCCGACAAAGCCCGGCTCCTGCACCAAGCCGCTGCCGGGCATCTTTGCCGATATCGTCGACGACGAGGGCCGATCGGTGACGACGCCCGACGCCGGCGGCTACCTGGTGATCAAGCGGCCGTGGCCCTCGATGCTGCGCACGATTTGGGGCGACAACGCGCGCTATTTGAAGACCTATTGGGAGAAATTCCAGGGGAGCTTCTACGTCGCGGGCGATTCGGCGCATCGCGACGCCGACGGCTACTTCTGGATCATGGGCCGCATCGACGACGTGCTCAACGTCGCCGGACACCGCCTCGGAACCATGGAAATCGAGTCAGCTCTTGCCGCACACCCCCGGGTCGCAGAAGCGGCGGTGGTCGGCAAGCCGCACGACATCAAAGGCGAGTCGGTGTTCGCCTACGTGGTGCTCAAGGGGAAGCGTCCGGGCCGCGCCGAGGCGCCGGCGTTGACCGAGGAGCTGCGCGCGTGGGTGGCATCGCAGTTGAGTCCCATCGCCAAACCCGACGAAATACGGCTGGCCGACAATCTGCCGAAAACCCGCTCCGGCAAGATCATGCGCCGGCTGCTGCGCTCGATCGCCCGCGGCGAGGAAATCACCCAGGATGTTTCGACGCTGGAAAATCCGGCGATTCTCGATCAACTGCGCGGCTCGGCGCCGCATCCCGCAGTGAAGCCCACAAGCTCCAAACCCGCGCCGGCGGTCAAACGATCGGCCGCCGCAAACAAGAAGATTGCCGGCAAGAAGCACGCAAAATCAGGCAAAGCCGCGCCGCGCAAGAAGTCCGTGGCACGCAAGAAGCCTGCGGCTCGCAACAAATCCGCGGTGCCCAAGAAATCCTCAGTCCGCGGCAAGCCCGCAGCCCGCAACAAGGCGCCCGCTCGAAAAAAAGCCGTGCGGCGCCGTATCAACAAAGCGGTCAAACGAAAACCGCGTGCCAAGAAGTAATCAGCAGTCATGGAAATATTGATTCTCGGTCTTTCGATTTTTCTCGGGATGCACTCGGTCCTCATCGTCTCACCCGAACTGCGGCAGAGGGCGGTGCTCAAGTTCGGCGAAAGCGCGTGGAAGAGCTTGCATGGATTGGTGTCGCTGATCGGCCTGGCATTGATCGTCAAGGGATTCGGCCTGGCGCGCCAGGCGCCGGTGGTGCTGTACACGCCGCCCGGCATGCTGCGCATGGTGGCATTGCTCCTCATGCTGCCGGCGTTTCCGCTCATCATTGCGGCCTACCTTCCGGGGCGCATCAAGGCCTCGATGAAACACCCGATGCTGGTCGCCGTGAAGTGCTGGGCGCTCGCGCACCTGCTTGCCAACGGCGGACTGGCCGATGTGCTGTTGTTCGGTGGATTCCTGGCATGGGCGGTGTTCGATCGCATCTCGCTGAAGCGCCGGCCTCCGCTGGCCATTCGCACGGTTCCCGCGAGCCCCTTCAACGATGTCATCGCGGTGCTGCTCGGCCTCGCCGTCTACGCGCTTTTCATCGGCTGGGCGCACCAGCGGTTGTTCGGAGTGTCGCCGCTTGGATAGGTCGATGCGGATCCCGGCGGCTTGTCGGATTGAGGTTTTGGTTGAACGGAAAGGCGGATGGACAGCACCTTGGTTGCGTACCCGTACACCAGCAGACCCAGCAGCATTGCCGGGTGATGGGACGCAATCCCGGATCCGCGGTAGCCTTTGATCCGCTCCGACAAATCCATGCCATCGATTACCTGGACCACAAAGCGCGCCAGGTGCCGCTAAGGCAGCCACTCATCCACCAAGGGTGGCAACAAATATCCGGTGTCGCGATTGATCGGTCGAAAGTTGCTCATGAATTCGCCATTGGCTGAAAGGAACTGAGATGATTATCGCGCATTTCGTACGATTAATTCCCCCAAGCTGCTAGAGTGGACGGGCGTGCGCACCGGCAATTGGGTCTCGCGACTTCCGGCAGCACGGTGGAAGCGATTCATCGGCTCAAGTGGAAGCAGAAAGCCACGTCAGTCCGACAGAGGAATGCCGTTGGCGGAACCACTATCCGTGAGGCGGCGGAATGCCCCTGACGAACCAGCGGATTGCAGAGAACAACACAAGCCTTCGAGGAATATCGTGCAAACGTCCATCATGAAATCGCTGCTGTACTTCGTGGCTGTGCTCGTTCTGGCGCTTCCAGCGCATGCGCGTGCGCAATCCGTTGATAAGCCGTTCTCCAACGAGCAGCTCGATCAGTTGACGGCGCAGATCGCGCTGTATCCCGATTCGTTGCTGGCCCAGCTGCTGATGGCCACGACCTATCCGGAGGACTTCGCTGCGGCGGCCGCGTGGTCCAAGGCGAATCCGGACGCCAAAGGCGACGACGCGGTAAAGTTGGTCGAGAAAGAGCCCTGGGATTCGTCGGTCGCGTCGCTGGTCGCATTCCCGGAAGTGCTCATCACGTTCGGCGAGAAGCCGGACTGGGTGCGCAGCATCGGCGATGCGTTCCTCGCGCAACCCGACGACGTGATGAACTCCGTGCAGCGGCTCCGCCAGAAGGCGCAGACCGCGGGCAATCTCAAGTCCAACGAACAGATCAAGGTGTCGATGCAGGCGCCGGAGCCTGCGCCGCCGTCGGCCACGCAAACGGTGGTCGTCCAGCCGGCGGTCGTCCAACCGG
>Ga0209048_10001564_pt1 | contig 23377 bp, 20 predicted proteins | sample FrelakmetCRP12CR_FD_187146 | JGI IMG/M metagenome (GOLD analysis project Ga0209048, IMG submission 187146) | Freshwater lake sediment microbial communities from the University of Notre Dame, USA, for methane emissions studies - CRP12 CR (SPAdes)... | ecosystem: Environmental > Aquatic >... | reverse complement strand
GGGCGTGATCGCGACCCTCACGCTCGTCATGGTGGTGAACCTGACCTCCTTCGCCATCGTGCGCGAGCGCGAGGTCGGCACGCTCGAGCAGCTGATGGTGACGCCGATCCAGCCCGTCGAGCTCATCGTCGGCAAGCTCATCCCGTTCTTCTTCATCGGCCTGGTGCTGGTGGCCGTCGTCACGCTGGTGGGCACGCTCTGGTTCCGGGTGCCGTTTCGCGGCAATCCGCTGGTGCTGCTGCTCGGCACCTCGCTGTATCTGCTCAGCACGCTGGCGCTGGGGCTCGCGATCTCGACGCTCTGCAAGACGCAGCAACAGGCGTTCGCGACTAACTTCTTCTTCGTCAACCCGATGTTCACGCTGTCGGGGTTCAGCTTCCCCATCACCAGCATGCCGCAGGCGCTGCAGTGGGTGACGGTCGCGAACCCCGTGCGTCACTTCCTGGTCATCATTCGCGCCACGTTCCTGAAGGGCGTCGGCATCGCGGCGCTGTGGCCGGAGCTGCTGGCGCTGGCGGTGATCGGGCTGGTGCTGATGAGCACGGCGATTCTGCGGTTCCGGAAGTCTCTGGACTAGCGTGCCGGGCGGCGGGGCGCGACGCCCCATCCGGCAGGAGGCATACATGGCGGGTCAGGTTCGCGACGGGCTGGGGCTGGTGCTCAAGGCGGCGTCGTTCGCGGCGCGCAAGCACCGCGACCAGCGGCGCAAGGATCCGGAGAAGACACCCTACATCAACCACCCGATCGCGCTTGCCCAGGTGCTGCGCGAGGAGGGCGGGGTGCGCGATCCGGTGGTGATCGCGGCGGCGCTGCTGCACGACACCATCGAGGACACGGAGACCAGCTACGAGGAGCTGCGCGGGCAGTTCGGTGCGATTGTCGCGGACTGCGTGGTGGAAGTGACGGACGTGAAGTTCCTCGGCAAGGCGGCACGCAAGCGCCTGCAGGTCGCCAAGGCAGCACGGGCGAGCAAGGCGGCGAAGCAGGTGAAAATCGCCGACAAGATCTGCAACCTGCGCGACATCCTCGCGAGCGCGCCCGCCGGCTGGTCGCTCGCGCGACGGCAGGAGTACTTCGACTGGGCGAAGGAAGTGGTCGATGAGGTTCGCGGTGCGAACCCGCGGCTCGAGCGGAAGTTCGACCGGCTGTACCGCCACCGGCCCGTGACCTAGGCCCTCGCTCGACGGGCTCGCCGGCCGGACGGTCCGCGGCACGGCCGCGCGGTCGTGCGGTCAGTGCTCCGTCGGCTGCGGCAGCCGCCCGCCGCTCGCGAGGCAGGCCTCGAGTGTCGGGTAGGCCGTGAAGTACTGCACCGAGGAGTAACCCGAGGTCCCGGGCGCGTGGCAGATGCCGGAGCGCGTCGACTTCTTGACCACCCCGCCGGCGGTGCCGTGGCGCCAGTCCCAGGGCGCGACGGGATCCGGGTCGCTCCAGAGACCGGCCTTTTTCGCACGAGCTTCCTGCTCGGCGAAGGCGTAGCGGCTGCGGTCCTCGGGACTCTGCTCCCGCTCGTAGTGTTTGTAGTGCCAGGCGAGGCCCGCGGTGAGCTGCGCCAGGTTCACATCAAGGGTCTTGGGGCAACGCGACGGCGGCCCCTCGCAGCGCGGTTCCGGTGGCGTCACCCACACCTTGCCGACGATGCGCCCGTACCGGTCTTTCTTGCGCCACTCGACGCGCACTTCCTTGCCGAGCACGAAGCTCGAGAGATTCTGCTTCGCGCGGTTGCCGAACGGCTGGTCATGCTCCGGGGCGTCGATGCCGCCGAGCCGGACCCGGGAGTGCACGTTGTCCGCGTCCAGCACGGTCAGAGTGTCGCCGTCGGCGACGTGGATGACCTTGCCGTCGAGGACGGTGGGGACGGCGTCGGCGCCAGCCACCAGCGGCAGGAGCCAGAGAAGGGCAGGTAGGAGGCGAGCCACGCTGCAAGGTTAGCCGAGTCGCGCGGCCGCCGCGCAGTCAGGCCCGCTCGAAGCTGGCGACGGTCTCCACGTGCTCCGTGAATGGCATGAGGTTGAAGGCGCCGAGGTCGCGCAGACGCAGCTTGCCGCCCGAGGTCAGACGCGCGGTGTCGTCGAGGAACGACTCGAGTCCGCAGCTCACGTACAGGAAGCGCTCGGGGGGCTGCTCTCTCAGGTACTCGGCAAGTTCCCGGTCGAGCCCCTTGCGCGGGGGGTCGGCGATCACGACGTCCGCACCCGACGCGGCCGTGTGGGCTTCGACCGCCGGGCCCGGGAAGACTTCGACTTTGGCGCGATCTGCCGGCTCCAGCGCAGCGATCCCGAGCGCCAGGCCCTGCAGGGAATGAGGGCTCACCTCGTTCATGCGGAGCTCCTTGACACGCGGCAGCAGCGACAGGCCGATGGCACCAACACCCGCGTAGAATTCGGCCACTCGCGCGCCCTCCGGGATCCGGGCGCGCACGTGCTCGACGATGCGCTCCGCGATGTCGAGATTGCTCTGGCCGAAAGCGCCCGGCGGATAGTGCACCGCTGCTCCGCCAAAACGTTCGATCAGGCTGGCCGGTCCGCACCAGTTGCGAAAGTCCGGTCCCAGGATGGTGTTGGAGCGGTCGCACTGAGCGCTGAACCACAGGCTGTGCAGCTCGTTTCCGAGGCGCTCGCGTATGAGGTTCAGGCAATCTGCCATCGGCTCGGCCGTCGGACTGTTGGCAACAAGCACGACCTGCGCGCTTTGTGAACCACGCTCCACGACCACCTGCAGATAGCGGGCAAGGCCCAGGTGCGCGGCTTCCGAATAGATGGTCACTTCAGCGTCGACGAGAGCCCGGCGGACCACGGCAGCGACGCGGTTGATCAGAGGATGCTGAACACTGCAGCTCGGGATGTGTACCACTCGATGGGTGCCGAGCTCGAACATCCCCAGCTTGGGCGCACCCAAGCGACCCCGGATGGCGAGCCGGGCCCGGAGGCGGAACGCGCTCGTTGCCCCCGAAACCACGGGAACGCCAGGCAACCCATGGACGCGCGCCAGCGCCTCGAGAGCGGCGCGTGCAGCGGGGGAGATGTCCGGCTCACCGAATCGTGGACAGCCCGGGCAAGGTGGGCGGTGAGGGCAAGAAGGGCGTGCTTCAACACGCTGCCGGGAAACTCGCGATTCTGTTCGGCGCACGTAAGTACTCACGGTGTGGAACCGACGTCGCACCAAGCGCGTCGCGTCGCCCCGTCGACAGCTTACGGGACGTCCGCTGCCTCCGCGTGATTGCCGTGTGGCTGGGAAGCACCGGTTCGCACGCAGTACGCCGGGACTGCCAAACCGTGGAAGCCTCCCCGACGCAGAGGCCACAAGACGAGTCGAAGCTCGAGGCGCAAACAACCCACGCGAGGCCCGCCCAGAGCGGCTACTCAGGCGCGACTCGAACAGAAGGACTGAAGAGCTTCCGGCGCGCCAGCCACTTGCGCAGCTCCTCGAATAGGAATATGCCCGCCGCGAAGGCAACGACGACCGTCCAGACCTCTCCCCGGACGGGTGCCGTTCCGAGAAGGAGATTTCCCCAGGGCGTCTCGCTGATCAACAGCAGGATGGCCACTTCCGATATCACGCCGACGATGATCAGCGCATTGCCAAGCAACCCGGTCGAGAACACGGATCGAGTTGCGCTTCTGCAGAGGAATACGTTCACGATCTGCAACGCGATGATGGCGGTCAAGCAGGCGGTGGTGGCTTGCAAGTACAAGGGGTCGTTGGCCGCCAGGCTCTGGCCATACTTCCAGCCGGCACCGTTCAGCACGAAGAAGAAGGCGGCCATGGCGCCAGCCGCTTCGATCAGGCCCAGGAAGAGATAGGCGCGCAATGCCAAGGGCCAGTTCATCAGCCGCTCGCCGTACGGGCGGGGAGGACGGCGCATGATTTGCGGGTCGGGGCGTTCGACACCGAGGCCGAGGGCCGTCAGGGAGTCGGACCCCATGTCGATGGACAGCGCTTGAACCGGTGTCAGCGCCAGGGGGATCCTGAACAGGATAAAGCCGAGGTAGGGGATCAGCTCTGCGACGTTGTGGACCAGAACGTAAGTCAGGAACTTGCGGATGTTGTCGAAGACGGCGCGTCCCTCCTCGACGGCGCTCACGATACTGGCGAAGTTGTCGTCCAGCAGGACCATGTCGGCGGCTTCCTTCGCGACGTCCGTGCCGGCGATGCCCATGGCGATTCCGATGTGCGCCGCTTTCAGCGCCGGGGCATCGTTGACGCCGTCGCCGGTGACGGCCACGACGTGGTGCTTGTTCCTCAACGCCTCGACAATGCGCAACTTCTGGTCGGCGACGACCCGCGCAAAGATGATCTCCCCGGCGTCCAGGGCGAGCTGCAGCTGCATGGGCGCAAGCCGTCGCAACTGCTCGCCGGTGATGATCGTCGGACTCTCCGACTTCACCAGTCCAATCTCGCGAGCGATCGCCGCGGCCGTCTGCGGGTGATCGCCCGTGACCATGATGACCCTGATCCCGGCTTCCTGGCATTTGCGGAGCGCTTTCGGCACCTCTGGCCTGGGCGGGTCTTCCAACCCCGCCAGCCCGGCAAAGACCAGGTCCTCCTCCAGCCTCTCGCGACCGTGACCGGCAGCCAGCTGTCTGTAGGCGAAGGCCAGTACGCGCAGGCCCTGTTGCGCCATCGCACCCTGCGCCAGGACGATGCTCGCCCTCACGTCGTCGCCAAGGGGCTCGATCCTGCCGTTGGCGAGAACCCGCTGGCACAGAGGCAGCACCGACTCCGGCGCGCCCTTGCAGTACAGGACGGGACCTTCGGGCGTCTGGTGCACCGTGGACATGCGCATGCGGTCGGCATCGAACGGGATCTCGTCCAGGCGAGGCTCGACCGGAAGATCGGCGATGAACTGCCGCGCCATTTCCACCAGCGCGACTTCCATCGGATCGCCTAGAAAAGCTGGTGTTCCCTGGCTCTCGGTTTCTTTCAGGTCCTGACACATCCGAGTTGCCAGGAAAAAGGGCCGGTAGTGGTCCACGAGACCCCGCTTCCGTTCGGCCGCAGCGGCGGAATCGAACCTTTCCCCTAGGTAGAGCTGCCGAACAATCATGCGGTTCTGGGTCAGCGTGCCGGTCTTGTCGGTGCAGATGACCGTCGTCGAGCCGAGGGTCTCGACCGAGGGCAGGTAACGGATGAGAACGTTGCGCTTCGCCATGCGCTGGGTGGCCAGCACGAGTGCCAGGGTCAACGTGGGGAGCAGCCCTTCCGGCACCATGGCGACGATGATGCCGATGGCGAAGATAAAGTCCTTCCAGAAGGGGATGCCGATCACCCAGCCGAGCGAGAAGAACAGGAGACTGATCAGCACGGCAAGGATCGCGGTCAAGCGGCTTAAGTGGGCGATCTCCTTGCGCAGCGGCGAGACCTTTTCCCGGGCCGTCTGCGTGAGATGCGCGATCTTGCCGAATTCGGTGTGCATGCCGGTGGCGAAGACGACCGCCCTGGCCTGTCCCGACACCAGCGACGTGCCAGCAAGCACGAGGTTCTTGCTGTCGATCAGGTCAACCGCCTTGGACGCCTCCGCCTGCCGTGCCTTCGGCAAGGACTCACCGGTGATGGCGGCGTTGTTGACTCGCGCGCCAAAAGCCTCGATCAGCCGGCAGTCTGCGGGGACGTTATCGCCCTGCTCCAAATGGACGATATCCCCGGGCACCAATTGAGCCGCTGGTATCCGCGTGACTTTGCCCTCGCGCAAGACCTGGGCCTGCTGCGGCAGCAGGTTGCGCAACGCGGCAAGCGTTCTCTCGACGCGATACTCCTGCCAGAACGAGAACACTCCGCTCACCAGGATGACGACCACGATCGCGTAACCGACTTTCGCCATGCCTTGGCCCGGGTCGCTCCATGCGGCGAAGAACGCCAGCCCCGCGGCGACCCACAGCAGCAGCGAGAAGAAGGTGATGAATTCCTTTACGAACCGCAGCCACAGCGGCACGCCAGCGACTTTCTCCACCTCGTTCGGGCCGTATTCGTCCAGGCGCCGCTCGGCTTCGGCACGGCTCAGCCCTGTCACAGCGCTCTTCAGGCTCGTGACGGCATCGAGCGGCGACAGGTGGTCAATTCTTACGGGCACTTGGCTACGCCGTACGGCTCTTTGCCGACTACACGGCGATTGTCTCCCCGAGACCGGGCGGGTTGTCAAAGAGATCGCTCGAGTCGCTGCGATGGGCGCCGGCGGAAGCGGCCTGTCACGTTGGCCTGGCGGTATCGACCCTCACGGTTGCGGACAACAAGACCAAGTCACGCGCGTTGCCGGCCCACGGCACTTCGGCGTATCGTCGTGCCGCCATCTTGAAGAGGTAACTCCAATGCGCATTCTTGCATCAGCCCTTACGTCGTTGGCACTTCTTGCCCTGTGCGGTCCGGTACAGGCCGCGGCCAGCAAGGCAGACCGCCAACAGGAAGTCCGCGCGACGGCGCAGGACACCCTGGCGCGTCTGTACAAGGTCACGCCCAGCGCTCGTAAGGCGGTCGAGGGCGCGGCGGGATATGCCGTGTTCAGCAATTTCGGCATGAAGATCCTCGTGGCCGGTGGTGGCAGCGGCAAAGGCCTGGTCGTCGAGAACAAGACGAAGACGGAGACCTTCATGAAGATGGCCGAGGTCCAGGCGGGTCTCGGCTTCGGCATGAAGAAGTTCCGCCTGGTGTGGGTGTTCGAGAAGAAGTCCGACTTGGACCGCTTCATCAACTCCGGCTGGGAACTCGGGGCGCAGAGCACGGCGACGGCCCAGGTGAGTGGCCAGGGCGCGAACGTGTTTGCCGGCGCATTGTCCGTGACACCCGGCGTGTGGTTGTACCAGCTCACGGATGACGGTCTCGCACTCGAGCTGACCGCGAAAGGCACGAAGTACTACCGGGACAGCGAACTGAACTGACCCGTTTCCTTTGATGGCAATGGTGCGTCAGTCGTTGCCAAGGGCGCGACCCGCTCTTCGTTCCGGCGCGCCATCGCATGACCGCTCTCGGCGGCCTCGCCCCGCTGGCCGTTCAAGGAAGTCCCCGACTGTCTGCTGTTTCGGATCGCGACGGGCGGCCGTGTGGCCTTCAGCGCCGCAAGTGTTGGTCTCCAGGCGTCCTGGCTGTCGGAGAGCATGCCGCCACTGTGCCCAGGTGCCGGAAGGTGCTACGTTGGCCCCAGCGAGGGCATCACGAATGCCACCTCGTCAGGTAAGCAGGCCCGTGCGTCGTGGGCCTGATCGGGAGGCTGCCATGGCGGAACGTGCTGCACGAGTCCTTTCTGTCGAAGACCCGGAAGAGGTCGAGCGGGAAGCGGGACGCAGTTCGAAGATCCCGGTCGTGCCGGAAGGCGCGGAGTGGAACGCCGTGGAGCGGGTGATGCTGCAGCGGCGCAGCATCCGCAGGTACAAGAAGGCACAGGTCCCGGCGCACCTGATCCGACGGCTCCTCGAGGTCGCGCGGTTCGCCCCTTCGCAGGGGAACTGCCAGCCGTGGAAGTTCGTCGTCGTGCGCGACCCCGACATGCTCCGGGGAATGGAAGAGTTCTGCGTCGAGCAGTGTCGCAAGCTGTCGAACGGCCTCGATTACGCCACCCTCCCGGCCGGGTCACTCAAGTACCGGATCGCGCGCACCAAGGCGAAGCTGTTCGGCCGGCTGCAGCCCAACATGCTGCACCCCGTGCCCGTCAGCGCGGTCACTGCGATCGCAGAGGGGCGCTTTATGGTGTTCCACCGCGCTCCCACGCTGATCCTGATTCTCATGGACAAACGCGGCGTCGGCGTCCCGCCAGTGGACATCGGCATCTGCGGCACCAGCATTGTGCTCGCAGCACAGAGCCTCGGGCTGGGGACCTGCTGGGTGGGCTTCTCGAAGTTCCTGAACGACAGCCGCGAGTGGTGCGAGCGACTCGGCGTCGAGGAGCCCTATGAGGTTACGGAGGCGATCACGGTCGGATACCCGGTCGGTGACACCACCCGCCTGATTCCGCGTGAGACCCACGAGACCGTCTGGTTCGAAGGCGGCAAGAAGCAGATTCTCTACTAGAGCCGGAGGCGCGACATGGCCTTGCTGAGCAGGCAGGAACGACGGCACTTCCCGGACTGGGACGATCCGTCACAGTGCATCTTCCAGCGGGTCACGGTGGACCTCGACAAGTGCGACGGCTGCAAGCTGTGCACGCTCGCGTGTCCAGCCAACGTGCTCGAGCAGTACGGGGAGAAGGGCCGCAAGAAGGTCCGGGTCAAAGCGGACGTGCGTGGCCGCATCAGCTGCAACAACTGCCACGCCATCTGCGAAAACGGGGCCATAGAGGCCACGCAGCACTACGATTTCGTGGGCTATTACCGGCAGTTGGGCCGCGGCGCGTTCGCCAAGCCACGGATCTTCTGACTTCGGCCGGGGAGGCTGAGCGCCATCTCCGATCAGACGGAGGAGTAAGAGCCACGCGTCCGGGACCCTACCGCGCACCGTATGAGTTCATGAGCGGGGCGACCGTCAGGAGCTACGTGCGGGCGGAACAAGCCCGCCATCCAATTCGTGGAAGCCAGCGGTTCGCGAACTTCGCGGAACGGCAGCAGCTGCCTGTCCAACACAAGAAGTGCCCGGCCGTAGCCGGTCATATGCCTTTGGAGCGGGGGGTTCCGCATGGCCGCCGCTCAGCATTACGACTGAACAGACATGATCGAGGTGGATCGTAAGTCCACCGTGGACTATATTGTCCACCAAGTTGCCTTCAGGCAACGATTGTCGACTCTCCTGCCCGCAACGCATCGACTTGCACCAGAGCAACTATGACTGCTACTCGCAGGTTTCTGTCTGCGCCAGAGGTTGAACGGCTCACGAGACGCCTCGACTCGCTGCAAATCATGCGCGAAATGTTTGGGTCACTCGGAGAAGGGTCGGCCGTACAGCCGCCGCAAACGCTGACCCTGTTTCCGCAAGGCGCCGGCGATTTCATCACCTACCTCGGTGTACTCGCGGATGCAAAGGTGTTTGGAGCAAAGCTGTCGCCCTATCTGGCGCGACCAGGCGGCGGTCTGGTCACGGCGTGGACGCTGGTGATGTCGATGGAAACGGGTGAGCCGGTCCTGCTTTGCGACTCCAAGCAATTGACGGTCGAACGCACTGCAGCCACCACGGCCCTGGCCATCGACCTACTGGCGCCAAGGTCAGCCGCGCGGCTTGCAGTCATCGGCACCGGGCCGCTGGGTCAGGCACACCTCCGACACGCCCGTGCCCTGCGCCAGTGGCAGGAAATTCGGGTCCATTCGAGGAGCCTGGCCAACACTCCCGCCGCCCACGCCGCACTCATGGCGATCGACCCCCGGGTCCAATTGGCGGCGGAACTCAGTCATGCGGTCGATAATGCGGATGTCGTGCTGCTTTGCACCTCCTCGGGAACCCCTGTTCTCGACCCGTTGAGCCTCGGCAAGCCGGCATTGATTACCTCGATCAGCACGAACGTGCCCAGAGCGCACGAGGTGCCACCGGGGTCGCTGAACGACATGGATGTCTACTGCGACTATCGGGCCACTACGCCTTCCATCGCGGGAGAAATGCAGCTTGCGGCTTTCGTGAACGGATGGTCAGCCGACCGTGTGGTCGGAGATCTTCCTGAACTGGTCACGGGACGCGCGCTCCTGCCGACGTACGACCGCCACGTGTTCTTTCGCTCGATCGGACTCGGCCTCGAGGATGTCGCCATGGCGCACGCCCTGCATCGCCTCGCGGACAGCGACGACCAATCGCGCACATGACCGGACAGGTGAGGCGCGGCCCGCATCGGCTCGGCTTGCAGACTGAGGTCTCCAGATGAGAATCACCCCGTTCGCCGTCGAACAATGGATGAATGCCCACGAGACTCAGTGTCGGTATAACCTCGCCGAGACCTGTGTCGAATCGCTCACCGTTGCCGAGTTGCTCGACATGGCTGGCCAGAGAGCCTCGATTCTTGATGAACTGCTGCCGCTCAAGATGACCTACGGGGCCATCGAAGGAAGTGACCGGCTGCGCACTGCGATCGCGGCACTCTACGACTCTCAGGCGATTACGAATGTCCTGATCACCCACGGTGCAATCGGCGCTAACTCTTTGGTGTATCAGGCGCTCGTCGCAGTCGGCGATCGCGTCGTCTCGATTGTGCCGAACTACCAGCAGCACTACTCGATTCCAGAAAGCCTCGGAGCCGACGTCAAGCTACTCCATCTGCGCGGCGAGAATGGCTACCTTCCTGACCTCGAGGAGTTGCGTCGCCTCGTCAGTCCGTCAACGAAGCTCATCGCGTTCTCCAATCCGAACAACCCGACCGGATCATTGATGGATCGGGCGTTCCTCGACCAGATCGTTTCCATCGCGGCCTCGGTCGGCGCGTACATCCTGAGCGATGAGGTGTACCGGGGAACGACGCAGGACGGCGATACGCTCAACGCATCCGTCGCGGACCTTTACCCGAAGGGCATCAGCACGGGCAGCATGTCGAAAGCATTTTCGCTGGCTGGCTTCAGGTTGGGCTGGATCTGCGGACCGCCCGATGTGCTGCGCGCCGCCGAGATCCACCGCGATTACAACACCATCAGCGTCGGCATCCTCGATGATGTCTTCTCGTCGATCGCGCTTGAAAACCGGGACAAGATACTTGCGAGGAGCCGGAGCCTCGTCCGCAGGAACCTGACTACGCTTGACCGCTGGCTGCAGTCGGAAGACTCGCTTTCCTACGTTAAGCCCCGGGCGGGCACCACTGCTTTGCTCAAGTATTCGTTCGACATTCCGTCGAGAGAATTCTGTGTCCGACTTCTCGAAGAAACGGGCGTGCTGTTCACACCGGGCAGCGCCTTCGACGTCGAGGGTTGCGTCCGGATCGGCTACGCGAACAACCATGCAATCCTCGAGGAAGGACTGCACCGGACGTCGGGCTTTCTGCGACGACTCGCATCGTGATCAGACGGAGTGAGAAGCGCAGGGAACGTCCGCGTGCGAGCCGCCAAATCCGCTAGCCGAGCGGAGAATGCCGCTCTGCTGGATCGCACACAGGGGTTCGCGGACGGCGTCGCGACACTGTTCTTCCCGTATGCGGAAGTTGTCGTGCACAATCTCTCGACGCGGCGTATCTCCTATATTGCAAACAACCTGTCGCGCCGCAAGGTCGGGGACGACTCAGCTCTGGACAATGCGGAGTTCCAGCCAGGGGAGTCGGTCATCGGGCCCTATGAAAAGCGCAACTGGGACGGTGCCGTCATGCGCTCGGTCAGCGTTGTCGTCCGCGAGCCGACGGGCAGGCCGATCGGCCTCGTCTGTATCAACTTAAATATTGGGGTTTTCGAGCAGGCGCGTGCCGCATTGGACCTGCTGGTTTCTGGTGCGCGCCTGACCCCGCAGCCTGAAGTGATATTTCGGGACGACTGGCAGGAACGTATCAATACATTCATCCATGGCTGGCTGGGCCAGCATCAAGTTGGGTTGACGACGCTGACACGTATCCAAAAGAAGTCCCTGATCGAGGACTTATACCGAAATGGGGCCTTCAAGGGTCGGAGCGCGGCTGAATACGTTGCGCGGGTTCTGAAGATGGGCCGCGCGACGATCTTCAAGTACACCAGAGAACTGAAGGAGTGCGGCGAACATTCGCGTCGTCGCTGACCCCTGGTCGGCGGTTGCTCTGCGCTGGAGACCCCGCCCAAGGACAAGGAACGGTTGTTCGGCGGGTTCTTCAACGGAACAGGTGGGTGCGCCTGTGGCGGGAGGCCGGTCCCGCTACCGTGCCTTCACTGCGTTGCCGCATACGGCCCCTGGACCTGTCCGGAGCGTCGCTTCATCGCCCACTGGAACCCGGGATCGTCGCGTACCGGATCGAAGACGGCATCCTGCGGCATGTGCGATTTTGGATCGTAGGCATCGAACCCGTGCTCCACCCGAGGGAAGAGTCAGGCGGATAGCCGTCCCTTGGACACCAGGGTCGCGGCGGCGTAGTGACAACTCCTCGAACCCGGCCGTCGACAAGAAGTCGCCCGAAGCGATGCGGACGCTGGCTCATGCGCAGCGGCCTCGGGGAACTTCGAATGGTTTGCGTGGGTCAACATCGAAGAGAACGAGCGGTGGTCGGGCCGGGTCGTCCCGCGACGCCTGCAGGGGCATAGGTGCGTAGGGAGGCGGCAGGCCGTGGCTTCCGTGCTGCGGCGCCGCATTTGCGCGCATTCAGGCAGACGATGTGTCCGCGAGTTCGGTGAGGCGTACAGTGACTGCGTTCGATCCCGTTGGTTCGGTCCCTTTGCCCGGAGGTCGCCATGGATACGGTCGCCGCTCGGACTCATCGTCCGTCGTTGCATCTGGAACTCAATCCGATCACTTGGTCCCGCCCGTTCGCCTGGCTTCGACTCGGCGCCGCGGACCTGCGGCTTAGTCTGAGAGCGAGCATCGCCCATGGACTCGGGATGGTGCTGCTCGGCTGGTTGTTGCTCGGCTCGCTCGGCACCTCCCCCTATTTCATCGCCGCCGCGGTGACGGGATTTCTGCTCGTGGCGCCGGTGATGTCGACCGGGCTTTGCGAGTTGTCGCGCCGCCTCGAGCGGGGCGAGCGGCCGACGTTCGACGACTCGCTCGCCCCGCTGCTCCGCGACGGCACGACCCTAGTGAAATTTGGGGTTCTACTCGCGGTGATCGCGCTCGGATGGTTCCTCGTGTCGGAGGCACTGCTGCGCCCCGTCTTCAGTGTGCCGAGCCCGAGCCTGATCGAGACGCTCTACCGCGGCTTCTTCGAGCAGATGACGCCCGGGGAGTTCGTTGCCTACGTCGCCGTTGGCGGCACGCTCGCGCTCGCCGTGTTCGCGGTCTCCGTGATATCGATCCCCGTCATCCTTGACCGCCACGCAAGCGCCAGCCAGGCGATCGGCGCAAGTCTCGAGGTGGTCCGCCGGCAGCCCCTCACCATGTTCGTTTGGGCTGCGCTGATCGTCGTGCTGACGGCGATCGGCTTCGCGACGATGCTCATCGGCATGGCGGTGATCATTCCCGTGCTTGGGCATGCGACGTGGCGGGCGTACCGTGATCTCGTACGCAGCGGAGTTTCCCCGATCAGCCGTTGAGCATACGGGGCCGTGCCGCGGACTTGGTCCGGCCGGTCCCGCCCTCGAACGCCGCCGCCGCCTGAGAGGGCTGGCGGCTCGAGCGATTTCCTGAGTCTCGCCGACCACGCCGATGGCGCAGATCCGCCTCCCCGGAGCCCATCAGCGCGAGAGGAAAATGGCTGGCCCCGACGGTCTGTCCGCGCGGCTCCACCGCGCCTGGCGACGTGCCTGTGCACCCGCGGTATGCTGATATAGAATAATTGTCATACCCCAGGCGGGTGGTGACCTTGCGCGGTCCTCGCGTCCTCGGTCCTGCGCCACGTGGTGAGCTGCGTCGACCGAGCCGTGACCCTCCGCATGCACCTGAGCCGCGTCCCGCCGATCTCCCTGGCCTGCCTCCTCGCGGGTCCGGCCGCCGCGGCGGGGCTGCCGACCGGGCAGCTGGAGGAGATCACGGTCACGGCGAGGCGCCTCGAGCTCATCGGCGAGTCGGCCTCGGCCAGCGAGGGCGTCGTGATCGCGGCGGAACTCGAGAACCGCCCGACGCTGCGCCCCGGGGAGGTGCTCGAGGTCGTGCCGGGCCTCGTCGTCACCCAGCACAGCGGCGACGGCAAGGCGAACCAGTACTTCCTGCGTGGCTTCAATCTCGACCACGGCACGGACTTCGCCACCCGCGTCGACGGCGTCCCGATCAACCTGCCCACCAACGCGCACGGCCAGGGCTACACCGATCTCAACTTCACGATCCCGGAGCTCGTCGACACCGTCGCCTACAAGAAGGGCACGTACTACGCGGAGGAGGGCAATTTCTCCGCCGCCGGGGCCGCCGACCTCCGCTACCGGCGCGTACTCGATGCGCCGTTCCTGACCTTGGCCGCCGGTCAGGACGGCTACTACCGGGCGCTTGCCGCGGCCTCGCCCGAGCTCGCGGGCGGCCACCTGCTCGCCGCCGGCGAGGTCTTCCACAACGACGGCCCCTGGGTGCTGAGCGAGGACTATCGCAAAGTCGACGGCCTGCTCAGGTACAGCGTGGGCGACAGCGAGCGGGGCTTCGACGTCGAGGCGATGGGCTACGACGGGCAATGGTGGTCGAGCGACCAGATCCCGGAGCGCGCGGTGCGCTCGGGCCAGGTGTCGCGGTTCGGTACGATCGACCCGACCGACGGCGGCGGCACGTACCGCTACAGCCTCTCGGGCGAGGGCTGGGCGAAGCTCGGCCCAGGCGCGCTGCGCGCGAGCCTCTACGCGGTCGACTACGGGCTCGACCTGTTCTCAAACTTTACGTACGCGACCGACCCCGTGCACGGCGACCAGTTCGAGCAGTTCGAGCGGCGCCGCTATTTCGGCGGCGACCTCGCCTGGGAGGAGCCGCTGCCGCTGTGGGGTCACGCGGGCACGCTGAGCACCGGCCTGCAGGCACGCTACGACGACCTAGCGCCGGTCGCCCTCTACCGCACGGTCGCGCGCGTGCGCTACGCGACCGTCCGGCAGGACGACGTGAAGCAGGCGAGCGTCGCGGTCTACGCGACCGAGAGCGTGCACTGGAGCGAGTGGCTGCGCACCGACGTGGGCGCGCGGTTCGATGCCTACCACTTCGACGTCGCGAGCAGCCTGGCCGCCAACTCCGGCACCGCGAATGCCTCGATCACGAGCCCGAAGCTCACCGTGGTGCTCGGCCCCTGGTCCCGGACCGAGTACTTCCTGAACGCGGGCTACGGCTTTCATTCGAACGACGCGCGCGGCACGACCATCACGGTCGACCCGAACGACGGGATGACGCCCGTGGCGAAAGTCAGTCCGCTGGTGCGTGCCGCGGGCGCGGAGGCGGGGCTTCGCACCGCGCTCATTCCCGACGTGCAGCTGGCCGCCTCCCTATGGACGCTCAAGCTCGACTCCGAGCTCGTCTTCTCCGGGGACGGCGGCACGACCGAGCCCAGTCGCGCGAGCCGGCGGGAGGGCCTCGAGCTCGGCACCTACTACTCGCCCCTCGACTGGGTGGTTGTCGATACGGACCTCGCCTGGACGCGCGCGCGCTACATCGACCACAGCCCGGCGGGCGACTATATCCCGAACGCGGTGGAGAGCGTCGCCTCGGTCGGCGTGAGCCTGAACCGCGCGACGGGCTGGTTCGGCGGCGCGCGGCTGCGCTACTTCGGGCCGGCGCCGCTCATCGAGGACAACAGCGTGCGCTCGCACTCCACGGCGCTCGTAAACCTGGAGGCGGGCTACCACGTCTCCCCGCGGCTGAGCGTCGTCGCCTCGGTGTTCAACCTGCTCGATGCGCAGGCGAACGACATCACCTACTTCTACGAGTCGCAGCTCAAGGGCGAGTCAGCGCCGGTGGCGGACGTGCACTTCCACCCCGTCGAGCCACGGACCCTCCGGATCGCGGTGACCTGGAAGCTATGACGCGCCGGCCCGGCCGCCGCGCTCGCGCCCGCTGCGTTGAGACCCGCACGGATGTGCCAATGCAGCTATAGGTGGCGGCCCAGTTCTCGCTGGTGCCGTATCCCGAGGACTCGGACCAGATTGGCGCGCGGCCGGCAGGAAGCGGTAGAGAGCGATGTAGCCGGTATGTCCGAAGGAGATCGGCAACTCGCGAAGGTCTCCTGCGACGGGGCGCCCGATGAGCGGATGGTCCTCGAGTATCGACACCGCGCTGCGGATGATCTGCAGGGCGTCGAGGGCGGCGGCCTCGCTCTCGGTGGCCAGGAATCGGATGCGCGCCTCGGGCTCCGCCAGAGCGTTCGCCGTATAGACTACTTCCGCCACGGCCTCGGCCGGCGGGCCGGCTTGCCGCGAGCGATGCTGTCGAGATAGGCGTGCACGTCAGCCGCCGCATACACGGGTCTGCCGGCGTCGGCGACACGATCTGCCGCTGCGGCTTCCTTGAGGAACTCCTGCCAGCGTTCCTCGCGCGCGGCGTGATCCTCGAGCGCACTCACCATCAACGCGTGCGGTGTAGTGGCGGCCTGCCCCGCGAGGGCGGCGATGCGCTTCTTGAGGGGTGCCGGGAGCTTGAGAGTCGTGAAGCGGGTTGCCATGGTCGCCGACGGAGAAGTGTTGCCTAAGTAACACCAGGCGGGGAAGACGACATGCGTGCTGGCCGGCGCTCGAGGGGCTGCGAGGATCAGGCCCGGCTCTTGCCGCCGCGCTTCTTTGCTTTCCGCCGCACCGGGGCTTTGGCGCGCGATCGCTTCGCCGCGGGCTGGCGCGACCTGGTCGCGCGTTGCGCCGGAGCCGCGGCACGCGGCCGAAGCCGGCGCTCCACAAGAATGCGCGAGGCCTGCTCCTTGCGCAGCAGGGTGGTGAGCGCCTCGACCTCGGTCTCGAGCTGGCGCGCACGGCGCTCGGCCTCCGCGATGCGGGCGCGAAGCTCCGCTTCTCGAACCGCTAGGACATGGCTCTGGACGTCGATCTCCCTCCGGTCCACGGCGAGTGCCTTGCGCGAGGAGTCGCTCTCGGCCTGGACCCGGCGGCGGGCGTCGGCGAGGGACTGAAGCCAGAGCGCCTCGGCCGCGTGCGCCACCGCCTCGGGCAAGCGGTGCAGCGCGGCGGGGCCGGCATCCAGCCGGCCGGCGAGGCGCTGCCACCAGGCATCGAGCAGCGGGTTGATCGTGTTCGGTGAACCGCGACCGATCCGGGCGCGCACTTTCTCGATCGTGGGACGCCGGCCCTCGCGCAGCAGCGAGTCGGCGGCACGCTCAACGTCGCCCGAGCTGATGCCGCGGGAGCCGCTCGTCGCCCCCGACGGCACCGAGCTGCGAGAAGGACGTTCTGCGCCTGGCATGTGGCGAATAGTACACACTACATAGCGCGTCTCACAACATATCTCCATGCTCCGACCGTGGCGGTATCCACGAGTCTTCCGGCGCCGGGAGGACGGCAGGGAGCGGGATCCGACAGGTTGGGGGTCGCGTGCTTTTCATGCGAAGAGTGGCGGTTTCTCCGCTGCGGTGCGGCAAGGATGGGTCTAAGCGGCTGCCTGAACGAGGCGTTCGGCGTAGCGTTCGCCGGGGAACCGGTAGGTTCCTCGGAAGTTGATGTGACGGTGCCCGACGGGTTCGATCGAGCGCGAGGCCTCGATCGCGTAGCGAGGTGGTGCTCTGGCGGCCTCTCGGTCGACGGCGCGCTGCAGACGCTGCGGATTCCAGCGATCGTGAACAGCGGTTCCACGCGATGGTGAACAGGGGCGTGGGTGTCGTGGCTGGTTCAGGTCTTTCTACTTGATCTGTTCACGATTGGTCAACGTTGCTGCTCGTTTTCGCATCGACTCGCCCTTCAGCTCGATGCGGTGGCTGTGGTGGATGAGGCGATCGAGGATGGCATCGGCGAGGGTGGGCTCGCCGAGGTAGGCGTGCCACTGGTCGACGGGCAGTTGGCTGGCGATGATGGTGGCGCGGGCACCGACGCGTTCGTCGATGATTTCGAGCAGGTCGGCCCGATCCGGGGCCGCCATAGGCGTGAGCCCCCAGTCGTCGAGGACCAGGAGGTCGGTGCGGGCGAGCCGCTTGAGCAGCGTGATGTAGCTGCCGTCGCCGTGGGCGATCTTCAGTTCCTCGAGCAGGCGCGGCAGGCGCCAGTAGAGTGCCGAGCGGCCGTGGCGGCAGGCGAGCTGCGCGAACGCGCAGGCGAGCCAGGTCTTGCCGGCACCGGTGGGGCCGCAGATCAGCAGGTTCTGTCCCTTACTGAGCCACTCGCCGCTGGCGAGCGCGAGGATCTGGCGCTTGTCGAGGCCGCGGCCGGCGCGGTAGTCGAGGTCCTCGAGGCAGGCCTGGCCGTGCTTCAGTCGTGCGTGACGCAGCAGCCGCGTGCGCTTGCCGTTGTCGCGGTGCAGCCGCTCGCGATCGACGATGAGGCCGAAGCGCTCCTCGAAGGCGAGGCCGTCGGCGGCGGTCGAGGTGGCCTGCTCTTCAAGCGCCTGCACCATGCCGTAGAGCTTGAGGTGGCGCAGGGTGTCGAGGGTGGCGTGGGTCAGCATCGGATCTCCTTCGGTCAGTGGTAATAGCCGGGGCCGCGTACGTTCTCGTGCAACGGCAGCGCGGTGGCTTCGGGTTCGGGCGTGGCGAGGCGGTCGAGGCCGCGCATCAGGATCGACTGCACGCTCTTGCGGGTGAGCAAGCCGAGCGCCACGGCGCGCGCGCAGGCGGCCTCCAGGCGCGCCTCGCCGTAGCGGCGCGCGAGCGCGAGCAGCCCGAGGCAGGCGCGATAGCCCTGCTCTGGGTGGGGCTTGTGCGTGAGCTGGTACTCGACCACGGCGGCGACGTTCGGGCCGATGCTCGCGCCCCAGGCGATCAGCCGCCGCGGGCTCCACTCGGCGTGCGCGCGATGGGACTTCGGCATGTGCTCGGCGACGGTGGTGTGACCGCCACGCTGGTAGGAACGCACGTGGCTCGCCACGCGCGCGCCGCGGTGGAAGCACTCGATGGTGGCCGCGGTGTAGCGCACCTCGATCTCGCGGCCCACCAGCGCCTGCGGCACGCTGTAGTAATGGCCGTCGACCTCGAGGTGGTAATCGACGCCGGTCTTGGCCCGCTTCCACTGGGCGTAGACGTAGGGCGTCGCCGGCAGCGGCTTCATCGCCGGCGCATCGAGGCTCTCGAAGGCGGCACGGCGATGGCCCGGCAGCTTGGCGAAGGGCCGCACGTTGAGATCCACGAGCAGCTCGGCGATCGCCGCGTTCAGTTCCTCCACCGAGAAGAACGTGCGGTGGCGCAGCCGCGCCAGGATCCAGCGCTCGGCCACCAGCACCCCGGCCTCGACCTTGGCCTTGTCGCGCGGCTTGTAGGGCCGCGCCGGGATGACCACCGTCCCGTAGTGCTCGGCGAGCTCCTGGTAGGTGCGGTTGAGCTCCGGCTCGTAGCGATCGGCCCGGGTGACCCCGGTCTTCGGGTTGTCCGGCACCAGGATCTGCGGCACGCCGCCGAAGTACGTGAACGCGCGCACGTGGGCGCCGATCCACTCCGCCAGCTGCTGCTTGCGGGTCGCCTCGGCATAGGTGTAGTTGGAGGCGCCCCACACCGCCACGAACAGCGAGGCCTCGCTGGTGGCGCCGCTGGCCGCATGGGTAATCGACACCGTCGGTCCGGCGTAATCGACGAACAGCTTCTCCCCGGCATAGTGCCGCTGGCGCATCGAGCGGCGCAGCACCGACTGCCACTCGCGATAGGCGGTGCAGAACGCGCTGTAGCGATACGCCTGGGCGCCGTGACGCTCCCGGTACTCCTCCCACAGCAGCTTCAGCGTGACGTGCCGGTGGCGCTTGAGCTCCTGGTGGATCAGCGCGCAGTCGGGGGCGGCGAAGCCGCTGCCGGGGCTCCGGCCCCCCGAACAGCCGCCGCTCGAGCTCGGCATCGTCCAGCGTCTGCGCGATCGCCCAGCTGAGCCCCGAGGCCCGCAGCGCCTGACCGTACTTGCTCACCGCGCCCACCGACAGGCGCAGCGCCCCGGCCAGCTGCCGCACGCTCAGCCCGGCCTCTGATAGCCGGATCAACTCCCTCAATCGGCGCATGGAGATCCTCTCGGTCGGCATCGGCCCCTCCGGCAAAAAACCGCCAGAGTAGGCCCCGATCCTCGTCATCTCCAGCCGCCGACACCCCCGCGTGCACGGCCGTGAACACCGATTACACGCATCGTGAACACCTCGCTACGATCGGCCAAAAAGTGTTCACGATCCGCGCTGCTCAGCTGTTCACGCTGCCCTGTAATCCCTGTTCACGATCCGTGTAATCGCCGTTCACGATCGCGTGGCCGCCGCAAGCCGTGCCCCCACTGCTTCGATAGCGGCTGGGCCAGCAGGAACGAGACGACGGCATCGTTCGCCCGGCGCAATGCGCGCTCATCCTCGAGGAGGACGGACGCGCGGCGGATGGCGGACAATCGCACGCCGGGGATCATCATCGCGACATCCGTGCCGTCGAGCGCCATCGCCGCGACGAAGATCGCGGCATACAGCGGGATCAGCTCCTCGGGCGCATCCGGGGCCCGGCCGAGCAGCTCCCAGGTGAAGTGAGTCTCGCCGTCGACGGCGAGGAGCAGCTCCGGGAGCTGGGCGCGGCCGACACGAGCATAAAGGCGCGTACGGACGAGCTCGGCATCGCTGCGCTCGACCGTCCAGATCGGATCGTCGCGCAGCACCAGGTGGCCACCGGGACGGATGGCGAGCTCCGATGCCGAGGCCGCCGCCGCCACGGCCCGAAGGCCGGCATCGATCTGGTCCAGCGTTCGGGCGATGAACGGCTCCGCCGTCCGCGGGAGCGATCGGCGCTCCAGAAAGGGATCGCGCGACGCGGTCCATCGCGCCTCTGACAGGAGCATGCGGTGCTGGCCGCCGTACTGCTCCGCGTGCGGAAGCCATAGCGAACCGTTGCGCAGACCGCGGCGGATCGCCCACAGCGTCGCCGCCTCGTAGGCACGGAAGGCATACTCCCGGTCCTCCGACTGGATCGGCACGTTCCAGGCGTGGCCGACGGGGGGCGGTCGCCTCACTAAACAGCGTGCCCCAGTCGTTGCGGTAGCTGTCCTTGAGCTCCCGGAGTGCCTTGATCACGGGATCGCCCGGCATGCCTTCCAGGTCGAGTGGGATCAGGCTCTTGAGAAGAGGCCGAACCCGCCGCCGGTCGTTGGCGAGCCGCTCGCGAACTTGCGCCGCGCGGCTCTGACCCGAGCGGCGAGCACCCGGTGCCCACGGCGCCAGGAGGACACGTGCCCTGGCGCGGTAATCGGCATCGGAGAGCGCCGGATCATCCACTGCGCTGGCGAGATCGCGGGCGACCTCCTCTGGAACGACCGGTCGCGGCTCGGGTCGTGCGAGCGCCTGCGCCCACGTCCACACCTCGGCGATGCGCATCTCGATCAGGCGAAGTACCGTGTCGCTCTGGCGAGCGGCCAGCACGGCGAGCAGCGCGGCAACCTCAAGCGTCCGACGCGGCTCCGCGAGCTCCCGGACCTTCACGGGTCGCCGGCGACGCATCCTGCGCGCATAGGCCCGCAGGCGCTCCGGCGGAATCCCCAACCGGTCCGACGGCGGCATCAGCCCGATGATCACATGGAGCTTGCGAAGCTCCTCGCGCAGCGTCTTGGGCGAACGCCTGCGCGGTGGCCGTCATAGCCACTCGAGCACCGTCATGGAGCCGGGGCCAATCTCGCTCAGCAGTCCAGGCAGCCAACGGTCGCGGACATAGACCGGAACCGCGGCATCAAGCCGCTTGCGGTCAGCAAGCTCGGCCCACTGCACGGCGCGTCTGATCCAGTCGTCGATGTCCCGCCCGCCCGGAATCAGGCAGCCGCGCGCGATCAGGGCCTCGCGGGCTGCGCGTGCGAGCCGGTGCCGATCAAGCGTCGCCGTTGAATCGGACACGAGTGACTCTGTAACCGCCGCCACGTCGTCCGACTCCGGCCAGCGCAGGCCGGCATACGAGCAGGCCCAAGCCTGATGCTCGAACAGCGTCTTGCGCCGCCGGTAGAGGGCGCGCAGCGTCGTCAGCTCCGGTGCCGGGAGCGCCAGCTGCTGGCCGAGGTGCGCGAGCACGGCGCGTGGCACGTAATCGAGTGTATCGAGCATCGTGCCGCTCATGCGAACAAACCCAAGCTGAATCGCTGCCCCCAACCGGGCGCGGGAGCGGAATCGCCGGCGCAAGACCTGGCGGTCGGCGGGTCCCAGCGAGAAGAATCGCCGCACCTCGAAAGCGCTGAGCTCGCGTGGAAACCGTCGCCATCCCAAATACGACCACAGCAACGTGCTCATCGGCGGCCCTCCCGATCGCCGATCGGGCCCGCCAGCGTACGACCTATCGCGGGTCGCTCAAAGAGCAGTCGGACTGCTGCGCCGCAGCGGAGAAACCGCTACTCCTCGCATGAAAAGTACGCGACCCCCTGTTCAGACTCGCCCGCAACGCGCGCCTGGTACGCGCCATCGGCGCCGAGCTGCAGGCCGCAGCCGTCGAGTCCACCGCGACCGGCCGCCCTGCACGGCGCTTCAAGGAACTGCTGTGCCGCACGCGCAAGAGCTGGAGCCGGCCGCGACGCGTGGCGGCCAAGGCCGAGCACACCGGCGATAAATCGAACCCACGCTTCGTGGTCACCTCGCTGTCGTCGCCGGACTGGCCGGCGCGTGAGTTGTACGAAAACTTCTACTGCGCCCGCGGCGAGATGGAGAACCGCATCGAGGAGGCGCAACTCGACCTGTTCGCCGATCGGCTCTCCACCGCCACCTTCCGCGCCAATCAGTTGCGGCTGTGGCTCGCCTCCAGCGCCTACGTGTTGATGCACGCGCTGCGGCGGATCGGACTGGCCGGGACCGCGCTCGCGCGCGCCTGCGCCCATACGATCCGTCTGCGGCTACTCAAGATCGGCGCCGTCGTCACCGTGAGCGTGCGCCGCGTGAAGCTCGCCCTGAGCTCCGCCTGTCCCGAGCAACGGGAGTTCATCGCCGCCTTCCATGCGCTCGGCGCCGCGGCGCGCTAAGCCGCCCCACGAACCAGACACCTCATCCCGACAAGCACTGCACCGCACTCGCGTAGCGCGGCGCAGTGCTGTTGCCAAATTGCGACCAATCCGCGCACAACCCCTTCCAAGGCACCGACACCGTTCACTGCGCTCGCGGCCCGCCCCGTCTCAGGCATCATCAAGTGATCGGTGAGAAATCCGGGCTAGCAGCAATCAATCCCCGTGCTTCTCCTGCTCCGCCATGTCACGCTCAAGGAAGAAATTGACGAACGCTCGAATCACGGCGATGGCAGCAAGTTGCCCGATTTCATCCCAGCTCGGTGCGAAGGCTGTCTGGATGATGTCAGCAGCAAGCTGAAAGGTCAGCCCGGCAATCAGCCAGCGCGCATATTGAATGTAGCCAAGTTGAAAGCGGTGGCCGGTCGCCGACGGGTTGACCATCGCGCGCAGGCTGTGGACGAAGGCCTGAATCGTCCCGTAGGCCACGACCAGCAGCGCCATGATCTGAATGATCGTGACGAGGTTCAGAGCGAGGATGGTCAGCCAGTCTTTCATCAGGTTCTCCCAAGAAAACGGACCCGGGCGACGGATCCGTCGCCCGGGTCTGCTGAGTCAGCACGCCCGGCCTTCAGGCCGGGCGTGGCCCCATCGCTGCGGCCGATGGGGCGGAGAGATCAATCGGCCTTGGCAGCTTCCAGGTCACGCATCACTGCATCCAGGTTGAACGAGGCCGGCTTCTGCCGCGGCGGGAACTTCGTGAAGTTCTCGATCTGGCCCGCCACCACCGCCTGCATCGCATACATGATGTAGGCGTGCGAGATCATCCAGTCGTAGTAGGTGTTCGAGTTCTCGTCGGCCCGCTCGAACGGGTCGCGCCGCAGATGGAACATCTTCGGGATCCGCAACTTCACGAACGG
>Ga0209048_10001563_pt1 | contig 23389 bp, 21 predicted proteins | sample FrelakmetCRP12CR_FD_187146 | JGI IMG/M metagenome (GOLD analysis project Ga0209048, IMG submission 187146) | Freshwater lake sediment microbial communities from the University of Notre Dame, USA, for methane emissions studies - CRP12 CR (SPAdes)... | ecosystem: Environmental > Aquatic >... | reverse complement strand
GCTCACCCTTGGCGCCGCGAAGGCCGAGGCGACCGCGACGCAGGTTCTCGCTCGCGTGCGTGCTGCGGTGGGGTTGCTTCCGCGAGCTTGAGCTCGGCGCACGCACAAGACCGGCGCACGAACGCGAGGGCTGGAGTTCGTACTCGAGCGGATTCGGCGCTCGACTCGCTAGTCGTCGTCGGCTGCGTGCAACGCTTCGACCACCGGTGCCGGAATGCCCGTCGCGGCCCAAAGGTCGCGATCATGGTGCGCTGCGGCCCAGCGCGCGGCCGCCTCGCTCCCACCGGCAACGCGGATGCGGGTCGCGCCGAGCTCTCCGTGTCGCAGGTACAAGCCGACGCGTCGGGTGATCCCTCGCTTCGTTGACCAAGCATCGGCCATGTCGTGCCCGGCGGCGGATCCGGCGATGGTGGCGCCAACGCGTCCGAAGACTCCCAGTCGTGAGTCGAGCTTGCCCACATCGTGCAGGAGCGCCGCTTCGAGCCACTCGGGCTGGTCGGCGTACTCCGAACCTGACAACCCGAGTTGGACACGCCGTGCGACGCCGATCGAATGTCGACGGTCGTGGTTCGCCATGCGCGCCCACACGTCATACTCGGTGGGGAGCAGGAAGGTGCGAACCCAAGCATCGTCGGTCGCGGCGGGACGTCCCGGCCACAATGCTGCGAAGAAGCGGCGAGCGAGATGCACGGGACGACTCATGGGCAGGGTCTCACGACACGACGAAGTTGTACAACGCGTCGTAGAACGGCGTGATCAGCGTGCCGATGACGCCGGTGAAGAAGACGAGCACGAAGATGACCGCCAGACCGTAGGGTCGGAACCGGTACCACGTCGGCAGCCACTCCCTCGGGAGAGCTCGCTCCAGGAGCGCGGACCCGTCGAGCGGCGGGATCGGGAGCAGGTTGAACAGGCCGAGGAGCAGGTTGACCACCGCGAACGAGAAGACGATCTCGACGACGAGGTCCGAGGTCGATGCGTCTAGGGCACCTCCGAGGCCCCGGCCCTGCGCGACCAGGAACCGAGCGGCGAGCGCGGCGATCGTCATGAGGAGGAAGTTGGTCGTCGGACCCGCGAGGCTCACCAACACCATGTCGCGGCGGGGATGTCGAAGCAGCTGCGGGTTCACCGGCACCGGCTTCGCGTAGCCGATCACGGGGAGGCCCGCGAGGGCACCCATCGCCGGGAGGATCAGCGACCCGAACGGATCGATGTGCGGTACGGGATTGAGGGTCAGCCGTCCGGCCCGCTTCGCCGTGTCGTCACCGCACCAGAGTGCGACGACACCGTGGCTGATCTCGTGCAGGATGATCGCGACGACCAGGCAAACGAAGAGGACGACGGCCTCGCGAAGGGGCATGCCGTCAGCGGGACTGTGACGCGCACGCGATACACAGACGCGCCGCGGGCTTGGCCTCGAGGCGCGCGGGGGGAATCGGTCCGCCGCACGCCTCGCAGCGGCCGTAGGTGCCGTCGTCCAGTTTGGTGAGCGCGTCCTCAACCTCGCGCAGCGTGTCGGTGAGCGTGCCGGCGAGGGCTTCCATCTCGCCTCGCTCGGCCGTCACCTGGCTGGAGTCGGCGAAACCACCGTCGAAGTCGAGGGAGTCGTCGGCACCGAGCCCGAGCTCGTGGAGCCGTTCCCGAAGGCGGCCACGCTCCTCCCGGAGCTGGGCGCGGGTGGTCTCGAGGCTCGATGTGGACATGACACGATGCTACCGCCGGGTGGTCTCGTTTCTTCCTGTGACCGGGGTCGTGCGGGCCCGGGGGTGGGCGGCCTGGTAGACCGCTCGCAGGCGCTCGGCCGAGACCTTGGTGTACACCTGGGTCGTCGACACGCTTGCGTGTCCGAGCACCTCCTGGACGACGCGGATATCGGCGCCATGGTCCAGGAGGTGGGTTGCACACGAGTGGCGCAAGACGTGCGGGTGGACCCGATCGCCCAGTCCGGCGCGTGTCCCGGCGGCCTGCACGATCCCCCAGCAGCCTTGGCGGGTGAGGCGGCCGCCTCTGGCGTTGAGGAACACGGCGTCGCCGGTGCGCGGCCCGGCACGGCCCCTCGTGAGCAGCTCGGGCCGTCCGGCGTCGAGGTAGACGGCGATGGCCGAGCGGGCCGGCCGCCCGATGGGTACGACGCGCTCTTTCGCTCCCTTGCCGAACACGCGCACGAGACCGCCTTCGAGGTCGAGATCGGCACGATCGAGTCCGATCAGCTCGGTGATCCGAACGCCGCCCGCGTACAACGTCTCGAGGATCGCCCGGTCGCGCAACGCTCGAGGACCCTCACCGGTCACACTCGCGAGCAACGCGCTCACATCAGCCTCGCTCAGCGCTTTGGGGATGCCGAGCGGCACTCTTGGCGCATGCACGTCCTCGCTCGGGTCGGTCGACGCGAACCCTTCGTCGACGCAGAACCGGTGGAATGAACGCACGGCCACGAGGGCACGCGCCACCGTCGCCGGCGCCGGCGCCGATCCGTCGTCGACCGCACTGGACCGCAACGCTGCATAGCCGCGTACGGATGTCTCATCGATTGCCTCAGGGTCATTGACGCCGCGGCCGCGCAGAAAGCGCTCGTAGGCGCGCAGGTCGCGACGGTACGCGGAGAGCGTGTTCGGGCGCAGACCCCGTTCGACTGTGAGCCACGTCGCGTGCTCGGTGAGCACAGCCTCGAGGCGATCAGCCACGCGGCCGCCGGGTGCTTTCGATGTAGCGCCGGGCTTGCATCAAACCGATGATGCTCTTGGCATCCACGATCTCGCGCCGTTCGATCAGCGCGTCGATCTCGGCGAACGGGATCTGCTCCACGGTCATTGCGGCTTCCTCGGCCGTGACCGGGCTCGCCTCAGCGAGAGGCTCGAGGTCGAGTGCGCAGAAGAGGTGCGTGTACTCGTCGCTGAACCCCGGCGAATTGAAGAACTCGCACAACTTCACGAGGCGACCGGGCCGGTACCCGATCTCTTCCTCGAGCTCCCGACGGGCCGTGTCCTCCGGCGCCTCCGCGTCGACATCGCGCTTTCCCGCCGGGAGCTCGAGGAGGTCGCCATCGACTGCGGCACGGAACTGGCGAACCAGGATGGCGTGTTCCCGATCTTGGGTCACGGGGACGATCACGACTGCGCCTGGGTGGCGCACGACATCGCGGTGAAAGGTCGAACCATCGGAGGCGACGATCTGCGTGTCGACGACCTCGAGGAACGCACCCCGCCAACACGTCGCGGTCTTGGCGACGCGGAAGCCGCTCACGATGTGGCGGGCGGCACCAACTCCGATGAACGATCGGCTGGGAGATCGATCGGCAGGCGCGGTGCTCGTCCGTCGGCACGAGCTGTCGCGGCTCGAACGAACGCCGCGAACATCGGATGCGGCCGGTCCGGGCGACTCTTGAACTCGGGATGGGCCTGCGTCGCGACGAAGAACGGGTGCACCGTGGTGGCCAGCTCGACGAACTCGACCAGACGACCGTCCGGCGACGTCCCCGAACAGAACATCCCCGCTTCTTCGAGACGCGCCCGGTACTTGTTGTTGACCTCGTACCGATGGCGGTGACGCTCGTACACCACCTCCTCACCGTACGCGTCGGCGACGATCGAACCCGGGGCCAAGCGCGCGGGATAGATCCCCAAGCGCATCGTGCCACCCATGTCGACGACGTCGCGCTGCTCGTCCATCAGGTCGATGACCGGGTGCGGCGTTCGTGGCGCGAACTCGCTCGAATCGGCACCCTCGAGCCCGCATGCATCGCGCGCGAACTCGATGACGGCGCACTGCATGCCGAGACAAAGACCGAGGAACGGGATGCCGTGCTCTCGCGCGTAGCCGACCGCGGCAATCTTGCCCTCGATCCCACGGAAGCCGAAGCCCCCGGGGATCACGATGCCGTCCAGGTCACGCAGACGCCCTTCGGCGAGAAGCCCTTCGGTGTCGTCGGACGCGATCCAGTCGATCTCGACACGAGCGCCGCACTCAAAGCCACCGTGACGCAGTGCTTCGACGACGGAGAGGTACGCGTCCGGAAGGTTCACGTACTTCCCGACGAGGCCGATTCGCACCACGCGGTCGGCCCTGCGCACGCGATCGACGAGCGCCTGCCATGCGCTGAGGTCGGGCTCATGATCGTCGAGACGCAGCATCGAGCAGACGTAGCCGTCGAGGCCCTCATCGTGGAGCACGAGCGGGATCTCATAGAGGTTGTCGGCGTCGATCGCGGAGACGATCCCCTGCTCGGGGACATCGCACAGCTGGGAGATCTTCTCCTTGAGACGCGTCGGGATCGGACGATCCGACCGACAGACGATCGCGTCGGGTTGGATCCCTCGGCTACGAAGTTCGGTCACGGAATGCTGGGTCGGCTTGGTCTTCTGCTCCCCGGACGGTCCGATGAAGGGTACGAGGGTGACGTGGACGTAGAAGACGTTGTCGCGCCCGACATCCTTGCGGAACTGTCGGATCGCCTCGAGGAACGGAAGGATCTCGATGTCACCGACCGTGCCACCGATCTCGGTGATCACCACGTCGACGTCGTCGTCGGCGAGACGCAAGATTCGATCCTTGATCTCGTCCGTGATGTGCGGGATCACCTGGACGGTCTGACCCAGGTAGGCGCCGCGTCGTTCCTTCGCGAGCACCTCCTGGTAGATCGAACCGGTCGTCGCGTTCGACTTCTTCGAGAGGGGAACGTCGACGAAGCGTTCGTAGTGACCGAGGTCGAGGTCGGTCTCGCCGCCGTCATCGGTGACGAACACCTCGCCGTGCTGGAACGGGTTCATCGTGCCGGGGTCGACGTTGATGTAGGGGTCGAGCTTCTGGAGCGTGACCCGCAGCCCCCGGGACTTGAGCAGTCGACCGAGCGAGGATGCGGTGAGACCCTTCCCGAGGCTCGACGCAACGCCCCCGGTCACAAAGATGTGCTTGGCCACCGGTCGTGAAGTTACCACCCGGGTGCCTGCGATCCGGTGATCGCCCAACGGAACACCGTCGCCGATGAACCTGGGGCGGGCCGACCCCGCCGCTAGCGTCGCCGCGGTGACGACCGGGCGAGCCTCAGTGCCCGGCCCGGCGTGCCGTGCCTGGCGGGTGGATGCAGCGCTACTCGCGCTCGGCGCAGTCCTGCTCCGGATCCCGGCGTTCTTCGCCTCTCGCCACCTCACGTTCGACGACGGCCAGTACGGCGCGGTGGTGCTCGGTCTCCGTGGAGGCGACCTGCCCTTCCGCGACCTGTTCTCGTCGCAAGGGCCGCTCTACTACCCGTTGCTCGGGCTTGCCGACCTGGTCGGCCTGCGCACGATGAACGGCGCCCGGCTGCTGCCCGTCGCGGCAGGCGCGGTGGCCGTCGTCGCTACCTACGCGATCGGACGGCGGGTCACCAGTCGCGCCGGTGCACTGCTGGCGGGCGGCCTCGTCGCGACGAGCGGTTCGCTCGTGTACGTGACCGCTCCGCTGAGTGGTGACGGCCCGGCCCTGGCCTTGGCAGTGGTCGCGGTCGCGCTTGCCTTCCGCTACCACGCGCGACCGTCGACCTCTCTGGTCGTCGGGATCGGGCTCACGATGGGCGCTGCGCTCTGCGTGAAGCTCATCGTCGCGCCTGCGGCGATCCCGGTCGGGCTCCTGCTCCTCCACCCTGTCTGGCGTGATCGACGCGTGCGTGACTTCATCATCGCCATCAGCGCTGCGATCGCGGTGTTCCTCGCTTCGGCGCTCCCCTGGGGCATCGGTCGCGTCTGGGACCAGTCCGTGCTCTATCACCAGCACTCGAAGCGGCTCCGCGGCTACGGCGCCAACCTCACGATCCTGCTGCGAACGCTGGTCGAACGCGATCCGTTCGTGGTCGCCGCCGCGCTGGCCTCGCTGGCCACAATCACCGCGGTCGCGTGGCGCCGTCGCCGGCGCCTCGAGCCCGCTTCGCCTCACGTCGAGGCAACGGCGACCGGCCTCGAGTCCCCGGGGTACCCACCGGACCCTTCGGGCGCGCCGGGGGGCATCCGACTCGCGGGAACGCTCCTCGGTGCGTGGCTCGGCGCGCAGGCGCTGTTCCTGGTGCTCGAGCCGGCGATGTGGCGCCCACACGTGTCGCAGGTGGTCGTGCCGTTGTCGCTCCTCGCGGTCCTGCGTCCCGCGCCGTGGCGTGTGCTCACCGCCCTCTTCATCGTCCTCATGCCCTGGTGGGTGCTGAACACCGGCGACATCCTCTGGCCGGGGGCGTACTCGCGGGCCGAGACGACGGCCGTCGACCGACTCCGCGCCCTGCCCGCCGACGGGTTGGTCATCAGCGACGAACCCGGGCTCGCGTGGCGAGCGGAGCGGCGCGTGCCCGGGAACTTCGTCGACGTGTCGGCGAAGCGCTTCCAGCAGCACCAGCTCACCACTGGCGTGGTCGCACGGGCCGCGGCCGACCGGCGCGTGTGCGCGGTGCTCGTCTGGTCGAAGGATCGCCTCGGAAGCCTGAGGGCCCTGCCCGACCGGTTGGCCGCCGCGGGGTACGAGGTCGTGGAGCGGTTCCCCGGCCCGGACGCCAGGGCGCTCTACGCGCGATCCGACTGTTCTCCCTGATCGCCGCTGTCGCCCTCGGCACGCCGTTCGGGGCCGTTGCGAGCTTCGGGTTGTTGGCCGAGATGGTCGAGCCATCGTAGGGGCGGAACCCGATCGATGATCGAGCTGAACGACACGATCTCGGCCGCGACATTCGCGACGACGAGCAGGATCAGCGCGGTGGTCCGGGTCGTTTCGCCCCGGCCGAGCACGACGCCAAGTCCCAGGACCGCCCCGATCACGTTCGCGCCGGCATCGCCGAGCATCAGCTCCTCGTGGAGATCCGCAGGCAGGAGCCCGAACGCCGCACCCATCGCCGGCGCGATCGCCACGCCCACCGTGCCATCACCGAGCACGATCGCGAGTGGGACGTAGGCGATCATCGCCGCCTTGATCGTGCGCCCCGGGGCCCGGTCGAGCAGATTCCCGAGGTTCGCGGCGAGCGCGATGAGGACCGCATCGATGATCAGCCGGCGTCCGGTCGCGAACCCGGGGGTGGCGACGAGCACGATCGCAACCGCGGCCCCACCGAAGAGCTTGAGGAACCCGGTCGTGATCTCGCCATGGAGAAGGGCCCGGACGTGGCCCGTGAAGCCGCGAGCCGATCCGTCGCCGAGGAGATCGTCGACGAGACCCAGGAGGCCGAACGCGAACACCGCGAAGAGGACCTCGCTCCGCTGGACGGTGAGACCGGGTTCGTCACCGATGCCGGAGGCGCCCAGCACGGCCCGGCTCGCCTCGACGACCAGGACCGCCATCACGATGAGCACTCCCCCGCCGGTCGGGAGGAGATGGTTGCGGTAGTTCAGGCGGGCGAGTGCAGGAGCATGCAGCATTCCCCGCGCGCCCATCCGCAGCAACAGCACCGTGAGCGCCCCGACCACGAGACCGAGGACGACGGTCATGATCGAGCGGTCGAGGTCATGAGCGACGGGACCCCGGGTGCCTGAGCTGCGCTCGCCGCGCTCGTCCTCAACTTCAGGTCGATCGCGAGGCTCAGGTCGGTCGCCGGATCCCCGACGGCGCGCGTGCCCGAGCCGAGTGTGCGGGAACCATCGGCCAGCTTCGTGGATCGATGATCGGCGCTCGGGGTGAGCCCGGCCCCGGCGGCGCGCTCGAGGAACTGGTTCAAGTTCGGGACGGCGTCCGAGAACCTGTCGAGGTCCTCCCACGAGACCTGCGGGAGAGAGAAGACGAACACGCGACGGACGGGGTGCGCGTCGGCGCCACGAGCGCGCGACGCGACGCTGGTGACCAAGCGGACGGTCACGACGAGCGCCGCCACGATGATTGCTGCGAAGATCCCGCTGGGCCTCACCATCTCGACGAGGCACGCATCGCGGTCTGCTTGCCCGCCACGGGCTCGCCCGCCAGCCGGCTGTGTGCGCTCACGGCGCGGTTTCGCTCGGTGCTGCCAGACGCGACGGTGGAACCGGGTGCAGGCTCGGTACACCACCCAGGGCTCGGAGTGCGACCACGTACCCGAGGCCCCCGACCAGGGTGACCGCGACGAGGAGCAGCAGGGTCGCGACACGCCCGCTCGGATCTACGACGTGGAACAGTCCCCACGCGGCCAGCGCCAGCGGAACTGCAACGACGACGGAGCGTCCGAGGGACCGCGGCACGATGAGATGGCCGGTTCGCCGGGCGATCCCGAGCCACAGCACGATCGCACCGACGGCGTACGCGGCCGAGTGCCCGAGTCCGAGGAAAGCCACCGTCGCACGACCAGAGGTGAACGTCGCGCCGGCGACCATGACCGCGATCCCGACGACGGCCGCTACGAGCGCGACCACTGCCGGCATTCGGCTGTTGCCCAAGGCGTAATAGGCCCGCGCGAAGAGGAGGAACGCGCAGTAGGTGTAGAGGCCGACTGCCAGCGACGCGAGCGCGGCGGCGAGAAGGCCCACACCACCGGCTTTCGTCGCCTGCCCGAACGCGGCGACCTGCATGATCGGCAGGGCGAGCGCGACGAGCGCCGCGGAGACCGGGATCACCAACACCGCCATCGAGTCCAGCGCCCAGCGCAGCGACGCGTTGAAGTGCTCGGGATCGTCGGACTGGCGCGACAGGTCGGGCAGGATCGCCGTGTGGACCGGCTGGGCGAGGATGGCGTAGGGGGCGAGGAAGAACACCCACGCGACCTGATACGCGATGGTGCCGCCCTCGACGGTGTTCCCCACGATGATCGCGGCCAGGAGCAGCACGCCGATCATCGAGTGCTGGAACACCGCCCACCCCGAGAGCCGGAGCACGTGTCCGACCGCTGGGTCGCGCCGTCCAAGGCGCGGGACGAGGCGGAAGCCCGTTCGCCAGAGTGCGACGGTCGGGATGGCAACGAACGCGACGACACCCAGGGTCGCGCCGAGCGCGAGGATCAGACGCTCAGCGAGCGTCAGGTCGAGGCCGGGATCAGGTCCGGCGACGAGGCGGAACAGGCCCATCGCGACGACGACCACAACCGTGAGCCCGATCGGCGCCATCGCGGTGACGGCAAGTCGCCGCTTCGCGTACAGGACGGCGACCGTGACTGCCCCGATCGCGTACAAGAGGATCTGAGGGATGACGAAGCGAAGCAGGAACGTCGACAGGGCGCGCTGCTGGGCGGCGATGCGGGGATTCGAGACGCCGGTGGTGAGCACGTCGGCGATGAGCGGCGCAGCCAGGATCCCGAGGACGGCGACGATTCCGAGGGCCACGAGCGCGATCCCGAGGATCCGACCCGCAAGTCGTTCGGTCTCGGCCTGGTCGCCCCGATCCAGGTGCTCCACGAACGTCGGGACCAGCACGGCCGAGAGCGCACCCGCGGCGAGGAGCTCGAAGAGCACGTTCGAGACCGCGTTCGACGACTGGTAGGCGTTGCCGAGGAAGGTGGTTCCGAGGACGGCGGCGACCACGAGAATGCGAGCGAACCCGATGGTGCGCGATGCCGCGGTCGCGACACCCATGTGGGCAGCCGCGCGCGTGACCGAGGCCTCTGCGGCGTCGGCCCCGGTCACGGCTGAGACCACTCCGGGAGCAGCCGGGCGGCCCCGGTCCCGTAGCCGTAGTGACCCACGACGCCGCGTCCGAGATCGGCAAGACCGAGGATCGCGGCGACCCCACCCGCACTCCACTCGAGATCGTCGACGGTCGTGACTCTGGAGGCGAGTGCGGGGGCGTCGAGGATCGGCGAGAGCGCGTCGCCGCGTTCGCCCCGGGAACGCTCGGCGAAGACCTCGCCCACGACGAGCGGAACGCTTGTCTGGACCGCGGCGGTTGCGAAGCCGGCGACGATCAGGTCCGCCTGCACTCCCCCGCGAGGGCCGACGGCAAGGACGACCCTCGTGCCACTCCCACCCACGTCGGCCAGGTTCGGCTGCGTGGCTCCCGCGCCGTCGAGCGACACGAAGCCCGCTCCGGCGAGCGCACCGAGAGCATCGAGGCCGGCACCACCGGCGCCGACGGCGAGGCGCGTGCTCAGCGCCTTCCAGGCCTCAGCCCGCAGAACGGCTCGCTTCGTCGACGCGGGGAGGCCGAGCACACCCGCGAGCGCCTTCGCGTCATCCTTGGAACCCAACCCCAACTTGCGCTCGAGCCACACGACGCCGGGAACGACTGCGCCGGCCCGCCGGGCCAGGGTCACGACCCGCTGCACCGCATCGTCACCCACGTCGCGAACGGCGACGACCACCGTCGACACGCCCGGCAGACGGTTGGTCACCGAGAACGGCGAGCTCGCCTCGAGGGCAGCATTGGCCCGATCAAGGTCGCCCCGGAGCTTCTCGTTCTCGACGCGCCGCGCTTCGGCGTTCGCCGCGACCGTATCGATCCGGCTCTGCAAGCCCGACACGGTGGGCTGGCCGAGGATGCCGTATCCCATCACCACGCCGACCGCGAGCGCGAGGAAGACCGCGACGAGCGAGACGAGATGGAAGCGGAAGTTGATCATGGGAGGTGACTCACCGCGTGATCGTGAACCACAGGTCGCGCAACGCGAGCCGGAACCCATCGAGGAGTGTGTGGATCGGCTCGGAGACTACGACCACGACGACGATCACCACGAGCGCCGAGCCTACGAGCAGCACCCAGTCGAGACGGCGGACCCGACCCTCGTAGAGTCGGCTCACGCCCTTCGCGTCGACGAGGATCGGGCCGAGGCGCAGGCGGGTGAGGAACGTCGAGGCCATACCGCTCCGGCCCTTGTCGAGGAACTCGACCATCGTCGCGTGCGTCCCGACGGCGACGATCAACGTCGCCCCGGCCTCCCACGCGAGGAGCATCGCGACGTCTTCGCTCGTGCCCTCGGCGACGAACTCATGGTACGGGACACGCCAACCGACGAGGGCGTCACGGCCGGGTGCACGGCCATCGGGGTGCACGTGATGCACAAGGTCGGGGGCGATGTGCAGGGCGCGCTCAGACACCGAATCGAAGTCGCCGATGATCACGTCGGGTTTGAAGCCGTTCTCGAGCAGGGCATCGGCGCCGCCGTCGACGCCGATCAGCACCGGTCGGTATTGGCGGATGTAGGGGCGAAGTGCCTTGAGGTCGTCCTTGTAGTCGTGCCCACGGACGACGACGAGCGCGTGGCGACCCGTGAGCTTCGTGACGAGCGGAGGGAGCACGATCGGCTCGAACATCGGCCGCGCCTCGCGCCGCACGTACTCGAGGGTGTTCTCTGCGAATCGTTCGAGCTCCGCCCCGATGGTCGCGCGGGCGTGCTCCATAGCCGCTTCGATCTCGTTGGCGTCGGGTACCAGCCCGGTGGCGAGGAGCTCGTCGCCGCGCCACACCTCGCCCCCGACGATGCGGAGCGTCTCGCCGTCACGCACGCGCTCGAGCAGGTCAGGCCCGGCGCGGTCGACGAGCACGATCCCGGCATGCACGATTCGGATTGGTCCCTGGTTCGGGTATCGACCCGAGACCGATGCCGAGGCGTTGACGACGGCGGCGACCCCGGACTCCACCAGACCGTCGGCTGCGACCCGATCCAGGTCCTCGTGATCGATGACGGCGATCTCGCCCGGCTCGAGTCGCTTGACGAGATCCTTGGTGCGACGACCCACACGCGCGACGGCGACGATCTCGGAGGGACCGGTCTCCCGACGGCGACGCTGGAGGAGGCGCATCAGCCGCTGACCCGGCGACCATCGTCGATCGACACGCCGGCATGCTCGAGCAGCTCGGCGGCGTGACGACGTGCCGTCGCGGAGTCGACCCCGGCGAGCATGCGGGCGAGCTCGGAGAGTCGCGTCTCGCCGGCCACCGGTGTCGCAGTCGCCACGGTTCGTCCGGCCTCCTCTCGCTTCTCCACCACCAGCTGCGCGTCAGCATGCGCCGCGACCTGAGCCAGATGGGTCACACACAGGACCTGGTGTCGCCCGCCGAGGTGGGCCAGCAGCCGACCGACCGCGGTTCCTGCCTCGCCGCCGATGCCCGCGTCGACCTCGTCGAACACCAGCGTGGGTGGTGCCTCGGTGAGCACCAAGCGCAACGCGAGCATCGCCCGGGCGAGCTCCCCACCGGACGCGGCCCGGGCCACCGGTCGAGCCGGTTCGCCCGGGTTCGCTGCGAGCAGGTACGAGACCTCGTCGGCGCCGTCGTCGGTGGCGGGACCCGGTTCGACGTGGACCTCCAGGTGTGCCGCCGGCATCGCGAGCTCGGCGAAGTGCCGACTCACCGCGTCGGCGAGTGCCGGCCCGGCGGCCCGTCGCGCCGCGGACAGCGCAGCCGCAGCCGCCCTGGCTCGCGCAGCGGCTTCGGCAGCGGCTGCTTCGAGCTGCGCGGCGCGCGTGTCGTAGCTCTCGAGCTCGGCGAGGCGACGCCGCGACTCGGCTGCGAAGGCGAGGACATCGGTGAGCGTCTCGCCGTACTTGCGGACGAGCTCGCGCAGGAGTCGCCGTCGGGACCGGACCTCCTCGACGCGCACCGGGTCCTCGGCGATGTCCTCGGCCGTGAGCCGCAGCTCGCGTTCGAGGTCCGCGAGCTCGGCCTGCACCGCTCGGAGCCGTTCCTCGAGACCGGCGAACGGTCCGCGGTTGGCGAGCGCCGTGACCGCCGTCCCGACGGCATCGAGGCCCCCGCTCTCGATGGCCTCGAACGCGTCGCGCACCGCATCCCGATGCGCGACGGCGTCGGCCAGCAGCGCCTCTTCGGCTTCGAGCGTGACGTCTTCCCCGGCGTCCTCGATGCCCGCAGCCTCGATCTCGGAGATCTGGAAGCGGAGCAGGTCGATCTCGCGCGCCCGCGCCCTGGCGTCGCCACCGAGTGCAGCGAGCTCATCGCCGAGCCGCTGCACCTCCCCGCGGGCGGATCGCACCTCGGCGAGTGGTTCGAGAGCCGCGGGGCCCGCGAACCGGTCGAGCGCGGCACGCTGCACCGACGGGGCGATGAGGGACTGGCTCGCATGCTGACCGTGGAGGTCCACGAGTCGAGCGCCGACCGCCGCGAGCTCGGCGACGGTCGCGAGCCGACCGTCGACGTACGCTCGGCTTCGCCCGTCGCTCGGGACGACCCGGGCGAGCACGATCTCGTTCCCGTCCGGGTCCTCGAAGCGCCCTTCGACACGCGCCTGCGCGGCACCCTGGCGCACGAGCGTCGCGTCAGCGCGCCCACCGAGCAGCAACTCGACCGCCTCGACCAGCAGTGTCTTGCCTGCCCCCGTCTCACCGGTGATCGCAGTCAGCCCCGGGCCGACGAGGACGGTCAGGTCGGCGACGATCCCGAGGTCGGTGACGTGAAGCTCGTGCAGCATCGTCAGCGGTCCGACAGTCCGAACTTGGCCTTCAGGATCTGGTGGAAGTCGCGGGGCCCGAGCGTGACGATGCGAGCCGGCTTCGGTCCGGCGGTGCAGGAGACCTCGTCGCCCGGCACGAGTCGACCGAGCTCGCGTCCGTCGAGCGTCAGCACGACACACCGACCGTCGGTCACCGTGAAGCGAAGCTCTTCCTCGGGGTCGAGCACCAGCGATCGGTCGAAGAGCATGTGCGGCGAGACCGGCGTGAGCAGCAGGCAACGGTGTCGCGGGGAAACGATCGGGCCGCGCGCCGAGAACGAGTACGCCGTCGATCCCGTCGGGGTCGCGATGATCACACCGTCGGCGGCGTAGGTCGTGAAGAACGCTCGGTTGATCGCCACGTCGAGGCGGACCAGGCGCCCCGGGTGCTCCTTCTCGATGACCGCCTCGTTGAGGGCACACCAGCGGCCCGACGCAGCACCCGCTGAGGTGACGCTCACCTGGAGGACCATCCGCTCCTCCACCTCGTAGTCGCCCCGGAGGAGACGCTCGAGTGCCGCGGGGGCGTCGGGGGGCTCCACCTCGGCCAGGTAGCCCAGCTGGCCGACGTTGATGCCCAGGACCGCAGCTCCGCACTCATAGGTGAGATCGACGGTCCGCAGCATCGTCCCGTCGCCACCGATCGACAGCGCGACGTCGAGACCGTCGGCGAAGGCATCGGGATCGACGGCGAGCTCACCGAGCCCGGCGGCCGCCGCGTCGGGGGCCGGAACCCGGACCTCGATCCCTTCGCCCACGAATCGATCGGCCGCGGCCCGCGCCAGGTCGTGCGCGAGCGGGCGGTCGCGGTGAGGCACCAGCCCAACGGTGCGGAGTCGACGCTCGCTCATCCGGCAGGCTCCCCCGCGACGACCCCGAGGAGCCGTGTGACCTCGACCGCGCGTGCGGCGCGGTCGATGTGCACGAGGAACTCGCGGTTGCCGTCGGCGCCGGTGATGGGCGACGCGATCGCGCCGACGACCGGGAGCCCTTGGGCTGCGAGCCCGGTCGCGACCTGGACGAGCACCTCACGGTGCACTGCCGGATCACGCACGATCCCGCCCTTGCCGACGCGCGCGCGTCCGGCCTCGAACTGGGGCTTGACGAGCAGCACCAGATGGGCGTCCGGGGTGGTGCATCGTGCCAGTGCCGGCGCAACGGTGAGCAGCGAGATGAAGGAGAGGTCGGCCACAGCGACGGGTACCGCGCCGCCAATGTCGTCGGCGAGAAGGTTGCGTACGTTCATGCGGTCCAGGATCCGGACCCGCGCGTCGGTCTGGAGACGCCAGGAGAGCTGGCCCCGTCCGACGTCGACGGCCACAACCTCGGACGCACCACGCTGGAGCAGGCAGTCGGTGAAGCCGCCGGTGGACGCGCCGGCGTCGAGAGCACGCCGACCCCCGACCGGGAGAGGGAACGCCTCGAGCGCAGCCGAGAGCTTCTCCCCGCCGCGTGACACGTACGGGGGTGCTGGACCGGACACGCTGATCGGCTCGTCGGCCCCCACGCGCCTGGCCGACGTGGTCGCCGGAGCGCCGCCGACGAGGACCCGGCCGGCCGCCACGGCCTCCACCGCGCGGGCCCGGCTGTCGACGAGGCCACGGCGGACCAGCTCGGCATCGAGGCGGCGGCGCACGCGCCGATCAGTGCTTTCTCTGGGGTCGAGCACTCGATGCGAACGTCACGACGGGCTCCTCGGGCAAGATGGCCAAGGTTACGCGGACCGGTCCCGTGGGGCGTCCCGGGATCTCCACCGGCTCACGACGCCGGCGGCGTGAGCGCGGCCACGAGCCGTGGAGCGAGGACCCCGAGGTCCTCGGCCACGTACGCCGGCGGTGGGTCCGGGATCGCCTCGCCACCGGGGCGCGCGACCCGAGCGGTGACCCCGGACAAGACCAGCGCGAACGGCCAGCCCAGCGCATCGGCCAGTGCTCCGTCGGTGGAGGGGCGGTCGCCGATCATCACCCCCGAGGTCCCCAGCTCTCGGCGAACCATCGCAACGGTGGGCGCTGCCGGCTTCCCCGCGACCTCGGGGTCCCGACCGCTCGCGGTCGCCACGGCCGCGACGATCGCGCCGGCCCCGGGAACGAGGCCACCGGGGATCGGGTAGGTGGCGTCCTGGTTGGTCGCCACGAAGCGCGCTCCGTCACGCACCGCGTCAGCGGCGCGCGTCAGGCCGGCGAAATCGAAGTCCTGGTGGAAGCCGACGACCACGGCCGCGGCAGGGCGGTCGCGCACCGGCTCGAAGCCCACGTCGGCCAGGGCTTCGACCACTCCGGGCCCCGCGCACACCAGCACGCGAGATCCCGGGGCAAGGTCGCCTTCGAGCAGGGTCGCCGCGGCCCGGGCACTCGTGAACACGTCTGCCGGATCCGCCAGGATCCCCGCGCGACCGAGTTTGGCGACCACGTCTGCGACAATGTGACTGGAGTTGTTCGAGAGGAACGCGACCCGGAGCCCGACGGCCCGCAGTGCGGCGATCCCGGCGGCGGCGCCGGGAATCGGATCGTCGCCACGCCAGATGACCCCGTCGAGATCACAACCGACGACCGGCGTGCCGAGCGCCGGGTCCGCGGCGTCCGTCATCCGCCCTCGCAACCCGCGTCCTCGTCGGGCATCTCCTCGCCGATCCCGGCCAAGGCGGCACGGTAGTCGTCAAGCGGTCGCATCGCGACGGCCAGCTTCAGGTGACGCCGAGCTGCGGGTAGGTCGCCGACCCGAGCGAGCGCGAGTCCGAGCCCGAAGTGCGCGTAGTCGTTGACCGGATCGAGGTCGATCGCGAGTGCGAACTCGTCGCGCGCGAGGGGGTACCGAGCAGTGCGGAAATAGGCGCGCCCCAGGGTCTCGTGGATCGACGCCTGCCCCGGCGCGAGCTCGCGTGCCCGTTCGAGCGCGACCGCCGCGGCACGGGGATTGCCGAGGGCCAGCAGACGATTGCCCTCCTGGAACGCGTCGTAGGCCTCGGGTGCTTGCTCCGGAACCCGATCCACACAGAGACCGTATGCGAAGATCGGTTGCTCCCGACGAAAGCGATCGACGTGCCGGATCTCGCCCCATTCCGCAGCCTGCGGTACGCCGATGCCGCCGCGCTCAGCGCGCTCACCGCGCCACCCTACGACGTCATCGAGGACGCCGAGCGGGTTGCACTCGAGGAGTCCGACCCGCACAACGCCGTCCGTCTGATCCTTCCGCGCGCCGGCGAGATCGGTGATGCGTACGCCACCGCCGCGGCTGCGCTGACGGCATGGCGTCGCGACAACGTCCTCGTCCTCGACGGGTCACCGTCATTCACGGTCTATCGCATGACCGCTCCTCGCCCCGCGGGTGGCGAGCATCACACGATCGGTGTCATCGGCGCGCTGGCCCTGCCCGAGCGCACGGGGATGGGAGACATCCTGCCTCATGAACGCACGCTCCCGAAGGCTCGAAGCGATCGTCTGGCGCTGTTGCGCGCGACTCGCGCGAACCTCGATCCGATTTGGGCTCTCTCCCTCGCCCCGGGACTCACCGACCTGTTGAGCGACGTGCCCTGTCCTGCTCTCGCAATCGACCGCGAGGGAACGCGCCACGAGTTCGGCGTCCTCGCCGATCCGGCTCGCCTCGACGCGATCCGTGCGTTGGTCGCGAGCGCGCCGGCAGTGCTCGCCGATGGGCATCACCGTTTCGAGACGGCATGCACCTACCGCGACGAGGCACCGGGCACGAGCGGCGTCGACGCGATCATGACGTTCGTCGTCGAGCTCGCAGATGACCAACTCGATGTGCACCCCATCCATCGGGTGGTCCAGGGCGCGCCGCCAGCACTGCGCGAGCGTCTCGGCGAGACCTGTGTGGTCGCGGATGCCGGCCCGAACACACCCGCCGGAGTCGGACGACTCGTGGAAGCGATGGCCCGGCGTCGTGCGCTCGGACTCGTCGACCAGAAGGGACTCGCCCTCGTGGTGCCGATCGACGCAGCGCTCACCCGTGGCCTTGCGTCCGAACCCGCCGCGCTGCACGGCGTCGACGCCGCCCGCTTCGACGCGGTGGTGCGCCCTGCTCTGGGCGACGCGGCCCTCACGTACCGCAATGACGCCAAGACGGTTGCGGCGGTCATCCGGGCCGGCGACGCCGACGCGGCGGTCCTGCTCCGAGGTGTCAGCGTGGAGCAGATCCGGGTTGCGGCTTCCGCCGGCATCCGCATGCCCGAGAAGACAACCTTCTTCGCACCGAAGCCCCGTACGGGCATCGCGTTCCGGGCATTCGACGACTGAAACAGGCCCGAGACACCGCGACACACAAACCGCTACGCCACGTCCCAGGTCGCGCCGGACGACAGCAGCGCCGCCAGGTCGCCGGGGCCCTGGCGGTCCGAGGCGGCCGCGAGCTGGCGCTGCACCTCGATCTCGTAGCTCGGTCGCTCGACGTCGCGGAACACCCCGATCGGCGTGGGCATCGTCGGCCCGGTCGCCACCCGAGAGAGCGCGAATGCCAGCGCAGGGTCCGCACGGTGCTCGTCGTGCACGACGAGGCGATCCGCACCAACGTCGGCGACCTCGGCGATGACGCACTCACCGAACTCGTTCAGCACCACCCCACGCTGACCCTCGTTGCCGAAGCGGACCGGCTCACCGTTCTGCAAGGTGATGAGCATCTCTGCTCGCGCGTCCTTGGCCGTGATCGCCCCAAACGCTCCATCGTTGAAGACGTTGCAGTTCTGGTACACCTCGACGAACGCCGCGCCGCGGTGCTCGTGGGCGCGACGCATCACATCCATCATGTGCTTGCGGTCCAGGTCGTGTGTTCGGGCGACGAACGACGCCTCTGCCCCCAGCGCGATCGAGATGGGGTTGAACGGCGTGTCGAGCGAACCGAAGGGCGACGACTTCGTCACCTTGCCGACCTCGCTCGTCGGCGAGTATTGCCCCTTGGTCAGACCGTAGATCTGGTTGTTGAACATCAGGATGTTCAAGTTCACGTTCCGACGCAGCGAGTGGATCAGGTGATTGCCCCCGATCGAGAGCGCGTCGCCGTCGCCGCTCACCACCCACACGTCGAGGTCGGGGCGAGCCAGCGCAACACCGGTGGCGACGGCCGGGGCGCGCCCGTGGATGCTGTGCAGCCCGTACACATCCATGTAGTACGGGAAGCGTGCCGCGCATCCGATGCCTGACACGAACACCTGGTTCTCGCGCTTGAGCCCCAGCTCCGCGAACAGCAACTGCACCGCTGCGAGGATCGAGTAGTCACCACACCCGGGACACCAACGGACCTCTTGGTCGGTCTGGTAGTCCTTGCGGGTCATCGTGACCTCGCCGGACGCGGGGGCATCGCTCACTGCACCATCTCCTCGATCGCAGCCTGGACTTCGGCGGCGTGGAACGGCAGACCCTGGACCTTCGTGAGGCTCCGGGCGTCCACCAGGAACTCAGCCCGGACGAGGCGCGAGAGCTGCCCGAGGTTCATCTCGGGCACAAGCACGCGGTCGTAGCGCGCCAGGACGTCACCAAGGTTCTTCGGGAACGGATTGAGGTGCACCAGGTGTGCGTGCGCGACCGCGTGGCCTCGCTCGCGCGCTTGGCGCACCGCCTGCTGCGCCACACCCCAGGTACTCCCCCACCCGAGCACGAGCAGCGCGGCACCGTCGGGATCGTCGACCTCGACGGGCGGGATGTCATCGGCGATGCCGGCGATCTTCGCGGCGCGAAGATCGGTCATCCGCTGATGGTTCTCGGGTTCGTAGTTGATGTTGCCGGTTCCGTCCTGCTTCTCGATCCCGCCGATGCGGTGCTCCAGCCCCATGGTCCCGGGGATTGCCCAGGGTCGAGCGAGCGTGTTCGGGTCGCGAAGGTATGGCCAGAATTGCTCGGTGCCGTCGGGTGCCGTGTGGTTCGGAGCCGACGCGAACGGTGTGGAGATGTCGGGGAGCGCATCGACATCGGGGAGCAACCACGGCTCGGCGCCGTTGGCGAGCGAGCCGTCGCTGAGCAGGATGACCGGGGTTCGGTACTTCACCGCGAGTCGTGCCGCCTCGAACGCCGCGTCGAAGCAGTGACTTGGCGACCGGGCCGCCACGATCGGGAGCGGCGCCTCGCCGTGACGCCCGTACATCGCGAGCATCAGATCGGCCTGCTCGGTCTTCGTCGGCAGACCGGTCGACGGCCCACCGCGCTGGACGTCGATGATGAGCAGCGGGAGCTCGAGGCTCACCGCGAGACCCAACGCCTCGGACTTGAGGTCGATACCGGGCCCACTCGTGGCGGTGATGCCCAGGTGCCCGGCGAAGGCGGCGCCAATCGCTACTCCGATCGCCGCGATCTCGTCCTCGGCTTGGAGCGTCCGCACCCCGAAGTTCTTGTGGCGCGAGAGCTCGTGAAGGATGTCGGACGCCGGGGTGATGGGATACGACGCGTAGACGATCGGCAGACGGCTGGCCTGGGAAGCGGCGAGCAGCCCGTAGGACGTCGCGAGGTTCCCCGTGATGTTGCGGTAGTGACCGGGCGTCAGCCGGGCCGGGGCGACCGCGTACGGATGGTCGAACAGCTCCGCGGTCTCGCCGAAGTTGTATCCGGCCCTGAACGCGGCGAGGTTCGCGGCGCGCACCATCTCGCGGTTCGCGTACTTGGCGTCGATCCACTGGCTCGTCGGGTCGATCGGCCGCGTGTACATCCACGAGATGAGGCCGAGCGCGAAGAAGTTCTTCGACCGCTCGGCGTCGCGAGGCTTGACACCGAGCTCCTTGGTCGCCTCGAGCGTCATCGACGTCATCGGTACTTGCACGACCTTGTAGGCCGCGAGGGACCCGTTCTCCAGGGGGTTGGCGCCGTAGCCGGCCTTCTCGAGGTTGCGCTCTTCGAAGGTGTCGGCGTTCACGATCACCGTGCCACCGGGCGAGAGCTCGGCGATGTTCGCCTTCAGGGCGGCGGGGTTCATGGCGACGAGGACGCCCGGCATGTCGCCCGGCGTGAGGATCTCGTGGTCGGAGATGTGCACCTGGAACGAGGAGACGCCGGCGATCGTGCCCGCCGGCGCGCGAATCTCGGCCGGGTAGTTCGGTTGGGTAGCAAGGTCGTTCCCGAACGCTGCGCTCACGTCGGTGAAGCGATCGCCGGTCAGCTGCATCCCGTCACCGGAGTCGCCCGCGAACCTGATGACCACATCGTCGATCTGCTCGGGCTTCAACGTTGGGATCTCGGCGCTCACGCGTCCTCGCTCAGGGATTCGAATCGATGGCTGGGGGGAGGGGGAACTCGATGCCGGCGTGGCGCATCAATCTGTTATCTCCGCACCGTTGGCCATCATAGGGTTCGGCACCATCGGTTCCAGAAACAGGCGAGCGGCACCGCTCGCCTGTTGCTCTCGGAGGCATTCAGTCGAGGTGTCGGATGGCGCGTGTTGCTCGCTCGACCGCGGCCCGCCGTATCGGACCGTCGCGACTTCCACCGAGAGACGCGATGCCCTTGCGCCGCGACCCTCGCGCAAGAAACGCGGTCGGAGCGTGCCCACCACGACGAGCGTGTCGTCGTGGGCGAGGCCAAGCAGCCATGGCGGCGGATCCCAGACCGCAAGCGGGGCCGAACGGCCCGGGAGTCGACGCCGGGAACCCTGATCGCCAGCAGGGGCGGGGCGTGCGGGTTCAGGGCGGTTCGGGTGAGGTCGGCGTGTCGGACATGGTTCGGCTGCGACGGGGTGTGACAGCGATCAGAGCGCGTTCCGGCGGCTCGCGACATCGGCGAAATCCCGGTCGTGCCCGGCGATGCGATCGAAGAGCGCCCGTGCCCGCGCGTTGTTGCCGGCTCGTTCTTCGAGGTCGGCCAGCACGTACCAGAGCCGCAGGTGATAGATCTGCGGCTTGCGGACCGCGCCAGCCTTCTTGTCGAGCGTCGCGATCGCCTCGGTCAGGAGCCGTCGATCGGCGAGCGCGCCGGCGGCAACGATCCGGCCTTCCGTCATCAGCTCCGCCGACGGCGACGCCGCCGCGAGCTCGACCCACAGCTCATCGACCCGACGCCAACGGCGCTGGGCCCGATAGCAGTCCATCAGCACCGGGTGCTGCTCGACTGAGTCGGTCAGCTCGACGAAGGCCTCGAGCTCGGTCGCGGCGGCTCGATAGTTGCCGATGCGATACTGCGCGAGGCCGGTGAGTTCACGCACGCTCGGCGCGTCTGGCAGCGCGTCGCGGACCGGCCGGAGATGGCGGAGCGCCTCGCGGTCGCGCAAGCCTGCGTAGGCATCGGCCCCAGCCATGACCTCGCGCAACAGGTACGGGCCGCGTCGACCTCCGAGCCGCAGGATCTCGGTCTCCACGTCGCCGGGAGGTCGAGCCCTGCGCCGCCGGGGCTCGGACCTGGCCGGGTCCACCTTCGGGTGCCGGCCCGTGGGGGCGCGACGCTCGGACAACGGGTCGCGCTTCTGGCCGCGCACCCGCAGCGGGGCGGGCCGCCGCTCCCGGTCAGGATCGTCGTCGCGTCGGACGCGCTCGGGAACCGTCGGCGCACCGTGGGGTCCGAAGCCACCCTCCATCGCACGATCCCGGGCCGGTCGTTCCGTCCGGCTCTCCGCGGGCCCGCCTCGACCCGATCCTTTGCCGCCGGACCCTTTGCCGCCGGACCCTTTGCCGCCGGAGCTCGAGTTGCTCGAGTCCCTGCGAGTGTGGGTGGGTTTGCTTCGGTCGGCCATGGCCCGCAGGTTAGGGGCACCGCAACCGGCACCCCGGCTTCACCGAGCGCAGGCGCGACAGAGCGCCTCAAGCGGCTCACCCGCCATGGCGGGGAGCGCAGAGGCGCTCTGTACGAAAAAGCCCGGCGACGACCTACTCTCCCAGGGAGTCTACCCCCAAGTACCATCGGCGCTGGCGGTCTTCACTGCCGTGTTCGGAATGGGAACGGGTGTTTCCCCGCCGCTATAGCCACCGGAACATCTTGTGTTCCTTCGAGTCTTTGGATGTCAACGACGGAGGTCCGTCGAGAACTCCAGAGCGAGCACGAGCACCAGAACAAGAAGATCCCAAGCCCTCGGCCGATTAGTACCGGTCGGCTGAACACGTCACCGTGCGTACACCTCCGGCCTATCAACCTGGTCGTCTACCAGGGGCCTTACTCGGTTAACCCGATGGGAGATCTCATCTTGAGGCCGGCTTCGCGCTTAGATGCTTTCAGCGCTTATCCATTCCGCAGGTAGCCAACCAGCCATGCCCTTGGCAGGACAACTGGCACACCAGAGCTGCGTCCGTCCCGGTCCTCTCGTACTAGGGACAGCTCCCCTCAAATCTCCTACGCCCACAGAGGATAGGGACCGACACTCTTGTTACTCCGACGACGGCCGAACGCCGTCTGTCGGGGCCAGGACATTTCTGCCTGGCTCTGCATGTCGCCATGCAGGTCGGACCATATCTTTGCACGCCTCCGAAGCGTGGTGTTCGGCATATGGTCTCTGAGGATTCTCGACGCTCACCCTCGGTGCACTCGTCGGTACCGGCCACCACCGTTCACGGTGACCGCCCGAGCCTTGAGTGCCTCGAAGCCTGAGAGCGACAGAGGTTCGCCCGCAGCCATCGCTCGCACGATGCCTGCGAAGGTGACGAACTCCTGTTGCTTGGAGCTCAGGAGCGGATTCGCTTCGAAGAATGGGATGACCTGCTGAAGCAGATCGATTCGCCGCCGGACCACGAAGACCAGCGTGGTGTCGCGTGACCCACGATGGTTCTCTCTGATCCGACCGCAGCCAAGCCGTTGCTCGAGCAGGTTGAGAACCTGCCTTCGCTCGGGGTTCTGACTGACGTGGAACTCGGGCACCAACTGAAATCCAGCTCTGGTGCTCGCGCTCCGACAGACGGCGACGTGGAACGTCCCTTCTCCGTCGACGAAACCGGCTAGATAGGCGTCCAGCCTTTCCTGCTGATTGGCCGCACCTGGCACATTGTCACGGTGCGTGTCTCGAGGGTACGACGACCCCTGTGACATGCACTCGTAGTGCAGGATTCTCGGCGTTTCCAGCATATAGCCGAATTTATAGACAGCGCGTATATCCACTGTCTCGCGACGTTCTAAACCCAGCTCGCGTACCGCTTTAATGGGCGAACAGCCCAACCCTTGGGAGATGCTTCACCCCCAGGATGCGACGAGCCGA